>Ga0100403_1002290_pt1 | contig 15565 bp, 12 predicted proteins | sample CryGeymet201501t_FD_83663 | JGI IMG/M metagenome (GOLD analysis project Ga0100403, IMG submission 83663) | Groundwater microbial communities from Crystal Geyser aquifers in Utah, USA - Crystal Geyser metaG 2015-01t | ecosystem: Environmental > Aquatic > Deep subsurface > Groundwater | place...
AACTTCAGTGTCACAGGATGGCACCATGGTCCACTACTGCGCCACTATGGATGATACTGACTCTTGTTACCATTTCGTGTATGTAATAAGCGAAGATGTGGTTCATCCAGTGAGAGACAAAGACAGACTCCTTGTTACATCTTCGATGGTTGCAAAGGAATCAAATTGGTTAACCGACAATCGTTTAAGTATTGGTGGTGTTCTCTCACAAGACAGCGCAACACCTTGGTTGATGCCTTAAGGAACCATACCCTTTGACTTTACGACAATAAATCAGTAATATATCTGGGCTTTAAAAAGCTAGGTCCATAAAGTAGTTTGCTCAGATATACATCTGGGCCCGTAGCTCATCTGGTGGGGGTTGGAAAGCCTGGGAGGCTTTCCAACCATTTGCACGTAGTGCAAATGAGGCCTACTCTTTGAGCTAAGGTATCGTAGTATAGTCTGTCCAGTACTTTAACTGGGCCCGTAGCTCATCTGGTAGAGCGCCTCATTTGCACTGAGGAGGTGGCGGGTTCGAGTCCTGTCGGGTCCACGAATACGAAAAAAGAGACCATCCTCTGGGATGGCCTTTTTCGTATTCGTGGACCCGAAGCAACAGTGCCTGCGCACTGTTGCGTCAGGACTCGAACGACGGAGCGTTGTACTTTTCTCCTGACAAAGAGAAAAGTACCGCGAGTCGCGTCCAGCGTTCTTATGAGTGTAACGAATTAGAAGAAGCGGGACGAGTCCCTGTCGGGTCGCGACCTCATGCGAAGACACGAGAGTTGTGACCTAAGTCTGTCGGAACATGTGCAAAACTCCCCCTCCACCCCTACAAAGTGCTATAATTAGACCATACTAATTAAGCATTCAATATGCCTGGACCAATTCAACTGTTCAAAAATTCTCTATCGATTGTAGGTGCAAACTTTGTTTTGTTCTTATCAATTCTACTCATACCTATCATTGTTTCATTCTTCACGGCTCTTTTTGCACCTAATCCAGCTACTGGAGTGATAGTTACCTACGAGTCAGTGATTTATATAATTTTGATGGTTATTTATGTGATCATCAGTATCTTGATGTCAGTTGCCCTCATTCTAGCTATCAATGACAACTCTTTGACAGCCAAGAATGCTTATACGTGGGCGATGTCATATTTCTGGAAGTACGTTGGTTTGTCGCTACTCATGACCATTATATTAATGGTTGGCTTTATGCTACTTATCATTCCAGGCATCATTCTTTCAGTTTGGTTTGCTTTTGCTACTTATATACTTGTTCTGGAAAACAGTGGAATTGTTGATTCACTAAAGAGAAGTCGGGAATACGTACGAGGTAAATGGTGGGGAGTGTTTGGTCGCCTCATCGTCATGAGTATTCTTATTGCCTTGCTCGCAATGGCTATCTCGATGATTACCGTCGTGATGCCAGATGGTTCATTCGCTGATGCAATTGTGGCTGCACTATCTCTGCTTTTGACACCAGTTGCTGTAGCTTATATGTATCTGCTATACAATGAGGTTAAGACTTCTCCAACTGCAGCGCCTGAAGCCCCAGCTTCTTTTGCTCCAAATGCAGTAGCTGAATAAGCAAAAGTCTCTATAAACAGTACCGAAAACACTCTTGGACATGTGTCCAAGAGTGTTTTTGTTCAAATTTGGACCCGATTAAATAATACTCATTTTTCCCAAACCTTCACCTTTAAAGATGGTCACATTTATGCTAAGATGCCTTGCATTTGTTATGTTATTTGCCCAAACCGCTCATGCAGCAGAAGGTTTGTCTATACACTTAGCTCCGGTCTCCGTGGCTACGCTTTTTGGTATACCAATAACTAACACTCTTATGACAGTTTGGCTCACTATGGCCATATTGCTTGTGGTGGCACTACTTGTAAACACCAGACTGTCTCTGGTACCTGGAAAGCTCCAAAATATGGCTGAACTCTTGATTGTGTCGGTTTATGACTACATGGCTGATGTTTTGGAAAGCACTAGTTTGGCTAAGCGTTTCTTCCCACTGGTGATGACCATTTTCATCTTTATCCTTCTAATGAACTGGGTAGGCCTTCTTCCTGGCGTAGATTCAATTGGTATATACAAAGACGTCGAGTCTCATGAGGAGGTGGTCTCAAAGCTAGTGCCATTCTTCCACCCGCCAGCCACTGACCTAAATATCACTATTGCTTTTGCTTTAGTTGCCTTTGTGGCCATCGAGTTGGCTGGAGTAACACTACTTGGATTCTTTAAGTATGTAGGGAAGTTTATAAACTTTAGGTCGCCGCTGGCATTCATAATTGGTATTATTGAACTTCTCTCTGAGATGGCACGACTGATATCCTTCTCATTCCGTTTGTTTGGAAACATATTCGCCGGTAAGACGTTGTTGATGGTGGTGATGTTCTTGGCTACGCCTTATGTGTTGCCGGTGCCTCTTATTGCTTATGAATTATTCGTGGGCTTCATACAGGCATTCATTTTTGCTATCCTGACATTGTTCTTCATAAAACTTGCCATTGAAGAACCTCATTAATCTCCTGGATAGACAGGAGTCAATCAGTATTGATTGGTTCCTGTCTGCCCGTGAGCAGAACATTATTCAGTAGTAAATTCTTAGTAACTACTAAGAACATAAAAGTAAAACAAAATTATGGAACTAGAAGCAATGAAAGCGTTGGCAATGGCAATCGCTGCCGGCGTAGGTGTGCTTGGTCCGGGTATCGGTATCGGTATGTTGGTTTCTAAGGCACTTGAAGCAATCGGACGTAACCCAGAAGCTGCTGGAAAAATTCAGGCTACAATGTTTATCGGTATTGCGTTCGTTGAAGCGCTTGCCATCTTCGCATTGGTGGTCGCATTCGTAATCAAGTTTGCTTAAAACCTTATAAATTGACGCCTCTGCACGGGTTTCAAAATTTTTTCTCGGTCACCTTAGGTCATCTAAGGCTCTCTCGAAAAAATTTCTCCAACCCATACATATGCATTCAATTTATGAAGTTTTAAAGTATTGATTCACATAAACCTAGAAGCTAAAACTAAAATCTTAAAATGGACTCACTTATTCACGCCTTCGGCATCGACGTTCGTCTGATCACTATTCAAGTGATTAACTTCGTCATACTTGCATCACTCTTGAGCTACTTTCTATACAAACCAGTTTTAAAGCTGGTTAGTGAACGTGAGAGTAAAATTAAGCAAGGTCTGCAAGACGCGGAAGATGCTAAGAAAACGCTAGAGGGTGCAGAGGGCGAGAAAAAGGAAATTCTCTCCGCTGCCCACCTTGAAGCTGAAGCCGTTGAAAAGCGTGCGGAAACACATGCTAAAGAAAAGGCTGAAGCTATCGCTGTTTCAGCCAGAGAAGCTAGCGCTGCAAAATTAGAGCAAGCTGAGTCTCGTGCGGAAGCTTTGATTGAGGAGGCACGTAAGAAGAGTGAGGCTGAAGTAGCTAAGATTGCTGTTTTGGCGGCAGAGGAGATTCTTAAAAAATCATAGATAATGAACAGTACACTAAAACATTATCTGCAGGCTACGAAAGCATTGTTAAAGGAGGGGGCAAGCCTGGACTCTATTTTGAGTGGACTAAAGTCCACTCTAGATAAGCGAGGCCACATTAAGCTCTACCCAAATTTACTACGCTCACTTTTACGTAGCCTGGAAGAGGATAGCTCCACTGGTGCTCCTGTTTTAGTGGTTGCAAAGGAGGCTGACGCAAAGCACTTTCTTAAAGACGCTCCAGCCACTACACGTGTAGTGGTAGATGAAAGTATCGTCGGAGGTCACATCTTGACGGAAGACTGGAAACGAACAGACAGTAGTTATAAGACCCAACTGCTCACGTGGTATCGTCGTTCTCTTAAACAATAACGACATCTTAGAACTTTAATTGATCAAAATTTATGAGTACCAATATTGTAGAAAAACTAAAACAAGAAATCGCTGGACTTTCCGCGGAAACCAAAACCGAAAGAGTCGGTGTAGTGTCGGCTGTGTCTGACGGTATTGTCGAAATCGAAGGTCTTGTCGGAGCCAAGATGATGGAGATGGTGGCCTTTGATGTTTCTTCTGAAAAGAACCTCAAAGATACCCTTGAAGATACATCGGAACTCTACGGTTTGGTACTCAACCTAGAAGAGGATTCCGTGAAAGCGGTAATCTTGGGAGACTCTGCTCGCGTGCGAGAAGGTATGACGGTGAAGGAAACTGGTCGCCTTCTGTCTGTACCGGTAGGTGAGGACATCATCGGTCGTGTGGTTAGTCCACTCGGAGCACCGATTGATGGTCTTGGAGACATCAAGACTGACAAGGAAATGCCAATTGAGCGTGTGGCATACGGCGTGATGGAACGCTCTGCAGTTAATGAACCACTTCATACCGGTATCAAGGCGATTGACTCAATGATTCCAATCGGTCGTGGACAGCGCGAGCTCATTATTGGAGACCGTGGTACCGGAAAGACCACTATTGCTATCGACACCATAATCAACCAGAAGTACGAACCAAAAGAGAAGCGCCCTATTTGTATATATGTAGCGATTGGTCAGAAGCGTTCTAAAACAGCAAGCCTCAAAGCCAAGCTTGAGGCAGCGGGAGCGATGGAATACAGCATCATTGTGGCAACCTCTGCTTCTGAAGCTTCACCTCTTCTCTTCTTAGCACCTTTCGCTGGAGCTGCTATTGGTGAGTACTTTATGCAACAGGGTAGAGACGTGTTGGTGGTATTTGATGACCTTTCAAAGCACGCTAATGCTTATCGTCAGATGTCACTTCTACTTCGTCGTCCACCAGGTCGTGAAGCGTACCCGGGAGACATCTTCTACCTACACTCACGTCTCTTGGAGCGTAGTGCTAAGTTGTCAGCCGAGCTTGGTGGAGGTTCATTGACTGCGCTACCGATTATTGAAACTCAGGAAGGTGACGTGTCAGCGTATATTCCAACTAACGTAATTTCTATTACTGACGGACAGATTTTCTTGGAGGGAGACCTTTTCAACAAGGGTATTCGTCCAGCCTTGAACGTTGGTATCTCAGTGTCACGTGTGGGAAGCGCTGCGCAAACTAAGGCGATGAAGAAGGTGTCTGGAAAAATTCGCTTGGAACTGGCACAGTTCCGTGAGCTTGAAGCCTTTATGCAATTCGCTAGTGACCTCGATGAGGACACCAAGGCTCGTATTGATTCTGGCCGTAAGTACGTTGAGCTCTTGAAGCAAAATCAGAGCAACCCAATGCCGTTTTACGAGCAGGTAGTGTCTCTCTTTGGTGCCAACAACGGACTCTTTGAAGGTACTACACCTGAGCGTGTGCGTGAGATTGAAAAGAGCTTTATTGATTTCCTCACTCGTGATCGCAAGGAAATGATGGCAACCATTGAGAAGGGACGAGAACTGACTGATGAGGTGGTTGCGGAACTTGAAAATGCAATTAAGGACTTTAAAGATTCACACCCACAATTCTACTCTTAGTATCTCGGGACTGAACATACATCAAAAACATGGCCTTAAAACAAGTTAAAAACAAAATAATCGCCACCAAGAAAACCGGTCAGGTGACCAAGGCTATGGAGGCTGTGTCGGCGGTGAAGATGCGTAAGAGTCAGGAACGTGCCTTTGTGGGACGTCCCTATGTTCGTTCTGCTCTTAATATTTTGTCACGCTTGAGCGCTTCACGTGATGGTCTGTCACACCCTTTTGCGAAAGTTCGACCATCTGGCAAACATCTACTAATAATGGTCACCAGTGATAAAGGTTTGGCTGGTAGCGTAAACAGCGCTGTACAAAAGAAGGTAGATGAAATAATTGCTTCTGGTGAAAACCTTGAGATATTGGCTATTGGTCGTAAGGCGGTTGAGTACGCCAATCGAGAAGGAGTCACCTTGCTCGGTGACTATATCAACGTGGCTGACGGAGTCGCTTTGTCAGAGGTTGATAGTATGGCCAATAAAGTTCTGTCTCTATATGAGTCACCGGAATATCAGAAAGTTTCTATCATTTACCAAAACTTTCTTTCGACATTTGAACAGTTGCCGACCTTGCGGACAGTACTTCCACTTAATCCTGATGAAATAAAACTCATGATGGAGGGGATAAAGCCAAAGACAGGGAAGTGGAATGTGGTGGAAAGTAACGGTAGTGAGACCACCGACTATATGGTCGAGCCTTCTTCTGAAGAGGTGCTTAATGTACTGATCCCTCAGTTGGTGTCTATCATTATTTATCACGCACTGCTTGAGAGTAAGGCGTCTGAGCACTCTGCTCGTATGGTGGCGATGAAGAACGCTACCGACAAATCAAAGGAGATGATTAAGAGTCTGACAATTAAGTACAACAAAGCAAGACAAGCTGCTATTACCGCGGAGGTGTCAGAAATTACCGCTGGTGCTGAAGCAATGAAAACTTGAAATCTATAATCGGAGCCTTTCATTAAAGGGTGTCGATTATAGCTTTCAAGCAAGAGAGCAAGAGAGTAATTTACCAAATTTATCAAAAGCATATGAAAACAGGAATTATTACACAGATTATCGGACCGATTGTAGACGTTCACTTCCCTGATGGAGTGCCAGATTTATTGAACGCCTTAACGGTTGAAAGTGATGGTAAGACGCTAACTCTAGAAGTAGCACAGCACGTAGGACTCGATAGAGTTCGTGCTATTTCTATGGAAGACACTCAAGGATTGATGCGTGGTCTGTCTGTAAATGACACTGGTGCACCAATCAGTGTTCCTGTTGGAGAAGATTCTCTGGGTCGCCTGTTCAATGTGCTTGGTAACACTCTCGATGGTAAAGAAGAGCTCACAAAGACTAAACGTCGAGCTATTCACCAAGATGCTCCTGCTTTCACTGAACAATCAACGAGTACTGAAGTTTTTGAGACTGGAATTAAGTCAGTGGACTTGCTTGCTCCTTTCATTAAGGGAGGTAAGGTAGGACTCTTTGGAGGAGCTGGTGTGGGTAAGACTGTGCTTATTCAGGAGCTCATCCACAACGTAGCTTCAGAGCACGGAGGATACTCAGTATTCGCAGGTGTTGGAGAGCGTGTGCGTGAAGGTAACGACCTCTACCACGAAATGAAGGACTCAGGCGTGCTCGCTAAGACCGCTCTGGTATTCGGACAGATGAATGAGGTGCCGGGAGCTCGTGCCCGTGTGGGACTCACTGGACTCACTATGGCTGAGGCACTACGTGACGAAGGAGAAGGTAAGGACGTACTCTTCTTTATGGACAACGTGTTCCGCTTCACTCAAGCTGGTCAGGAGGTATCTTCACTTCTTGGTCGTGTATCTTCAGCGGTAGGTTACCAGCCAACTCTAGCTGAGGAGATGGGTCGGATGCAGGAACGTATTACTTCCACTAAGAAGGGTTCTATTACTTCAGTACAGGCGGTATACGTACCTGCCGACGACTTGACTGACCCGGCTCCAGCTACTACTTTCTCTCACCTCGACTCCACTGTAGTACTTTCACGTCAATTGGCTTCTCTTGGTATTTATCCAGCTATTGACCCGCTTGAGAGTAACTCTTCTGCACTTGATCCAGAGGTTGTCGGTGAGGAGCACTACCGTGTAGCACAAGGTGTGAAGCAGACCCTTCAGCGCTACAAAGATCTTCAGGACATTATTGCTATCTTGGGTATTGAAGAGCTTTCTGACCTAGACAAGCAAACTGTGTATCGGGCTCGTAAGATTCAACGTTTCCTTTCTCAGCCTTTTTCTGTAGCGGAAGTATTTACCGGGGCACCTGGTAAGTATGTGAAGCTAGCTGATACTGTTCGTGCTTTTGGAGAGATTCTTGATGGTAAGCATGATGACAAAGCTGAATCCTCTTTCTACATGAAAGGGGGAATTGATGAGGTTATATAACCTCATCTGCTTTGTTGCACTTCGAAAAATAATTCTCATCGTATACTAAATACGCCTCAAATTATTTTCTCGCGCGCCTCGCATCTGAGGCCATCTAACCTCATCAACCACTTATTCACAATTACAGAATTATGAAACTACTGAACTTAACAATCTCTCGTGTCGACCTACCTGTCTTTGATGGTGAGGTAGTTTCAGTCACTGTGCCGGGTACTGCTGGTGAAATGACTCTACTTGCAAACCACTCTGCTATCATTTCTCCCCTCAAGGAGGGAACTATTCTGATTAAGAAAGAAAGCGGGGAAGATGAAAGCGTCTCCATTACCTCAGGTACACTCGAAATGAGTGACAATCACGCCACAATCTTGATTTAACCAGCAACTATATCAGTATTCCAACCAGCCACACTATCCATTCAAATGGATAGTGTGGCTGATTTGTTATTCTCAAAATCATATTGAGTAATGGTGAAAACAATCATTTGTGCCACAAGAATATGTGCTATGATTTATCTCATATAAATTAGCTTTCCTAAATTTGCCTATGTTTAAAAACCTCTCTCTCTCTCTCTCTCTCTTAATCATAGGTACCTTTTCTATCCCTTCACTATCCCAAGCCTACGTTTTCAATAATCAACTAGATATAGGAGACCGTGGTGAAGACGTCTCAGCTCTCCAGCAGACTCTCACCAACCTCAACCATTTTTCATACCCAACCATCACTGGCTACTTTGGCCATGTGACCCAAACAGCTGTTCAACTATTCCAATCAGCCCGTGGCATTGTCTCTTCTGGAACGCCAGAGTCAACTGGGTATGGACGGGTGGGACCGATGACACTCACGGCCTTAAATAGTATCCAGGGAAGTGGTGTCACAACAAGTACCTTACTCGAGCTATTGCGTGTGGTTCAGGCACGTATAGCTGAATTGCGTGGAAACGCTCCCACAAATCCTGATCTTGCTTCCCCAAGTAATGTGACTGCGAGTCATGGAAACGACGAAATAACCATTAAGTGGAGTGAAGTGTTTGAAGCTCAATTTTATCTAGTGCAGCGCAAAGAATATGGAGGTACATATCAAAATATAGCTACTACGACCGATACTACCTTTATCGACACTGACATTTCTAGAAATACTCGTTATTACTACACTGTTACAGCGGAGAATAATGATGGAAGAAGTGTTTCTTCAGAATATGCATACGTTTATCTTTCTGGGGGTGGAGGAGGAAGTGGAAGTAGCAACAATGAAGACGCTGAGGAAGGATGTCAGATTGATGCATCTGGGTATGATATTTATGTGGACAGTGAAAATGGCAGTGATACAAATAGTGGTACCGGGCCATGTGATGCGTTTGCAGCACTGCAAACAGCAACTGCTGTCGCAACAAGTACAGGAGACGGGGTGAAGGTTGCGTTGGCAAGGGGGAGTCATTGGCGTGAACAGTTTAACCTCGCCTCTTTGGAAAATATTACCATTGAAGGTTATGGTTCTGGCAATCTCCCAATCATTAACGGCTCAGATATTGTAACTAGTTGGAGTCTTACAAGTGGTCAAAGCAATACCTACGAGACTGAAGTCATACATAATTCTTCTGGCACTAATCGTCTTACTGTCTACGAAGACGGCATTCTCCTCACTCGTGTCACTAACGTCTCCACCGCAGAGAGTACTCCAGGATCGTTTGTGGATATAAAGGGTTCTGACGGAAGTCCTGTGACTGTATATATTCATCCGAGCGATGATGGAAATCCAACATCAAACGGAAAGATATACGAAGTATCGACAAGATTGACTGCCTTTGCTGGAGGAGCCGGTGCGACTATCTCAGGATTAGAGACATCAAAAGCTATTAGTAATAATGGTTCAATGGATCTTGTAAGTCGCACTAACGCAAATGTCTCCCAAGTTCTTGCGTCTTGGGGAACCAAACATAATCTCGGAATCGGGTCCGGTCAAATTAGCGATTCTATAGCTTTTGGATTTGATGACGTTACTAGTTATGAACCTAGTGTTGTTCCTATTGTCGCATTTCTGCAAGATGCTTCAACTTCTGATGTTGTTTTGAATCGTGTGTTTGTCGTTAATGCTGACACAAATCAACCGACGGGCATAACTGCGTTTTATGCCCATGATAGTGATATAAATGGGGGTTTTTCAACTTTTTCTGCAACTCAGAGTGCAGCAATCGGTGTTCTTAGTGCCGGAACTCCGAGAGCTAGAACGGTCATATGGGATGGATTATATAATGACCGTGTCTCTCAACTGCCGTCTGCAGCAAGTACTGATACTGATATTGTAGAAATTAGGAGATTACAAGCAAAACTTTCTGCACAAACATTAACTCCTGTCAGTACTGTTAACGGACTTGAAATGACCTATGAAAACTCTGTAATTCTAAGTACTCCAGCCTCAGGTTATACAAGTGAATTGTTTAGGATAAGTGGTGCAGGTCCCTTTAATCTCTTGAAGAATGTCCTTTACACAGATCGAACAGCTGGTGTTGGTCAGCGAGGCTTCATGAATGTTGTTAGTGCTGCTGCAACAGGAACTATTAATGTTGAGCAAACAGTCTTTGACGGAAATGTTACTTTCCTATATCAAATAAGTGTACCGAGTGGTTGGAACTATACTGGTGATTACAATGTTTTTTACCATGTTTCAGGTACTCCTTTCCGTTCACAGTTTAATGGTTCGGCGTTTACTACACTCGCATCATGGCAGGCAACAACGACTCAAGATGTTAATAGTGTATATCTTGCCGGTGCAGATCAATATGTAGGCAATACAAATGCTTTCTGGCTCGGCTGGTCAGGAGCGACATCAGGCACTGCAACCAGCACTGTGGGCCCTGCAGCGGGAGACTTCCGTGTAAATCCAAATGCTCGCGTATATGGCAGTGGCGGCACGGCATATATCGGTACCTTTGCAGATGGTACTACTCCAATCACCGAAGCTGGTCCACAGAACCACTGGGACTGGAACGCTCGAGAAGCAGTAAGTGGGGCACCGGCAGCGTGGCCAAACGTTCCTGATACTCTTGAAGAGTCTAAGGAATACTTACTTGATCCTGAATCGTGGGAGTTTTATCCATAATAGTTCTGTTAAGGTGAATCTGAGTGTCTATGTATCCTTAGCCACATTTGTTGTGGAACTGTTCTTCATTTTGTTACCAATGTAGGGAACTCGAGAAAATGGCCAAACATACAACAGGTCCTGATGGCCTTAGGTACCAAGACAAAAGAAGAGGCCGTTCCCGAGGGAACGGACATACGCATCTTTGAGCTTCAGATCGCCACCATGCCCGTTTTTTAGACAACAGGCGGATCAACGAGTGATGACAGCAAATTTCACTCAGAGATGCGCGTGCGCCATCTTAAGGACGGGTCGGGTGGGGGCCGACAGAGCCACAGGGTGGCCGATGGCGCGAGGTCCACAGTACTGCTTCCCAACCTTTAAATACAGTCATAGAATAAACACCTATGAATAAAGGAAATAAACAAGGACATCTATTAAAAGAGGAGCGATTTTGTATAGAAAAAATGAAGAAAGCTGGCTTTAGTAGTGAAGACATTGCCCGTACGATTGGTCGTGGAAAGAGTACGATTGATGAAGAGATTCGACGTGAAGGCGGCATTGAGGCATACGAGTATCAGAGAGCGCATCACCGTGCGTATCTTAAACAGTACCGGAAGAAACGAGCCTGTCTAAAGGTGGCTATGAGTATTGGTATTAGACAGTGGACGGAACACTACCTGTATACACACCGCTGGTCGCCAGAAACTATTAGTGCTACCTTGTGGCTAAAGCACAGACTCAAAGCTTCAGCTAAGGCAATCCGGAAGTATATAGTTAAACGTTGTCTCCACTACCTCCTGGCAAACTACCACAAACGAAAGAACTGCGCATACCCGCGCAGTTTCCTCACTGATCGTATCTTCGTCACTGACTCTAAGTGTGTTCGTGAAGGCTATGGACACTGGGAAGGTGACTTCATTGTCTCACCGACCAATACTAGTGTCTTGCTGGTGTTGGTCGAACGTCTCTCAAAGGAAACCATGATTAGGTACCTCCCAAACAGAAACAACGATCTGGTGAACCAGACCGTTGTTTCAATGTTATCTAATCGGACCGTCGAAAGTCTCACGATTGATAACGACATCGCCTTTAACAAACATAGAGTTCTATCTTTATTGCTAGCAGCTCCAGTGTACTTCACCCGACCGTACCGGTCTACCGACAAGGCCTTAGTTGAGAACACAAATCGCTGGATTCGTGTATTCATCCCGAAGAAAAGTGATTTGTCCTTAATAGCACCAATTCAAATTAAAAAAGCCCTGCATTGGTTGAATGACAGGCCTAGGGAATGTCTGGGCTGGATGACAGCTGGACTGTGTGCACAGCAACAAGAGGAGTTATTAAAATTTAGTTAAGTTTGGCTGTGTTTGGGGGTGGGGATACATACGAACCAATTTGTATATTATCACAACATTTAATTGTTTGTACACAAGGGCTACTTTTGGAGGTTGTGAGGCCTGCTATGATACAAGTATATGGAAACAGCAATAATTATAGTAATCGCCGTATTACAATCAATCGGTGTGTCTTTGGGTGTAGGTAGTTCAACCATAGCTATTAGTCAATTCTTTGTAGCAATAAATGATGGAAAGATTGATAAGGCTGAGCGTCGAATGATGGAAGTCGTATACATAGTATTAAGAGTTGCGATGGGTCTTATCCTCGTGACCGCACTCGCACATATGACTGTAGTTGGGTACGTATTAGACATGCAAGGACTTGCCATAGAGCAGTATTGGAACACTTTCACACTGTCACTATGGATCATCATTGCCGTCTTGTTTACCAATGCTTTTGCAATGACTAAGCACTGGATGCCATCTACCTTGGGGCCAGGTATTCAAGGAGGTAGCTGGTATACACTTGGTATTTTATTTGCACTGGTATCTATCGGTGTAACAGCTTTTACCTTTATGCAGTTTTTGCTCGCTTACCTAGGTATGATGTGTCTTTTCGTTGCTGTTGTTAACGGAATAATGGCATACCAAAGGAGTTAGTTTCTGACTCAGATTGTAGAGGTTATATAAAAAGAGGACACATGAGTGTCCTCTTTTTAAGCGTACTATTGATTTTATCTTCCGATCTCCTTCAATAGTCTGCGATAGGAGAGTAGTGGAATAAAGACTAGAGTTAGGACTGTTCCGTAGATGAGTCCGAATGCAATGGTGAAAGCTAGCGGTGCCCACATCATTGAGACTAAGGTCAGTGGAATCATTCCGATTACAGTTGTAAGGGTAGTAAGGATGATTGGACGTACACGCTTTCCGGCTGCACCTAGTACTAGCGCCTCAGCACCTTCTTCAGGCTTTTCTGTCTGCCGGCTATTTAATGAGTCCAGCAGAATAATTCCGTGGTTAATAATCACTCCAGCAAGAGCAATAATTCCCAAGAAGGCAGTAAAGGAAAGTGGTTGTCCCATCAGGTAGAGTCCAATTAAAACTCCGGTTAGTGAAAGTGGAATAGCGGCAAGTAGACGAAGACTGGTACGGAAAGAGTCAAACTCTAGTACTAAGATAGCAAACATAAGAACCAGTCCCGCTACTAGAGCGATAAGCATCTCAGTGAAAGTCTTAGTGATTTCTTCGTCGTCACCACCAAATGTTACTCGTACACCGTCTGGCAAATCTAACTCTTCAGCTGCAGCTTGAATAACAGAGGTAACCTGCACTGCGTTAGCATCGTCTGTTATATAAGAGCTAACTTGGCTAATACGTAGTCCATCTTCGTGAGAGATTGAAGCTGATGTGCGGCCGGCTGTAATAGTGAGGAAAGTGCCTAGTGGAACGATACCTCTTGCTGTTGCAATACTGATAGTAGAGATACTATCTGCTGTAGCAACCGTGGTGTCCTCTGCTTGTACGAAATCAGGATTGAGATTAAGTGTGACACGAATAGCGACATCGTCACCGTCAATTCGTACCTTAGTAGCCTCACTGCCAGCAATAGCCGAACGCAAAGTACTAGCGATGTCACTAACAGACAAACCGTACTCTTCTATCTTATTCCTATCAACTCCAATTTGAAGCTGAGTACCATCGTTGGCGAGTGAGGAAGAGACATCACGGGTTCCGTCTGTACTTTCTATTAAGTTTTCTAGTTGCTCTGTAGCAATAGCTAAGTCGTTACTATCGTTACTCCATACCTTCGCAACAATCGGTGCTCCAGATGGTGGACCTCCGTCTGCACCACTAACGTTAACCTTGGCGGCTCCGAGTGAAAGTTCTGCTATACGGGTACGTAGGTCAGCTACAATTTCACCGCTTTGCTCACTCTTTGGACGATCAGGGTCTAGATTGAGTGTGATATTGGCAAACTTACTACCACTAGAAGCTCCAGATGAGTTAAATATTGAACCCCCACCGACAGTTGTCATAAAGGAAACCAAGTGAGGAGTTTTTGCCACTTCGTTTTCTACTAGTCTAGTAACCTCATCGGTCTTCGATAAAGTTGTTGCCTGTGGTAATTCAATCTCCACATAAGCTAAGTCAACATCCTCTGGTGGGAACATGGTGACTTTGAGCGCTCCAGTGATTGGGAGCATGAGTGCACCAATGAAGCTCATTGCCAACAGACCATAGAAAATCCATTGTAGCTTTCGACTATGGAAGAGTCTGGTCATTAATTTTGTGTAACGACGGGACATCTTCTCCCAGATGTTTTCTCTGTATAGTGAGAGTTTAGTTTCTTGATGTTTGATAACACGGAGAGCAATGGTTGGTACGAAACCAAGTGCTACCACAATGGATGCTAGTAGTACAACCACAATTGTGAAGGGAATTGATTTTACAAATTGTCCAATAACTCCAGATAAGAAAAATAGTGGAACAAACACCGCCACGGTGGTCATGGTGCCGGCAATCAAAGGCCAACTGAACTGGCTCAAAGCTTTCTGAGCTGCTTCTTCTTTTTTCATGCCGTTCTCACGGTTGGTGTGTATAGCTTCCACTACCACAATGGCCGAGTCCACCAAAATACCAATGGCAATAATCAGTGCAAATAAAGAAATGAAGTTAATAGAGTTTCCGGTAATCCACATCCCCAAAAAAGCAATCATAAAGGAGAAGGGAATAGCGACCGCAGCAACTAAGGCTTCACGTAGTCCAATGGCTATGAAAAGTACCAGGACTACCAAGAGAATAGTCTGGATGCCAGTAGTGGTAAGCTCGTTGATACTCTTACGAACATCATTTCCTGCATCATAAATCACTACCACCTCAGAACCTTTAAGGAGTGTCTCTTTTAACTCTTCGATTCGCTCCAATGCATTGTCCGTAGCAGTTAGTATGTTTCCACCAGAGTTTTTATAAATATTAAGTGTGAGGGCATAAGTAATTTCACTACCGTTTTGAGAAAGTCGTGAGACGGTAGAGGTTTCTTCAAAACCATCAATGATGGTAGCAATCTCACTGAGTTTAACTGTACCGGTCGGAGTAGTGATGGGAGTGTTGCGGATGTCAGACACAACTGTAATATCTCCTTCAAACTGAACTGGGTAGTCAATATCGTCTATGGTGAGAGTGCCCGCAGGTACTGAAGTATTAGCTGAACGGAGTGCGGTAAGTATCTGTTCCACTCTTAAGTTATGTCGAGCTAAAGCATCTTTGTCGACAATAATGGAAATCTCTCTGTCTCTTGTACCAGACACTTCC
>Ga0100403_1002292_pt1 | contig 15560 bp, 15 predicted proteins | sample CryGeymet201501t_FD_83663 | JGI IMG/M metagenome (GOLD analysis project Ga0100403, IMG submission 83663) | Groundwater microbial communities from Crystal Geyser aquifers in Utah, USA - Crystal Geyser metaG 2015-01t | ecosystem: Environmental > Aquatic > Deep subsurface > Groundwater | place...
GCGATTTTGATCAAGCTCAATCAGGTGGGGTCGCTCCTTGAAACGCTTCAAACGATGCATCTTGCGAGCAAAAATCAGTGGGCTTCCGTCGTATCGCACCGCAGCGGAGAAACGGAAGACACCTGTCTTGCTCATCTCGCTGTAGCAACGGGATGTGGCCAAGTTAAAACAGGATCAGCCAGCCGAAGTGAGCGAATTGCCAAATACAATGAACTACTTCGATTGGAATCAACATTGAAACTTCCGTTTGCAAAGTTCCCAGGAATAGGGAAATAAGAACGAAGTAAGAGTTTTTTAGGCTGAATTGTTTTGACAATTCTGGCCACTTGGAAGAATTTACGAAAAAAAATAAGGTAGGTAGAAAAAAAAATGCGCAACACAATCAAATCACTCTCATTAGGCCTCGGCCTTCTTTTGGCAACTTCATCTGCTCACGCACAGTGGGGCGGGTATCATGAATTAGGAACAACTTACAGCCGCACGACGCCTAAAGGCGGTACCGAGCAAAAAGTCGACCTCGGTGGATATTCCTTCTTGGCTATCAGCAACAAGGTTTCGGATAAGTGGTCATTGAGCGCAGACTTTTATACAACTTTTACTTACATCTCTGCTGGCGAAGGCGACTTTGACCAAAGTCATGGCTTCTTGCGCGTGAATGCTGTTGAAAAGGGTCTAAATGTCTTGAGCGGATGGGAAAGTGAAGCTCGATACCGTTGGGTTCTTCCTATGGCTGAAACCACTCAGGGTGGCTTCGGAACTCTTCAATACCGTCTCGGATTCACGAAGAAAATGGAGAAATTTAGCTTCTACTGGAAGCCTAGTGTGACCATTGGCCTTGTGGATTCTGGTTATCAGAAACTTACAACTCCTGGTGGGACTCAAAAAGGAAACACTCTTTTCTCATGGGGACTTGAGTTGAACCCTTCTTACGAGATCGCAAAAGGTTGGACTGTAGGTGGATACACGGCTCTTTCTCAGAAATATACTGGTGGAGCTCCTGGTAAAGATGGAGCATTGGGCGACGTGAGCTTGTACTTGGAGCCAGACATCACTCTTCCTATCGTGGCATGGCTTGACACTTCATTGTCAGTCAACACAAGCACAACGCTTAACGGTGACTTCGACATCGATTTTGGTGCTCTTACATACACCTTCAAAATCGGTAAGGCGTTTTAATCCTGAGGGATTAATTCCTTCTGCCTAGGCAGAAGTCTTTTGATTTATCGCACCTGAAAGGTTAAGACTTTTCAGGTGTCAGGAATCGGATTTCAGCAGCCACGTCTAAGTCCAGTAGTGAAAATTCTACTGATGCTTAACGTGGCTGTTTTTATTTTACAGCTTAGCCTTCGTCAGTTCGGAGGCATCGCGGTCGAGCAAACTTTTGGTTTTGCTCCCGTATCGTTCTTTTCAGGATATATCTGGCAACTTGTGACCTATCCCTTCCTTCACGGAAGCATGATGCATTTGCTCTTCAACCTCTTCATTCTCTACATGCTCGGCACGGAGCTTGAGCGCAGGTGGGGCTCGAAAACATTTTTCAAATTCTATGCGGTCTGTGCTTTAGGCGGTGCGGTCTTGCACACCTTGATTTGGGTTGTGGGGCTACTCTTCGGAGGGTCTTTTGGGTCGGGCGTTATTCCAATCATTGGCGCTTCAGGCGCGCTCTATGGCCTCTTCGTGGCTTTTGGAATTCTATACGCGGAAGCACCAGTGCTTGTGTTTTTTGTTTTGCCGATGAAGGCCAAGCAATTTGTGATGATCCTCACATTGATCGAAATTGTTTCAGCCGTTTTCTACTCAGATTCTGGAGTTGCACACTTGGTCCACTTGGGCGGAATGCTCGCGGGCTACATTATGCTCAAGACTCAAGGACCTAATCTTCGTGGTGGGGGCGGGGGCTTTGGTCGCCGCATCTTCAAGAAAAAGGGCGCGATGTCTCGCGATGAAGTTCGCCAAAGACTTCGCATCGTAACGAATGATGATCCCGACGCCAAGGGCGACAAAGGCATTCCTATCACTTGGAATCGCCTTCGAGTGATCAAATAAAACTATTTTTAAACGCGTCGTCGCCACAGTTTGCTGGGTTTGAACGATGGCCCTCTACTGCGAGCGGTGGAAGCGAACCATCGCTTCGATGAGCTTTAGTGCGCGTGAGCTGAGATGATCAAAGCGCAGGCCAATTTCTTCGTCGCCTAGCCAGACACAAGTCCCTGTCAGCTCGATCTTTGTGCCGCCGTGGAGTAGCGGCCATACAGCTGTAAGTTTTTGATCGAGGGCAAACCCATCGGTCTTGATGCGAAAGCGCGCTCCAGTAACGGAGGCGTTCATCATCAGAGCGGTTTCATCGTTGATCGTGACAGGCTGCTTAAGGACGGCGCGCGGAGCTTTGCGAAGGACAGTTTTTTCAGACATCTGAAGAGCTGCTGCTTTCCTTGGAGTTTCGAACGAGGTGAAGTTTTTTGGGGAGGTCGCTGTGGAAGAAGTCACATAACTTCTGCTTTTCTTGAGAGCTAAAATGAGTCATGTCTCCAGAGGAAAAGGTTTTCATGTATTTTGCAGCAAGGATGCGGCTTTTCTCGTAAACACTTCCTTCTTCATAGGGAGATGTCAGCAAAGTTCTTAGGGCATGATGGGCGTTGAATTCTGTAGGCGCAGTAGAAACTCTTTTTTCTACAGAAGAAAATTCTCTAGCCAGAACGACGCGGTCAATTTCTGATTGGAGCTCCATCTCAAAACTTGTGATGTCACGTCCCCGCCTGTGGTTGAAGGCGAGGTAGATGAAATGGCTGAGCTCTTCTGCGATAATTCCCCAGTGCATCGACGACTTAGGTCGGCTTGCGCTGAAAATGTCTCGATCGAGGAGGATCGCCAGGTCGATGTCTCGACGTTCGTTGTGTTGTAAGACCTGCATCGAGGCTAGCTTCGAAGGATTTTCTACGAACTTCACAAAATCACAAACATTCAAGTTCGTTTTGGCTCCATAGAAGTCTTCTAGAAGATTTTGAAAATATTTGAGAGTGTCGAGCATTGGTGGTTTCGCAAGCTAATAAATCAGTGCGATCTTCCTCAACTTTCACTACGCTGGCTGGAACTCATAATGCCCACTTCACGCAGCATGCGCTGAATGCGAGGGTTGCCTGTGGACAGCCACTTCTCGTAGAGGCGAAGTTGATCCTTTTGGGAGTTCAAATATCTTTGGTCCGAAAGCTCTGAGAGGATCTCGCTGAGCCCCAAGAATTTTTCTGATAGTTCAAAATAGACGTTTAGCGCTTGTTCTTTGGATATTGAATTTCGAATTTGGCCAGCACGTTGGTAAGCCTGTCCGCCGATTGCCGAATAGAAGTCCATATCAAGCATGCGGCGATCAAGAGTTTCATTGAAAAATCCTGATGTAAAAAGTGAGAGGTCGCCTACTTGTTGCATTTCTACGAGTTGCTCGAAACTTCCAAGGGCATTGGCCTCCAAAAGTTTCGTGCCAACGGCTGGAATCGCGTTTTTTGTTTTCTTTGTATAGGGATCAGTTTCCGGTTCGAAGAAATTGGCGCTAGAAACAAAACGGCGAAGCATCGAAGCTAGGTATTGAGTGAGAGACTCAGACATCTGAATGCCTTGTTTGCAGGACACATCATGGCATGCATCTAGGAAGTATTTTTCAATATCGCTATTGAGTTCTATATTTGTTTTATTTTTGTCGTCAATCATTGAGCTGATCCCCCGTTCAGCGAAATACAAAGCATAAGGACTTATCGGCCTTATCTCTATTCTATCAAAGCTCAAAGGAATTTTTCATGGGGAAATAGCGGAACTAAGGCTTTTTAAGTCAAATATTTGTTAAGATGTTGTGAAGCACGTGCCTCCTGAGGCGCGGACTAAGGCTTCATACAAACTTAACTATAATTGTGACCGTTCCTTAATATATTGTGGAAACATGCAAACCCTAAGACACGGCTTTAAGTCAGTGATTGTTCCTTCGATTTTAATGGTTCTTTTTGCGTTTTCGTCATCTGTTTTCGCTGAGCGAAAACGAGAAGACGGGCGTGTCGCCACAGTAAAAGACGTGATCGGAAGCGTTTACCATAAGTATATAGACAACAGGGGTCGGCAGGCCCGTAAGAGTGTCGAGGCGGGTGATGCGATTTGGGAAACCGATGTGGTCGAAACAGAGGCGGGTGGAAGAGTGAAGCTCGAATTCGTGGAAGGCGATGGCGAAAAGAAGAACATCATTGTTCTCGGACCTGACACCCAGTTAAGAATCGAAAGAGCATCCAATGGCAAGACTCAGCCAGGAACAGAGTTGCATCTCAAAAAAGGTTCCATCAAATCTAATGTCCATCGTAAATATACAGGACAAGGATTAGATCAATATAAAGTCGTGACTCCAGCGGTGGTGGCTGGTGTTCGGGGAACGGTTTTTCTTGTTGAGCACGAAGATAAAGGTATCTCATCCACTTCAACTGTTGCGACTTTGGAGGGGAAGGTATTTGTAGGGGCGGTTGGTAATTTGGCTGGGGGTGTTCCTATCAATAAAGGGATGCATGTTAGCGCCGTATATGATCGCAGAGGTTCTGCGGTGCTTAGCCGTGTGGTTCCGATTTCTGAGAACTCTCGTCTCCAAAGAAGAATCAAGATTTTCAATTCCAAAATGCCAGTCCATGACGACCGCTTGTCTCAAGCCAACCCTTATGGGCTCACTCCTGGATTGGTGGAAAAAGGGAGGGAGAACGTCTTGTCTCGCGATGCGATGGACAAAGCTCGTGCCAAAACCCAAGACAAGCGTATTCTCGAGGGTGTCAGTGGGGTGGATGCGGCTTCTGCTGGAATGGGCAAATTGCCTGCGATGAGAGGTGGTTCAGCCTCGGAATCAGCGCCCGTGCTAAGGGTTCCAACTCAGGTGCCGGCAGCTGCACCGAATGCACGTCCGGTAGAGGTGCCGAAAGCGGCTCGTGACTCGATCCAAAAAACGGGACTTAGTGGCGGACTGAAGTAGCTGACTTGCCTAGGGACGGATTCCATCCTAAACCCTAGCGCATGTCTGAAAGCACCAATCACTCATTCGAAGAAGTTCAAAACATTGCCGTCATCGGAGCGGGTTATGTGGGCCTCGTTTCCGGCGCTTGCTTCGCTTCTTTTGGTTTCAAGGTCGACCTTGTAGAAGTTAATGCTACGAAATTAGCGGCTCTTCGTCGGGGCGAAGTTCCCATTTACGAGCCAGGCCTCGAAGGAATCTTGGAAGACGCGAGTGCAGATGGAAACATTCGCTTTCACGCTAGCTCCAAAGAACTTTTCGCAGTCGCAAATCCAGAAGTTGTCTTCATCGCGGTAGGAACTCCAGAGAATCCGGATGGCTCTTGCAATCTCGATTATGTGTTTCAAGCCGCAAAAGACGCCGTTGAAGCCTCGAAAGAAGACGTAGTGCTGGTTCTCAAATCCACAGTTCCCGTTGGCACAGCACAAAAAGTCAAAGACTTGATTCGTGAACTAGCTCCCAAACACAAAGTTGCTGTGGTGAACAACCCTGAATTTTTGAAAGAAGGTTCTGCGATTGCAGATTTCCGTCGTCCCGAAAGAGTGGTGATCGGCGGAACAGAAGCCTGGGCATTGGAGCGCGTGAAGTCGCTGTATCGCTCACTTCTTCATAGCGGTCATGCTCTTTTCGTGACCGATCACGAAACGGCAGAGCTTAGTAAACTTTCTGCCAACCTCATGCTTGCAAGTAGAATTTCCCTCATCAACCAAGTGAGTCGCCTCGCGACAGCCTATGGCGCTGATGTGAAGCAAGTCGAGGCTGTGCTTCGTTCGGATTCTAGAATTGGATCGAAGTATCTCTATGCGGGTCTTGGCTACGGTGGTTCGTGTTTTCCGAAAGACGTCAAAGACTTCATTCACATTTGCAAGGAAAAAGGTGTGGACGCTTCTATGGCGGAAACAGTCCACAGCTTCAACGAATCACAAAAATTATTTTTCGTAGACGATTTGAAGAAATCATTTCCGAAGCCTGCCGAAACGACGGTTGCTTTGCTTGGTGTGGCGTTTAAGCCGGATACCGATGACATCCGCGAATCCCCAGCTCTTGTGCTCACAAAAGTTTTGCGTGAGGCAGGCTACAAGCTTCGAGCGTATGATCCGAAGGCGATTGAGAACTACAAGACTTGGATGGTCGATGAAGGCATTCAAGGCGTGGAGTGTGTGGATAGCGCGAAGGTCGCACTCGATGGAGCAGATGTGTGTGTGCTCGTGACCGAATGGCAAGAGTTTCAGAGATTGTCACTCGGCGGATTGTCTCGTTTGTTCAAAGGCAAGAAACTCTACGACGGCAAAAACGTTTTCAATCCTACGCAAGTGAAGTCTTGGGGCATGGATTACATGGGCGTTGGCCGCTGATTAGAGATTGCGGCGAATAGAACGCGCGGGCTAGTCAGCTCTAGCGCTTTGTGCTTTTTTGAGGCGGGATTGATACTCGCGTTCGGCTTCTAGATCGTAAGATTTTCTTGGGTGCCAGAGGTGAAACTGCACGGCCCAACATTTTCGTCCCACGGTTTCCGCACCGGCTTCTAGTGCACGGACATAGAGATCCCCATCCTCGCCCCAGTATCTTTCAGAGGACGTGTCGAAGCCTTTCAATTTATCAATGAGCTTTCGGCAGATGGAGAAGTTCGAGCCCAAGAGGTCGGGAACTTCGTTGTATTTGAAAACTTTGCGTATCCACGGATTGGCAATTCGGCGAGCACGGTTGCGGTTGAGTGTTTTGGCGCCGCTTGCGTCTTTCTGCCAGGAGCTGAGCAGAAGGTTTTGGTAGAAGTCCTGGCTGAAATCCCTGGGAGACATGTTCACTGGGGCAGCTTTACCAGTGATGTCGAATCCGCTGCCGGTCCATAGGATGCTGGAGTGGGTGCGGCACCAATCGCTGAGCCAGGCATTCATTTCCACTCTGCGGCCTTTGAAAATTCGGTTAGGCGCTGCCATGGCTTGGTGGTCTGCAACGAATAGGGGGTGGAGTAGGGTGTCGGCGTCGACGAAGATGATCCATTCGATGTCTGCGGGTAGGGCTTCGAGGGTTTTGTTTAGAATCAAAGATTTTCTATAACCTTCGTCTTCGTGCCAGATGTGCTGGATTTGATCATCAAAGAAGAGAGGCTTTTTGGATTCGATTAATTCGCGGGTCTGGTCGCCGCTGCCGTCGTCTGCGATATATATTGTAAAATCTTTCGTGCTCTGACGGGCGAGGGACTCGAGTTGCAATCCAAGATCGCTTTGATTGTAGGTCGTCGTGATCAAGGCCGTCTTCATGGGTATCCTTTTAGGGCGAGTAACGTTTTCGGGCAAATGTGTTTCCAAAGCTTCTTTCACTATTTGAAAACTTTGCTAGGAATAGGTCCTGCCTAAGACTCTGCGGGGCGAAATTGGACCCCTCCCTCCCTCCCCCAAGATTGCCTCGTAGAGTCCAATGCTTTAGGCCGACTGCTTTAGGCCGACTTCGTCGACATAGCCTTCGGCTTTTCTCCCTTTCGGCTGCCGCTTCCTCGATAATCTATAATTTAGGCTCCCACCACTGGCGATTTTCTTGATACCAGCTGATGGTGTGTTTGAGGCCTTCTTCTAGGGTCCAGAGGGGCTTCCAACCCAATTCTCCAGAAATTTTCTTCGGGTCCATGCTGTAGCGCCAGTCGTGGCCTTTGCGATCTTCGACATAGCGAATGCCGTCACTCTCTGCGATGTCGAAAGCCGCTATCACTTTGCGGGCCATGGTGATGTTTTCTTCTTCGCCATAACCACCGATGTTGTAAACCTCGCCAGTTTTGCCCTTCATAAGTGAGAGCCAGATTCCGTAGGAGTGGTCTTCCACATGCAGCCAGTCGCGGACGTTCTTGCCTTCGCCGTAGACGGGAATGCCGGTTTTGTTCATGCAAGCCAGGATCGATACGGGTAAGAATTTCTCAGGGAATTGATACGGGCCGTAGTTGTTGGAGCAGCGAGTGATCACGCAATCCATTTTGTGAGTTTCAACATACGCGCGAACGAAAAAGTCCGCCGAGGCTTTCGAGGCAGAGTAAGGAGAATTCGGAGCCAGAGGCGTTTCTTCCGTGAAGCTGCCCTCATCGCCCAAGGTTCCGTAGACTTCGTCTGTTGAAACTTGCAAAAATCGTTTGATGCCATGTTTTTTCGCAGCGTCGAGTAGGACCATGGTCCCATAGACATTTGTGCGCTCGAAGGGCTCAGAAGATTCGATGGAGCGATCGACGTGTGATTCGGCGGCGAAGTTTACGATGTGCGTGATGCCGTGATCGACTACGAGTTTTTCGACAAGGGCTTTGTCGCAGATATCGCCTTTGACGAAGACATGTCTAGCGTCACCAGCAAGTGGGGCTAAGTTTTCTTCGCAGCCTGCGTAAGTCAGAAGGTCAAGGCTAACGATTTTCTCAACGCCATCACCCATTCCTGGGTAATCCTTGAATCCTATGCCAAGGCACTGCCTCACAAAAGAGCTACCAATAAATCCTGCGGTTCCTGTTACGAGCAAATTCATGCTCCCAAACCTAGCAGCGTAGAAAAGTTTTGCCTAGTCTATGAATCGTTCTTGGATGGCTGACGCAGGTAGCCCAACTGACTGAGTAGCCCAATAACCAAGGTCGTTCCGAGGAAGGCATGCAGGGGCTTGGAATTGGTGAGCACATTTTCTGTGAGGCCGCTTATCAACAACGCGAGTAAGGGCCATTTTAAATAAGGAAAAGTCAGCGCCAGACAGCCCAGTGCCGCCATAATCAGAAGCGTCCCGATCACTCCAGATTCCGCGAGCCATTGCAGGTAGAGGCTATGAGCATAAATCACCACATTATCGCCCCAGAGACCTTGCCAAAACCCGTTCAAATCCCTGGTATACAAACCATTATGCATCGGCCCAACACCGGTGAGAGGATTGTCTCTAATGATTTCCAGGTTGTGATCCCAGGCTTTGAGTCGTCCGCGCCAACTAGGCGAATCAAAATTTAAAGCATTGTGCACGCGATCTTGAACGTAAGGCTTCCTCACGTATTCACTGATTCCAAAAGTCGACATCGCCACAACACCCATGATGATCCACTTCTTACTGAGATTTTTCCAGGCCCATCGTCCGCTGATCAGTCCAATCAGCACCACCACACACAAACTCGCCATTCGAGAATTGGTCGCAAAGATCGCGAGCATGCCTAGGGCAATGAGCACAGACGCTCCCGCTCTATAGGATTTTGAAAGCTGTGGAATAATCACGGCGATCATCAGCACTTGAAAAAGTAAGTTATAGGCGAGGAAAATGGGGTTCTTCATCCAGGCGATGGCCATCACGCCTTCGACGCTCGCTTGATAGATTGCAAAGAGGCAGCTCGCGAGAAAGGCCGCGGCATAAAGTAAACCTGCATTTCTAAGCGCTGCCCGTGAAAAAGGCTTCATTGATTTTTTGAGCAATACCGGAAGGAAAGGAATGCAAAAGAGGGGTAGATGCTTGAGCCCGGACCACTCGAAGGCATTTTCAGCATTAAGGCCTGAAATCTCTAAGCTAATATTTTGTGAACGGATCCTCCACAGCTGAACGGCTCCAAAAATGGTGTAGAGAATAATCCCGGCCAAGGCGCAGCGCTCTGTTTTGCTTGAGCCCAAAAGCTCACGCCTTTCGTCCGGGTCTAGAAGTCTCTCAAAAAGTAGGAAGAAGAACCCCAGCGCAAGCAAAGTACTCCCGAGCGACATAAGCGATTGGCTGACGGCGATGCCAATCATGTAGGAAACGCTCGCATAGAGTAAAAAATAATGAAAAATCATGTCTGGGCGGCTCGCTGCTCTCTTTGTCTGGGTAGAAGTTTAGCGGACTTTCCCCGTCTTAGCCATACTTAGCAATTGCCTCGAAGCTGGCCTCGACCGCGAGGGGCTTGAATGTTAAAAACACTCACATGACCCCTGTTTCATCATCTCTGTCAGAGCTCAAAGCCCTGAGGCGCAGCCATCGCAGGCAAGGCGTGAGCAAGTTGCTGCTCAACAGCGCTTCTTGGCCGTGGATGGTGGCTGAGGCTATGGTTGCGGGGTTGGGATTCTTACTGGGCGCGATGCAAAGTCCTCACTGGAACTTGCCCCAGGCACAGATCGAAGGATTTTGGACTGTGGGAGTTTTTGCAGCGTGCGTGAGTGTGGCCGGAATGGGAGTGGGGCTCTTCGACCGTGAAGCTCGTTTGTCGCGTGTTCACGCGGTGAGATCGCTACTCATTACCGTGTTCGTGGCGTTAGCTGCTGCGCTGACTTTGGTTCATTTTGTTTTCTTCCTGCAGCCGGGTCGTTACCTTTTGCTTTTTGGTGCGCTAGGCGCGCTGGGATTATTGATACTCTGGCACATGTTCCTGAGTTGGCTCGTTTCGCAATTTCCGCAGAAGCATATCTTCGTCGGTGAGGCGGGCGTGATCACTGGCGAGTTGAAGGATGAGTTGAAATCATTTTATTCCGATACAACCCTCTTTGAGAAAATTCAGCGCGCTGAGAAAAAGGTGGCACAGTCCCTGACCGAGGAGACTTGGAGTCCTGCACATTCTCTGGCTCCGATTCTTGACGCCGGCGTATCAGACATCATCGTTACTCAACAAGCCTATCAAGACACTCGCATTACACAATTGTGTGTGCAGGCGATGAACTTTGGCATTCGCATTGTGGACGAGCCGGAATTCTATGCGGAACTTTTGAAGAAATATCCTGTCGCACATCTCAATATTCAATGGGCGTTGCGTGCGGGCTTTGATGTGCATCGCACCCTCACAAATTATTTGAAGAGAGTTTTTGATATTGTATTTTCTATCTTGGGCATAGTGGCGTTGAGTCCTATGTTTCTTCTCATTGCACTTGCTGTGAAGATCTCAAGTCCTGGCCCCGTATTTCATGTCCAAGAACGGCGTGGAAGATTCTTCAAAGGATTTAAAATGTATAAGTTCCGTAGCATGAGGCAAGGACACGAAGGTGATCCTGTCACTGGCAAGAAAGACCCACGGGTGACTTGGGTGGGGCGGATCATTCGGCCGCTGCACATCGACGAATTTCCACAGCTGTGGAACATTCTCATAGGAGACATGTCTTTTGTGGGGCCGAGGCCTGCGATTTTTGAGAGCATCGAAGGCCTTCGCGCACAGATGCCTGTTTATGACATTCGTCATATGCTAAGACCTGGACTCACGGGCCTTGCTCAAATCACTCAAGGACACACGGGCAACTCGCCCAAAGAAATTCAAGAAAAGCTTGGTTTTGATCTCTACTACATTCGTCACTACGGCTTATCGATGGACATTTGGATTGTGCTTCGAACTTTGTTCACCGTTTCTAAAAAGGCTTGGTGAGTGGTGTGATGAAAGTCTTGATGACAGGTGCTTCTAGTTTTACGGGTTGTCATATTGCTCGCGCGATACTAGCCGCGGGGCACGAGCTTGTGTGTGTGATGACAAGATCTTCCACCGATTACAACGATGAAATGTCTCGCAAGAGACTCGCGCTGATTGCGGAAGGGGCTGGGGGCCGAGAAGCTGGCAATGTGAAATTTATTTATGAAGCTTCTTTTGGTGATGAAAATTTCCTTGAAGCCATCGCTGAATTCAAGCCCAATGTCTTCATCAATCATGGCGCGTCTATCAAAGGCTACCGCAAGCCCGACTTTGATATCGCAAAATCTGTAGAAGCCTCGACCATGAATCTAGATAAAGTCTGCGCGGCACTTTCAAAAGTTGGTTGTCAAAGAGTGATTCACTCAGGAACTGTTTTTGAGCCTGTCGATGGACTTGAGGCTTTTAGCCCTTATGGAGAATCCAAGACTTTGGTTGCAAAGCGCGTTTTTGATGAATGCCAAAAGCATGATCTCGCGATGAGTAAAATTTATATTCCCAACCCTGTGGGAGCCTATGAGAATGAGGATCGCTTGATTCCATTTTTTGTTCAAAAGTGGAAGTCTGGAGAGAAACCATCAATGAACGCGCCTCGATTAACTTGGGATAACATTCCCGCACCGTGGCTCGCTGACTTTTATGTCGAAGAATTATCGGCGAAGGCTATGATAAGCGAGCGAAGGCCAAGTGGATTCAAAATCACTCTGAAAGAATTCGTAGATCGCTTCACCAGCGAAGCGCGCGCTCGTGGCGTGAGCGACAATTTGGAGTTCGACGTCGAAGACAAGACCACTCCTGGTAATGAGCGAGTCAATAGCGAGCCTCATGCCTCGCTCGGGACGCGAGATGGCGAAGCCAAATTCTTTGATGAATGGATCCAGAGTCACTGGGCTCAGGCAAAGAAGCTTCGCGAAATCTCGTCAGGTCAAGGTTAGGAATTTATTACAATGCCGGGCAAGATTAAGAATCTCGTTTTTGTGTCCTATCATATCCACTCCAATCCTGGGTATCGGCCGTCTATGCTTCATAGGTTTTTTCTCGATCAGCAAACGAAGTTCAAGAGCTACCATCTGCTGGCTGCGAATTGGGATCATCAATCAAAGGCCAAACATGATCTGGAGAAATTTCCTGAGCCGAATATTAATTGGATCAAAGTTCCGTCTTATACAAAGAATATCTCGCTAAGACGCGTGCTTTCGTATTTGAGCTTTTCGTTGAAACTTATTTTCTCAAAAAAATTGTGGAAGGCGGATCTGGTTGTGATTTCTGTGCCGCCTAGTTTCTCCGCTGTGATTCCGGGAACGATTGCAATGCTCAGGGGCAAGCCTTGGGTTGTGGACATTGTAGACCTGTGGCCGGAGGCTTTGCCCGTTAGTCCCAGCACAAAGAAACTCTTTATGAGAACCCTCGGCAAGCCTTGGGTCTGGTCGAGAAATTTCTTCTATTCCAGGGCGAGCCTTTTTATCAGCCATAGCAAATATTTTCTCGGCTTCACGAAAACGAAGACCAAGAAATCGCTTTGGCTTCCGCTCATGCAAACGGGGACCATTCCGCAAGCTCCGCACAAACGAGCGCCCATCGATCAAGAGATTCGAATTTGTGTCTTGGGCTCGATCAATAATGTATTGAATATTGATTCTCTCGTTGTGCTTACAGCTGAGATCCAAAAACTAGTGAAGCAATCGGGCAATCCTAGAAAACTCGTTCTCGAGATTCTGGGCGGTGGTGAACGCAAAGAAACTCTCATCAAAGAGATCCAAATGGCCGCACCAAAGTGGAAGATTCAAGATCATGGAATTTCCTTCGACCCAGATCTGAAACAATCCATCCTGAATCGCTGTCACTTCGGCTACAATGGCTACCGTTCCACGACAGCCATTGGCATCACGTATAAGTCCATTGACTTTGCGAGTTTCGGAAATGTCTTTTTGAATTCTGTGCAAGGTGATTTGAAGTCACTCGTTGTGCAATATCTCGCGGGCTTCAACTTCCAGCTTGGGGGCGAGACCGCTCTTGCAGAAGAGATTTGTGATCTTTCAAACAATGAATACATCAAGCTCAGCAAGGGCAGTCATCATTTGGCAACGGATCTCTTTAGCCGAAGCCGGTTCGAGCGAAGGTTGGCGGAGGCGCTAGAGCGTGTCTCAAGCTAGTCTTTCGCCTGGCGGTACTGCGGGATCATCCGCATTAACGCCGCCTGCGCCCAAAGTTCAGGTCCTTCTCGCGAGTTTCAATGGCGCTGACTACATCGATGCTCAATTGCAAAGTTTGTTTCGCCAAACCCTCAAACCTTATAGCGTGCTGGTTCGCGACGACAGATCCACCGATGGCACTCTTGCGATTCTCGATATATGGGAGAAGCGTGAGCCGTCGCTCACTGTCTATCGAGGCTCGACGAATGCCGGAGTGATCAATTCATTCTTTGAACTTCTAAAGCGTGCTGACGATTCGGCAGATTACATTGCTCTTTGCGACCAAGATGATGTGTGGCTTCCTCAGAAGCTTGCGAGGGCGACTGAAAAGTTGGGCAAGGATTTCAAGAGTGTGCCGGCCTTATTTTTCTCAAGGCTCCAATATGTCGACAAGGATCTCATACCCGTTGGGCAGAGCTTGATTCCCAGAGAACTCAGCCTTGAGAGCGCCCTTGTCGAAAACGTCGCCACGGGTTGCACCGTTGTGATCAATCAAGCCCTTCGGCAAATCTTGCTAGAGGAGCTGCCCACACGAAATTGCTTGATGCATGATTGGTGGCTTTATCTTCTTGCGCATGCTTTCGGTGAAGTGGTTTATGACCAGACTCCCACGGTTTTCTATCGCCAACACGGGGGCAATGTGGTGGGGGCGAGCGCGTCTTTCATGGAGACCTACAAAACAAAGGTCAAAAGATTCCGATCGCGCGGGCAAGGCGCAGCCCACATCGGCGATCAGGCTGAGGAATTTCTAAAATGCTATGGAGCGCAAATGTCTCCGATGAAGGCTACGAAGATCCGCCATCTACTCGCCGCACGAACGAGTTTCTTCGCCCGCCTCAAGCTAGCCATCACCATGCCCTACCGCCGCCAACGCTGGCTCGACACCCAGATCCTGCGCATACTAATATTGCTGGGCAAGTTTTAATATAAAAACAGTGGTTTATCTCTATTTTAACTGTTAAAATAGTTTATTTATTGTATTTTTAGTCTATTAAAATAAACATTATTAATAATAAAAAGTCTGCTATAGTAGATATTATGAGGCCCCTAATCCAAAGACAAATTGATCAGCGCATTCTTGCTTTGCAGGAATCGGCACGTTCCATGAAGGGCGTAGATTCGTGGATAGGCTACTTCAGAAAAGCATTGGGGATGACCTTGTCTCAGCTAGCGGCGCGAATGGAACTTTCCTACACCGCTGCGAGGGAGCTAGAGCAGGGAGAAATGAGTGATCGGATCACATTGCGTTCACTAAAGAGAGCAGCCGGCGCTTTGAATTGCGAACTCGTCTACGCCTTTGTCCCAAGAAGCGGGCTTGATGAAATGAGAGAGAATCAAGCAAGGGCAAAGGCTCGCTCGATTTTAAAACGTGCAAGACTCCAAATGGAAATGGAAGATCAGGCCGTCTCAAGGGATGAGGAAGAGAAATTGTTTGAAGAGCTTGTCCAAAAAATCAAAGCTTCCAAAAAACTTTGGGAGCCTGTAGTTGATGGAGCGTCTGCGAATAGAGGGAGTGAAGGCGATGAAGTTTAAAGAAATCTACTTCAACAATCGTGCGGGACAAACCGTGCTCTCCGTGAATGAGAAAAAGGGGCTTAAGCTCGCCCATATATATAGTATTCATGAACTCAATGAAGCAGAACAAGCCAATATTCAAGACGGCTTGTGGGGGCTGGAAGAGAAGACTCCCGCAAATGTGCTCGATGAGAGTTTCTTTAGGAAGCTACACAAAATGTTATTTGCTCAGGTGTGGAAATGGGCGGGGGAATATCGTCAAAGCGAGAAAAACATTGGGATCGAGGCCTGGAAGGTGCCGACCGAAATCGCCAAGCTGATCGATGATACGCAATATTGGCTCGAGCACAAAAGCTATCCTAGAAATGAGCTACTAGCGCATTTTCATCACCGTCTTGTGAGCATTCATCCTTTTCCGAATGGGAATGGAAGGTTCTCTCGAATTCTGACAAACCTGCTTTGCCGTGAACAA
>Ga0100403_1002293_pt1 | contig 15549 bp, 13 predicted proteins | sample CryGeymet201501t_FD_83663 | JGI IMG/M metagenome (GOLD analysis project Ga0100403, IMG submission 83663) | Groundwater microbial communities from Crystal Geyser aquifers in Utah, USA - Crystal Geyser metaG 2015-01t | ecosystem: Environmental > Aquatic > Deep subsurface > Groundwater | place...
CTCGTATTGCGGCATTATGGGTTGCTATTATTTTGTCTCCGCTTGCCTATATTTTGTCTGTCTTGCCACCCACGGAACGCTATGCAAGTGAATATTGGAGTCAATTTACCAATTATGTGATTGCTGCCCCTGTGATGGTGTTTTTCTTGTGGATTGCCTTTGCCTCATTTGGATCTGGAAATATTGCGTCAGAAATTGGAGTAAATCCGGGAAGTGGTGCCAGTATTGCGGGTGGTAGTGGTGCTGTTATACAAGGATTACCAACAAATCCATCGGTAGGGCTTTCTGAAGCAGGTACTTGGGAAAATATGTCGAGTTTTATTATTGCTATTGTTTTTTTGGTTGTGGGTATTGAGCGAGTACAAGCATTAAATGTAAAAGGAGGAAGTTTGGCGCAAACTGCCGTGAGCTGGGGAAAGTCAACGGTTGCTATTGCGAGTGGATATGCTGCTGGGCGATATTTGTATGAAGGAGCGACTGACCTTGGAAAAAAAGGAATCAAGGCTGCTGCATACCATGCACCACTTGGTGGACGGTTTTGGAAATCAACAGGAACTGCTGTCGCTGGGAGAGTTGGGTATGAATGGAATAAAAGAAAACAAGTACGAGAAGAAAAATATGCTGCTTGGGAAAAGAAACAGCAAAAAGAAGGGAATACGGGTCGTGTTTTTGCAGGGAGAGCGTTGGGGGTTGCTACTGGTGGATTGATTGTTGGGCAAACTGCTGCGCGGTATGAAAAAATTGCCGGTGATTGGAAGGACGCAGCAGAACGACAAAAATTTATTACTGATGAATCATTTGGAACGGGATCTACTACCGAAGCTGGAAAAGTAAAAACAAATGTTACCGCAAGGAAACGATCATTAGAACAAATGCTTGAGGAGAAAAAAGCGAAAAAAGTAGAGCAAGAAGAAATAGATATTATTCAACGAGTGGAAGATGCAGCATCTTCTGGTAAAAAAGCTGATTTTCATGAACAATCTGCTGTAGATAAATTGGGAGTGGCAGCTGCTGATCGGTATGCACGAGGAGAATTGGGAAAAGAAAAAACGGTATATGATGGTCGAAGAGCAGCAGGCGTTTTGAGGAAAAATGGAAAAGAACTTGAGGCTCAATCTGTGATGAAATCAGCCTACGCAAAAAATTTGAAAGCAGAACAAGAGGTATTTTTGAACATGGATTATAGTACACGTATTCAAACGGCAACGAAGATTGCTTCGAATATGCAAACAACGACAAATCCTGAAGATTTGAAAAAAATGCGTAGTGATATGGTAAAATTGCTTACGCTTGCTGCAGAAAATGGTGAAGAAGAATATAGTGAGATGTTGGGAGAAGTTCTTCAACAGGTGCATGGTAATAATGATTTTGAAATGAACCGTGAGGTAGAAGGACAACGTATTTTGGAAGCTACGACTGGTCGAGTGATAAATAACCAAGGAGATTTTCTTTCTGCTGAAAAATCTCTTTCTGGAACACAAACTTTTCGGAATTCTGGTGAATCACAAGCTGCTATGGCCGCTTTGGCGGGGGCGCTTAAAAAACAAGTGTCAGAGGGTGGTATTAGAGGTGTTGGGGCTATTGTTGAAGGTACCCCTGGTGATGCTACAAAATTTGGAACTGATTTTGATGAGTTTACGCCAATTAATTATCGGTTTGCTATGCATAATTTTGGTGGAACCACTATGAATACTCGGGCAGCAGAGGACTTAAAGCGTAAAAAAGGCACGGAAGAATATTTTCAACGGAAGATTAACTTTAAAAATACCACAACTTCTCATCGGTTTATGAATATGAAGGGAGATAAAATTCAGGGTATATCTGATGATGCCGCTAAGCAAATGGTGGAATCACTTGGAGGATTTGGGGATCAGCGAGAAGTTGCATCAGGATTTTCAGGAGATTTTGCTTCCACGAATGAAGCCACGCAATTTGCGAATGATGTTGCGCGAGAGGAATTTAAGAATCGCGTGCTTATTCCGTTGAAAGCTAAATATGCGTCTCCTAATCTTCAGTCGGTATTTAATAAATTGATGGAAACCCAATTTTCTGATTTTGCTGGTCCTCCTGGTGTGGTACCTCCTACAAACGCATATCAAATAAATCTTTACTAATAGTCATATGGTTGTATGAATATTGATGTCTTTAAGACAATTCAAACGATTGATCCGAGTAAGATTGCCTCATACAATGAGTTTTTTGATAAAGAAATTTATTTGCATGCCGATGTTCGAGAAGGTATTTGGAAAGCACTTCATGAACAGTGTAAAGGCATGACGCCACAAGAACAATATACGTATCGGCATACGTATTATGGGTGGTATGTGGCACTTACGTGGCGGATGCTTCGTTCGGTTTCTTTGGAAGATTTCCTTACTTACGTGATTCCTTTTCAAATTCCTGTCGCTTATTTACGAGATCTTGATGTGATGGATCAAATGATGTGGTATTTTTCTTTTCAAGCATTTGGTATTGAAGAAATACAAGCATTGTATGGAGAAATACAGGAATTGGTAAAAAATTCTTCAGCGATTGTTGGAAAGTGGCAGGGCAAAGAAGGGATGATGACGCTAAAGGATGTATTTGAAAAGGTGTCCTTTTATGATAATTCATCAAATACCGATTCACTCGCTCGTGCGCAATTTTTTACGGATTTTGAAAAAAGTTTTTTTGACGGTGTGGATGTGAATAATGAAAAACATCCCGTAATTACTGATGATATTGTTGATAATTTTTTTAGCTTCGTTCGATTTATATTGGATATTGATGTTGACAATATTTGGTACATGGTGGAACAACACAATGATCCATTTAAATATGCATTGTTGAAACAAGCAAAACAACAGGCATCTTCACCGATAAAAGAATCTTCTGTCTCTCTTGATTCTCCACCTGTTGATACTGCCGAGGCTGTTCCTGATATTGCTGATCCGCCGTCTTCTATTGATTTTTCAAAAATAAAGGAACGCGTTATCACTGAATTATGGGATTCTGCCACTGATACACAAATACTTACCAAACTTGCTGAACTGAGTGAAACACAAGCCGACCAGCGCATTAGAGATTTGTATTATTATGATGAAGAACAAGAGAAATTTGTTTGGAATGATCAATTATTGATTTCTTAGTATATGTCTGATTCACAACCACAAGCAACCATTCGGGTGCGAAAAAAAGACGGGACGTTTGTTTCTATGACTCCCGATGAGTTTGCTGTGTATCAAGCATCGACACACTCTTCGGGTACTTCTTCGTCTGTACAAACAACTCAAAAAAAAGAAGTAGAAGAAACATTTCCATCTTCACCAGCGCACGTATCTCCTCCTTTGCCACCACATTTTCGTCCGTATATAAAACCTCGATCGATGTTACGTCCCGTACCAGTATGGACAAAGGATAAGGATGTACCTCAACCACAGTCTGTTGACACGTCGGTTGTCTCTACTCCGGTAACTACTCCGGTATCGCCAATTCCTTCTAAACAGGTAGTCGTCGATGATAAAAAAAATACTACATATGTTGATATGAAAAAACGCTTAGAAGATCATAGCGTGGCTGCACCATTAGCCAAAAATTTACCATTATCTAATAATCAAAAACTTGCCCCACAAGGCATACATGCGTTATCACGAACTACTCCAGTTTCACATATTTTTGTTGATGAGGCACAGGCTGCGTTATCTTCACAACGTTCACCACAACCATCTGTTTCTAAAAAAGTGCAACCATCTGGATCATTGCCTCTGTCAGCAATGTCACAGGTGGGAGCGTCTGATAGATGGTTGCCGCGACACATGGAAGAGACTATTCGATTATCTCGAAAAACAAAAATGACGGATGTTCAGCCGCCACCAAAAGCCGCGCTAGCACCAGCTGTTGCTACTGCTAAAAAATATACCACAGGGCCTATTGATGAGATTGCACAACTTTCTTGTTCATTGTTACGACAGTTTGTTGCGGATCCTGCAGGGTATGCTTCTTTTCTTTTAGATAAGTTTACCACCCTCCAAAAGGATTCGTATCTTTTGTATTTGGAAGCGATTGATGCGTTTCATGAATCTCCGTTGTGGCAAGTATATCAACAAGTTGTTTCTGATTCGTTGTCTCAAAAACAATCAATTGAATCGTTAGTCTCATCAAAAAATCCTGCGTATGATGGAATGACCTATCCAGATTTTTTATCTCTCGTGTCAGTTACCTCCTATTTACAGATATAGCGTTTGTTTATGCAACAGTTTGTTGTTCCACAATTTATTGAGGTAGAAGATAAAATTTTTGGTCCGATTACGATCCGGCAATTTTTAATTATTTTGGCTGGGTCAGTGACGGGTTTTTTGGCATTTCGATTGTTAGACTTTGCACTATTTATTATTGTGATTGTGATTGATGCCATACTTACCCTTACCTTTGCTTTTGTAAAGATTAATGGGCAACCATTTCATTATTTTTTGCTCAATATTACGGAAACACTGCGTAAACCGGGATTGCGTATTTGGAATAAACAATTATCAACGGCAGAGCTGAATATGCTACGAAAATCTGGTATGGAAGAAACTGTCCAAAAAGAAACAAATGTAAAACAGGCAAAACGTCAGCGAATTCGTGATTTGGCACTTGTTGTGAACACTGGAGGCTACTATAGAAGTGAAGATGATGTATAATGAAAGAAACATTTTATGAAAAATAAAAAAGCCAAAGCACAAAAAGTAAAACGGCCATCAACACAGGCTCATTTGCCTATTACGGAAATTAAAGATGGTGTTGCTATTTTAAAAGATGGTACACTTCGGAGTGTATTATTGGTATCGAGTGTGAACTTTGCGCTTAAATCTGAAGATGAACAAAATGCGGTAATTTCTGCGTATGTTGGATTTTTGAATTCTATTGATTTTCCTTTGCAGATTGTGGTGCAATCTCGACAACTTTACATTCAACCGTATTTAGATAAGTTACAAGCGATTGAAAAGGAAGAAGTAAATGAGTTAATGCAAACACAAATTGCTGATTATCGTGCGTTTGTTCAAGAATTGGTGGAAATTGGAAAAATCATGACGAAACGATTTTATGTTGTTGTTCCCTATGATCCGTTGTCAAATAGGAAAAAGAGTTTTTTTGAGCGATTTAAAGAAGTTGCAAAACCGGCGATAACGGTAAAGTTAAAAGAAAAAAAGTTTCAAAAACGAAAGTATGATCTTGATTTGCGAGTGAGACAAGTGCAATCTGGTTTGGAAAGTGTTGGTTTGCAAGTTGTGCAGCTTGATACGCAAGCACTTATTGAATTGTATTACAGTACGTATAATCCTGATATTTCACTTTCACAACAACTTGACTCAGTTGAAAAACTGCAGATTAATGACATGTAGTCTTTATGGCATTTAAACCTATTTTTTCACAATCTAAAGGACAGAAACAGAAAAAAATCTCCAAGCAAAAAAAGGAGGTTGATGAATCGTTGGTTACTCTTGAGGAAGAACGTATTTATCGAGAGGGGACTGTCTCTATTCGCGATTTGATTGCGCCTTCCGCACTTCGAGTTGATTCGAGTTTTATTCAGTTGGGGGATACGTTTTTGCGAACTATTTTTGTGGTTACTTATCCAAGATATATTAGTATTGGTTGGAGTGCTCCTGTATTGAATTTAAATTTGACGATAGATGTTTCGATGTTTTTTTATCCAGTGAAAGCCTCTATTATTTTAAAACAGTTAAAGAAAAAAGTAGGAGCATTGGAAGCACAAATTAGTGCCGATGCTGAAAAAGGAGCTCCTCGTGATCCAATTCGAGAAACAGCACTTCGGGATATTGAACAGTTGCGTAATGATTTGACTCAGGGGATTGAACATTTTTTTCAATTTGCTTTTTATGTCACGTTGTATGCAAAAAATAAGGAAGAACTTGATCGTACAACTGAAGACATTGAAAATATTTTTGGGTCAAAATTGATTTATACCAAAAATGTTTTGTATCAGGCGGAACAAGGGTTTACTTCGTCTGTTCCTATTGGTATTGATGATTTGCAGGTGTCATTTAATATGAATTCTTCGCCAATTGCATCGTCATTTCCATTTATTTCTGCTGAGTTGACGAGCGATGATGGTATTTTGTATGGGATCAATCGGCATAACAATAGTTTGATTTTATTTGATCGGTTTAGTTTACAAAATGCGAACATGGTTGTGTTTGCTACCTCTGGGGCAGGGAAGTCGTATGCCGTAAAGTTGGAAGTACTCCGAAGTTTGATGCTTGGAACGGAAGTTATTATTATTGATCCTGAACGAGAATATGAGCATTTAGCAGAAGCTGTTGGGGGGACGTATGTAAACATTTCTCTTGCTTCTGAAAGTAAAGTAAATCCATTTGATTTGCCACGTCCGGTAAGTTCTGAAATTTCTACAGAGGATGTTATCCGAAGCGCGGTTATTACGATAAAAGGATTGCTTCGAATTATGTTTCGCGCTATTTCTGCAGCAGAAGATTCACTTCTTGATCAAGCGCTTCTTGAAACATTTGCCAAGAAAGATATTACTTCTCAATCTGACTTGCGTACGGTTGAGCCGCCAATTATGCAAGATTTACTTGATATTTTGGAAGGAATGACGGGCACGGAAAATTTGGTATTAAAGTTACAAAAATATACGACAGGAACGTTTGCTGGGTTGTTTAATGCACAAACCAACGTGAATGTGAACAATAGATTAGTGATATTTAGTGTACGAGATCTTGAAGATGAACTTCGTCCTATGGCTGTGTATTCTATTATTAATTATATTTGGAACATTGTTCGTAGTGAAACAAAGCGTCGTATTTTGGTGATTGACGAAGCCTGGTGGCTTATGACCCATGAAGATAGTGCAAAATTTATTTATGCATTAGTAAAACGATGTCGAAAGTATTACCTTGGGGTTACGACGATTACTCAGGATGTAAATGACTTTTTGCGTTCTCCTTATGGACAGGCGATTGTGACAAATTCTTCGATGCAAATTTTGTTGCGGCAATCTCCAGCTTCTGTTGATTTGATTCAAAAAACTTTTTTCCTTACTGAAGGAGAAAAATATTTGCTTCTTGAAAGTGCGGTTGGTGAAGGAATTTTCTTTGCAGGATTAAAACACGCTGCTATTAAAATTGTTGCTTCTTATACAGAAGATCAATTGATTACCTCTGATCCAAAGCAACTATTGGAAATAGAAAAATCAAAGAAAGAATTTGAAGAACAACTGTTGCAGCAAGGAGGGTAATTTTCAGCCAATAGTTCAGAGCCAAGAGGAAGCACATACGTTGATAAGTTGTATTGTTGATTCTTCTTGGCTCTGAACTATTAACTTGTTTTTTATGACATTTGATTTACGAAAACGATTGTTTATTATTATTGGTATTGGCGTTAGTGTGCTTCTCGCACTTATTTTTGCTATTTTGTTTTTGACTGATTTTTTTGCAAATAGAGCGCCTGATATCAGTGGTCCAGGGAATTCTACTGTATTTAATACGTCAACTTCTCAAAACACGCCGATATTTGATGATGTTGATGCAACAACCGTTATTGGACAGGCTACTGTTCCTGCCAATCCGTCTGATCGACAAATTTTACTTCTTGCACGAGATTTTGTTGAGCGGTATACCTCGTATTCAAATCAAAATGATAATGCACATATTGATGAAGTTCTTTCTATGGTTACGGTACGAATGTCAGATTGGCTTGAGACACAAAAAGCGGATAATGAGTCTATTTATCGTGGAGTTACGACACGAGTTATTGCTTCTTCTTTTGATCTTTTGGAGAAAGAACGGGCAGTGGTTGCTATTGATGTGCAACAAGAGATGGTGTATCGGGTAGATTCTAATGTTCGATACAAATCGGGGAAAGTGAATTTAATAAAAATACAGGGAGAATGGAAAATTGATGGATTGTTTTGGAACCAATAATATTTTATGATTTTCAAGGGGGGAAAGATATCACGCATATATCAATGGTTGCTGGAACTTTTTTTTCCAGTTTTTTGCGTTTGTTGTAATACAGAAGGAGTATGGCTATGCTCCTTTTGTGAATCTTTGTCATTTATTGATCCTCGTACTGCAGCCTCTCGTTCGGTAGTGTCTCTTGATACTGTTGTGAGTATGCTGCCTCTTTCTCAGCCTGGTATGAAAGAATTGTTGCATAGGTACAAATATGATTGTGTTTCAGATATAGAACACTATATTGCTCGGTATATTGAACACTATTTCATGCTCTATCCTCATTGTTTTTTTCATGTTCCCGATGTTATTATGGCGGTTCCTTTACATAAAAAACGATTGGTTGATCGTGGGTTTAATCAGTCAGTATTTATTGCTTCTATTGTTGGCAGCCAGCTGCATTTGTCCGTTGTTGAGGGTGTTTTGTCTCGGGTGAAGCATACTCCCCAGTTGGCAACATTGTCTCGTGTCGAACGATTTGCTCATGTTAAACAGGCATTTATGGTTTGTGATACGTTTCATGACTATGTCGGGAAACATATTTTGCTTATTGATGATGTGTTTACTACTGGCGCGACAATGGAAGCCTGCGCTGACGTTTTGTTATCTGCTGGAGCAAAATCGGTGTGTGGGTTAACCGTGTTTAAAAGTGGAGCCGAGGATGTTTTGTCTTAATAATGGGAATAGATGAATACATTGTAAGAATATATGTACGCCATCAACATCATCATAACGAAGTAGATCAGGCAGCGCTCTTTAATAAATTAACCACTTAATTTACTACAAGCCGCCCTGCCGACATAGCCTTAAAAAACAAAGTCATCGAACCTTAGGTTGGTGTCCATAACTTCATCAAAGTCTTAATTACATGATTTCAATACTGTTCCATTATAAGAAACAAAACATGTTACCCATGTGTCCCATTCTATTACCTTATGTTCAACTGTTGTTGTTTTTATGATATAGTTGATTGGTAGGATTTCTTCCTAAATAGCCATCAAAAACAATGAACGATTGGAGGATTTTCCTGGGGGTTATTTTTATTTTGCTGATGATGATCAGCTTTTGTATATAGGTAACCACTTCATTGAAAAAACATATCAGGTCGATACTCAGATTGCGTAAATTGTGGGGGAAGAATTCTCTTTTTTCTAAATCTTAAAGAAAGTCTTATGGCCAATCATGAATTTGTGCGTCAAATGAAAGAGTTAGAAGCAATTCAACGTCGTTTATCTGAATATGTTGATAAATTATTGGCCGAGAAAAAAAGCAAAGAGATTAAAGAAAAAAAGGCGTAAACTATATGATTGAAGGACAAAACGGGGAAAGGGATGAACAACAAGAATTTGTAGATGTATCTTTAACATTAGGTAGTCCAGAGGTTGTTGAAATTTCTGAGGATGAATCCCGAGAAGAAATACAAAGAAGGTTAGATCAATTTGAAAATAGAAATCAACTTATAATTGAGTGTGCAAAAGATCTGCCTGCAAATGACGTTGCTGCAATAACCTTGGCTGTCGATGCCTTGTCTGGAGCCGCAGAAGTTGTTGCCAATGCCACCAGTCCATATCAAAAGAGAATAAATATGGCAAAGCGCCAACGAGTTATGAAGGCCTTGGCTTTGGTATTCGCTTTAGAAGCTCATGTGTTTGGTGGCGAGGCTGTAATGGTTAACGAAGAATTTAAAATCACCGAAGGAATTTCTGAAGTACTAGAAAACTTGTTGGCTAGCATTGATAGAACCACCGAAATGTTAGGGACAACAGCTAACAATTTATCTTTTGATCGAATAAAAAATGCCTCTGCCGATTGGAAAATGGACAGTGTTGAAGCAGAGCGAATGAATACAGCCGATCTTATTCTTTTAACGGAACAAGAAAGAGCTGGACTTTCCGATGAAGAACGAATAAAAGCCGAAGATAGGTTTGAAGAGCTTTACTCGCATTATTCTTTGACAAAAGTCGACGAAGCCAGTAAGGGGCATTTTCTTTCCGATCTTGATATTGCAAAAATGGTTGTTGCAGACATGACTAGTCAAAAAGGCAAAGATGATTCTTATGATCAGAAGTCGTTGTTGACGGATTATCTGAACGCGACAGATTATGTTCGAGATGGAAAAGACAGAATGGTTGGCCCTGGAAATTGTGAAGCCAGAACTAAGTATCTTGTTTCTATTCTCCCTTCACTTGGTGTGTCCAAAGATCATTTGCACGTACAGTTATTTGCTGATCATGTGCAGGTCCTTTTCAATGCGGGCCCTGATGGGTGGTATTCACTTGAAGCTGGTGGTGCCTCAAAAATGGCCTTAAATGATTTTGATGGAACGGTTATTTTGCCTGCTGATGTTTTTAATACATTAGCGACAGGTGAGTCCATTGAAGCAACCAATACAAAGGCAATTGGTTTCGATAGATCTGAACAGGACGCTGTTTTCAATATTACTGATTCGGTTTTTAGTTTTGCGCTTCCAAAAGATCTAAGACCAAAAAAATCGTTTGAGAAGTATTCTGCACAGCAACTACATGCGGTTATGGATAGTAGCCCAGTTTCAGAACATCCTTTTGAAGTTATATATACAGAAGAAGTTGCTGAGAAAAAAGAGGTTGTAGAACAAGTTATGGAAGAGAAAGACAAGTTGGTGGATGTTGTTTCGGATGAGGTGATTATGTCTGCAATTTTTGATCCAAACATTTTTTTATCGGATAACTTGAGTGAAAAGGGATTTAATTATTTTCTACAGGAGATCAATGGTAGAACAAATCATCTGCGAAATGTATTTGTCTTTGATGTCAGTTCTGGGTCTTCTGTAACAGAAAAACTAAAAAAATTACCTTACTCCATCCTAAGGTTAGAAATAAGATCATCTGATCGCGATATTACAAATGTTGATTTAAATTGGGTTGGAGATAATAAAATAGATCATCTAAGACTGGATAATTTTGTGCAGATCAAACTTCCTGAAAATGCTAAACATGATTTAAAATCTATACACATTAATAACCCTCTTCCAAAAGAATCTTTAGATCATGGAAATGAGTTGTATGTTTTTTTGAAAGATTTACAAAAATCTTATCCGAAACTTGAGGATGTTTTTTTGCGAATGGAAGATTTTGATAGGTATTCAGGCAATCTTGCCGCTTGGTTAAAAACTTTAACGAAACCGTCAGAAAAAAATCCAGAAGGTTTTATGTTGTATATAGGCTATGGCAATGATGGTGCCGCAGTTATATTTGATAAGGGGCAAGTTGAGTGGGTTGCACCCCAGGGCTCTAAAAAAACTTATCCATAACCCAAAAACCTCGAGTAAAAATACTTGGGGTTTTCTTTGTTTATTTTTAGATTTTATTTTTGTGAATGTTTTTTGTAGATTGTGAGTGTGTAGAGTAGAATGGTTATGGGTGGGGTAAAGTGAGTACGAAGGGAAGCCTCCCTCAGAACCGACCAGGCAAAGAATAATTAACATTCAAGTGGATCTTTGGGTGGCAAGGTTGATTGGTCTGTTTTTGAAATTTTTGGATCAAACGACAGCAGTACCTAAAAAATATTTTTGGTAGAGATGGTTTTTTGTTCCTGTTGTTTTCATTTATATGTCTGTTATCTACTGCGCTGGTGTGCTGCTTGTCTGTTGTGTGTCATTTTCAATACGTAGCTCTTGTTCTTGTTGTGTTATTTCTTCTTCTGTCAGGCATGCACCATTATAACAACCTGTCCCTTCTTCACAACGAATATTCACTTGTTTGGTTTCTTCAGCACAGACGCCTTCTTGCACTATTGTCCCTGAGTAACATCGATCAGTGAGGGTTTGAGGTTCTCCGTCTATATCGATCCACGTTATTTCTCCATAGACATCTGTATTTTTTCCTTCATCTGTGTCTATACAGGTGAAAGCATTTTCTGATGGGATACCATCTTCTTCAGGCGTACAATAGCCAAGTCCTTCTTCATTTTCTAGACAAGTACATTGTTTTTGGTTTATTTCTCCAGCATTATTTTTGCAATATTGTTCTTGGAGTAGTGTGTCTGAAATACAGTGATCAGGTATTGATATTCCATTTGCTACAATTTTTCCGGGTGTTTGGTAATCTCTTCCGCTGTCTGAGTCTTCACATACTAATTGTTTTTCTTGTGGTTTTTCGGTGGGACATTGATTTTGGCAATAATTATTTGCAAATAGTGTAAGATCTTGTGCGGTTTGTGGATTGTCTACGGTGATTGTTTTTTCTTCACTCATTTCATCACAGCTAATTGTTATTCCTGTGTATACGGTATTTCCGGATTCTGTTGCTTTTTCTCCGAGTAAGGTTACTTTTGTTGGAGCACATGATGTTGTGGTGTATTGAATTGGTGGTTGGATAATGGTGGTAAATGATTTTTTTTGTGAGGAAATAGGAAGCGAAGCAAATGCTAGTCCACCAGCAATAAGTACTGCGAGAGTGGCTACGAGTAGTTTGGTATTTGTTGTTGTGGCTATTTTTGTGTCTACTTTTGTTTTTCGTGGCATAAACATGGGTGGATTATTGTATGCTATATGTGTAAGTATAGCATAGCTGATTTCTTTGTATCAAAAAAACAGTGAAGATGTTTGACGTATTGTGGATAGCCGTAAAAGTACAGGCATTTTTTATCATGATTGTAGTTCTTGTATCCATTGTTTGATAACGGTTTCTACATCGCTGGCGTCAACAATAAATACTCCTGTTTTTTCGAGTTTCATTTCTAGTGCTTCTCGTTTTTTTTGTAGGTGTTTCCGTTTTTTTGGCGTCGCTTGGATGAAGGCATTGTCAACTTCTTGCATTTTTTTCCAGATTGCTGCCACCTCAGGATATTTTTTTACAGCTGCGCTATAGAGTACTGCATGAGTTGTATCTTTAATATGTGCAACACGAACCATAGATGCGGCTTCGTCTATGGCATCGAGTGCTTTGTCGGGGAGTGTCCTATTTTTTATTTTTTTCTTGGTAAGGTTGGCAGCTGTTTCTAGCGCTGCGTCTGTGAATTGCACTTTGTGGTATTCACGGTATTTATCTTTGACTCCTTGGAGAATAGCTATTGTGTCTTTGATTGTTGGTTCTTTTACGGTGATTGTTTGAAATCGTCTTTCGAGGGCAGGATCGGTTTTGATATATGCATTGTATTCGTCGGTAGTGGTGGCCCCTATCATTTGAAGGTCGCCGCGAGCAAGTGCCGGTTTTAGGATATCAGAAAAATTGACAGATCCTTCGCTTCCTTGAGATTGAATTACTGAATGAACTTCGTCGATAAACAGAATAATGGATCTTTCTGATGAGCTGATTTCTTGGACAAGTTGTTTGGCTCGTTTTTCAAATTCTCCTCGGTATTTTGTTCCCGAAAGGAGGTTGGCAACATCAAGAGATAATACTCGTTTTCCTTGGAGTGTTTCTGTTACTTCATGTTTTGCAATACGTTGTGCGAGTCCTTCTACAATAGCTGTTTTCCCAACACCTGGTGCTCCAATAAGCAGGGCATTATTTTTGTTTCGTCGTGAAAGTATTTGGGAAAGTCGAAGTACTTCATTATAACGACCGATAACAGGGTCAATTTTTCCAATGTGTGCAAGCTGTGTGAAGTCTGTGGTGTACGTATCAAGCAGGGGAGTGTTGGAATGTCGACGGGTTGTTTTATTTTCGTTGCCGTCGTTGTGTTCTTTTTTTATGAGGATGTATACGGCAATCACAATACCAGTGACTAATATGAGTAGGCTTTTCCCGTAGAGTTGCAAAAATTCCATAGACAGGCTGTTAGAAGTTACTTGTTCATTATTGCTGTAGTATACAATATTTTTTTAAACATTTCTTATGTTTGTTGTATTGCGCTATTAAAAAACTGCCAATGGTTGGCAGTTTTTTTGTGTGTTGTAGGGTAATTATTTTTTTGCGGTCATGGTGAATGATACACCAAGGGTATCATCTACTGTGTATACGTTGAGCAGTGATGGTGCTTTTACGTTGAATGCTTCAAGGCTAATTTTTCCTGTTCCTTCTGCTGTGATTTCTTTTTCTGCCACAGTTCCTTTAACCATGAAATCTACGGTTTTTGTTGTTCCGTTGATTGTTACATTGAGTGGAATGGTTTGTTCGAATGTTTCTTTGGTAATGTTGATATCGTTTGCACTGACGGTGATTGAACCTTCAAGAATTTTTTGTATTTCTTTGTCTCTTCCTCCATTATCTGTTGTAAATGTTTGTGAATCAACGGTTACTGAAAGTCCTGTGAGTTTTTCATCAGTGTAGGTAAATCCTCCTTCTACTGTTTTGTTTGTTCCAACAACATCTTCTACTGGTTTACTGAACCATTTTTTTGCTGCGGTGTAGCTTACAAAAGAGTCATCAGCTAGGCTAAATTTTTCACCTTGCATCATGTCATCGTCCATCATGTTTTTATTATCATTCATCATGTCATCGTCCATCATGTTTTCATCGTCATTCATCATGTCGTCGTTCATGTGCTCTTGTTGGGAGTCATCGGCATCTAAATTTGTGGAAATATTTGTGGCAAGTGAGCAACCACTAATGAACAGCATGCTTGCAAGGGCAAACATGAAAAGTGCTACGTGTGAAAGATATCTTTGCATATGTGTGTGTTCTCTATGTTTAGTTAATTATATTATTAGAGCACTACGTAGTGTAGCGTAGAGCGTTATTTTTGGCAACTGTGTACAAAATTTTGTCTTATATAATGAGAGTATCGCTGTGAGATGTGTGTCCTTGTTTGTTATGGAAATAATGTAGTATAGTATGTGTAGATAAAATATATCTTATATCGTTATGGATTCAGCATCATTTCGTCGACAATCTTTTAGAGAACATTCGGGTCATGATGAAGAAGTACCATCAATTGCCTCTGATGAAGATGTTGATTTTTTTCAGGAACAATTAGTTTCAGATAAGAGGAAAGGACTACTTTTTGAAAAATCAGATCAAGAAGCCCTGGGGGCTATACGAGATACGATATATGCCAACATGACAGAACAAGAAAACGAATCGTGTATTCAGAATGTAATAGCGAAACAAAAGGCATGGTTTGCTGAGGCTGAGGAAGTGACTATTGTCTTTCGTAAAGATGGAAGGAAACCAACAGCAGAAGAAATTAAGTTGATTGTTGCAAATGGAGCATTGCTTGGGGATAAATCAGGCTATGGGTTATTCATACATGAGTTGGAATCTGGACATGTTCATGATTATGAAAAACGATTGGCGGCATTGGAAAAAAAGCTGAAGAGTTACGTGCTCAAAAAGAATTGTTGTTTAGTAAGATGAATGAACAATCTCAAGCAGGGAATGGCCATGGTTTTGTTGGAAAGATTATTCGTTTTTTTGGAGGTGGAGGAAAATAACAAGAAAATTTGTATTTTTTTATAAAACAAAAACACCCAAATGTAGGGTGTTTTTTTACCATATTGCCATTTTTGGCAAAAAGTGAAAATTGGCGGTGTTTTTTGAACGAAGTTCGAACATTTTTTGAGCAAAACCCCCAATAAGGAAGCCAGCCCCGCCACTGCTCGACAAGCTCGCCACACCACAGAAAAATACTCTTTGCTCTTTTCATTTTGCGCGCGCCCGATTTTTTCTTCTTTTAA
>Ga0100403_1002294_pt1 | contig 15543 bp, 14 predicted proteins | sample CryGeymet201501t_FD_83663 | JGI IMG/M metagenome (GOLD analysis project Ga0100403, IMG submission 83663) | Groundwater microbial communities from Crystal Geyser aquifers in Utah, USA - Crystal Geyser metaG 2015-01t | ecosystem: Environmental > Aquatic > Deep subsurface > Groundwater | place...
AATGTGCAACAATCAGCTCTATATCGACCAATCCCTATTTCGTTTGCACCCCCGCTTGCACTATAAGACCCGCTATTCGATGCCACAACAACACCATTTTTGTATAATTTATTATTACCTGACGAATCTCTAGTGAGTGTTACATAGGTCCACGTTTTAAGTGGTGTTGTTCCAGTTTCGCTAGCAAAACCTAGACCGTGTATATAGAAACTTAATTTTCCACTTTTAAAACCTATAAGACCAGTACTCCAACCACTTGTTGGATAATAGTTATGGAAAATAGTCCCTGCTGTTACACGAGGATTGATCCATCCAGATACTGTAAACTCAGATGTACTACTACCTATAAAACTGAATCCTGGAGTATTTACAAAGTCATCAGTTCCATCAAAATCGAGCGCTTTTCCATATTTACCCTGTACCCAGTCTGACGTGGTCATACTTCCATTCATAGTTCCATTATTGCCATTGCCAGAACGATCAAATGCTGTTGTGGTTCCTGTGCCTTCGTCGAAATTATAGTATGCTACTGGCCCTGGTGCCCAGTTGTAGAGTGCGCGAACCTCGGTGGGGGAGAGCGCTCGGTTGTAGATGCGCACTTCGTCTATGGAACCGTTGAATTGTCTACCACTTGTACTTGCCCAGTTACCTATTCGTAATGGTAAATTATTTGTGGAGATGGTGGCACTTGTGCCTGTACCTGTCGCTGTTTGTACGCCATTTACGTAATGGGTTATCTGAGCGCCGTTTTTTACAATAAGAAAATATTGCCATGTATTTGCAGTTAGAGTCGTAAGAACAGTGTTTCCCGTCCAACTTCCACTTCCTGTTGTATCCCAACCCAAACCAAACTGATTGGTATTCGTAGAATACTGCTCCACAACATAACCACCGCTACTATGTTTACTTAAGATATCTGCATATGTTTTTTGAGTAGTGCCTGGCTTTACCCACATACCGATTGTCATATCTCCAGTAATATCTAAACTGGAAGAGTCTGCTATGTCTGCATAATCATCGCTTCCATCAAAACTTCCGCCATTGCCAAATTTGCCAGCTGCTCCGCCTGTTGGACCGGTTGAAGCGGGGCATGCTTTACCATTGTTACCATTACCACTGGCGTCTGTTACCGAGGTGGTAGAACAATTATTTGTCCAACTTGTTTCATCCATCTTCCAATACCCCACAAGCCCGTTGGAAAGTTGTTGTTGATTTACGCCTTGGTTGGTACTTGCGCCAAGAACAGCAGCGGCACCTTTGTCGGAGCCCACCGAGGCATAATCTTGCTTTATTTGTTCAGCGCTTCGGGCGTACGGGTAAATTTTCACCTCGTCGATAAAACCTGGAAAATAAGAACCGCTTCCCCAAGATCCAACAAATAGATTTGTCGAACTAGTATTTACCCCAGCTCCTATTCCGCCACCGCTCGTTTTATCGACACCATTCAAATACAATTTTAATATTCCACTGCTATATGTTACTTCAATATGAGTCCACTGACCTACTGTTAAAGTTTGGTTGGCTGTTCCTCCAACTGCGTAATTCGTACCCGCGATTTTAAATTTAGCCCACACACCAAGCGCATTAACACCGTTTGTTCCAATTGAATAATCATTATTTGCATCGATATATTTATGGATAACTCTTGGGTTGAATCCTGTTGGAAAAGTATTTGGTTTGATCCAAAGAGAAAAGCTCATAGCAGAATTTGACAATAATGCAGAATTAGTGACACTCACTTGATCTGCGCTTCCGTTGAATTTTAAACATTTGCCGCTTATACACTGATCTTCACTTTGCCATGTTGCACCAGTTATTGTTCCGTTGTTGTTATTCGTGGTTGCATCTTGCGCGGTTGTACCGTAGCCTTTATCAAATTTCCAATATGCCACGGGGCCAGGGGCTTGTTCTTCTGCAGTGGGCGAGCCAACAGTAGGTTCGGTTGCAACGGCCTTGCGTACCAAAACCCAATCCCAAGAAGCGACATAATTTTGATTACCTGCACTATTATCGTATCTGCTAGAAAGTCGAACATATTCTGAGCTTATTCCGCTGTTGGTGGTAGATGCAGTTGGAGAACCGGTGGTTTCACCAGTGCGCCAATAGGTTGCACTGGTCCCAACAACTTTTACTTTATCTCTGCTCCATTGGCCGATTCCATTGAATGCAAAATTTGTCCAACCAGCATCGTTTCGATAATAACTTGTTCCGTTATGCGAAAGTATTCCAAAGCTATTTCCACTTGAAGAATAAAAACCTATCGTAGAAAATCCGTTTGGTACTGCTGTCGTTTCATACACTCTCGATTCAGCTATATAATCGCCAGTATATGCACTAACTGACTGGATATACCGATTGGTGTTGCCTCCCGTCAAATTTCCACCTGTTTGAGCAAAGTCTGTACCAGATGTTGCAGCAATAGTTCCTTGTGTCCACTTGGTTGAATCGATCGTCGACCCTGAAAAATCATCAAAGAACGTGAATACTTTGTCGCCATCTTGTGCGCTTATTGCAGAAGCATTGCCATAATACACGTAAACCGTGTTCCCTGAAGTGTGTAGAGTAGGTATTTTTGTCCATATGGCGGTTGTTGCGGTGTTACAGCCGTTTGCGCCGGTTTCTATCCAGTAGGGGAGCTGCTTGCCGTTTGCGCCGGTTACTCGTATATCCGCACAGTTGCTTTGCATTTTGCCAGCGGTTATGAGCGTTGCCGTGTTGAGTGTTATGGCTACTTGGTAGTCGGTTTGGGCACTTCCGGCATTTGTTATGTCTACGCGCTGTCGGTATTGGAAAGCCCCGTCATACCATGCAGCGAGTACGTCGTTGCTCTTTTGCATGCTGAAATAGGCAAACGCTGCTATTAGAAAAAATGCAAATGCCAATAAGAAGAAAACCCGTTCACGCTGTTGTAAGGCTCTGTTTATAGGTGTATTGTGCGATTGTGGCTTAAGATCAGGACTGAGCCGTTGTAATCGGAATAAGCGGAGAAGTGCCCTGTATGCTAATTGAATTATTTTCATATGTTGCAATTTTTTGAGCTTGTATATATATACATACGCGTGCGCGTACAGGCGCGACGTGCGCGTGCGCGAAACATATATAGGGGAAAATTAGCATTCAATACAGACGTGAAATTTGTGTACATTACGCTGTCGATATTCTCCATTCCCGCTAATGCGGTTACCGATGGTCGAATTGTATGTGGTAAGAATCTTTCAGTGCTCATGTTGTACATAGGACTAATACGACGAATGGGACATATAACGGTTACACTGTTTTTCCAATAAAACCGAGGCGTCTTCTCAAAGAAAACAAAACAAGGGGTGATCTTTTTTTGCTTCTTTTCATTGGCATGTATGCAGAACCTTCATAAGCAGGATCGACAAAGTTCCACACTGCTTTCAGGATCATCATTTTGCTTTTCATGTTAGGTGAGCGAACTTGTAATGTGTACATACTCGCGTGCATCCATGAGATAATTTTTAAGGCTCGAATTTGAGACTTTTTGACGAACCAATTCTTTCTGGAAGGAGGCGATTAGGGCTTCTTGAATGTCTATAAATCCAGGTTTCTTACCTATGTTTTCGACATGTTTAGCTGAGTTAGAAGTTAACCAGCCTTGCGATATGCAAAAACTTGAAAATTTTCTTAAACTCGACAAAGAGCGGTTAATTGAAGCTGTAGGCTTTCCAGACGCTCTTGAGGCAGATATGTATTTCTGTATACTACTCTCTGCAAGGAGTGACCCCAGATAAATCTCTATTCTATCTGCCTTAACAGCAGTAATCGGGGTATCAGTATTCCATGTAAGAAAATTCTTGAGGTCTGCTAGGTAGTTTTTCACAGTCGCAGAGCCGTATTTCTTGCTTTCAAGATACATTTTAAATTCGAGCTCTAGATTATACGAATTATACTGATTATGTGCCATAAATACATTATCAGCTTAAAAAAAGTAGTTGTCAAGAGGTATTTTAAAGTAGATTGATATAGTTAGAAGTATTAACTAACTCGCTCACTTGTTATCTTATATATGCATTTACACGCATTTACACCATTTCCCGCATTCGATATAGACCGTCATAGATAACCCTATTTGTATATATAGCCTATAGTAGAGTATCCTATATTATGATAATTTTAGGTAAGGGTTTATGATTGGAATAGGACTAGTTTGACTAATAAGGCTCATAGGACATTTTTCAGTTATTTTAGCTTTCGTTTTCTCATAGTTGCTCTCTATGTCCTAGTGGTCTTATGTAAATCCAAGCTCTTTTATGAAAATCAAGCTCAAACTTAGCAGAAATATATGATATTTGCTAAGTTATGTATGAGTTGTTTTAGACATCTGCAAGGCCTTTTTAATATATTCGTGCTTTATGTAAAGAAATATTGCGAACGGTGTTATTTATGTATTTTAAGTTCGATTTTTACTCTAGATGTATACAATCTTTCTGTAAAACCGCCATTTCGTATATATAAGTGTTCTAAGCTCAAAAGTTGCTTGTTTAGTAGGTAATTAGCTTGGTGTATGTGGCTAATGAGCATGTTTGCAGCTGGTTCTGCTCGGGTAAGATAGGATCTATAGGACAAGTGTGGCTCGTTGGATAAACGAAACTTTTTTTTATCGCTTGTATTTCTGGCCTATTTTGAGGCCATAGAGCTAGATTGTGTTGCCGTAGGCAATCTTCATAATCTAGAAGTAACTCTTCTAAGCTTGCTCTCGCTACACTGGTGAGTTTTTTCTGTTTTCTTAGAAGTTCCCGATGCCAGGCTACCTTCTGCAATGTTTTGCCTTCAGCTTCGGGTTGCTTGTACCATTTGATCTCTCGTTCTAGATTTTCGATCAACATACCGTTCGACAAACTCTACAGTAAGATCGTATACAAATGTCGCCATTTGAAATGAGATGAGCCTGCGATATCCGCCGTGCGGAGCAATGGGCTTGTTTTCTAGTTTTTCTTTTTTCATGCTAATCTCATTCGTCATATAGGTCCTATTTTTACCATATGCGTATAGTTTGCGCAGCTGATAATATAAGACAAATTAGACGAACAAGATCTATAGGACAGCGAAAACACTTGGACAGTAAAAACTATGAAAACACTATTTAAAGCTTGCAGTTACTGTTTCACCTACTGTTCGGCCTTTCACCTGTGCACTTATTGCATAGTCACCTGGAATGTTTGTATAGGCATCAAATATCGCACGTCCATAGTTATCTGATACGCTCTGTATGGCCTCTATTTTGACCTCAGGCATGGTTTTTAGTGTTACCTCCTGGTTGGATACTCCAATGCCTCTTTCGTTGAGCAGAAACACGCTTACGCGTATTCGTTCGGTGTCATTTGCCAGAGCTGTTACGGGGCTTAAAAACATATACGAATTGGTGCTCGATACGAGCTGTATCTGGCTTGGCTCAGCAGCTTTGCTTGAATATAAAAAACGGATATTAACTCCAATACTGAGTAGGAGGAGAAGTACAAGCAAGATGCTTAGAGAAAACAAACTGTTTTTTTTCAATCGTTGGAAAACTTCTCTCATGAGAATAGTATACAGAGAAATATCCAATATCCAATATCCATTGAAATTCCAATCACAAATATTCAATAACCAATAAATGCCAAAGCTCGAATGTTCAACAAGAAAATAACTGTCATTGCGAGGAACACGTTCAGTTCTTATGAACGTGGGACAAAGAAATCTGTTATGAATCCATAATCGCAAGGAAGGAACGACCGAAGGAATCTATTCTAGCGATTGCTTCGCTACGCTCACAATGACAACATCACTGTATTGACTGCACAAATAACATACGCAGTCTGTTATTCAAAGACGCTCGGAGGAAGGGCAGTATAGTTGAGGTGCATGGGAAGTATACTTTTTACCCGCATAAGTGCACGCTTTTTCTTTTTGTGGAAAAACCACCCCCAACGGAATCGAGTATAGATAAGAAACAAGACAAGACATATTTCCATTAGCAGTACAACATTTGGGTTGAGGAGTAATCGAAGATATTGTAAGAAACGTTCGAAGTAACTCATAATGACACTTATGAGTTTTATGGACAGGGTGTTACTCTTTGGGGTCTTTTGTTTATTAAACTGAGCTTGTGCAAACAGACGTATGGTTTCTTGATTATTTGAGGTAACTTGTGCTGTATATGATCCGTCAGAACTTGCGGATACATCTTTTTTTTCTAATGTTTGTGCTGCATACACGCTTTTAACGAATGCTACGGCTTGATTTGTTTCGTGAAAGAGCGCTATTGAGACATCGGTCCCCGGTATCGTTTTTCCTGTAATAGTAATGTGCTCGCCAGTTAACGCTTGTCCGTTTGAAACCTCTATAGAAGGGGGGAGTAAATAGGGGCCAAGTGCTTGATGAGGCGTGTGTCTTTGAGGTGCGGGTACACAGAGCGGCGTATTGATTCTATTTTCTGTATCGATGGCACTCAGACAAAACTCTTTGATAGTAGCCGGAGCAAAGAAATTTTCAAAAATAAATTTACCTTTTTCATCCGCTTTCACTTCTTTGAGTAAACCAATACCGTTCAACGATACCGTAGCGCGTGCCGATGTATAGCCAAAAAGCGAATAGGTTTGTGTTGTTCCGATAGTGGCAGATACGCTTACGTCGTGATCGGAGAGGACAGTAGGGGGGTGTTTTTTGGGAGAAAATACGATAAACAGGACAGCTAGGACGAGTAGGATTGGAAAAGTAAGGATTACAATTTTTAATTTTCGTATACGTCTTACTTGTTCTATAGGTCCTATTCTATTCACAGACTCTACTGTATCCATGTCTCTTATTCCTGCTTTTTCTTAAGCATGTCTTTCAGTTCTTCGATCTCGCTTCTCTCATGTTGTATTTCTTCTTCTAAACTCTGCTCTCTTTGTGTAATGCTATTGAAGTATCTACGCAGTACGAGAGATACTATTGTGAGTAAAAGCACTAGTATAAGCGCCGTTCTCCAGGGGAATACCCATACAGAAGCAGTATAGGTGAATGGCTTATCAGCACTTCCGTAGGTTCCTGAAAGTGAAACAGTGTATGGTCCGAACATCCAGTGTTTTCCTGCAGACACGTTGTAAGACTTTGCAGACTCTGGGAATACGCGTTGCTCTTTTATCGATTCACGTGCTGTCACCTTGTTAAACGCGTTTGTTATGGTAACTGTTCCTTTAGGTGTGAAGTGGATATCTCCACCGTTGAGTAAATCAAATGAAACTGGTACTGGTCCGTACTCTAGGAATCTTGGTGTAGAAAAGTTGAGCACTTGCAGTGACTCTTTACAATCTGTTTTCTGTACACTAAAGTTTACCAAGCTTCCGACTTTTGCTTTTACCGCCGATGCAGAGTTGCGAACCGCTGCACCTTCTGGTTGGTTGTTTGGATCAAAGTCGAAATAAACGAGTGCGTAGTTACCACACGTGGATGTCTCAGATGGAACCGTAACATATAAATTTACTGCTACGTAGTCATTAGGTGGTATAGTTAATGTATCGTATTCTGGTTTTATCCATGAGGCTGCACCATACTTTGGGGTGAGTTCTGCGCTATCAACTATCTCGGGAGTTCCAGATTTGTCTTTTATGATATAGTTTGCTGATTTGACAGATCCGGTGACGAATTGATCTGTGTTGTTTCTGAATTGTACGAGTATACGCGTCTCTTCGTTCAATTTCACTTCTTTTCCTATTACCGCAGGATATGCAGTTATCGAAAAGTCCTTCGCTTGAGCAAATACCGTAGAACGTATTGCTGACACTATAATTATGGCTATACCTGCGCATGCTAGTACAATAGTTGTTTTAAGCGTTTTGTTTTTCATAGGTGTTTAAAATTTTGGTGTTGCAATGTAGGTAAGTTTATTAAAGTATGTTCCTGTTTGTTGTGCAGAGTCCACCGATAGGCGAGGGCATGAGTATATCTGAGATCCGCTGGTTGAGCTTGCCTTACTCATTATAGTGACGGCACTCGAAGAGAATGGCTTGTAACCACTTGCGTTCGTAAATGCTGCATCTGAACCCGATATGTTCGCCAGCGTGTAACCAAATCCATTATTGGTTGCGGTAGACCATGTACCTGGTGTTCCAGTGCTACAGCTTGAATCACACGACGTATCTGGAATTGTGGTAACCCCAGCGCCATTTAAGCTTAACGCTTGATCGTACTGCGCAGTAAGTGTATACCCGTTCGACGAATTTGTGGTAACGGCATGGGTTTGTGCCGCATCGTAAAATGTATCTGTGTTGACGACAGACCCAAAAGGAATACTGGTTGCCGTAGTTGTTACCGACGTTGTCGTACCGCATGCAGAAGTGCTTATATTTACACCCGCAATGGTATACGAAATAGTCTCTTCTACCGTCGCGCTTACGAGTACACCGTCGACGGGAGCAACTTTCATAATGGTTTTATCTTGAGGGTTGTTCCCTGAGTCTTCTGTTTGTAAGATAATAGAGTAAGAATCTGCGATACCTCTCGTATGTGTGGTTCCCGTAGGTGCTGGGTTAATAAATCTATAAATAGAGTTAGATGCATCGCCAACAACGAATGAATACGAACTTCCTGCATTGAGCGCAGAGGACAATGTCATAAGTATGACGTTATAACCTGCCCCATAGGTCATCGTGCTGGCAGACTTTGTAAATCCAGTCGGTGTGATATACGTATTAATATTGCCAGTAGTGAGCTTATTTGTATCAAACCCCGTGCTGTCAGGGATTCCATCACTATAGTTACTCGTTGCTGAAGCTATGGATAATCGTATATACCCACCTGAAGCTATAGCAGTTGTTGGTGTAAATGTGACGGTAAGTCGCGCAGTTTGGGTAGCGACAACTGCTGTTCCTGCCGTAAGCGCGTCTGCAATAGCAGAAGTCACACCTATCTGTGTAGTTGTTGGAACAGAAGCTACGGTATACGTGGTTTGACTGCTACAACCATTCGATGCTGGGTTGTTAAAGCAAAGTACGTCATTTGGAAATATATTTGCGGTATCGTTATCCGAATTACCCGAGCCGGCGATAGTGAGGTTTGTTGCACCTGCAGAGGTTGTGGTTCCAACCTTCGCGTAATATGAAAAACGTGAGTTGTTCATAGTGGTGTATGCCTGTGTGAAGTTGAGCACAATAGCATCTACAGGCCTGCTTAAGGTAAATAAAAATATATACAAAACTTGAAAGAGGATAAGTGATGTACTGATAGCTTTTTTATATTGGCTCATATGTATTGCTTGGTTCTTCTGCATTTAATTTTCACGCTCATTGCAATCACTCGCTTTAAATAGTATGTCTTTCGGCTTAATTTTTGTCAAGTGCAATAATTTCATGGTATGTAATTTAGTTCGGATATTCAATTGAGTTTATTGCGTATATATACAATGTGTAAAGATTGATGGTTTTGCTCATGAAGTAATAGTCGGTATGGAGAAGTTGAGAAACATAGGTAACACTTCTGTATCAAAACGAATCAAGCACATATGAGCTCACATAATGGTTTATTGTCTTCATCAGGTAGCTACTCGTTGACGTATAATCTCCCGTATTGGTTTTACAAGTTTGTTAAGGCATATCCTATGGGAGAAATATCATCTACGGCACAACTTCGATTATCAGCGATTGAATTTTTCTATCAGGTTAGAAATGTTTCTGTTGTCTGTACATCATTTAAGCTATCAAGAAAATCTTTTTACAAATGGAAGCTTCGGTATGAAGCATCAGGTAAAAGAGTATCTTCTCTTGAGAGTTTGTCGAGAGCACCAAAATCAAAAAGAAATAGTAATCTTGATTGTACAACTGAGCTTGATATTAAACACATCAGGCAAAAATATATCAGGTTGGGAAAGGTTAAGATTCAAAAGTTATTTAAAGATGAATATGGTTATTACGTTTCCCAAAATCATATCTCGTATGTCATTAAAAAACATAATCTCTACTTTGATCCAGTAACAGCTTCAAGGATCAGATCTAAAAAGATGAAAGGTATGGGACACAAAAAGATTAGGATTAACGAGGTTAATCCAAACGACTATCTCACTTCCGAGAAACCATTCTTTTTTACAACTGACACCATTGTTTTGTATCTACCCTATGGAATCAAAAGATATATCATAACCGCAGTTGAACATGAAAAGAAAATTGCTTATGCCAGAGTCTACGGTTCAAAATCAAGTCTTTCAGCTTTTGATTTCCTCATGAGATTGTCTGTTCTCGTTGATGGTACGATTGCCGCAATTCTCTCTGATAATGGATCTGAGTTTGCTCACTATTTTGAGGAGGCATGTCACAAACTCAAGATCATTCATATCTGTTCAAGGACGCATACGCCAAAAGATAACTCAGTTTGTGAACGATTTAACAGGACTATACAGGAAGAGTTTATGGAGGTTGACGAATATTTTGAACCACTTTTAACGGAATCACCTTTAGTTGAAGCCAACAAACGACTCACTGAATGGCTAGTATTCTACAATACAAAACGCCCTCATCAAACCCTTGATTATAGATCACCGTTTGAGTATTATCATTACAAGTTAATCCAGAAACAGAAACTGTCACCGATGTACCCGACTTTAACACGGTATTGACAAAAATGTTAACGAGTGTTACTTTTATGTTATGGCAACAAAAACACCGAACATCAAAGAAAGGCGTACTCGTATACTTCTGACACTATTTTTACTAGATAAAACACGTCCGCACAATATATTCGAAGATACGATAAAAAAGGTGTTTTCACTTCCATCCGATTCTCCAAGAACTCGAGGAACGCTGCGCCAAATGCTTGCTGATGAAGTAATTAAAAAAGAAGAGAAGCTTTATAGAATAACGAACGTGGGCCTTTCAGAACTGGCATTATCATTCCCGTTCGTCCGTTTCATGGAGATGCAATGGGATGGTTTGTATAGAATTCTATCGTACGAAGTACCAGAAAATAAGAGAAAATTACGTGATAGTTTGCGTAGGGAAATAAGTGGGTGGGGATTTGGTCCATGGCACAGATCATTTTGGGTTACGCCTCACCCGATCGTTGGTGATCTAAAAGCGCTCATAGTGAATACACCGATTGAGCCATTTGTGCAAATGTTTGAAGGTAAAACGGTGGTTGGTGATGCAAAGATACTACTTGAAAAGGTATGGAATACACCTAAGATCGAAGAGGGATATAAAGCACTCTTTCGACAATGGCACGAAGTTTTGTCGAGAGAAGGACTCAGTAGTAGTGAAAAGTTAAGTAAGATATTCTCTCTCTATACTGACATGCTCAAAATTGATCCAGGACTACCCGCTGCGCTGGTTGGTGAAAAGTGGATCGGTAGAGAAGCCTATGATATCTTTGTGGAAATGCGGGGAATACTGCTAGCTGTAAAATAGGACGAATATGAATGATAGGACCTATAGAGGGAATACCACGTCTCCTTCCATGTATGTTCTGCGAATTGGAATGTGCAGGGCTTTCAATAAATCTATTGTCTCTTTGTGCGGATGTCCATAGATATTACCTTTTCCTGAGCTTATCACAGCAATGCTCGGTTTGCTCATGCGTATGAGTTTTTTCGATATTCCGTATCGAGAGCCATGATGATTCACTTTCCAAATGGTGCTATCAAACACACGTCCTTGCAGTGCAATTTCAGCAACTGCACTATCCATATCTGATAGTAGAAGGATCGTCTGGATGCTATGAACTCCGTGAAGAGTTGCGTACATGCCGAGTGCTGTGTTATTTGGATCAGAAAGATCTACATTGGCATATGTATGTATATAGTTATTGGGCCATACAATAGTAAAGCTCGATGATCCACAGAGTATACGATTGCCCCTAAAAAGCGGCTGTATCTGTATATGTTTTTTTTGTAATGAAGATCGTATAGCAAGCCAAAACTGCGGATACGTAGCTCTCGATGTTGGCAATAGTCCCGCACTTGAAGTATAGACAGACTTAATGGTGTATGAGTCTATGAGGTTGAGTAGCCCTGATGCATGATCGGATTGAGCGTGAGTAATAAAAACTGCCTCAATTGTTCTGTCAAAAAGTGGCATATGCCTATTTAAACAACCAACTATTTTTGAACCCTTACCAGTATCTACGAGCACGTCTGATCCGTTTGGCATGCGAAAATAGACTGCATCTCCCTGCCCAACATCGCAGAATACTACTCTAGGAGTATAGCGCGTCAGTGCGGTAATACATAGGAATAACGAAAAAATCCCTGATCCTAAGAGTATGTACAATGTACGTTTCATATCCGAAGCATGAAGAGATTGGCAATAGGCGTACCGAGCCGCACGATTATGAGCAGTGCGCTGATAAGCCCGAAAAGAATATATCCTCCCAACATTGCGAGGGGGGTGTATATATAGTAAACAATGCTTTCAAGTACCCCCACAACCATTATTGGTTCAATAATCCATCCAACTGCAATATTCATTGGGATACTCACTAATGAAAGCTCTCTGAAAAACGCCAGTAGTAAGGGAGTAGTAAATACTTGAGCACTGAGCGTGAGGGCTCCTGCATCTATACAATAATCAATAAAACTATTACGCAAGGATATTCTACGAAGAAGCCACGATCGTATTGGGAGATAGAACAGTAATATTCCTAACGTAGCGCCAGCTGAAAGCAGAAAGGATATAGAGGTTATCCATTGTGGATGAGCAATAAGTAGCCCAAATGCAGTAATAATAAACGCCCATAACCCTGAGACAGGAGCGTCAAACATAAGCGCTAATGAAGCCATAGTCGCCATACATACTGCGCGTAATATTGGTGGATCTTTAAATAAGACCACATAAAATACACTTATGCAAATGGTGAGAATAGCTTTCATTTTATAGCCTAGTTTTTTCTCAAGTCCTGCAAAAAACCCGAGCAGTAGCGTTATGTTTTGTCCAGACAAAACAAGCAGGTGTACCAATCCAGTAATTTTAAACATCTCATACACTGTTTGCGAGAGGTCCATTTTTTGTCCCCACACCATTGCTGCTGCAACGGATGCTATATCATGGGGAAGTAGTAGAAAATACGGATGAACAAGTGCGTCAATCATAACTATGGCATAGTAATATCCAAGTAATGTCAAATGACAAAGTCCAAATGACAAATGAAGTCCCAAATTCCAATGTCCAATCCTTACTAACTAACTTTGACATTTGAGCTTTGGCATTTATTTGTTATTGGATATTGGGATTTTGACATTAAGACTTATAATTCTATTAAGTCTTTTATGCTTTCTAATGTCTTTTGTCCGAGTGCTTTTTTACTGATTAACTCATCAATACTTTCGTACGGTCTATTTTTTATAATATTGTTTGCTGTGACAGGACCAATCCCTGGTAATAGTTCAAGCTGTGAAGATGTTGCACTATTGATACGAACGGATGAAAGTGTTGTTTCTATATTGTCTGTACGCTCTGTCAAAAAAGGTATATATATTTTTTCTTCGTCAATAATGTGTTTCGATAGATTCATATTCCTTGCAACATAATAGCGATCTGCTCCTTTTGTCAAACCTCCTGCACTCGTGAGCGCCTGTATCAACCGCACTTCTGCCTTCAGTTCATACACTCCGGGTTTTTGTACCGCCCCCTCAATATCTACAACAGTTATGGCCTGCGTTGGTGCTTCAACTTTGAGAGGAGGTTGTACCTCTTGTTGTTGTGGTAACGCATACTTTAAGGAAAAGAGTGCTCCTATGATACAGATTACTGAGATGAGCAAACCTATGACGGGCACTTCTGGTTTTCTTAATAGCTCTTGTACTTTTTCCATGATATCTTCATACAGTGTCTGCATGCAAGTTACAATGGATTACATACGACAAAAGAAGAGAGGTAGGAGGTAATAACAATAATATCCAATGTCAAATATCCAATACCCAAGTAATGTCAAATGACAAAGTCCAAATGACAAATGAAGTCCCAAATTCAAATGTCAAAATAAGCATGGTTCGATTTTTGGCATTTGAGCTTTGGCATTTATTTGTTATTGGATATTGGGATTTTGACATTCTTTCTCTGTTCTATGTTATTCTTTTTATATGCAAAATAAGCTTTCTTTTACACTGGAATTATTTGGTGTCGTTGTAACCACATTTGCAGCTCTTTTTTTTGTCTACTCTCCATTTGCAAATTACGACTTACAAATTGTCGCAGTATTGTTTATTGCGTATTTTTTTCTGCGAAAACATTTTTCTATGAGCCCTTTTCTCTACCTCATTGAAGCACTCATATTTATATTCATTGTTCTTATGACTGTCTTTGGAACAGGAGGCATGACTTCGCCTTTCTTCTTTTTATTATATTTTCTATTATTTGCTGTTTCATTACTTTTGACTGGCACAATAAGCTTGGTATTAACACTGTTATTGGTTGTCCTGTTTTTATTCTCTGCACCGTCAGGAAGTGTTATAGATTTTGTACCTGTTTTTTCACTGCCGTTTATTGCACCTTTTGCGCAGTATTTGGGTTTTCTAAAGACAAAGTATACTCGCCAGCGTGAACTATTGGGTCAAGTTGAAAAGAAGAAAGCAAAGTTAGAACAGTCTAAAACTTATGAAAAAGAACAGACGCTTATTTTCTTAACGACTACGTTATACAGACAGATTGAAGATATGAACGAGCGTATTGTTAACTTTATGGGCGACGCCGATTTGGAATTTCTACGCAGAAAAATAAAAGAGATACAGGGCTTAATACACGAATTTAGAGAGTACGTGGAGAAAATCTAAAAATAATATCCAATGTCAAATATCAAATATACAGTGAATGTCAAATATCAAATGCCTAAGTCAGGCAATCTAAATTTGGCATTGGGACTTGGAACTTTACCTGCCTCGCCGGCAGGCGGGTTGGATATTGGATATTGGATATTTGATATTAAGAAAGTGATTATTATGACTTGTTTTTTTTGCATGTTTTTTATATTTGCTCATTCTACTAATGCTATTGACATGAGCTCGTCCAGTTACCGTATTATTTTTGGCACACTCAATAGTGGTGGAAGTAGAACCACTTCATCGGGGTATAAATTGGATATAAGCTTGGGTCAAGTTGCTGCAGCGCAATTTAATTCATCGGGCTACGTGGTCAAGGCTGGTTTCCAGTATGTGCGTACCCTGACGCCCTTTTCTTTTACGTTGTCTGATACGTCACTCGACTTAGGTACATTGTTGCCGAATACATTTTCAACGCAACATCTATTGGTAACTATCAATCATAGAGGAGTGGGGTATGAAGTAGCTGCTATTGCAGATACTCGACTTAAGCAGCTCTTTGGATCGGATGAAATTCCAGATACGAGCTGTAACGGCGGTGCTAGTACCTGTACTGAGACAACTGCTGCACTCTGGAATTCAACCGGAACGTATGGATTTGGATACAATGCAAATGGTGATGATGTGAGTAGTGATTTTCTTAGTACGAGTTATTTCAGACCATTTCCAACGAAGACTGATGGTGAGTCGGCAGCGACTTTCATGAGTTCAAACGCTACGGCAATCGCGCGTAGCGCAACGGTTACAGTGAAGGCAAACAT
>Ga0100403_1002296_pt1 | contig 15531 bp, 19 predicted proteins | sample CryGeymet201501t_FD_83663 | JGI IMG/M metagenome (GOLD analysis project Ga0100403, IMG submission 83663) | Groundwater microbial communities from Crystal Geyser aquifers in Utah, USA - Crystal Geyser metaG 2015-01t | ecosystem: Environmental > Aquatic > Deep subsurface > Groundwater | place...
ATCAATCTTTCGTTGCCGGAGATCAGGGAACTCTTCCCGGAGCTTGTTGGTCCCTCCAGGGAAATGCCACAGCGCTCTAGTGGCGGAAGGTGGCTCCCATCCACCATTTCGTAGCCACTGAATAGCTTATCGAAGGCTTCCAGGCTCCTCTGGTCATACTTCCTAACATTAGGAACTATGTTTCTCGGCGGTTTGGAAGCAGCGGATTCTTTAAGGCTTACGCCACTAGGCTTGGACTTTGTAGCCTTTCCGGGGCTATTAGTTTTCTTCAGTTTCATTTTTATCGCTTTCCTTTCTTCTCTTCGTGCCGGCGACAAGAAAGTTTCCTACCGTGGCTATTTCCCATTCCGAGGATGGCACCCGAGTGGGGTCCGTGGGGTCAGGATGGAATAGCTCAAAAGTGCTGATTACCTCATTGTTGATTGCTTCCAACCTTTTAAGGATTTCAGGAATCCTTAGAGCTACTTGTCTGAGAGCTTTGTCTTGCCCATTAGGGCAGATTAACTCCAACCCCTCGTCGGGTAAGTCTTTGAGAATCAGATTGGTCAAGGACAGAACTCGTTGGGACAACAACGAAAAGGCACCCCCCATCGAGAGAAGGTACATTACGGCATATTCCAAGTCCAAGTCCAGGCACTTGTTTAAGAGGCCGCTTATTCTGTCCTCGTTCAGTAGCTCTGAGAGAACCAGGAACAAAGCCCTAGATTTCTCGTCCATTGTCTTGGCCTCGGCTACTCGTTCAGATTCCATTTGTCCGTTTCTCCTCTTTGTTTCTAACCTGTTTCCTGGTTACAGTTTCGTCTTTTTGTACGCATTGGTTAGCTTAGAGCGGTCGGTGGCTTTTACCTTGTCTGGGAACCCGTAGAGATTGTTTATGACAACCTTGGGGGTTTTGACAGGGGCTATCTTAGACCCTTGTAACCGTTCGGAGTTAAGGGGATCGGGACTTGTGGTGAACAGCCCGGATTCCTGAATGACTTGTTTCCATTGGTGTGGATCAGTGAATTGGCAGATAGGCAGATAGGCGCACGTCGAGTAGCCCATACCACACTGGTCGTGTGCCGGATGGCTTGTGGGGTTTCTACCTTGGGCGAATCGAATGGCCTCTTGGCGCATCCGGCGCACAACATCATCAAATTGGTATTTATCCGGGTAGCAAGGGACAATGCGGCAAGAGGGTTGCTCCTGCCTTTTGGCCGCTTTGTCCGAATGGCGACCCTTGCCTTCCAGGTTTTCGTTCACCTCTTGCAGGTAATCCTCTATGGATTGTTCCCCCGGTTTTCCAAGTGCCTTGCGGCCTATGGAAGGCTTGCTCACCAATCCGAAGAACATGCCCTTCAGTTTAGGGCCTAACTCCGGGACTTGCCTGCCCCATAGCAGGTAGAGTGGCGCTTGCAAGTACAGTTTGACTAGCTCTGAGTACACGTCGGGGCTTGTTCCTATGACCTTTGTATCCCACAGGTATTTGCTACCCGTTTTTGGATCGTGGATTACAAAGTCGCATTGGAATTGAAAGGGTATTTCGTGGATCAATCCACTACCTTGGGGGGACTTCAGAAGAATGACTCCCTTGAACTTTTCTTCGACGTTTAGAATCTCATAGCCCTTGCCGCTTACGAAGTCCACTAGCTTGTCGAACAAGTAGCAACCTACGGCAAACCCAAGGTTGCAGTCCTTAGCCCTCTCTATGTCCGTGGGATCAGACGAGACCTTGCACACGTCTTGCATGATTCGATCCAGTATGTCGATCACCGCTTCATAGCGTAAGCCACGAAGGAGCAATGCAATAGTGGCGTGTGCATAGGAAGATTGATCCATCCCGGATGACCGCTTGGTGGGGACTATTCCGTAGTCGTAAGCAAAGAGCTTCTTCCTTGGGCAGGTTTCGGCACACGAAATGGCGGACCGTCTGGCCACGAACTCCTCTTGCCCCTTGGGGGCATGGCCAACCCACTTGTCCATTTCGTTTGGGTCATCAATGACCCGCAGACAATAAACACGGGGGGTAGCTGGCGGACTATCGGTTTTCTTCGAGGATACAGCCACTTTTGCCATTGAGGTTTCCTTTCTAAAGGGAGTTGGACACGAAAGTTTGCACCGTGCAAACTTTGTGGAACTTATGTCTAGGTCAGGGGGCAATTTGTGTTTGACGGATTTCGTCGTTGTTCTGTCGGACAAGATTGTGGTCTTGACGCACAAGGCTACTGCGCCTAATGCGCACGTTCGGTGGTGCCTCAAAGCCAAGTCGTACATGGTCTGATCGGGTATCCAAAACAAATACCTTGATAGACCCAGAGTGACTTATCAGTAAGCTCTTGGGGAGTTGTGGCTCGAAGTCCAGGTCCAGTTGTACGAAGTCCCCAGAATTGATGGTTAAGACCAGCATGGTAGGGTTCCTTTCTTTTCCTTGGGTGGCCCAAAAGATTACTTGATTTCACTCTGCTCATCCCATATTTTCTGTAGGTCCGGGGGGGAAAAGTCAGGGCCTTTCTCGACCCTGCCCACTTTGTCTTTCCCCCTTTTAGTCATGTTAGACCGATGAACCTCATCGAAGAAGGGTTCGAGGTCTATTCCCATTATTTCTGCCGTGCCTATTGTGACGTACATAAGGTCGCACATGGCATCTATTATCAGGAGAAGGTCGCCGTAAGCCGAGGCGGTTATGAACTCTGACACTTCCCCCACAATTAAGTGACTGCGGAAGAGGAGTTCTTCATCGTCTATGATTCCTGGGCGGGAATAAGGGGCAATCCCAAACTTCTGGTGAAACTCTCGGACTTGCTGTTGCATCTTGTTCATGGGCTGTTCCCTTATCCTTTCAGGTTTTCAGTGCCCAAGGTTCTTAGGGTTTGCACGGTGCAAACTTGGTGGGCCAGCCAGGGGCGGGCTAACCCTTTACTACTGAGTATCTATTATACCCGATATTGTCTCTTCTGTCAAGCGGTGAGGAGCCCTCCTGGTTGTGGCTAACTTTTTAGTTTCCCATACCTCTGTGGCTCGTTCTGGTTGGGGCCTGTGCAGGGAATCAGATGTGCAAGGACAAAATCCGTGTCGAGCTTGTCGGGCAGGTGAACCTTGGGGTCCAGAACAAAGTCCATTGTTGTTACTATTTCGCCTTTTGACTCCAAGAGGGCGTACATTCCTGACATCCACTCGGGGACTAACTCTAGCATACCTTCCGTGTCACCATCTACTATCCAAGTTAGCTCGTCATTGGATAGGCTATTTGTGTTGGGATCACCGAAGTAGATATCCTTTTGTGCCTTGAACATTGGGTGGTAGCAGTCTTTGTGGGGAGGCACACGATAGCCGCGTTCCACGTCGTGCTTGAATAGATCACACCAGATTCTTATGTACAACCGTTCGAGTGACGTACCTTGGGCTATCTTGCTATTACCCGTCCCAAAGTGGCGCGCTGCGGCTATGAGACCAGCGCGCGCTGTGGCCAGTAAGTCAACTTCTGATTCCCCACACGCTTGGAAGGCGGCGCAGCCCAGCGGGGCATCGGCATGTACCGCACACTTGTTGTCCGGCAGTAACCAGTGGCAACGGTAGCCATCGGAATAGCTGCTGTCCTCAAACTCCTGGGCCACAGGAAGAACAGTAAGAAGAGAGGAATCGGGTCGGTTAGGTAGTAAGCCCACGGGCAGTGGAGTTAGGGAACCCAATCGGGTAACGGTTACGAAGTCGGGGAACAATTCCACCACAAGTGTTCCCTCTGACGCACGAAGATGCTCCTTTGCCCATGATAAAAGATCGGAGTAGTTTTTTGACTTGCTCTGGGGACACAAGGTTAGCAGGTCTTGCGAGACCAGGGGGCCAGGGTGGCTCAGGCATCTACCTATGCAATCCTGACAGGAGCATGACCTTCGGGGAGAGCCATCTGGAAGGTACCTGATTCTTCCTAGTAGGTTGGGGCTTTCTACCTTGGAGTTTGTACCAAGGTTTGCACCGTGCAAACTTGGATGCTTACTTTGTTGCTGCCTGGATATCTTCATACGGGACATACGTTTCTCCTTTAATGTGGGAAAGCATCCTGCGGATCAGGTATTCACCCAACATGATTCGCGTGGTGTAGGTCTCTGCCGTTGTTGGGCCAAGCACGGGCACTTGGTACTTATCTGCAACAGCAAACACTCTATCAAGCGCACAAGGGGTCGGATCGTTTTCACGAAAGATTGCATTGCCCCCTGTACCATACATTTTGGGAAGCGGGAAATCTAATAGCAGATAGGGGTATCTAACCAAACGTCGCAGGTTGTATAGCTGCTGTTCCAGCTTTCCCGTCTTGATGTTATGTGCTAGCTCTGCTATTCCCCCTTTTTTCTCTACCGCCGTAACGTGGGTGTACCCATCCAGGCTGTAGTCCCCACGAGAATGAGATAGTCTGCCTAAGTTGACGACCCTGCTGGCTATGGTAACTACTTGAGAATTGCGGCAGCCCCTCGGCTGCCAGCGCATGACTTCTGGGAAGTGAATACGCTTACCCTCATTCGAGTCTATCAACACGGTAAAATGTTCCCCCAGGGGGTCAAAACTTACCTTGTTGTGGGTTCCTAACACGATGGGATCGTGTTGAGAACCGCTCTTTTTTCGGAAACTTGTCACTACTACTCCTCTTGGTGGAAAGCCATCGGTTACGGATCACGGGCACAATAATTTCCGTCGAAGATTTCGTGTATCTTATCCTCCATCTTTTCAGTGTACCTGATCCTGTTTTTCATGTCCCTTAGGAAGTCAACTTCCCAGGAATTGAGGTGAGGAACATCATTGGCGTCAATCGAGTCAGTAAGTTCTTTTACCTTGCTAACCAGCGATTGGTGCCGTGGACTATCCGTTGGAACGTAGTTGCTCATTGCTGTCTCCTTTCATTATGGCATTGAACAAGTGCTGCGCTCTAACACGAGGCAAGCCCCTGACGGCTAGTACCTCCAGCTTTGCCTTGGTCGGGAAGCTACGGCCAAAGTTTTGCTCTAGCTTCCTGAGAAACCAGTTGTCGTACATCCTTTGGTATGCGAAGCGGAACGTCTGCTCGGCACAACTCCAGGCTGAGTCTATCCCCATAAAGTCGTGATTGTTTATGCAGACCTTAAAGGGCAACCTGGATGAGGTCTGAAACTTCTGGGTTTCAACAACGGCACTTTGCAGTGTGAGAGCCGAAAGAGCTTGTATCCACAGATCATACAGTTGCCCCCTGTACTTGCCCCTTATGTCCTTTATATTGGAGCCGAAACTACGGGATAGTCCAAGAATGGGAAGATGCAAGACTCCCTCTTGTTCCGCTGCCAGCACAAAGTCCCTTTGCATCTTAGCTAGGTTGATGTATTTCTTGTCGTTGTTTTCAATCATGGATGCGCAGCGGCGTAGGGGTATCTCGAATCCCGCTTTTCTACGGACGGTTGACTGGATAGTAGGAGGAAAAGCACCAAACAGATAAGCGAAGTTTTCAGATTTACCCGCTTCTTGTCTGCAAAAACCGCTGACGGATTCAAGAAAAGCACTAGGGTAGTCACGAGGTTTGCACGGTGCAAACTTACGGGCTTGCTCTCTCATTACCCGGTTAGGGCAGCGGGTTAGCGTCTGGATAGCCCCCCTTTCATAGAGCCAAGCTCTTAGCTCGTCGGGGTCGTTAAGCTGAACGTCTAGTAGATAGGAAGCGGTTTCTATGTGTGGGTCTATTCCGTTTTCAAGCTCCTGGAGCATTACGGAATCGTTGGAAATGAACGCTGCCATTCTCCATTCCATCTGGGAATAGTCCGGCCCTCCGAGAATCCCAATTTCATAGCGAGAAGTCATGCAGTTCTTTATGCTCTTGGGGTCGGTCTGGATGGCATGGTCCTTGGCTGACCATCTGAATTGCCTAACACCCCCAGCTTTTCCTTTGTCGTCCGATCGGGGGAGAATAATCCACGAAGGGTAGCTCATAGCTACGCCCGTGTATCTCCCGCGCTTGTACACGCGAATGAGCCTAAGGGTATTGTCTCTGTTGACGCCCACCCTTGTTTTTCTAACGCTGGGGGGGTTCGTTTTAAGGGTGGCACGCTTGAGGTACACGGGCTTGGCCAGTGATCCGGTGTCTTTGCCATATAGCCGGGGGCCGGTATAAGTCCCAATTATCTTTTGCGCCCCCTTTATTTCGGAGAGCAAGCTCAGGCTTTGAGCAGATTTAGTACCCACCGGGGCCAATCCAAGAAGAAGGTTACGGGTGTCCACGTTTGTAGGCATCTTCCCGGTAGCCGTTCTGGGTATTCCCGCAACTTGCCCAAGGTCCTGGTTGGCGACTTCTGCTTCCTCTTTGTTTCCACTCTGTTTTTTTAATTCGAGATAGTGGACTATCTCGCGAACGGCATCGACAATTAACTTACGCGATGAACTGTCCGATCCCGGCCCGGATAGCAAATAGCCCAGTTGGCGTGCTTCCCCCAATGCCTCGTTCATCGTTTGCTGGGCGCTGTTGTGGGCTAAGACAAGTTTGTTGGTATCGAACGCAACCCCCGCTTCTGACATTAGAATAGAGGACCACACTGAATTGGAGAACCACTTTAGTCTCCGCTTACTGACTTTCCATTTAGCAAGCGGGTGATTAGAGTAAGAATCCTTCATTTTTTGCCAAGCTATTTCCCTGGTTCGGTAGGTAGCCCAAGCGTCCTGGCTACCATACCTGGCTGTGCTGGCGTAGGTCTTGTACGCCTTTACAGGTTTGGGGGTATCTTCCCAATCTGTAATGCGCAGGATAAGTGAGATTGCTTTCAACCCACGAGGGTTCAAGTCGTCGAGGGTGTACGTTTCGTTCATCGCGTCTATGATTGGCCGCCAAGCGGGAAGGCACTTCTTACCAAGGCAATGGCGAATTACCATAGCATCGAAGGCGAAGTTTTGACCTACGATACAACCTGCTGCCTTGAGCCACTGGACGTAGCGGGCAAGATGGTTGGCGTTGCGCGCGTCGAACCATCCAGTTTGTAGCTCGCCTTGGGGGTTGCGCCAAGCGATGTGTGCGGTCACTATGATCCGCGACTTGTGTATCAAGTCTATTTTTTCCATCTTAATAGGATGGAAGGTGTTTTGATCGCGGGAGTAAGTCAGGCAGCCGTAAGTTTCCAGATCGGTAGCTAATTCACTTCCGGGCTGAAAAGTTTGCACGGTGCAAACCGGAGCCTTTATTGTTTCGGGTGGCGTCTCGTAGCCTACTCGCCCTTGGTAGAGCCACTCCAGGAATAGTAAAAGGTGTCGCATGACTACGGATTCACTGCGAGAGTCCCGGAGCAGATAGGCAGGATGGTAGGTGGTGCTTACCCATACGTTGTCTGGATTAGCTTGCGGCTGAAAGGGCTTCTTAATGCTATCGGCTAGTTTCATTCCTGTTAGCGACTCTGAGGCATAGGCACCAAGGGCCACGATGAGGACACGCCTGTACCTTTTGGCTATTTTATTTATGTCCTGGTCAAGGTACGGACGACAAGCTCGTATCTGAGACTTGGTGGGTTTGTCGCTTACTGGTCGGCACCTGACTAAGTTGGAAGCGAATATATCGGCGACCTGATCGAACCCAGAAGCCCCTATGTAGAACTCGTCTAGTAGTGCCCCTGATCTTCCGACAAAGCAGGTTCCTGATAAATCTTCCGTGTAGCCTGGGCCTATGCCTACAAAAAAGACAGCTTGTCCGGTAGGACTGGCACACTCGGATAGCCTTCGCGTTCTTATGCCAATGCTTCTGGCGTTGTTGTGTAGCCCGCAGTTGCGGCAGCTACTATGTACGCCAAACGACAATGGTTGGTTGGAAACTTGTTTCACTTTGGAAGTCCTTGGGGTTGCTCACTTAATCAAGGTAAAGCCTTCAGGCAGGTTGCCCTTGGTGATCTCGCTCTTTCTTCCCTTGCCCGCCCACTGATTGGGGTTGCGGGTGCGCCCTCGTGGTCGGCTTGTTCGGGGGTCGTCTGGTTTTGTATTCGCCCCTTTTACTATTTCCCCCTTAGCTAGGCTGTTGAGGAAAAACAAGCGGCGTTTGCACAGTGCAAACCTGCACGCCTGCAACTTGGCAATTACGGACTTTGTAACGGAAATGGGCCTGGAGTATTCCCTGTTCCAATACTTGTCGGTGCAACAGGGGCACTGCTTGGGGGGGGTTTGCTGCCTGGGAATCCAGGTGTGGTGGCACTTTAGGCAATGCAATCGGGGGATGTCCATGTTTTTTTCTCCCTGAGGCACTTGAATTAGCAACCGGATGCCAAGGGTAGGGTGAGGGCTATTTGTTTCGCAAGAGCAACGGCTGAGACAGCGAAGTTATCGTGAATAGTAAATGGTATGGCATGAGGCATGGCTTCCTCTATGAAGCGGTGGAGGGAAACGTCCTTTATGCACCCCACTATAACAGATACCCCGATGCTATTCGCGTGGTCTGCCAGCAACTCTGTTTCTGAGTAATCGCCAGTAGCTGGGCAACCGTCCGTGAGGAGAACAATAACTTTTCTTTGATATTCGTCAGGGGGCAAGTCGTCAAACCATTCTAAGGCTCTCTTGATGGGAGTAGATATTATTGTCCCCCCCATACGCGGGGGGTTTATTCTGGATAGCAACCTTACGGGTATGGTCGCACTTTTTTGGCCGAAGAGCCACGCGCTAGTAGCGACTTCCGCCTCTAGGCATCCCTCGGCGAGGCAACCGGCAAAGGCCAGCAACTTGCTGGAGAATTGGATAGTAGACTCAGAACAGTCAACGAGGATAGCCACGGCGGAATTGATCCCCTCTACTTCGGTCCTTTGGACGAAAATGCGCCCGTCGGTGTAAGCACGGTGCACGTCTCGGACCCATGAGCCTCGGGGGGCAGGTTTGCACAGTGCAAACTTCTTCGATCTGAGTAGTTGCTTTATTAGCTTGCGTATCCCTTCTCTGTACCTGTTGAATTGAACTCGGTGCCTGAGAACCCATTCGTTTTCGTTGGGATTGGGGTCGTGTCCCCCTAACGGATTAAGCCCTTGGCCGTCAGTGTCTATCTTTTCTTTTCGCAGCTTCCTGATCAGTTTCTTAACCGCTTCCGCGTGGGCGTCATGGGCGTCATGGGCGTCATGGGCGTCAGCCTTCTCGGTGTCAGCCTTCTGGTTCTGGCTCTTGTTTTCGCCCCCGGAGCTATCGTCGCGGTCGCGGTTGTCTGGTTCCTCGGTGCTGGGTTTGCCGCTTACACTACCCTGATCCTTGCCTTGGTTCTGGTCCTGGTCGCTTTGGGGGGGCTTCGGCTCGAATAGCCCCAGGAAATCAGAGACCACGGTGATTGACTCCTTGAATTGTTCGCGGAAACGATCGTCTCGCGTGGTCACGAGTTTAATTGTTTTTTGTTCCGTGGGGATATAGTCTGCTACCGCCAGGCATTTAGCACGATCTTGTAGTTGCTGGAGGGCTTCTCGCACCTTATGTATCCAGATCGTATGATCTGGTATATCATGTTGTACCGCGGCTAGAACCACTAGCTTATTCAATTGGCAGGATAAAGCCAGTGCAATCAACTCCGGGGTTACGGCTATGGGCTTGCTTTCCACTAGCTCTTGATTGAGCACTTCGCTTCTGATTATTTCATGGGCCACTGCCAGGGGTTCTTCCGCGTCGTCGGTAATACCCGCAATGAGGGCGGCTTCGTCGCAGACATCAGCAAGTAGATTCGCTGCCAAGAGATCACACTTGCTGGTAAGGGCCAGCGATTCTATGAAGTCGTGAGTGCCGAAAAGTATGTGTGCTATCTCGTGCAAGGCGGTTGCGTTGAGGGCTACTACGGCGGGGTCTCCCTGGTCCATCCGTTGGAAATGGAGAGTCTTGGTGGGGTCAGGTATGCTAAGCACCAGAGAGTCCATATCTGGGTAGTCCTCGTTGTGGATGTACTCGACCGATGGATAGCTGCCTAGCTTTATTCTAATATAGCGAGACCCTTTTGATTGTCCCGCCTCGGTTGCCAGGTAGCAGAAAGAAGAGGCGAAGGAACGGGCTTGGATTCGCATGTAGTCTAGTGTGGGGTTTTGTCCCTGTTTGCTTTTCAATCCAGACATTGTTAGCTACTCCTTTGATGAACAGTTGGGGATAGTCAATCTGCGATCGGGCTTATCAGTTGTGGCCACCGCTGTTGGAACTGAGTCTGCTATGTTCCCCAGGCGTCTTAATTGCCAGTCGTCGGAACCCACGAGTTCTGCCATTCTTAGGCCCAAACGGCGACTCATAATCTGGTAGGCTTGATAAAGATGGTAGGGGTAGTGCGCACGAGGATAGCAAGAGTACTCGGTAACTCCTGTGTTGCTAACCCTGCGAAAGGCACAACAGAACTTGAGTCCCGCGTACACGGAGTACCACAACCACCGCCTGTCATTGGCCGCGAAGTTACGGGCCATCATAATGGCGTGGTTGTAATCTCCTTGCCTTAGCTGGGCGTTGCAGAAGAAGAAGCCCTGGACACTGGTAATGGCCAGCCATTTAAGGCTAGAGGCGTTTTCTTCCCTGACTGTCGGTTTGCACGGTGCAAACTTTGTGACTTGGTTCTTGATTGTCATGGTAGCTCCTGGGGTATGGGGTGTGCTTGTGGACTATTCATCTTCATCGGGGCGCTTGTGGACTATTCATCGTCCATTGGGGCCACGAAGGTTACGTCGTCGTCGTCATCGGCGGGGATGCCACTGCCAAGGGATGCACGGATTGCCTTCTTGATGGCTTCGCGCACCGAAGCATAGGAATCTATCCAGCCGATCTTGGGAGCAATGACCTGCTCGAAGGCAGCGAGCATGTTGTCCAGGGGCCTACCGTTGGAGAATCCTGGTTCCAGGGCTATCCACAGGTCCAGGAATTGCAACATGGTTCTTAGGTCGGGTTCCCATTGGTGAATCTGATTGATCCGACCGGATTCTATGTAGAACATCAGTCGGGTTGCCATGTTGACGTGTACGGGCTTGGGATAGTGAAGAAGCATGATTGACCGAACGTGCTGACGGCTCATCATGGGGCACTCAAGTAGCACTACACGGGAAAGGAAAGCCTCGGACAGGCTATGGTTTCCAGCGTATTCGGGGTTCATCGTCCCGATGATGATGAGGTTATCGGGGCGCTGAAACTCTTTACCCAATTCAGGTACGGACAGACACGAGTGCTTGTCCCGTTGGGTTAGGTTGTTGAGGATTGCCAACATGGCCGGGTCCACGAGGGCGATTTCGTCTATCAGATAGACTACACCTTTCTTGGTTCGGCACTCCAGGACCGCCCTGGTTAGGGAGCCGGGGTCAAATCCGGTGATAGGCATCCCGCCCTTGCCGGGGACAATGGACCGGGTTCCCTTAAACTCCTCGACTTCTACCCGGCGGTGACACTGTTGCACAACAATGTCGTACTTTAGGTCGTGGGCCAGCATGTAAGCGGCCGTTGTCTTACCGGAAGAAGCTGGGCCGGTAAGTACGAGGTCATAGCCCTTCTTGTTGTTGGCCTTGGTGGCAAAGTGCTTCAGGGTTGCGTACCAAGGCAATTCGATGAAGCCATCCCTTCTAGTGGGGGATGGCCCTTTTCCTCTCAATGGTTTCACTCTCATGGTCCTGGGGTTCCTTTCTTTGCTATGCATGGTTTGCACCGTGCAAACCTGACTTACGCCGTGCAAATTGGGCTTTGTGCCTTCCTCGATTTCCTGGGTTTCCTGGCGGGCCTGTTGATTTCGCAGGCTTCCAACAGGCGGTCATAATCTTGGCGAATGAATGGGGCATAGCCCTCGTCAGCAGCCAGTGCATGTCTATAAGCGGCAAGTGCAAAGTTGGCTCCCCCCCCTTGCGCCTGGAGCGCTTCCCATGCGGAGTCGATTGCGAGCGAAGCAGCCCATAGGTCCTCTTCGCTGCGCTGCCGATCTTCCTCGTCGAAGGGGATGGGCTTCCTTACCGTGTTTTTGTCCGCCCATTGCGTAAATAAAGGAATGACCTTCTTAGCGCATCGGAGAGCGAACATGCTAATGGCCCAGGGTTCTAGTTGTGCTATCTCTCTCAACGTAATTAGCGTAGTGTCTCCCTTGTTCATCGGGGTTCTCCTTTCAACTCAGTTGGCCCTTAAACTCGGGTGGTTTGCACCGTGCAAACTTTACACCCTACATACTACATAGCCGAGCAACAGGCCCATGCGTCGTTTGCAGCGACATGTGCCAAGTTACATTCGGGACACTCGTAGCCGAGATAATCTTCGGCACCTACGCCTGTATAGACGGCACTGACGATCGCTTGGTAGTCGATCGGCGAACTTGATAGTCGATCGGCGTACACTTGGGCAAGGCAACCGCCGAAGTGTGTGTCGCGCCTGGCGCGGCGCGCTATATGCACAATGGATCGCGCCTGGCCGTGCAGGTCGGACAGCTTACATTCTCTGAGTCTCATGGTAGGTCTCCTCTCGTTTATGGGCGGGCTATTCCGCCGTTAGGGTAATCAGCGTGAACCCGAACCCGGCTTGCTCTAGCTGTTTGTTCCATTCGGCAGAGCAGAGCGCGGAAAGCTCATTTGCTTCGCGGGCGGCGGCTACGTCGTTTCGGTACATCAATTCCTGTTCCGCCAGGACGGCAAGGTCATCAGCAATACCTTTCCAATCTGGCCCGTTCGGGCGTGGGAAAGCTCGCGACGGCCACCAGCAGGCCACAGTTAGCTCCTTGCAACGGTTCTCCTGTTCGCGTGTCATGGTAGGTCTCCTTTCTAATCTAAGACGGTTTCTTGCCTTTGGGGTCTAATCCTATGTGCGCGTCGATGCTAAGGTTGATGATTTCGCCCCACGCTACGGTATCCAAAGCGGCCAGGGCGAGGCTTTGGCACAATGGAGCTAGTAAGGGGGTATCTGGGTTGGACACTTGGCATACGCTCGTGAATAGTAACCCTTTCAGACAGGGGCACAGAACATGGGGATCGCGGCTTCGAGCAAGGGTTTCTTCCCATTGCTGTTGGAGACAACCGCCATCACTGATTGCTTTGTGAACAAGGGCCGTTGCTCGGTTAGGCCAGCCGTCAATCTTTGAGTTGTAATACTCGGGTGTTTTCTTGTTCTTGTTCTTGCTCTTGTTCTTGTTCTTGCTCTTGCTCATTGGTACCATCCTTTCTAACGGGTACCTAACTCGGGGATGCAAAGTTTGCACCGTGCAAACCTTGCGGACTCCCTAACTTTGTAACGGGGCTATCGGTCATACGGTCATAGATGTACTCCTTCCTATCTATTCTATTAGAAAACACGCTCGATTTCGCGTCGCGCTAGTCCTCGTGCTGCCCGCGTGGGCGGTTGATCCATAGGGACATAGCTTGCCGGTCCTTCTCGACGTTGGCCCGACAAATGGAAAACTTGGTTCCATTGTTAGCTAGGAACACATCGACTTCTGTGTTGTCGCCCCAGGTCTTTTCTGCTTGTCGCAGGACTGCGATCAAGTGACCCACGGTCATAAAGGTTCGCACTTCCCCTGGGTCCGAGGGCGGTGGGGTTACAGTCCTTCGCTTTTGCTTCGGCATAGTACTTATCCTTTCTAATCTAATCTAAGGCGTTGCCTTGTCGGGGCCAGAAAGTTTGCACCGTGCAAACTTCGCTGGGGTATTCGGCCGGTTGCGCCGATTGTAGCTTGTAGCTTAGCTTGCGCTTGTGCGCAGCTATCCCGATGTCGCGGTATCTATTATATCAGATATAGGATTGTGTGTCAAGCAAAAAATACACGGCTGTCCACATCGGTGGTGAGATGGGTGACTGTTGGAGTAGCTGTTAAGGGATCGCGCAGGAATAACCTGGATGCCTTCGCACGCCAAAAGGCAAGCTAGGTTGAACGTGTTGCTCACAACTCTCACATGCTATTTACATCACACGCGCTGTTGCTGGTCGTCCTAGTGTACCATGCGGCACCATGCTGTATTGCGCAAGCGCATCGGGAACGAGACCGATGGGGCTATGGGGGAGTGAGAATGTTTGCACGGCGTGCAGGCCTAGTGGGGTGGGCTGCTCGTGGGCGGCGCATAAAGAAGGCCCACACCCGTACAGGGCATGAGCCTTCTGGTGTTGTGCTGTTGCGATTCTAGGTCACTCGGCGCGATCTCGGATGCGCTGGGACAGTCCCTCGTGCGCCAGGTGCTGTAGCCTGTCGTCGTTGTCGATAGTGACGGACGCCACTACCCGAATGAATCGTGCCGCGCGCTTGGGCACCTTGTTGGAAGCGGCGATCGCTGGCATAAGGAAGCGGCCGAGCGGCTCCGCGGCATGGCCGAGATGGTCCGCTCGGATCAATTCCCGGCTGCGTCGATCGGTTTTTGGCCAATCGGTGAACAGGTTCACGAGCGCCTTGGCTGTAAGGGTCTGTTTGGATTTGGACATGGTGCTGGTCCTTTCTAAGGGGAATGGGGGACATAAATACCAGCGGCCACAGCCTAGCATGGGCTGTGGCCACTGGTTCACTAGCTCACTGGACTAGGCTAGTCCAGGGCAACGTCGGCCGTGGGGACAGCCAAGCCTTCGGCACGCTTAAACTGGTCGTACCATTTATTTCCCTCGGACACGATCTCTAGCCATTGGTCCGGGGTGTAGCGGTTCGCCCAGATGTTGGCGATGATTTTGCGGTGGGTGTCCCACCGCTTGCCGCCGGCGGTTGCCGGACCGTCCTCGGCGCCGCCCTTGCCCCTGCGAGGCTTCGACGGGTCGCGATACCAAGTGGCGATCTCTTCGCGAGTCGCGGTTAGGGCGTCCTTATACAGCTTCTTCAGGATCGCGCTCGCCGCCTGCGCCTGCTTCGGGTCTTTCACACTGACTGGCGAGGCCTTTCCGTCTGCGCCCTTATGCTTGGCGCAGGCATTCTTCCAGGCGGTGCTCAGGGCTCGGACCTTGCCAGTGTTCATCGCCGGGAAGTTGGAAACGACATCAGTGCCCAGGGCTTGCATGCGAAGCCCGATTACGCCAGCGTTGTCCATATGGGACGTGAACGACTGCCAGCGCTGGTAGGCCGAGCGCGTCGCGGGGTCGTCAGAAGTCTTCCACTTGCGGAAGACCTTGGCAGAACCCGTGCTCGGGACAGCCAACTCCAACGTGGGCACGAGGATCGGCGCCAGCTTGTGGGCTAGCCAGGCACGAGCATCGGTCTGCTTCGTGATTACGCGCGACGCGAGCAGCGTGTAGCGCTCTTCGACGAAGGCCATGGACAACGCCATAAACGACTCGAAGCTCGTGGCCTTGTTGCCAGCGAAGTCGCGCGCGGCTTGATCCAGTTTTGGGGACATCTTGATCTTGTCCCAGGCGGCGGGGATGCCGCGAGGCGGCTTCGGGTCAGAGGTACCCCCCTTGCCCTTGCCCTTTCTGGGTCGGCCGCGTTTGACCGGCGGCTTGCCAGCGGACGTGTTGGCGTTCGCCTTCAGACTGAGTTGTTTTGCCATAATATACACTCCTTGCGGCTATGCCGCGTTTAGGCCCACGCCCTGTGGGGTCGGCGCTTGCCAACGTGCCGAGGGCGTGGTCAGTCGCTAATTCGGTTGTCAAAGAGCAGTCGGCTTAGCGCCGAGCGCTAGGTTCACCAACCCAGCACTACGG
>Ga0100403_1002298_pt1 | contig 15515 bp, 12 predicted proteins | sample CryGeymet201501t_FD_83663 | JGI IMG/M metagenome (GOLD analysis project Ga0100403, IMG submission 83663) | Groundwater microbial communities from Crystal Geyser aquifers in Utah, USA - Crystal Geyser metaG 2015-01t | ecosystem: Environmental > Aquatic > Deep subsurface > Groundwater | place...
CTCGGCCTGATGCTCTAACTCAGCGCGGCGCATGCTTATTTTTTCCTGCTCAAAGCGGAGCCGACTTTGGCGCTGTAGAACCTCGGCCTGCTCCTTTCTTTTTTTCTCCACGGCTTCGTAAGCCGTACGAAACTCAGCATTAAAACTACGTAGGCTATCGGTAAAGCTATTCTCGTGGCTAGAGAGCTCTTTGAGTGAGGCCTCTAACTCGCCTAACTCTTGGGCGAGCTTTTCTTTTTGAGTTTGCAGGGACTGAAGTCTGCTTGTCTTTTCAGAGGTGTCCCCTTCCAGGGTCTGCTGGATCTGGGAGTCTAGCTGGTGAAGGTGTTGCTTGATACTTGCAATGTCATCTGACCCTTGAAGCTCGTTGATAAGTTTGCGGACGGCGGCGATAAGCGACAAGAGCTCGTCTTCTTTAACTGAGCGCTTCGGGGCGTTCGTTAAAAACTCCACCTCGGCCTCCATGCGGCCCACTTCTTTGGAGATAGAGGCGCGGCGCTCTAACAGCTCGGCCTGCTTTTTTTTGAAATCATCAAAGTTGCTGTCTGCTTTTGGTTGGCGAGCTTCCACGTGTGCCAGTGCTTTTTCGAGCTCTTTAAGTTCGGCGCTGATGTGCGTCAGATGCTTAGCTAGCTCGGTCGTTTGCGGCTCTAACTTAGCTTCTTCGGCTGTGAGCTCAGCAAGCTTACGGCTAAAGTAAACGAGTTCAAGGTTCGCGAGCTCGGCCTTTAGCTCGTCGTGCTTGGCCCACTTGCCAGACTGGCGGCGGAGCATGCGGAGGTGTGGGAGGAGCTCCTCTACTCGGCCGCGGGCTTCAGTGAGATTTGTTTGCGTGCTGGCGAGCTTATTCTCGGCATCTTGCCGTTTTATCTGGTACTGGCGCAGGCCAAGGACTTCTTCTAACATCATCCGGCGCTCGGCGGCGCTGGCTTTGATAAACATGTCGCTGTTGCCCTGGTTGATTATGACAAAGCCTTTTGTACCAAGACGGGCCTTGGCGAAAAAATCTACGATGTCGCGCAGGCGAACCTCGCCGTCGTTCAGGAAGTAGCTGGAGCTGCCATCGCGTCCGACGCGGCGGCGGATACTGACCTCGCTGTAGTCTATGGGGAAAAAACCGGTGGAGTTATCCAAGGTCATGGTCACCTGGGCAAAGCCGGCGCGCGGCCGTCCTTGAGTACCGGAGAACATCAAGTTCTCGGCTTTGTCGGCACGAATGCTTTTAGCGGAGGTTTCGCCTAAAACCCAGCGCAGGGCATCGGTAACGTTACTTTTACCAGACCCGTTTGGACCAACCACGGCCGTGACACCGGTTGGGAACTCCAGCGTGGTCTTGGACGCAAAAGATTTAAAACCCAAAAGTTCAAGTCGTTTGAGATACATTCTTTAGTCGATAGCTTATAGTCTATAGTCACTACGGAATACACGAATGATACCGCGAGCCGGCTGATTCGTAAATGAAGGCCATCGGTCCCTTCACGTATGTGCTACGCACCTTGCTCGTTCCTTTGGATGATTTGGCGGATCCTCTGAAGCCGGCGCGTGACAATTGCTCTTTTTTCTTCGTCCTGCTCTTTATCAAGTCTTGTTAAAGCAACATCTTCCAGATCATCAACATCCTGCAGTGTAAGTACACCTAAATTTGCTAAGCGATCAATATCTTTATCGTGATATCCGCGCTCTTCGCTTCTAATCTTATAGGCGAGATAGCGGGCCGGATGGCAGATATGCATTTCTTGGCCATGAAAGTTTACTGTTCGTCCTTCTGTCCACTCTTTAGGAAGATGGCCGGCTTCGTCGAAGATGTCTACCATGGAACCGTCTTCGGCTATATCAATCGGGTCCATTTGGATCTTCCAAAGTTGATCTTCATCTTTTTTAGCTCTGCCGCGCTCATCTATCTCTAAAACATGCGGAAGCCCACCCTGTCCGCGCCGATAATCTTTAGCACTGACGCGTCTAAAGACTCGCCTGCTCCGATCTTCGGTCCAAAGTTTTAGAAAGAGTCCGTAGCCTTTAGCGCGGAAAAATTCTTCTAGTTTTTCTACATCCTTCCTGAGGACGAATACATCAATGTCGGCGTGCCGTCCAACATAGTCGCCGCCTTTTTCTATTTGCACAACATCAATGGTGTTACCGCCATGCAGTTGCCACCAGGCTCCTGATTCGTTCATCATGCTAGTTAACTTAGTCATCTGCCAGTCGTAGCGCTCACGTTTTTCCGGAGTCATTTCTTTCCGTTCTTCCAAACCGTAATGGATACCATGATCACTTTCGCCGACATCCTGGAAAACCGGCTCGGCCCCCTCGGGGATCTTTTTCGGGTCCGGGATCTTATCCGGAACATAATTTAATCTTCTGCTTTCCATACTGTTATTTTAACACCATCCAAAGAAAAAAGAATCACCCGATTAATCGGGTGATTCTTTTGCGCACACGTTCGGAAGTGGGACTTCCGAACGTGTGCGGGGTAGTTTTTTGGAGCTAGGCCACCTCGGCTTGGTAGCAGTCCAGGCAGTAGACTTTTTCCGGGCGGTCCGGGGAGTAACTGGTTTCGAAGGTGTTGGGGCAGTGTGTGCTTGCATCGTGGTGCGGATGCGGGCTTAGATTCTTATGTGCTCCCCCTTCTGACTCCGGGCCGGCGCACTGACAGGATCGCGGCCAAAGCTTCATGGGAGTGCGCTGTGCCAGACGTTCAAAGTGGCGGCAGTTTGGACAAAGATTCGGTATTGGAATCTGCGCGCTCCGGTACATCTGCAGCTCTTCCGGAACAATACGAAACGCGGTTGTGCACTGGTGCTTGCAAGTTCCCGCATGCGCGCAGCCAATCACTTCTTTCAGGATTTCATCCCCTACTTCCGTGGAGACATCTGGCACGGCCTCGGCCGGAATCGTGATTTTATAATCACGCTGAAGCTCGTCGCGCCACGGGAAGCGCATGGCCTGTGCCTCTTCTTTGGAAATTGGAAAGGACTCCTGAACGAGCGCCTCGTTGTACGCGTATGGGCTTAGATCTGTTGGAAAAAACTCACCATACTTGTAGACTCTACCCGCGGCGTCAACATATGGTATGTCGTTCATGTGTTGCTTTATCTTGGCGGTTAACTGCTCGTATTCTTCTTTGGAATACTGTTTGTTTAAGATGCAGTACTGGGCGTCGCGGGCGCCGTTACAGCCGAATAGATCTTTGCTCTTCATGCAGCCCATGACATACTCGCTGTCCATTAAATTAGTCCAACACTCAAAAGCAAAATGGACGTCTGAGCATTGAAAACCAACACTACTGCACTCATACGTGCGCTCTGAACCGCCCGCCCACTGGCAGTGATCCATAATATCCTTACCACTAAAAACAGAGAAGCAGTGGCGGACGTGCTCGTTGTTCTGACAGTTGTATGAGTCTGTGGCGTCTTTACAATCCTCCAGCCAGTTGCCTGTCCCGTCGATGCTGCGGCGCGTGACAAGAGCGGGCACGATGAACTGCTTTTTGAATTCTTTAAATTTTTCCTGAAGCTTTGCAACTTCTTGCGCGGATTTCAGATTCAGTTCTGCCAGTTTACTCTCGTACTCCTCTTTGGTGAGTTGCTCGTTAAAAAAGCAGTACTGTTTGTTACGCAGATTAACGCAACCGAAGGAGTTACTAACGTTCTGGCAGTTGTGCAAAAACAACGAGTCGCGGCAGTTGACACACTCGCTTGAAGAAACGAGCTGATAACAGTTTGTGGAGTCTATGCAGTCATAACAGCGCTCGGATTTAATGGTCGCGTAGCAGTCTTGGCAGTTCTTTGAGAAGTTTACCCAGGCAGAATAACGACAGTCTTCCGGAGCGGTGGAACTAAATACCAAATAGCAGTTCTTGGAATCCGCGATGCGATTGGTGTAGTCGCTGTTGATATTAGTTTTCTGGTGGATGAGGCCCAGACGTGGCACGACGCTCATCAGTTCTTTTAACTGAGTGAAAAACGGCTTGGAAAAATCGTAATCACGGCCATAGGTTTTGTAATCCCAGCCGTCTCCGTACCAGCACGACTTACAGTAGACCGTGAACGGCGCGTCGGCCGGATACTGCATTACCGATTCTTTTTGGCACAAGTCGCACTTCCGCTTGTAAAGGGAGCGGTCATTACGAAATACAAGTCGACGGATCATTCGGCATTCCGGGCAGAAGGTTGGATCCGGCACTTTTAATAACTCTAAAAACTCCCTGTCTTTCTCTGTTATTTCGAACTGATGCTTACAGCTCTGGCATGTGACTTTTTCCATGAATAAAAACTACTATATTAGTTAATAGTAGCATTAAGAAGCGCCAAAAGACTTGTTTGGTCGCTTCAATTCAGATCCGAGGGCGCCATCAGCTAGTGCTCGCTCTCAGACCTAAATTCAATGCTGTGATTTTAAGATAGCACTATTTTGGGGCGGTGTCAATGACATGTACGAGGCCACCCACTTTTACACTCCAAGATAATACCTGTAACGACGACACACCTATGTACATAATAACATGCACGTGCATGTTATTATGTACATAGGTGGAAAGATACCTGACCGGTGAATATCGGTATACCCAAGCTACGTAACACGCGAGCGTAGGCCTACCGAAAAAATACGTAGCTCTACTTGGCTGCGGTTTTAAAGTCGCGGCATGGATTCCTGTTTTCACGGGAATGACAAAAAAAGGGTGGAGGGGGTCGCACGTATAGCTTTTTTACTAAAGCTATAAAATTCTATTGCCATTTATAGGTTTATGCTTTTGAGCGATAGTCTTTTAATATGCATAGATTTTATCCATCTTGCATAGATTTTGGGAATATGATAGGCTAAATCTATGCAAAAGTATAAAAATCTGCTGAAAATTGGGGAGGTAGCGGCCTTGCTTGGTGTTTCTATTGATACGCTTCGGCGTTGGGATAGACAAGGCAGGCTCAAGCCGTCTATAACCAAGCTAAGCGGACACCGTTTATATGATCATGCTACAATCAGAGCGATGGTCAGTGATCCAGTTTTAAAAATCGAGCAGTGGGCTAAAACCGGGGAAAAGGATGAGGTACTTTCCAGGTATTACTGCTCGAACAGAGCGGTGTTTGGACTAGAGCTCAAGGACGCGGAGGAGGTTTTACAAGCTCAAGTAGATGAGCAGACAACCCCGCCGGCGATTATCGGCGCTATCCTAGGTGAGCTCGGTAATAATGCCTTTGACCACAACCTTGGGAACTGGCCGGATGAGCCTGGAGTGTATTTTTGTCTTGATTCTGTGCGGCGCAAGGCGGTTGTGGCTGATCGCGGGCAGGGCCTCCTTAAAACACTACGCCAAGCAAGGCCGACTATTGCTGATGATAGTGAGGCACTCTTGGTTGCCTTTACAGAGATTCTTTCCGGACGCGCGCCTGAAGACCGTGGCAATGGGCTAAAGTTCGTACGCAGTATGTTGAAACAGTACCGGCTGGGTTTGAGTTTTCAATCCGGCAGTGCCCTAGTTAGTATCGGCCCCCTCTCCGACCGCTTGGACAGAAAAGTGGCCGAAGAGGTCATGCAGGGATGCTTTGCTATATTAGAATACTAACAACCTAAATAAATCTATGCGTATTGAAATTAAAAAATTTGGTGATACTCTCGTTTCCCGGGACGCCGGCCGTGAGGCATTAAACGCTTTTCGCCCGACGCTTGCCTCGCTCTTACCAGCGGAAAAAATCCAAATGGATTTCTCGGGTATATTCACTATCAGTCCTTCTTGGGCCGCTGAATTTATTCTGCCAATTCAAAAAGAATACGGCGAAGCTGTAGAGCTACTACCAACGGATAATCCGGCTGTCAAAGCAACGCTAGACTTTTTAGAAAGTCTCAATCAAAAGGATTAACCACGCGGGCTCTATTTACACTGCACCTAAAGCAGTGGCTTGCGTTCGTTGTCCACTATCTCTAGGGCGCGGCGGGCGGCTTCCACTTCGCCGTCTTGCTTGGCGTTGCCGGAGCCGGTGGCTATAAGCTTGTCGCCGAAGTAGACGCCAACCTTAAAGACTTTGGCGTGATCTGGGCCGTTTTCTTCTATCACTCGGTAGCTGGGCGTGACTTTAAGCTGGGCTTGGACACGCTCCTGAAGCTGGCTTTTGGCGTCGATGTACAGGCCTTTCTTAATTATTTCAGCTAGGTGCGCGAGGACAAATTCGTTGATAAACTTTTTCGCGGCCGGGTAACCGCCGTCTTGGTAAAGCGCGCCGATGAGCGACTCTATGGCGTTGGCTAAGATAACATCGCGGGCGCGGCCCGTGTCGCGTTGCTCGCCACGGCTCATCAGAATCGTCCCTTCCATGCCGGCTTCGCGAGCCACTTGGGCAAGCATGACGTAGTTAACCAACGCGGCGCGAACGCTGGTCATCCAGCCTTCGGCTTGATCAGCGTAGCGGTTGAACAGTTCTTCGGTGACGACTAGCTCTAAGACGGCGTCGCCTAAAAACTCCAAGCGCTCATTGTGCGGCACGCCCCACTTTGGGTTCTCGTTCAGGTAAGAACGGTGAGTCAAAGCTTCCTTTAAATAGTCCTCATTTTGAAAGGTATAGCCGATATGCTTTTTTAGTTCTTCTGTATTCATAGGTTTAAAATTCCAATCTCTAATACCTGCCTGCCGGCAGGCAGGTCTAAATTCTTATTTTTTGCTTCTTCTTTTGTTTTCCTTCTTAAGCTCGCCCATCTCTATTAACTGCTTGTAGACCGTGCCGAGAACACCGTTGATAAAGCGGCCGGAGTTTGGCCCGCCGTAGTTCTTACCAAGTTCAATTGCTTCGTTGATGGCCACCGGGGCCGGCACTGCTTCCTTGTTGGCGTAGACCAACTCGTACAAGCCGATGCGCAGAGCGTTTCGGTCTACGATTGAAATTTGGGCCAAAGGCCACTCGGGCGCGGACTTTACTATTAGGTCATCGATGGCGACCAAGTTCTCTATTATGCCTTTAGCTCTTTTCCAGATGAATTCTTCGTACCCTTCTAGGCCGGGGCCGAAGTCTTTCATGTTTCTCTCGATGATACCGATGAGGTCCTCCTGCTGATCGTAGAAGTCCCATTCGTAAAGGGATTGCAAGATTATTGAGCGGGCGAGATGACGACGTGACATATTTGAAAGGGTCCTATTAGTACTATTTCTTGATACTAGCGGAATTCGGCTTAGCTTGCAATTAAGACTGGTCGCTATAAAATAAGTACATGCACGCGCACGCTGTTTCAGTAATTGTAATAACGCCAGACGGGATCCCGCTTATCCAAGACATTTATAAACCAAAACCGCACTTTTGGAAGTTTCCGGGCGGCCGACAAGAAGGTTCGGAAACCCCAGAGGTGACGGCGCAGAGGGAGCTTGCCGAAGAGGTTGGCATTGAGTTAGAACTTGAACAGCTAGAGCTTTTGCACCAGGAAACAAGACCGGGCAGAGACGGTGGCGGTCATGATTTCTTTTTATTCCGAGCCATACTGCCGGAAACGCCGAAAATGAAACTACTTGGTAATGATGGAGAGCGCGTCGAGCTGATATCAAAAAACGCCCTGCGGGCGCTTATTGAAAACGATTCTTTTTTTCCAAACCACCGGCAGTTTGCCGAGAAGTTTATACTTTAGCGGCTTTAACTGTGCGCTTGTTGTAGACACCACACTGCGGGCAGGCTTTGTGCGGTAGGCGTGGGCCGCGACAGTCTTGGCAGACCAAGATGTGCTTCTTCTCCAACGCTTGGTTGGCGCGGCGGCGGCGAGACTTTGATTTACTATTTCGTTTTGCGGGAACCATGTTATTAGCTTATTAGCTTATTAGCTTATTAGCTTATTAGCTTATTAGCTTATTAGCTTATTAGCTTATTAGCTTATTAGCTTATTAGCTGTTTAGGTAGCGGCCTACTCCCTAAGAAGCTAAGCAGCTAAACAGCTGATTGATTCAAAATACAGGAAATGCGGAAAATATGCAAATCGGCGGGCCTGAATGCAGGACGGGCGGCCGCGGATGAGATCCGTGGCCGCCCGTGAAAAGACTCGGCGCCTCGCATGGCCGTTAGCTAGCGGGGCGGACAGATGGATTTCTTCAAGCGCTCTCGGGCGCGGCCAATCCGGCTCGTGACCGTACCGAGTGGCACACTAAGCAGTTCGCTGATCTGCTTGTAGGAGTGTCCCTCGAGTGCGAACAGCAGGAACGGAACTCTGTAAACTGGATTGAGACTGGCGAGGGCCTCCGCCAGAGCTTCGTCGATTTGCTCGAGAAACTTGGTAGCGCTCGCAGGATTACTCTTCAGCGCTGCGCCAGGCTTCGGACGAATGGCATTTCGGCAATAATCTCATTTCTTCCACCCCTACTTCAGGGTGTGCTTGTCCGTTTACGATACTCACGATGTCCCTCCCCTCCCTGGAAATGAGACGATGAAAAGGTCTGCTTTCTTTATGCCATGCTTGATAACTGAAGTCAGTTTTCCGGGTTTTGGAAAATCGGCTATAATGGGTGGGTTAGTTTTTGTTGAGTCGGCGACAAATGGTTCGGCCCTTCGATACACTCAGGACAAGCAAGCTCACCATAAACTAAAATTAAATGTATTTTTCTTATGTCTAAATTTGTTCACTTACATACACACTCGCACTACTCTCTGTTGGATGGGATGAGTAAGATTCCGGATTTGGTGGCGCACACGAAGAAGTTGGGGATGGATGCGATTGCGGTTACGGACCACGGCAACTTATACGGAGCAGTTGAGTTTTATAAAGAAGCGACCAAGGCCGGCATCAAACCGATTATCGGCGTGGAGGCGTATATCGCGCCGGGTGATCATAAAGAAAAGAGCGCAGGGGTTAGCGAGGACCGGTACTACCACCTTGTCCTGCTCGTGAAGAACCAAGTTGGTTGGGAGAATTTGTTGCAGTTGGTTACGAAGTCTTGGTTGGAGGGATTTTATTACAAGCCACGGATGGATAAGGCGATGTTGCGCGAACATAGCGAGGGGCTGATTGCGCTTTCTGGCTGCTTGGGTGGCGAGCTTAGTCAGGCTCTACTAAATAATAGAATTGAGGCTGGTGAAACTATCGCGCGCGAGTATCAAGATATATTTGGAACAGAGAATTATTATTTGGAAATTGGCAGGCATCCAAAAATAGAAGAGATTGAGAAGGTGAACCCAAGACTTATCGCCCTTTCTGAAAAGCTGAATATTCCGCTGGTGGCCACGCAAGACAGCCACTATTTAAACAAAGATGATAAGGAGACGCACGACATCTTGCTCTCAATTCAGACCGGTAAGTCTATTAATGATGAGAAGAAGTTCACGCTGACGGACGACTTTTCGCTGACCAGTCCGGAGGAGATGATCAAGACCTTTGGTGACCTGCCGGATGCCATTTCAAACACCGTAAAAATTGCAGAGCAGTGTAACTTTGATTTTGAGCTAGGGAAGATCCTGCTCCCCCGTTTTGATACTCCGGGCGGGCTGGACTCTAAAGCGTATCTGCGACAGCTTGTAAATGAACGGATTGCTGATCGCTATACCAACCCGAATGACGAGACTGTGCAAAAGAGGGTGGAGTATGAGCTGTCCATTATTGAGAAGACCGGCTTTCCGGACTACTTCTTGATCGTGCAAGACTTTATTAACTGGGCTAAGGAGCGCGGTATAGTGGTCGGCCCGGGGCGAGGCTCGGCGGCGGGCAGTATTGTTTCATATATCTTGGGGATAACAGACTTGGATCCGATTGCCTATGGACTTTTGTTTGAGCGGTTTTTGAATCCGGAGCGGGCGCAGATGCCGGATATTGACATTGATATCACGGACACGCGGCGGGACGAGGTGATGGGTTACTTGCAAGAAAAGTATGGCGAGGACCGGGTGGCGCATATTATCACCTTTGGAACGATGGCCGCGCGGGCCGCGATTCGGGACGTGGGCCGGGCGCTGGATGTGGAGCTGCCTTTTTGCGATCAGCTGGCTAAGCTGGTGCCGTTTGGCAAGAATTTAAGCCAGACCCTGAAGCTGGTGCCGGAGTTTGCCGACTTGTATAAAAATGATCCGCGGGCAACTCGGATAATTGACGCGGCGAAAAAACTGGAAGGAGTGGCACGGCACGCTTCAGTGCACGCTTGTGGGATTGTGGTTGCGGCGGACCCTATTACAAAACGAGTGCCACTGCAGATCAGTCCGCAGAAAGATAACTTAGTGGTTACGCAGTTTGAGATGCATGCGATTGAAGACTTAGGACTGCTGAAAATAGATCTGCTGGGGCTGAAGAACCTGACTATTATTGAAGATACTGTGCGATTGATTGCAGATAAGTCTGGCGAACGGATTGATATGAGCCGGATCCCGCTCAATGATCCACAGGCGTTTGCCCTTTTCCAAAAAGCAGAGACCGTGGGCGTGTTCCAGTTGGAGTCAGGAGGTATTCGGCGTTACTTAAAAGAACTCAAACCGACTGAGCTTAATGATATTATCGCCATGGTGGCGCTCTACCGACCCGGGCCGATGGAGCTTATTCCCTCTTATATTGCTCGCAAACATGGCACGGAAGAGGTTACCTACATACACCCGAAGCTGGAGCCTATTATGCGCAACACATACGGCATCGGCGTGTATCAAGAACAGATGATGCGTATTGCGTCTGACCTGGCCGGGTACTCGCTGGCAGAAGCGGATATTTTACGAAAGGCCATTGGCAAGAAGATCAAAAAGCTCTTGGACGAGCAAGAGGAAAAGCTGGTGAAGGGCATGATCGCTAACGGCATACCGGAGCATACGGCGAAAAAAATCTGGGAGCTGTTCCCGCCGTTTGCGCGTTATGGCTTTAATTTATCGCACGCAGCCTGCTACGCTATGATCGCCTACCGCACCGCTTACCTGAAGGCAAACTATCCGGTGGAGTTTATGACCGCGCTTTTTAACGCGGATAGTGGTGATGTGGAGCGGATCTCTTTCCTGATTGGCGAGGCGAAGAAGATGGGCATAGAAGTGTTGCCGCCAAACGTGAACAAGTCTAATGTTGTCTTTACTCCCTCCTTCGCCGAGGCTTCGGAGGGCAAGCCCGAAGTTGGCGCTATTCGGTTTGGTCTTTCGGCCATTAAGAATGTGGGCGCGAATATTGTGGAGGCTATTGTTAGTGAGCGGGCGGCCGGAGGGCAGTACCAAAACTTCAACGGCTTTATCACCCGCGTGAAGCACAAAGACCTGAACAAGAAGTCTTTGGAGAGCATGATCAAAGGTGGCGCCTTGGACAGCTTTGGCATTGAGCGCAATACTTTACTGCACAACTTAGACGCTATTACGAAATTTATTCAAATGGCGCGCAAAGCGGCGGATATTAACCAAGGCGGACTGTTTGGCGATGTGTTTGCCAGCACTGTTTCAGAAAAAGCACTAGAGCTGGAGCCAGCGCCGCCGGCGTCTAATAAGGAAAAGCTGGGCTGGGAGAAGGAACTGCTTGGGCTGTATGTTTCAGACCATCCGCTTAACGAGAACAGCGAGAAGATAGCCGCGGCGAAGCCGACTCCTATCAAGGAGGTTTTGACAGACCGCTCTACTACGAAGATGTACCGCGTGGCCGGAATGGTCGCGAGCGTGAAAAGCATTATCACCAAGAGCGGTAAGCCGATGTGTTTTGTGAAGTTGGAAGATCAGTCCGAAAGCATTGAGGTAGTTGTTTTCCCGGATACGTTTGCGAAAAACCAAAACTGCTGGAACGAGGGGGCGATTATTGTGCTTACCGGGAGACTGAATTTTCGAAATGGCGATACGTCGCTAATTGCGGATCAGGTGAAGGAGATTTGATCAGTGCTTAGTACCTAGTACCTAGTACTTAGTGTGTAGTAGTATCACATTCGTATTGGTTTTTGGGAATCGTGCGATTTATCGTGCGATTAATCGCACGATTCTTTTTTGACTTCCCAGAGTGTAATTATGATGATAATCTGCTTATATGGGATTTTTGGATAAGATGTTTGGTAGGGCGACGGTGGAACAGCCTAAACAGGAACAGGCGCCGGTTCAGCCAAAGTTAACCTTAGAACAGCTGCGAGAGCAAGCTCAAACCGACGCGGACCGGCTGCGTTTGGATATGTTTGAAAAGGTGCGGGAGTTGGGTGTGCAGGTACAGGTAGATAGTGGTGTTGCCATTGGGATCAAGGTAGATACGGACGAGGAGCGAGATGCTATTATCGGCGTATTTGAGCGGTATGGCTACCCGCGCGGTGAGCTTAGGAAATCAAATGACGGAAGTAGCCTGGAGGAGGAATTTGTAAATTGGGAGGAGCCGCCCAACGCTGGCTTCATTGTGGTTCGCACAATTCTAAGGCCGGAGCATAGGAGGCCTTCTAACAACCGCTTTTATTTAGTGACGCTCACAACTAGCCAGCCCGAGTGATCCCCCGGGTGGTTTGTGCCGACCATGCGCCCGAGGGAGTACTCGGGCATTTTTGATTGAAGAAAAATTATTGTCGGTATACACTTACCTTTATGAACAACAATGAACACTTGGAGGTGGTTAGACACTCGTTTGCGCATTTACTGGCGGCGGCGGTCTTAGAGTTATATCCGGAGGCCAAGCCGACGATTGGGCCGGCGATTGAAAATGGATTTTATTATGATTTCCACTTTGCCTCCCCTATCAGCGAGACGGACCTAGGAAAGATGGAAAAGAAGATGCGTGGCGTACTGCGACAGTGGGAGAAGAGCGAGAACTGGTTTAGTAAGCGAGAAGTTTCGGCGCAGGAGGCAAAAGAGATATTTAAGGGGAATGAGTTTAAGCTGGAGTTAATTGAGGAGATCGTTGGTAAGGGCGAGCCTATTACGCTGTACACCACTGGTGAGTTTACTGATCTTTGCCGCGGCGGACATGCGGATAAGCCGGCAGAGCTGAACCCGGAGGCGTTTAAGCTGACGCACCTGGCCGGCGCGTACTGGCGCGGGGATGAGAAGAACCCGATGCTGACGCGCATTTATGGAGTGGCCTTTGAGACCAAGGAAGAGCTGGAGCAGTATTTGGCGATGGTTGAGGAGGCCAAGAAACGGGATCATAAGAAGTTGGGGCCGGAGCTGGATCTTTTTACCTTTAGCCCGCTGGTTGGCGCGGGGCTGCCGCTTTGGACGCCAAAGGGAACATTGGTACGCGATCTACTGGACGATTTTGTTTGGGCACTACGCAAGGAAGCCGGCTACGAAAAGGTGGAGATTCCGCACATCACCAAAAAGGATCTTTATGAAACGAGCGGACACTGGGATAAATTCAAAGACGAGCTGTTCCGGATACAAACGCGCGAAGGTCACGAGTTTGCCATGAAGCCGATGAACTGCCCGCACCACACGCAGATCTACGCACGCAAGAAATGGAGTTACCGGGAGCTGCCGCAGCGCTATGCGAATACTACGACCTGCTACAGAGATGAGCAGAGTGGCGAACTGGCCGGGCTTTCCCGGGTACGCGCTTTTGCCCAAGACGATGCGCATGTATTTTGCCGGATGTCGGACGCAAAGCAGGAATTTTTGAAAGTGTGGGAAGTTGTCTACGCTTTTTATTCTGCGTTTGGATTTTCTTTGCGTGTTCGGCTCTCGTTGCACGACCCGAAAGCGCCGGAAAAGTACCTCGGCGATGAGGCGCGCTGGGTTGAAGCGGAAAAGATCTTGCGTGATATCGTAAGCGAGCAGAAGGTGGACTGGTTTGAGGGCGTTGGAGAGGCAGCTTTCTACGGACCGAAGCTTGATTTTATGGCCAAGGACGCCATTGGTAGGCAGTGGCAGGTGGCAACCATTCAGCTAGACATGAACATGCCGGAGCGGTTTGACCTGACTTGCGTGAATGAAAAAGGTGAGAATGAGCGAATAGTAATGATCCACGCCGCTATTATGGGTTCCATTGAACGATTTCTTTCTATTCTCATTGAGCACACGGCCGGGGCTTTTCCACTTTGGTTGTCCCCTGTGCAGGCGCGAGTTATTGCGGTTAGTGATAAGTTCCAGGAGTATGCGAGTAAACAAGTCGCTAGTCTCAAGGAGGCTGGCATTCGCGTGGAACTGACGGAGGCGAACGAAACTTTGGGCAAGCGGATTCGGGAGGCGCAACAAGAGAAGATACCTTATATATTGGTTGTGGGCGAAAAAGAACAGGACGAGAAGACCGTGGCGGTGCGCCACCGGAGTGTTGGTGATCTAGGTACTTTGCCTGTGTCAGAGCTGGTTGAAAAACTGCAAAAAGAAATAAAGGACAAGGCTTTATAAAAATTACGAGGTTCGGCCTCGTAACTTTGTGTGGTCAAAAATCATGAAGGGGCGCCCGGATTGGTGCGCCCCTTGCATGCTCGCCACCGCGCTCGAGCGCGGTGGTCTTTTATCTCCTCCTTCCGAGAATATTGTTCACCGGTATCTCCGGCGGGCCGTCTGACCAGTCTGGAATGCTGATTTGGACTCCCTCGGAAGTCAGAGTGATCTGCGCGATTAGCGCGACACTTCTTCCTCCGGGAAGCGGGGCAGTGATCACGCCGACTTGATTCGCCGGCACGACGATGCTTGTTCCGCGCAGGTCAGCTGGGCCGGCGGCAGCTACGCCGCTTCGGGGCTGACCGATAGATACCTCCTCCCCACGTCTTGGATCCGGGGTTTGCGCGAAGATGAAAAAGCCGATCCAGATGCCCAGGATCAAGGCACTCATTACGGCCAGTCCAGAGAAAGTCTTCATCTCTCCTCCTCTAAAATGCTGGCGACGATTCGTCGCTCACTCGGTTGAACATCTCACAACAGTGGAGCAGAATGCCAGGGTAGCCCGGCAAGCTGGTGGTCCATGCGCCGCCGTGAGAGTCGGCACGCGCCTTCTCCCATGCGGCAAGCTCCTCACTCTCGGATTGCGTAACGCCGTCTTGGGCTACTTCAGCGGCGGCTCGGAGAATGAGGGTCATCATTCGCTCGCCCGGCTGTGGCTCTACTGTGACTCTCTCCCCTGTTTCCAGGATGGTGGCCACTGAAGGGCCGGAGTAGCCGAGTTGACTGTGGATGACCACGTGGAAGTGGGCTTGATCGCAAACGTGCTCTGGCATACCCCTCCTTGATTGCTGTTCTGCGAAAAGAGTAACTGACCTAGAAAGTTATGTCAAAATAAAAAATCGCCTGCTTGGCGATTATTGAGTTCAGATTTTAGGGCCGGGGCGCGCACGATACTATACGTGCGCGACCCCGACCAGCGAACCTTTAAATCACAAAGATTTAAGGTTTTAGGCTAGTGGCGCCGCTCTAAATGAGCGTCGCAGGGGTTCGGCAGCCCCTTTTATCCATCCCTGGTTGCGGATGTCGGATCTCTTGATTCCGATACTAGCCTACCGAAGCTCCTCCTTTTGGCGATTATCGCCTGTTTTTTACCTTGTGGCAGACTGAGCTTTTCCTCGAGCCCATGCTTGCCACCTATTTACTATAGTAGCATATCTGCGTAATTTGTCAAGCCCATGACCTTGGCCTTAGAAATCGCTTGTTTTTAGGAGTGATTTTTGGTAAAATTACCTGACAAGGTCGCTTTCGCCTGAGGTGGGCGAA
>Ga0100403_1002300_pt1 | contig 15504 bp, 25 predicted proteins | sample CryGeymet201501t_FD_83663 | JGI IMG/M metagenome (GOLD analysis project Ga0100403, IMG submission 83663) | Groundwater microbial communities from Crystal Geyser aquifers in Utah, USA - Crystal Geyser metaG 2015-01t | ecosystem: Environmental > Aquatic > Deep subsurface > Groundwater | place...
ACATTATTAAATTTAAAAATGTATTCTGGATTAGATTTAATTGTAGAATACACAACAGAACAAGCAATTAAAGATGCTATAATTTCTGATTATAAAATATTTATTCATAAATATAGTCTAAATAATATTAAAAAAATAGAATTTGGAAAAAAGAAAAAATGGTTTTCAACAGAATATAATGAATGTAAAAGATTATCAAAAAAAATTCAAACAACTTATGGACAACAACAAATGTTTCATGCTTTAGTTAGAATGAGATTTATAAATAATTGTAATAGTTTAATTGAAACAGTTAATAAATGGATTTATAATAATTTAAATGAAAGATTTATTTTATTTACAGGTAGTGAAGAAATTGGAAAAAAATATAATCTTCCTATGTTTAATAGTAAAAGTAAAAATGATTCTGTTCTTCAAGATTTTATATCTGGAAAAATTAATCAATTATGTTTAATTCGTAAAGGAAGTGCAGGAATAACATATCCAAATCTGAAAACAATTCTTATTACAGCTATAAATAGTAATGGAGAAAATCTTGAACAAATGTTAGGAAGAAGTTTATTAAATGACACAGAAAATGCAGAAATACATATATTTGTTAGTGATGAAGAGTTTCAATTAAAATGGTTAAAATCTGCATTACAAGGAATAAATAAAAATAAAATAATAGAAAAATAATAAAAAATTTAATATATTTGTAAAATAAAAATCAATAAAAATGAGTGAAATAAAAGAAATAGAATTACCAGATAAAATAAGTAAAGTTACAAATTCAGATCCAAGGGATTTAGTTATTATTGGTCAACCTAAAATAGGAAAAGGAGCAATATTAGGAGATTTTACACATCATTATAATGCTTTAGTTTTAGATTTAGAAAAAGGAGGATATGAATATATTGCTGCAAGAAAAATGTCTACATATATTTCTCAAGAAACATCACAATGGGAAAGTTTTAAAAATTATATAAAATATAGAAATCTTTTATTAAAAAATAAAGGAAAATATAAATATTTAATTATTGATGGTCTTTCTGATTTAGATGCTCTTTCTGAAATAGGAGGAACTTTAGCATATATGGATAGTGTAATTGGAAAAAATTTTAATAGACCTAAATTAACTACAGGAGCTTATGGAGATCAATATAAAGTAGATGATGATGAATGGAAATCTGTAGTTTCATTACCAGATGGTGCTGGTTATCAACATACTAGAAAATGGTTTTTACAACAAATAGAATTTTTTAGACAAATTAGCCCTTATAGATTATATGCTGCACATGTTGCTGATAAATATATTAAAGATAATGGTAAAGAAGAAGTTATAGGTAGTGAAATATTTTTAACTGGAAAATTAAAAAGTATATTTGCATCTAAAGTAACTTCTTTAGCAAAATTAGTTGCAGAAGGTAATGAAAGATGGTTAAATTTTGATGTTCAAAATGATAGTATTATTGCTGGAAGTAGAGCACCAAAATTAAAAGGTAAAATTTTAATATCAAAAATGAATGAAAAAAATGAAATAGAAACATTTTGGAATACAATTTATAACAAATAATAAATAAATAATAAATAAATTTAAAATTATGAGCTCAATAGGAGGACAAGAAAGAAAAAATAATGGAGATTTTAGTAAAAAAATAGGACTTTTTGAAGCCAATGTAATTGCTATCAATCCTACATTTTCAGAATATAAAGAAATTTTAGGAATTGAATTACAAGAAGATAGTAAAGCTACAGAATATTTAGGTGAAAGAGATGGAAATACCACTTTAAGAATTGATGTTTGGTTACAAGATGTAAAAGATGAAAATAATAAATTAAAAACAAGTTTTTTTCTAGAAGATAAAGAAAGAGAAAATAAAGAAGGAACAAAAAATCAATTTATAAATAATGTTGGAATATGTTCTTGGGCAAATGATCCAAATAACCTTGCTGAATGGTTTACAAAAGATAGAGAAGTTAGAGTGGCTTATTTAGGAGAAGAAGAATTATATAATTTTCTTCGTATATGGTTAGGAAAATTAGATTATAGACATGCTGAAACAACTTTAGAAGTAGAATGGAAAAAACTAATGAAAGGTAATGTTAAAGATTTAAAAGATCAAATTAATGGTGAATGGTGTAATACTATAGGTGTAATGGCTACAGTGGTTGTTAAAGAAAAAGATGGGGAAACTAAAGAATATCAAGGAATTTATAATAAATCTTTTTTACCTAATTATAGTTTAAAACAATTTAGAGTGGTAGATTATTCTAATGATATTGTACTTGAAAATCTTTCAAAAAAAGAATTAAAAAAAATGAAACCTCATGAAAAATTTGTAATGAATGTAATTGGAGAATATGGTTGTAAAGATATTTATTCATTTAAAGATTTACATGATTATGACGCTTCAGAACATTTTGTAGCTTCTGATAGTGTAATAGACGCTGAAGATGCAGAATATTAATTAATTAATTATTAAAAATTAAAGCCTTTAATAGTAATATTAAAGGCTTTTTTATTAAAAAAATATAAAAATATGGGATTAGACATGTATTTGAATAAAAAAACTTATGTAAAATATTGGGAACATAATGGTGATGATAATTATGAAATTATTATAAAAAAACATAATAAAATTGTAAAAGAAATTGATCCTAAAAAAATATCAGAAATTACAGAACAAGTGATGTATTGGAGAAAAGCAAATGCTATTCATAAATGGTTTGTAGATAATGTCCAGAATGGAGAAGATGATTGTAAAGAATATTATGTAAGTATTGAAAAATTAAAAGAATTAAGAGATGTTTGTGAAAATGTATTAATTGAATCACAATTAGTAGAAGGTATTGTTGAAAATGGACAATTTGCAAATGCAGAAACTAAAGGAAAATTAAAACCTAATTTAGAATTGGGTAAAGTTATAAAAGATTATAGTTATGCTGATAAACATTTACCAACAGCATCAGGATTTTTCTTTGGAGGAACAAATTATGATGAATGGTATTATAATGATGTTAAAGAAACATTATTATTTTTAAATGAAGAATTAAAAAAAGAAAATAGAGAAGGTTATTATTATCAATCTTCTTGGTGATAAAAAAATATAATATGATAACAGGGAGAAAAAAAGAAATACTTACAATGGATTCTATATTAAAACGCATATCACATTTTGATATTTTTAAATATTATATGCCTTATAATAATTGGAAACTTAATGAAGTTTGTCTTTCTCCATTTAGACAAGAAAAAAATCCTTCTTTTATAATAGGTAATAAAGGAGGGATTTTATCTTATATTGATTTTGGAGATACAAGTAAAAGAGGGGATTGTTTTCAATTTGTTAAAGATTTATATCATCTTTCATCTATTGATGAAGTGTTGAAAATGATTGATAAAGATTTTGAATTGGGCATTTTTTCTGGAAAAATTGGAAATTATAAAAAAATTATAAGTGAATATAAACAACCTGAAACATTAGGAAAAAGATATAGTCTTATTCAAGTGAAAACTAAACCATTTACAAAAGAAGAATTAAACTATTGGAATGAGTATCATCAAGATTTAGAAGATTTAAAAAGAGAACATGTATATGGAATAAATAAAGTTTATTTAAATAAAAAACTTTTTTCTTTTCCAGATAATGAATTGAAATTTGGATATTTTTATGACGGTTATTGGAAAATTTATAGACCTTTTAGTAACAAAAAAACTAAATGGGTTCCAAATAATGTTCCTATTACAACTATGGATGGAAAAATTGATATTACAAACTGTAATGTAGCATTAATAAATAAATCTAAAAAAGATTATATGGTGATGAAAAAAATATTTCCATGTTCATGTGCTGTACAAAATGAAGGAATAGCTTGTTTTTCAGAAGAAAATGTTAAATTCTTAAAAGAAAACAGTAAAAAACAAATTTTATCGTTTGATTCAGATGTTACAGGAGTTTCAAATTCTCAACAAATAACAAAATTATTTAATTTTGATTATTTAAATGTTCCAAGAAAATATCTTATAGAAGGAACAAAAGACTGGGCAGATTTAGCTAGAACAAGAGGAATAAAAACAATAGAACAATATTTAAAAAAAAAGAAATTAATATGAAAAAGATTTGGCATATTTCAGATACCCATGGATACCATGATTTATTAATTGTACCAGAAAACATAGATTGGGTGATACATTCTGGTGATTTTAGTAATTATTTTGATGTATATAAAAATGAACCAGAAGCTTTAAATTTTCTTCATTGGTATGGAAATTTAAAAATTCCTATTAAAATATTAATTGCAGGAAATCATGATGCATATGCTCATTCTATAAGTAAAAAATTTAAAGAATGGTGTGATTATTATAAAATTATATATCTTGAAAATGATTATATTATCTTAGATGATATAAAAATATTTGGAAGCCCTAATACGCCTAATTTTGGAAATTGGTATTTTATGAAAAATAGAGCAAAAATGGATAAACATTGGAATAAAATAGATGAAGATGTTGATGTGTTTATAGTTCATGGTCCTCCTAAAGGAGTTTTAGATTTATCTGAGAATAGAGAAAGAACTTTAGAATATTGTGGCTGTAATTCTCTTAAAAATCATATTTTAAATAGAATAAAACCTAAACTATGTTTATTTGGACATATTCATAATTATAAAGATATAATAAATGCAGGAACTATGAAACTATCTATAAGTAATACATTATTTAGTAATGGAAGTGTTGTTACAGATAGAAAATTTGGAACATTAAGTAGTAATGGTAATATTTTATATATATGAGAAATCAATATACATTGCATATAAGTATGCCTAGTACAAAAATAAATGAAATAGTAAAAGCAGATTCTTTTAAATTTACTAACGGAAGATTAAATTTTTTTAGAAAAGAAAAAAATAAAACATTAGGATTATATAAAAGTTATCCTGCTCAATATGTAATAATAGAAAAAATAAAAATATATGAATAAACAAGAAATATTAGAAAATAATAAATTAATTGTTGAATTTATGGAAATTAAAAAAGAAATTATTTCAACAAATAATATTCATTCTTGGAGTGATGCTCCTTATTTTTATACAACAGAAAATTTAAAAGAAAAAGTAATAGAAAATATTGTTGAATATTCTAAATATCATGAAAAATGGGATTGGTTAATGCCTGTTGTTGAAAAAATAGAAAATATAGATGTAGTGGCAAGTGTTCAAATTGAACAACCTACAATATATATTTGGAAATCTTCTATAGATAGTACATTTGAAGATATTGAAATAGATATTTTTAAATTTTCTAAATTAGAAGCAGTTTATAAAGCTGTAATAGAATTTATAAAATGGTATAATAAAAAATAAAGGTATAAATATGATTAAAATAAAAGAAATATTAGAAAAAGTATATAATAATGAAAGTTTAAGAAAAAGTATTGTTCCCTTGTTTATAGGTGATCCTGGTTTAGGAAAAACTGTTCTTATTCAAGATTTTGCTAAAGAAAAAGATGTTAAATTAGTTGAATTAATTACTAGTCAAATGTCTCCTTTTGAAATTAGTGGAATTGCAATGCCAGATAAAGATATTAAAAAAATGGTATATTATAATTTTGATAAATTAGAAAATCTTGTAGATGGAGATATATTATTTTTTGATGAATTGTTAAATGGAAATCCTGTAGTGTTAAATGCTTGTTTAACTATATTAGAACAAAGAAAATATATTTCTGGAAAAAATCTTCCAAACATTATGATTGTAGCAGCAGCAAACCCACAAGGTATGTCTCCATTAACTCCACAAATAAAAGAACGATTTGTATGGTATAATGTAAAATTTGATAGAAATATGTGGATGAAATATATGATAAATAAATATCAAATTTCTACAAATATTGGAAATAAATTATGTTCTTTAATTTCTGAAGAAAATTTTATTTCAAATAATTTTAATACTCCTAGAAGTATAGATAAAGCTGTTAATATGATTATACATGAAGTTCCAACTCCATATAATAAAATAATAACACCTATTTTATTAGAAATGATAAAAAATCCATTTGAACAAGAGATTAATTTACCAAATGGAACTGTATTAGCACCAAATGAAATGATAAGTTGGTTAGATTTAATTAAATTAAAATACAAAATATGAAATTATTAAAAAGTAAAAAATTTGAACTTCCTCAAGTATATTTTATAACTAATAGAGAAGAATTAAAAGAAATTCCTATAGGAGTTCCTTTTATTTTTGGAGATGCAAAAAATGAACCTTATTTAATTAGAATATTAGAATATGAAGTGTTGTATCAACAAGCAATAAAATCTGGTTATCCATTTGATTTTAAAAGAATTTTAAAAGAAGCAGGATATTTAGATTTAAAAGATTTTTATTTTAGTAATCCTGTATATTTAGAATATACAACAGAAGGAATTGATGTAGAAAGTGAATTAAGTGAATTATCTTTAATTAATAAAAATGTACAATCTTTTAAAGAATTTATTAAAGATAGTGCTTGTTATGTAGATGTACAAAAATTAAAAAATTTAAAAGTTTTTCCTATATGGTTAGATTCTATTGAAAAAGCTGTACATACTAATATTCATAATTTTGCTGTATTTAATAATAATATGTACAATAAAAAATTAGAAGGAATGTATGGAAGCATAGATTTAGTTAGTCCAAATAAAAATCTTTTAATTGTAGACATATCTGGAAGTATTCCTAAAGGTGTAAGTAGTACTTTATTAACATTATGTAAAAATTTAGCAGAAACTTTTTATGCTGATTTATTAATAACTGGTAGTAAATCTACTTTATATTCTTATGAAAACTTATATGAGTTAGATATAACAACTATTTATGAAGAAAATGGAATGGATAATGATCAAATGTGGTTTAAAAAATTAGTGACATCAGATGTTAAAAATTATAAAACAGCAATAGTGTTTGGAGATAATCATAGTCCATGTTATGCTTGGGGAAATTCATTTAATAAAGGTTCAAAAACTATTTCAAGAGAAGATGGGAAAAAAATGTGTAAATGGAATATAGAAAAATTAATATCTTTTCATACATCAAATAAAAGTAAATATGATAAATATACAGCAGGATATGCAGATTGGTTTGAACCAAAAGAAGTTGAATATGTACATAATTGGGTAAAATATTTAAATTAGCTATTATGGGAAATTTATTATGGTGGGGTTATAAACATATTTCTAGAACTTACCAAGCAAAAAGATATTTTGATAACAAAGATACAGATGAAGCAGAAAAAAGTCCTTTTGTAAAAGAAGTGGTATATCCTTTTCCTGCAAATTCAAGAGAACAAGCAATAGAATATATTAAAATTAAAACTAGTAATAATAATTAAAATTAAATACAAAAATGAAAAAATTTTTAAAAAAATCGGAAGTAAAATTAGTAAATGGTGGTTATTTATCAAATGTAGATAATTCTCCTGTAATAAATGATGCATTTGTAAAAGCACAACAACATGCAGAATATATCATTACATTTGCAAAATTAGCAAAAGATAAAGATTTTATTGGAAAAAAAGCAGATAGTTTAAGTGAATTATCTAAACAAGTAAAAGAGGAGTTAGCAAAAAAAGATGTAAAATATGTAGAAACACCTAAAAAAGTTGTTAAAAAATTATCTAATCAATTAGCTGATGAAGCTATGGCTTTTATGAATTTTGAGAAAGAAACAAGTAAAGCAGATAAAATAAATTTATTTTTACAACAATTTAATGTGTTACATGAATTTGAAGAATTTGGGCTTTTTTTTGAAGAAGGTATTGTTAAATTAAATAAAATTTATACAATGTCAGAAATTGTAGAATCAGTAAAAGAAACTATTGATTTATTAAAATAATAAAACATTAAAAAATAATTTTAAGAGTGTCATATATTATGGCACTCTTTTTATTTAAATTAAAAACATGAAAAAACAAATAGAATTAGCAATAAAGTGGATTAAAGAACAACCAATTAAAGGATGTATAACAGGAAGTTGTTTATTAGATTATTTTGAAGGCCAAGATATAGATTGCTTTGTATATGATGAAAAATCTTTTACAAAAATATTATTTGCTATGTATCATAGTGATATGTTTACTATTCTTGATCCTTTAGAAAAATGGAAATTTGAACAATATATAGATAAAAATGATAGTAGTTTTTATAAATTTGGACTTATAACTATTAAATTTAATTATAATACATGTATTCCAATTAATATAATATTAAAAAAAAGATGTACAGATATATTTTCCGTACTTTCTAGTTTTGATTTAGACATTATATGTAAAGGATATGATATTCAAACTAAACAATATTTAGATTTATCAGAAAATAAAGAAAGTAAAGTGGCTACATGGAACAAATGGAACACAACTTATTATTCTGATGAAATTTGGGCAATAAGTAAGATTTTAAGACAATTAACAAGATGTATTAAGTATTATAAAAGAGGATATAATACAGATGAAATAATTATAAAATATATTGAATTATTAAATAAATTACAAGAATTTGAAAGTATATTTAGTAGTGAAACATTTAATGATAAATTAAAGATTACACAAGAAAATACTATAGTGGTAAAACAACTTTGTGAATTGTGGTTAAAAACACATGAAATAAATGAAGAACAATTAGAATTATTAGAAACTAAAATAAAAGAAATATGAAAAATCCAACAATAGATGATTTATTAAATTCATTACAAAATCCAAATAAAGAAAAAATCCTTCCTAATAATTCTGATACATGGTATAGAATAGGAAATGGAGATGCATTTGAAGAACTTGGTTTAAATAGTTCAGAGCTAAATGATTTTTTAAAAGAATGGTGTGAAAATAATCCGTATTTTAACTTATAAAAATAAAAATATGAAAAAATTAGAAAAATTTATAAAAGATAATAACTTATTATTTGATTCCATAGATAGTGGATTAAATTCAGATTGTACAATTTTAGCAGGATATGCTGATTATATTAAAGCAGATGTGAATGATGTAATATCATCAATAAAAAAAGTGCTTCCAGAAGTAAATAAATTTGAAGAAGAAATGGAAAGAGTTTTTGAGTATGCACAAAAAAATAATTATGGAGAATTTTGGAAAAAACCAGAAGCTAAAAAAATGTATATATTTTAATGAAAAGTTTCTTATTACGTGGTAAAAAGCCAATTATAAAATGGGGAATGTTACCTGATGAAACTTATTTTAAAGGACAATTGCCAGAGGGATATTCTCTGGCAATTTCTCCATCAGAAGGATATATTATTATAGATATTGATAAACATAATGATAAAAATGGATTTGATAATATTCCAAAAAATTTATTATCAGAATTAACAAATACATTAAATTATTGTACAAAAAATAATGGAAGACATTTTTGGTTTAAATATTCTGGTAAAAAATCATTAGCAAATAAAGCTTCTGGATTGGGAATTGATTTGCGCACTAATAAAGGATATGTAGTGTGGTATCCTAAACAAGATATTAAAGAATGTTTAATAGAAATAAAAAATACATCAAAAGAATTAAATAAATGGATAGAAACTTTGTTTTCTTATAAAAATTAAAAATAAAATAAAATGGAAACTTATAAAACACAAAAAGAAGTGTTGCTAACAACACCTTTACCAACAGAAACAAGAACTTATAAACCAATTTCTCATGCAGAATTAATTGATTTAACTTTAGAAAGTATTCATACATCAGGATTTATTCTTGATAAAGAAATATATTCTTCAGCTAAAGAAGGAAATGTTGCTAATGGTAAATTTACAATTAAAAATGTTGCAGATGAAGAAATGCAACTACAAATTGGATGGCAAAATAGTTATGATAAATCTTTATCATTAAAATTTGCAATTGGTACTCAGATTTTTATTTGTAAAAATGGATGTGTATCTGGAGATTTTGGAGCATTTAAGAAAAAACATATGGGAGAAATACAAACTTTCACTCCAGAAACAATTGTAGAATATATTAAAAGAAGTGGAGAAGCTTTTGAAAGAATACAAAAAGAAAGAGAAGCAATGAAAGAAATTGAAATATCTAAACGTATTCAATCAGAATTAATTGGTAGAATGTTAATTGAAGAAGAAATTATACAATCAACACAAGCTAATATTATAAAAAATGAATTAAAACATCCTACATTTGATTATAAATGCGAGGGAAGTTTATGGGAATTATATAATTATACAACTTTTTCGATGAAAGAACTTCATCCTAGTTTATGGATGAATAATCATATTAAAGTTCATAAATTTTTTAATTCTATAATTTCTGACGATATAGTATTTGATGATGTAAAAGATGTTTCTATTAGTTCTCTTATAAAAGATCCTCTACAAATAAGTTTATTAAAACAAATTAATGAAATTGAATTGGCAGAGCAATTATATGGTGTAAATAATAATCAATAATTAAATGAATTGGTTAAAATTTAAAAATTATTTTCATCCAAGCTGGCATAAAAAAATAAAACCTTTTATAGAATCTAAAGAATGTGATGAAATATATAAATTTTTAAAGACAGAAAGTGGGAAGGGCAAAAAAATTGCTCCTCTTTCTTTTAATCTTTGGAAAGCTTTTTATGAAACTTCTTTAGATGATTTAAAATGTGTTATTTTAGGAACACATCCTTATAATACATTTAAAAATGATATTCCTATAGCAGATGGATTATTAATGGGAGGTTCTATTTTAGAAAAAGTAGAATTAGATTTACAAGAATTTTATAATGCTTTAGAAAGAGATTTATATAATGGCATAAATTTACATTATATAAAAAATCCAGATGTAAGTTATTTGGCTAATAGAGGAGTTTTAATGCTTAATGCTTCTTTAACAATAGAAAAAAATAGCAATAATTCTCATATGTATATATGGAAACCTTTTATAATATATTTATTTAAAAATGTTTTTAATGATTTAGATGTTCCATTTATATATTTAGGAAAAGAAATAGAAAAATACAAAGAATTCCGAAGTTCATTTTCTTATAATTTTATATTAGAACACCCAAAAGAAGCAGCAATTAAACATATAGATTGGGAACCAAAAAAAGTGTTTAGTAAAATAGATAAAATTTTAGAAAAAAATAATGGTATAACAAAAGGAATACAATGGTTAGATATACCAAATGAAGTTCCTTATTAATATTTAAAATATGGTAACAAATTGTTTAAATTATAATAATTATTTTAATGGTATTTTAATTAATGAAAATATTATGACTGATATTTCTTGTTTAAACGCTTTAATTATTAGTTTGCATTATTATAATGCAGATTTAATATCTTTTAATAATTAAGGCGTTATTATAAAATATAAAAATAATTCATTATCAAATTCAGTAACTATTGATATTGAATTAATAAAATAAAAAATCTATAATATTTCTGAAGAAAATCAAAAAGAAATAACAAAAGATTTTTTTATATTATTTGATTTTCTTTCAGAGTATATTAAAAAAGAATTAAAAATTTATATAAAAAACAATAATTAAAGTTATATTTGTAAATTATATATAACTTATTTAAATTATGGCAAAATCTAAAATAATAAAAAATAGAAATAATGGAACATTAAGTGAATCAGGATTTTGGTCTTTTATAAGAAGTTCATTAAGACAAAAAAGCAGATGGTGGAAACCAATAGCACAATGTAAAATAAATAATAGAAGAATTTATAAAGGAACAAATAAAAGACAAAAATGGGAATATCAATGTAATAAATGTAAAAATTGGTTTCCAGATAAAAAGATTAATGTAGATCATATTATTCCTGCTGGAACATTAAAATGTGCAAATGATCTTCCAGAATTTGTTGAAAAACTTTTTTGTGAAATAGATGGTTTACAAATTTTATGTACAGATTGTCATGATAACAAAACAATAAAAGATAATATTAATATTAAAAATAAAAAAATATGAGTGGAGGATTTTTTGAATATCAACAATATAGAATGTCAGAAATTATAGAAGAAATAAAAGAAATTATAAATAATAATAAAGTAGAAATGACACAACAAGAAATAGATGAACAACCTTGGTTATCAGAAGATTTCTTAAATAAATATCCTGAAAAAAAATTTAAACATAATTTTTCTGATGACACTATTTTAAGATTTAAAGAAGGTGTTGAAGCATTAAAAAAAGCAAAAATTTATACACATAGAATAGATTGGCTATTATCTGGAGATGATGGAGAAGAAAATTTTTTAATAAGATTAAATGAAGAATTAAATAAATAATAAATTATGAAACAACCTAAATATAAATTAGGAGAAAAAGTTTATCATATAACACCTGATAGTGAAATAGGAATTATTACAGATATTATTTATCATTATAATTTAGATTATAATGTATATGAAATCAGTACAGGATTTGATAAGAATTTTTACTGTGATGAATTTGAATTAACAAGAGAAAAAACATTTTAAATGTGAGTATAGGAACAGTAAAAACAGAAGAAGAATATAGAGCTATTAATACAAATAGTTCAAGTTCATTAAAAGATTTTGTAACAGATAGAAAAAAATATTATAAAAAATATATATTAAAAGATAAAATAAAAGAACAGGATAGTGGAGCTATTAATATGGGAAAATTAGTTGAAACATTATTAATGGAACCTGAATTATTTGATAATAAATTTTATATGTCTTCATGTATAAATGAACCAACAGAAATGATGTTAAAATTTATTGAACATTTATACTCATTAACAATTAAATATAGTGAAGAAGAAGTAATAAAAGATTTTGAAGAAATATCCAGAGAAGCATATGAAAAATCAGGATATAAACTTTCTTATGAAACTGTTATTAAAAACTTTATTTCTCCAAATAAATCGGGAGATGTCCCAGAACATTATTTCAATGAACTAATAAAAGTAAGAGTAAACAATTTAATAGTTGTAAATACACAAGATGTTACAAATGCTCAAAATATTGTTGATGAATTAAAAGTTAATTTTGTAACTGCGGATATTGTAAATTTAACAAGTAATGATAGATGGACAGTGCTAAATCAATTTCAAGTTGAAAATTATGAAATTCAAGGATTGAATTTAAAAAGTATGTTAGATAAAGTGATAATTGATCATAAATTAAAAACTATTCAACCTATTGATTTAAAGTGTACATGGAATGTAGAAAACTTTTATTATGAGTATTATTTAAAAAGAAGTGCTTATATCCAAGCTTATTTATATTGGAATGCCATGAATTCTTTAACGGTTACAGGTGGTTTATATGAAGGATATGTTGTTAAAAATATGCAATTTTTAGTGTGTGATAGTATAAATTATATGAATCCTTTAATTTATCAAATTACAAATCAAGATATGTTAGATGCAGAAATAGGATTTTCATATAAAGGAAAAGATTATCCAGGAGTGTTTTCTATAATTAAAGATTTAAAATGGGCTATAAATAATAATATTTGGAATATTAGTAGAAAAAACTATATGTCTAAAGGTATAATAAATTTAAAATAACATGATAAAGAAAACAATAAGCAGTATATTCATAGTTCCTACATTACAATTTCAAAAAGATTGTTTAAAAGACAATGGTTTTATAAATGGATATATAAAAGATGAATTAAATGAATTAGAATATGAAAATGTAATTTATTTATTATTTAAACCATCTAATTTAGATAAGTTTAGGGAATTTCTTGCAGATGAATATGAAAAAACTAAAAACTTAATTGATGAATATGATTATGAAGGTGGATATGTTGTAATAGTTTATAAATTAGATGAAGAATATGAAAAAGATTTTAAACTTATACAACAAGGAAAATATTCAAAAACATCTAAAAGTTTTCAAAAATTATTTCCCCAAAATGTTATAATAAAAACTCCAACAGGTTATAAAGAAGAAAAATCATTACAATATAGAATTTTTAATAAAACAAAAGATTTAATACAATTTTGGGAAGATAAACTATGTATTGATTTTGATGATGATTTTGAAGTTTGGGATGGTTGGGAAGAAACTCTTGAAACATTAAATATTAATAAAATAAAAAATAATAAAAAATGAAAGGAATAAAATTATTAAATAATTATCCATTATCAAAAAATATAATAAAAAATTGGTTTTTAGAACAATTAATTTCTTCTTTAAAAACAGAAACTATAAATGATGATTTTAAAGAACTTGTAAGAAAAAAAGGAGTAGAAGATACTCATATTGAAACATTAATTGATTTGAATCCAAGAAGTTTATTTGATGTATTAGATGAAAATAATGTTATATTAATTATTTCTTATTCTGAAAATACAGAATGGAGATGGAATTTAAAAGATGATTTTAAAAACAATTTTTCATCAAGAAGAGAAGCTGAGAAAGAAGGAATACTACAAGCGATTAAAGCTTTAGAAAAACAATTAAAAAATAAGAAAAAAAATTAATAATAATTAAATTTATTATTGAAAATAATTAGGAATTTATTAAGGTTATAATGTATATTTATAGCCTTTTTTAATTAGTAAAAATATATAAAATGAACAAAGATTTATTAAATTATTTTAATGGAGATGAATTGGCTGCAAATGTATGGTTAAGTAAATATGCTTTAGAAAGTCAAAATATACAACACAGTTATAATAATAATTTAAGAATTAAAAATTCTCATGAGTTTTTCAAATTAGTAAAACATCAAATAGATGAAATTAGAAATATGTATAACACAGGAAATTATACATAAAAAATTCTAGAAGATTTATTTAAAGTTAAGCAACAATCAATATCAAAAATTATAAATTTAATACAATGAAAGTAAGAACTAATGAAAATAAAATGTTTATAGGAGACAATTTAGCAAAATCTGTTTGGAAAAGCAAATATGCAGTTGAAGGAGAAACTCATTATGACCAAATGCATTTAAGAATGGCAAAAGAATTTGCTAGAATTGATGCTATCTATCAAATAGATGAAGTAGCCAAAATAATATCATATGAAAATAACAGTTTAAATTTAAGTAACTATGGTTCAATTAGAAAAAATTTAACTACAGATGCCATATATAACTTATTTAAAGATTTTAAAAATATAGTACCTCAAGGCTCAATTATGTCTCAATGTGGCAACAATGACCAAATAGGCTCATTATCAAATTGTTTTGTAATAGGACAACCTGAAGATAGTTATGGTGGAATTATGTTAAAAGATCAAGAATTGGTTCAATTAATGAAAAGACGTGGTGGTGTAGGAATTGATATTAGTACATTACGACCTAACAACACTCCAACATCTAATGCAGCTAAAACTTCAACAGGTGCAGTGTCCTTTATGGAGCGTTTTAGTAACTCAACTAGAGAAGTAGCTCAAAATGGTCGTAGAGGTGCTCTAATGCTTTCTATTGATGTGAGACACCCAGATGTAGCTGACTTTGTAGGTATAAAAGCTGATAAGACTAAAGTGACAGGTGCTAATATATCAGTTTCATTGCGTGATGATTTTATGAAAGCTGTTAAAGCT
>Ga0100403_1002302_pt1 | contig 15502 bp, 18 predicted proteins | sample CryGeymet201501t_FD_83663 | JGI IMG/M metagenome (GOLD analysis project Ga0100403, IMG submission 83663) | Groundwater microbial communities from Crystal Geyser aquifers in Utah, USA - Crystal Geyser metaG 2015-01t | ecosystem: Environmental > Aquatic > Deep subsurface > Groundwater | place...
AAAGCAAAGAAGTTTGCTTTCTAGAAATATAAAAGCACCCTTTCAGGTGCTTTTATGTTTCTACGATGTGACCCTACGGGGAATCGAACCCCGATTTTAGCCTTGAAAAGGCCACGTCCTAACCGTTAGACGATAGGGCCATATGGTTAATATATATTTCTAACCAATGCGGAATAATATACCATTTTTTGAAATAAATGCAAAAAGTGGTAGGCTATGGATACGGAAGAGTGGCAGAGAGGTTGAATGTACCGCTTTCGAAAAGCGGCATGGGCGAAAGCTCATCGAGGGTTCGAATCCCTCCTCTTCCGCATAAAACATTCAGACTGGGAGCGATAGCTTCCTGGCTGGTATGTTTTACGAAGAGGAGGGAATTCGAAAGACGGAGCCGGTACACAAGATTTTTTGTAGTGGAACGAAAGAAAATACTTGTCGGCGAGTCGGGGTCGCGGAAATCCGCCGCGGCGGATTATCTGTGACCGAATCCTCCCATCTCCGCATAAAAAGCTATCACAAATATATGAAAAAAAATTTATATACTTTCACTGCCGTGAAAGAGGCTGTAAATAAAATAATTTTAGTTAATCTATTTCGTCAGAAAATGAGCGCCGGCTTTATTTTTTCTTATGTCTTTTTCTTGATATGTATGTCGCTTGATTTTTATATAACCAATATCAGTGCAAATGGTGACTGGATGATGGAGGGTAATGCATTAGCACGCCTCTGGTGGCAAATAATGGGACCGTTTCGTTTTATTGAAATACCAATTTGGGCAGTTGTCGTTTTTGCTATGACATACTTGGTGCATTCACGAAGTAGATTTTTTGCTTTACTTTGGCTAAATGTTCTCGCTTTCAATCATTTGTTTGGATTTATGACTTGGTTGCCTTATGGAACGTTTAATATGCTTAATACTTTAATTCGTACTGCGTCAGCTTATCCGATTGGATATATGAGTGTTCTTTTTAGTCTCCCAGTCACCCTGGTTCAGGTTTTCATAGGTCCAAGGCATAAAAAATAAAACCTGGAAGAGTTCTATTTCGTAATGTATAATATATTGTACTCAGCGCTAATTTATATGTATGTCACAAGAAAATTTTGAAGATAAAAATATACAAAAAAAGAAATTGAAAATTTTGTCTTTGCTAGCACTTTGTCTGATTATTGTAGGGGGATTTTTTCATTATATTACCACTAAACCATCACCAGTTTATACAGAACCTTTGCCGGACAGACCAATTGAACAGGCAGAAGTGATTGTCGATAAAACAGAAAGACACGTTTTTATGTCTGAAAATCCTTATTATGCAATAGACGAGAAAAATATTTATTATCAAGATGAAACACTTGAAATTACAGACCCTAATTCGTTCAAAATAATTACATTATATGATAACGGTGCACTTGATGACGCAAGTCGATACCCTGTGTACTCCTACGATAATAAAAATTACTATAAAAACGCAGAAGTGATCGGTAAAAGAAGTGATACAAACATCCGTGTTTTTGCAGATAGGTATATTTTGGTAGGAGACCAATTGATGGGCTCAAATAGTTCTTCAAAAGGAATTCATAGTAGTAAAATAGAAAATCCTGATTCACTCAAATATCTCGGTGCAACTTTTTTTGTTGATAACAAAAAAGTGTATAGTACGAAATGGCCTGATAATTGTTTGGGATATGAATGTTTGTCTATGAGACTGTTTATTAATTCGATTTCACCAAAAGATTTTAAGGTTGTGATGACTGATGGTGACAACTCTGATTTAATAAATACGGAAAAATATGGTGGATATAATTATTACAAAAATAGTGATATTTATATTCCCTTAGAACAATCCCCCAGGTACATTATTGTCGGTAGTGAGGTATATGCTTTTGTTTATTTAACAGATGGTCAAGAGGTGGTGGCCCGAAAGATTAAGGATGCTGACGCCGATACTTTTGTGTATGTTGGTGATGGTTATACAAAAGACAAAAATAATGTTTATTACGTAAATGTTACTAATTTGTTTTCAAGCCCTGTTTTAATTGATGCTGAATCAGATAGTTTTATGATTTATTATCCTAATCCAGAGGGTAAATTTAATCTTGGTAAGGATAATGGTTCTGTGTACTATGCGTCAAAATTGTTGAAGGGAATTGACCCTAAGACAATGGTGATTGAAAGAGGGAATACAGTCATAAAGGACAACGATACAGTTTGGTTCGACTTGGGTAATTGTGATTTCGGTGATTTTAGAGAAGGTGATTTTTCTGAAATTGAAACATATGAGCCGCCATGTTAGTGGTTATTTAATTTTATGGCACAAGTCTAGATAATCTGGTTAAATAGCTCATGAACACGTTTCCCTTGCTATTTACGCCTAAAATGCGTACCATTACTAGTAGTTATCAATAATATATAAAAATATGGAAGCATTAAAAGCGCTATGTATGAAATGTCGAGTTGACAATAAACCACAAATGCGAGAAATGAAGGACGTTGTTGTCTCAGTAAAAAACAACCGATATTCTGCAAAAGGAAAATGTACAGAATGTGGAGGTAATATGTTTAAGTTCATGAACAAGGAAACAGCAGAGGCTAATGCCGGAGAAGCTGGAATCCAAGAAGCTGCTTAGTTGTAGATACAAAAACTCCGCCGCGCCCTTCGGGCGCGGCGGAGTTTTTGTTGATATATTTTAAATTATAAGTAGTATTTATTATGAATGTTTTGTTCGTTCTGTAGGTAATCCCAACAACATGAGGTGTTCTGATGCAACTGGAAATAGGACAGAAAGTGCGCTTTTCGGGGAAGGCAGCAACACAACTTGGTGTTGACCCCAAAGGGACTCACATTGTTTCTAATTTGTTCCCGGTTCCTGATGATTACGAGCGGTCCGTGGGACATCCGCAGTGGGTGCAGATTGACGGTGCTGTTGTTCGTCTCTATAGCGGAGCACGATTCGTTGCCGTTGCCTGACGTTTCTTTCTAAGTCACGAGTTAGCCATGCAACTCGTGGCTTTCTCATTTAGGTCATTTTTGCTATATTTATCAAAATGAATATACAGCCCATCATATTAGCAGGAGGAAAGGGGACACGAATGGAAAGTGATTTACCAAAAGTGTTGGTGCCTCTTGCAGGAAAGCCGCTCGTCGGATATCTCTTTGATACTATCGAACAAATTATTGGTCTCCCTAAACCAATAACTGTAGTTGGTTATGGACGAGACCAAGTTATCTCTGCAATCGGTGATCGGTCCAGATACGCAATCCAAGAAGAACAATTAGGCACAGGTCATGCAGTTGGATGCGCTCTGCATATGGTAGAAAGTGAGGCTGTTATTGTGATGTACGGTGACATGCCTTTTATTTCTCAAACAAATATCGAAGCTCTTTTGCAAAATCATATTGATACACAAACTGTCCTGACAATGGTAACCGTATCAGTGCCTGATTATGAGGGTGATAGAAAAAATATTGAACGATACGGTAGGGTGATTCGAAAGGATGGAAAGGTGGTTGAAACCATTGAATATAAAGATGCAAATGACGAAGTCAGGGCACTTACCGAAGTGACCCCATCATATTTTGTTATTGACACAGCATGGCTAAAAGACAGTGTTGGAAAGATAAAAGCAGAGAATGTTCAAAAAGAGTATTATCTGCCAGATTTGGTCAAAATAGCTATAAATGAAGGCAGGGAAGTATCTACAGTGAATCTGCCCTACACGAGCGTTCTGGGGGCAAATACACCCCAAGAACTGGCCGTTTTAGAGGCTTTTTTGAAGAAATAGGAAATATTGTATACTAAAGATATGAATAGCAAAGATCTTAAAGAAACATATAACATCATAGCAAAGGATTGGACCAGGGATCATAAAGACGATACCTGGTTCTTTGAAGGGACAAATGCCTTTTTGTCTATGTTAAAACCAGGAGTAAAGATCTTGGATGTGGGATGTGGATCAGGGTTAAAGTCCAAGATGATAAAAGATAGAGGTTTCCAGGTTGACGCTTTTGATTTCTCAGAAGAAATGATAACAATAGCAAAAGAAAGTTATCCTGATATCAATTTCAGTGTCTTTGATATATATGATTTGGACAAATGGCAGGGTGCTTATGATGCAATTTTTGCACAAGCTGTACTATTACATATTCCTAAAAAAGATATCGAGAAGATATTGAATTTGATGATATTAAAATTAAATAAAAATGGATTGCTGTATGTAGCTGTTAAAGAAGTAAAAGATGATGCTGTTGAAGAAAAAATAATCAAAGAATCAGATTATGGTTACGAATACGAAAGATTCTTTTCGTATTATAGTGTTGAAGAAATTAAAAACTTGCTCGAAAAAGCAGGAATGGAAGTAACTTATTTCCACGAAAAAGAACCATTATCCAAATGGATTCAGATAATATCTAGAAAAATTTAATTTTCTGTTGGATTATTTTGTCTTTACCCACTGGTAGAGGTCCTCGAGAGCTTTGACAGCATCACCTGCAGCGATGTTGTTTTGGTGATATAGTCCGTCAGTACAATCACCTGCTGACCAGATGCCTTCGACAGATGTTCTCTGTGTTTTTGGATCAACCTTTATTTGACCGTAGGTATTTTTTTCAACAAGGTCGCCGATTAAATCAGTTGATGGAATAAGTCCAATTTCGATAAAGATTCCTGTTACAGGTAAATCTATAATTTCATCTTTTTCATTTTTGTATTTAAGTCCTTTTACGAATCCTTCGCCGTATACTTCTGTCATTTGAGCATTGGTGATAATTCGTGCATTTTCATGTGACCTGATTTTCTCCACAGTTATTTCGTCTGCTCGGAATTTGTCGCTTCGGTTGATGATGCTCACTGTTTTACAATATGCGAGCAATTGCGCTGCACTTTCAAATGCTGCATTTCCTCCACCGATTACAGCAACATCCTGTCCTGAAAAGAGAGGTCCGTCACATGAGGCACAATAGGTGAGACCCTTGTGTTCAAATATGTCAGCTCCCGGAACTTCAAGTTTTCTGCGAGTACTTCCTACTGTTAGTAAAACAGATTTTGCGCTGTAGGTCCCTTTGTCCGTTAGTACACTAAAGCCACCTTCTTCGTTTTTTGTAATCGATGTAACATACTCACCATTGTGAATTTCTATGTATTCTCCAGCATATTCTCTAACATGGTTTTCAAAACTTTTTGCCAAATCAGCACCAGAAATATGTGGTGTTCCAATCCAGTTTTGTATATCTTCGGATACGGTTGATTGTCCTCCGAACTCGCTCGCAATTAAGACTGTTTTAAGTTGTTTTCGAGCTGCGTATACAGCCCCGGCAGTTCCAGCAGGTCCACCACCGATAATAATAAGGTCATTAATCATGTTTAATTCTAATAGTTATAATAAAAGCATTATAGCACGATAGAAAAAAGGATAAAGAAAATGCATGCTTCAGTACCGAGGTTTAACCTTGGTATTGGGATAAAAATGACCGCGCCCGAAGGGCGCGGTCATTTTAAAAACTATTTAATCTTTGACCTTCGGAGAAAGGCAGGGACAGGCGCAAGTTACTAATTTGCTTCGCTCATAAGTACTCGCTGCCCCGGCTCGATTGTTTTTGCTCTAGGGAAGAGCAAAAACATATCTCCGCCTCTAAAAGCTAGAAAACAGTGCGCAGGCACTGTCTTCTTTTACACTTTTAGCCCCATTGGGGCGCTGTCCTTAGACTCTTGGTTCCATGGTGCAGACCTGTGTTGTTGTTTTACTTAATCTTTGACCTTCGGAGAAAGGCAGGGACAGCGCCCCAATCATCGTCATCATCGTCATCAACAATTTTTTTCTTTGGTTGTTCCGCTGGTTTTTCTTCGGGAACTGTTACCGAGTTAAAAATCTTTCCTTTTTTTGGTTCTGGTGTTTCTATTTCTACTTTTGGTTTATCGACTGTGTGCAATACATTTTTCTTTAGAGATGTTTCTGGAAAACCTGATGCAATAACTGTAATTTTGACTTCGCCTTTTTTTAATTTCTCATCACGGATAGTTCCAAAAATAATTCGTGCATCTGGATCAGCTGATTCTGTAATAACTCTCGCTGCATCTTGGATTTCGAACATGGTAAGGTCCTCGCCTCCAGAAATAGAGAAGAGTACACCCTTTGCACCATTTATTGAGATATCAAGCAGGGGAGAGTTAATCGCCATTTTTGCGGCATCTTCAGCTCTTTTTTCACCTGTTCCTGTACCGATACCCATAAGGGCAGGACCAGCATTTTCCATAATGGTTCTAATATCGGCAAAGTCGATGTTGATTATTCCAGGTGTTGTAATAAGGTTTGAAATACCTTCGACTGCTTGTCGCAATACTTCGTCACAAATAGAGAATGCATCTTTTGCAGTAGTTTCTTTTGCAATATTTGATAGGAGTCGGTCATTTGGAATAACAATAATAGCATCAACATTTTGTCGAAGTTCTGCCAGTCCTTGTTCTGCTAGACGCATTCGCTGTTGTCCTTCAAAGAAGAAAGGTTTTGTAACTACAGCAACCGTAAGAGCTCCAAGTTCTTTTGCGGTTCGTGCAATGATAGGAGATACTCCTGTTCCTGTTCCACCACCAAGACCACATGCAATGAATACCATGTCGGCACCTTTGATTGATTCCTGGATTTCTTCGAGAGTTTCTTCGGCTGCACGTTTACCAAGGTCTGGATTCATTCCGGTACCAAGTCCACGAGTGAGGTTTTTTCCAATATGAATTTTTTTCTTTGAAAGAGAATGGTGTAGATCTTGTGAGTCAGTATTGACCGCAATAAAATCAACTCCTTTGACTTTGGATTCGATCATGTGGTTTGTGGCATTTTTTCCCGAACCTCCGCAACCGATTACTTTGATTCGTGCAAATGCTTCTACTTCTGGTTTTACTTGTGGCATATCTTTATGTGAGCTTTCTAAACCGTTAAATTGATGTTTTTTATCATATCAGATATATGAATAAATAGAAACATCTTGATATTTAATTTTTTTTATGTTTTCATATATAGTGAAACCCCTAACAAGAGGAGTGAATTATGCTCTATTATGTATTGTTCCTCGGCTTGCCTGTTCTGGTGATTCTTTCTATCGTTGGATGCTTTTTTTGGTCTTCACGGAGGGAGAAATTCATGTGTAAAAACTGCACGAAGATTTCTACCTCTCGCTGTTGCCCAGTGTGCGATTCGAAAGACTCTGTGTCATTGCGGACAACAAGCAAGGCTACACTGAAGCAGATCTCAGCAAGTGTCCTGCAGAGGAATTTCAAAATGCACTAATATAAGGATTTTATGTGCACGAAGAGCCGGCCCCCCAAAGGACCGGTCTTTTTCTTTGTCTGTTACATTGATGGAATATATAAGGAGTTATATTCTGGATCCCCGCATGCGCGAGGATGACAAAAAACAAAGTTTTTTGTCTGACGAATTTGCCTTCGGCAAATTCGTCAGACAAAATTTCTGCAAAATTTCGTCTTTGTAGACGACATTGTTTGATTTATCAAACAAGAAGCACCTGTGTGGTGCAAAGTGAAGCAATCCAGCTAAGACTTTCGCGTGCAATGCGGTTACGGTAAAAACTGTTTGAACCAGCTGATAATTTTTTTGAATATACCAGATATATCGAATGAGCTTTTTGTTGACTCGTCACCTGTTAATCCGAGTACACATAATCCGTATGCAACAGACCAGAATGCATCTTGAACTCGTCCGCCATTATCACCCATAGTGAGCGATGCAATACGAGTTGGTAGTTTGAGAACTGACCTCGCCAAATCTTCGGCAGTTGTTATACCAGATCCACCACCAGTTAGGATAATACCTGCAGGCAAAAGACCGCTTCGGCCAATTTTTTTGAGGTGACTGTCTACAAGTTCGAACATGTTACCAAGTCGTGCCTCGACTATTTCTTCTAATTTTTTACGAGGAAGCAGTGATGCTCCTATACCGTGTTGTTTTATTTCTTCTGCTTCTTCCAATGAAATTTTTAATCCAAGAGCAATGTCATTTGTAATATCAGTAGAACCAATAGGGAAGACTTCAAGTGAAATAGGAATATTATTTTCATATACAACAATAGACACTGTTTCGGCACCGATATTGGCCAGAACACAGCCTGCGATTTTCTGAGCTTTTGAAAGGGTAATAAAGCTAGCGGCGATAGGCGCTGCGGTAACATCGATAACACGGATGCCTGCTTCTTCTGTGGCTTCGATGAGGTCTTCGAGGTGACGTTCTATGGTTGTTACAAAAAGAACAGTTGCTTCTAATTTTACTGCTTTCATTCCGATAGGATTACCAAGGACAGGTCTTTCGTCAATTTTGTATTGAAGGGGAATAGAGTGAACTATTTTTTTATTGATTGATTCTGATTTTGGTATTGCTTCTTCGGCAATTTCCATAGCTTTTTCGATATCGAGATCGGTTATTTCAAGATCAGCTCGTGAGATAACAATCGAACCGGTTGCAATGACGCTCGATAAGCCGACGCCCCCTATTGCGAGGTAGGCTCTTTCGACAACCGTACCAGAAGATTTCTCGGCTTGTAAAATTGCCTGTCGGACACTGCGAGTGACGTCGGTACTATTGATGAGATATCCATGTCGGAGTCCTTTTGATTCTGCTATTCCTGTACCAATTATTCTGGGGAACCTTTGGTTGGTTCCTTTTGTAAATTCGGTTATCACAACCTTGACTTGTGATGACCCGATATCAATTCCTGTTGTAATAATTTTCTTCATAGCAAATAACTTTCTCTATTGTACTAAATAAAGGGTTTTTTTGCTATTGTTATATGTTGTTTATATCTTTTTATATTTTTGCAAAAATAATTTATGCAAAAAATTAGATATTAAATTTTTTTCTAAATTTTTCTTCGATTTTTTCCATTGCGTCACTGTGGTCGTGCCCCAGGAGGTGAACAAGTCCGTGAATGAAAAGAAAATCAAGAAAATTCCGAGGACTTCTTTCAAATTCTAATGATTTTTTATCAGCTACATCGAGGCATATATATATTTCTCCTGATTTTTCAGATAATGGAAAAGAGAGGATATCGGTAGGAGAATCCATTTTTCGGTAGGTTTTGTTCAGGGATTGTATTTTTGTTTTTCCAACAAAAACAACACTGAGATCGTAATCTTTTCCCAAAACCGCGTCTTTCATATGACGAAAACGCAAGCGGGGAAGCTTGCGTTTTGTTGTATTTGTAGATTGGAAATTAATTTCCTGCATAGATGATTATCGTCTGCCGTACTGAGTTGGCATAGGCATTTTGCCGAGTTTGATTTGTTCCTCGATATCTTCTTTGAATTTTATTGCTCGAACTCGAACTTTGTTTCGTCGGAACTTTGAAGTTGGCCGAGAACTATATCGTATTCCTCGAATTCGTGGAAGAACACCTGAACCTTGTACCTTTTTGGTAAAACGTCGTAGGATTCCATTGCTATTTTCTCCTTCTTTTTTCTTTACTTCTATGTTTATCATGGTAGGCGCAATATTAGCACAGCATACAAAATTCTTCAAGTATTTTAATATTTTAGCCCCGAAAGCGAAGCTTTCGGGGCATAAGGGTAATATATAACTAATTCCTCTATTTCTTTTGTTTCTTTGTCTTTCCCTTTAGGCTCTTTAGATGAGAAGCCAAATCATTCAGTTCGATATTGTTCTGAGATCGTGTTTCCATGTCGCGAACAACTATGTTTTTTTCGAGAGCTTCTCTTTGGCCCATGAGTAGTATTTAAGGAACTCCAAGTCTCTCTGCGCCACTCATCTGAGCTGTTATTTTGTCCCTCGTTAATGCATGTCCGAGCCTTATTTTTTGTTTTCTGAGCATGTCGATAATATTGAGACTTCGGAGTTTTGCTTCGAAACCAAGTTGAATAAAGAAGAATTCGAATTTCTTTATACGAGAAAGCTGAACGTAACTCACTTTCTTTTTTCGTGGAAAATTCAGTTCAACACCAAGTGCAGGAAGGTCTTTTCTCCAGCCGACTTCTTTTGAAATATTGTTGTACCGTGAACCACAACCAAGGACAAGGTCTTTGCCATTTTTTGCTTGGCTTTTTATTTCAAAAATAGTATGAACACATAACCCTTTTTCTCCTACAAGGTTGGGATTAATTCGGTATGGTATCTCGAGCACTTCCAAAAATTCCAAAACTTCTTTGAAATGTTTTCGGCTTGTATCTGATAGACAGTTCATTGCCTTTGGAGCGTTTTCTTTGAATTCTTCTATTTTCTTGTCTTCTGCTTGTAATATGCTCCAGATATTTTTTTTGAATTGTTGTCTGAAATTAGCAGGAAGGGTATTCATGTTTTTTCGGTAATAGGCAACAAGCTCTCTTTCAAATTTTATGAATGATTCTTTGTCTCCTACGCTGTTTACGTCAACATAAACATCACTGTAACCTTCGTCCTCCAAAATTGCCATCGATGTTTTTATGGCTATTGCATCAGAAATGCTCTGCAACGTTCCGATTATTTCGAGCCCCATTTCTACATTTTTTGAATTCTTTCTTTTACCACTTTTTTTAAGTGGTAATTCATATGCAAACAGATATGGCTGAACTTCTTTTTTTTGTAAATTGTGTTCTATGATAAAAGTCAAAAAAGAAAGTTTTGCATTATGCAAATCAGAGTTCTTTGGGTTCTTATACTGGTCTGGCGTATTGATTGGAGTAAAACCAAATAGATATGCGGTTTCGAGATGGTTTGATATCTTGTCCAGCATGTACGGAGGCAGTACCTTCTTTTTCTTTTTTTCTTTCATATTTTTTAATTACTATAATCACCTGGGAAAACGGCTGTCTCTTTTAGTGGAAAGAGTCGGAGGAATGGTCGTCCAATAATATCTTTTTTTGGTACTGTCCCCCAGAACCTCGAATCAGAGCTGACTGGCCGATTGTCACCCAAAACAAAATATTCATCTGGCTTGACGGTCATGGTGAAATTGTCATCTTTTTTAAATTCCAAATAGCTTTCGTCCAATAAGAAACCGTCAGGGTTTTCTGCGTTCACAATAGTGACTACGCCATTTTCGATTTTTACTGTTTCCCCAGGTAGGCCTATTACTCTTTTTATGAAAAATTGCTTTGGATCACGAGGATATTTGAAGATGAGGACTGATCCGCGTGCTGGTTCTTCGAAACGATAGCTGAGCTGGTCGACAATGAGATATTGTCCTGTTTCAAATGTAGGGTCCATAGAGGCGCCTTCTACGATAAATGGTTGCGCTACGTATATTCTAAAGGGGATAATGACAAAAACAACTATCAAAAAGAAACGGACTAATTCCGCAACAAAACCGCCCTTTTTCTTTGGTTTTTCTTCAATATTACCCTCTGGGGGCAAGTTAGTTTCCTGCATAGGGCTATTGTAATACAAAATAGGGTTGTTAGCAAAGATTTCTTCTTTTTGATAATTCCCATTTTACCTCTGATATTCTTTCTAATTTAACGTTTCTTATATATACTGAAGGAATGAAATATATTATCGGTTTAGGAAACCCGGGTTCAAAATATGAATACACGAGACATAATGTCGGAGCTTTTGTTTTGGATTATGTTCGACGAAAATTCGACCTCAGTCGATGGGAAAAAGATGCACTTCGAAATTCTTTTGTATCAAAAGGAAAAATTGCAGATGAAGACGTTGAATTTATTTTTCCGCAGACTTTTATGAATCGATCAGGAGAAAGTGTCAAAGATATTGCAGGAACAGAAAAAACAGGAGATCTCATTGTGGTGCATGATGATATTGATTTGCCTTTGGGGACGATACGAATTTCGCAGGGACGAGGAACAGGTGGACACAACGGTGTTGAATCAATAGTTGATCATATTCACACAAAAGATTTTGTTCGAGTACGAATTGGAATTATTCCCACACATAATGGCGAACAAAGAAAACCAAATGGGGGAGAAGAAGTTGAAAAATTTGTTTTGGGAAGATTTTCTGATAAGGATTTGGAGATAATAAAAGAAATAGAAGAAAAAGTTGCATCAGCAATTGGGGTAATAATTGAAAAAGGCGAGGAAGAAGCGATGAATTTGTTTAATGCGTCTTGAGGTGTGATTGAACTCAAAAAAATAGAAATAGGGCGCAGGCCTCGGGGTCGAGGCCTGCGCCCTATTTAAAACATTTTAAAATAAAAAAACTCACCCGGGCCACGCATTGTTGCGTAGCGCCGGGCGATGTAAGACATGGTTAAGGCCTTACAGGAGATATTGTGCAATCGTAATTATAAAATATGGCACAATGAGGCACAGGACGATCAGTGCTATGAGTTCCATAATCCCTTTTCCTTTATTAAGGGGATTCTCATGCCGGTAGTCGACTGACCACCTCTGTATTAATTATAGCAAACTAATGTGTTAATGTCAAGCCATAAAAACGGCTTGGAATATGGGTGAAACGAAAAAATGCGCTGTAGGCGCATTTTTTCGTTTTCAATAATTCTTCTTTAATATACTTATTCAGTAGCAGGAGTTCCGTACGCCAATGTCATTTTCTGATCTTTTGGATCAAATAATGTGATCTTGAATTTGTATGTTTTTCCCAATTCAAGAGCATCTCGCAATTTGTCTTCTCCACCAAAGTCAGATATGTGGACAAGTCCAGCAACACCTTCTTCGATAGAAACAAGAGCTCCATGTTTGTTGAATTTGATAACAACTCCATCAACATCCATATCTTTTTTGAATTTCTTTGCTGCTTCAACCCATGGATTTTCTTTGAGAGCTTTGATAGAAAGAGAAATCTTTCCGTCTTTGATTTCGATGACTTTAACATCAACTTTATCGCCAACTTTGTAAAGCGCTCGTGGGTCTTCTACAAGTCCCCAGTCAATTTCAGAAATATGAACTAATCCCTCTAAACCTTCCTCGACTTTAACAAAGATACCAAAGTCTACAACGCCAGTAACTTCACCTTTAATGGTGTCTCCCAGGCTGTATTGGTCGATGATTTTCTCTTTGTTCTTTTCTTCGGGATCTTTTTCAGAGAAGATAAGTTTACCTTCTTTTGGTGATGCGGTGATAATAGAAACTGATAGTTTTTCTCCGATTAATTTTCGCAATTCGTCGAGAATCTTGTCTTTGTCTCCATCAGAAACTCGTGGATAATGCTCTGTCTTCAATTGTGAAGCAGGCAAAAAACCATGAATACCTTGCCAGTTGATGATAAGACCTCCTTTGTTTGCTTCGATAACAGGAAGCTCCAATACTTTTTTGTCTCGGATGGCTTCTTCGGCCTCTTCCCAGATAATTGCTTGTCGCGCTTCTTTGAGGGATATTTCGATATATCCTTCTTTGTTATTAATAGAAACAATTTTTCCGGCAACATTGTCACCAATGTTTACCTTTTTGATAATATCTCGAGCAATAATATATTCTCGCCCATAGATAATACCTGTTCCAAAAGGTGGCAAATCAACATAGAGAGCATTTTTCTCTATGCCAATAACTTCACCTTCGACTACATCACCTTCTGCTGGTGGATTCTGTATTTCGGCCATTTTGGCACCCATAATAGTATCCTTTTTTGAAATCTCTTCTGAAATTTCGTTTGTTTCTTCTTTTGTTGTCATAATAAATGTGCAAAAGGGCTTGGATATTCGGAAAAGCCACTTGCTCTTCCTTATTCTCCGAGGTTACTCTCTTGCGTTGCTAATAATATGTTTCTTTGTTTAAAGACAAAGAGTGTGCACACTATAACAGAAAAATAGCCAAACACAAGTGATTCCTATAATGTTCCTTTTTTGGTACAATATTTGATATACAAAAATAAATATTATGATAATCACACACCAAGGGGCAGAATCGATAAAAATCCAATTTGGAGATACCGTATTGGCTTTTAATCCAATTTCAAAAGGATCAAAAATAAAGAGTCAGAGCTTTGGCTCTGATATAACATTGGTTAGCATGAACCATCCTGATATGAATGGGGTTGAAAACGCAAAGCGATCTGATAGGGAACCTTTTATTGTAAAAGGACCAGGCGAATACGAAATTCAAGGTGTTTTTATAAAAGGATTTCCATCGATTTCTCACTATGATATCGATAAAAAGAGCGACACATTAAAAGAGCGAATCAATACCATATATTCTGTAATACTCGAAGATATGAATATTGTATTTTTGGGCGCCATAGATACGAGCGAAATATCCAGCGAAGTTTCAGAATCAGTCGACACTGTTGATATTCTTTTTGTTCCAATTGGTGGGCATGGAGTATTGACCGCAAGCGAATCTCACAAATTGGCTCTAAAATTTGAACCAAAAATAATCATTCCTATTCATTTTGAGGGTGTAGATATTGATAAAGATTGCCTAAAAACTTTCCTAAAAGAAAGTGGTGATGATGGAGTAAAGCCGGTAGATAAGCTCACGGTTAAAAGAAAAGATTTGGCCGGTAGAGATGGGGACGTTGTTGTTATTACTTCTGGTATATAAACATGTTCGATTGGTTTGAAAATATTCGCCAAAAACCTCGAAGTACAAAGAGCACTATCGCTCTGGTTCTTTCTGCTGTAATTACATTAACTTTTGCAATCCCGTGGTTTTATTACGGATACATATATAATGAGCCTCAAAATGTTGTCCAAAAAAATAGCCCCACAACTGATGTTACTGCTACAATAATAGAACCAGTTGGTGAGTTTATTTCACAAATAAAAGAGAAGACATCAGCTGTTTTTAAGGGTGTTTTTTCACAAAGTGACGAATATTTGAAACAAGAATGATAATTGGTATGGCTGGTATGAGCAGATTTTGTATGCTAAAATACGCCTTATAATATTTTGATATGGCAAAGAAAAACGATAAAAATAAAAAAAGCGGAGAAGATTCACCTCTACCAATAGAACGAGTTTCTGTTATGTCGAGGAATGTGGTTGATGAAATGAAAGAATCGTTCATCGATTATGCGATGTCTGTTATTACAGAACGTGCTCTTCCTGATGTCCGAGACGGTCTAAAACCAGTACACCGAAGAATTCTATATGCCATGAACTTGATGGGGCTGACCTCATCTGCAAAATTCCGAAAATCTGCATCTATTGTCGGAGAGGTGCTGGGTAATTTTCATCCACATGGAGATTCCTCTGTGTACGATGCAATGGCCAAATTGGCGCAAGATTTTGCGACAAGGTATCCACTTGTGTTTGGACAAGGAAACTTTGGTTCTATAGATGGTGATAATCCCGCTGCTATGCGATATACCGAAGCAAAGATGTCCAAGCTCTCTGGTGAAATTTTGCGTGATATAGAAAAAGAGACCGTTGATTTTAGACCAAACTACGACGGACGACTCAAAGAACCTGTTGTTCTGCCAACCACAGTTCCGAACCTTCTTTTGAATGGTACGCTCGGTATTGCAGTGGGTATGGCAACAAGTATTCCACCCCATAACCTCAGAGAGGTTTGTTCTGCTTTGATACATATGGTAGAAAATCCAGATGCAACCACCGAAGACCTTTTGGAGCATATAAAAGGTCCTGATTTTCCAACT
>Ga0100403_1002307_pt1 | contig 15480 bp, 12 predicted proteins | sample CryGeymet201501t_FD_83663 | JGI IMG/M metagenome (GOLD analysis project Ga0100403, IMG submission 83663) | Groundwater microbial communities from Crystal Geyser aquifers in Utah, USA - Crystal Geyser metaG 2015-01t | ecosystem: Environmental > Aquatic > Deep subsurface > Groundwater | place...
AGTTAATCAACTAATCGCTTCACTTTTGTATTCTCTAAACCTTTTCTCCTATCACTCAGCCAAGTTCTTCACGCCCTTATTAATCTTGGCCACCTACCTCTATCAAAGCAAACCGGCGACTCTAAAATCTTTCTTCTTATCACTATTTAAAAAACTCTATCTAATACTCCCTTTTTCTATTTTCTTTATTAGCAATTTTCTCCAATCAATTAAATCCTCAGACAGAGTAGGGGATATCTCCATCTTCAACCCCACAGACTCATGGGCTGGACTCTCTTTTGACAGATATCTTCTCGTCCAAAACAATCTACCTGACCAAATTTCCAGGCTTTTTAATAATAAAGTCATTTATGTCATCAAAAACTTCTTTTCCAGCATTCTCTCTTATTTCTCTCCTCAGTTTTTCATTACTCAAGGAGCCGGAGAAACTACTTACGGCATGCTACCCGGTTACGGAGTCTTAGGACTCATACCCACCATAGCTCTTGTCTATACCCTTTACCTAATCTTTAGTAATAAGACCAAAAATAAAAAAACTCTAGTCTATCTTTCAATATTAGTCCTTCTCTCCACCATTCCCGCCGCTTTGGCCAAAGGCTCCTACCCAGCCAACAGACTCTCATCTATGATCCCTTTCGTAATCATCCTATCGTCATATGGTATTTACCAGATTTTCACCAAGTGCACCAAGTTTATCAATCTTGCCATAATAACTATCTTTCTCTTTTCAAGTTTAAACTTCATCATTAATTACTTCTATGGCGCTCAGCACCGTCTCTCTGATGGTATGCTTTATGGTCGCCAACAAGCCATGGAATATTTAAACAACTACCCAGAATCAAAAATATTAATCTCCAGATCTCTGTCACAACCTCAAGCTTATTACACCTTTTTTACCAAAATAGACCCAGGGAGAACTCAAGCAAATTCAACTGACTGGCTCAGATACCAAGACGAGAACAAGAGTTTCCTCGATCAGTTAGGCGAGTACCATCTAGATAAGACCTATTTCAAATCCTTAAACCAAGAAGACTTTGAATTATTTGACATTATAATTGCTAGACCCGAAGAGTTTAGAGATCAGCCTGCTGATATAAAGATTTTATACCCCAACTCAGACAAAGCGGCTATCTATATCTACAATCGAAACCTTCATGAAAACTAAAATCATTCTAATAATCATCTTAATTAGCGCTTTCTTCTTAAGAGTTGTCTCTATTAACAGTCTACCTCCTTCTCCAAACTGGGACGAAGTTTCACTTGGTTATAATTCATACTCCATCCTTAAAACAGCCAAGGATGAGTGGGGGACTACTCTACCCTTAATCTTTAGAGCCTACGGCGACTACAAACTTCCCAGCTATTCCTATCTCTCAATACCTTTCATTGCTCTATTTGGACTAAATTCTTTTTCCACCAAACTTCTCTCTATTCTCGCTGGCACCCTCTTAGTTTATGTCTCTTTTTTAATCATCCAAAGACTAACAAGCTCCAAAAAAACTGCCCTTTTGGCCGCAGCCCTAATAGCCTTCTCTCCCTGGTCAATCTTTCTATCTCGCATTGCCCTTGAATCAAATCTTTACCTACTATTCTTCTCTCTCACTTTCTACTTTTTAATTACCCGAAGACTTTCTCTTGCTTCTCTCTTCCTCGCTATCTCTCTCTTTACCTATAACTCCAGCCGAGTCATCTTTCCTTTCTTACTTAGCCTTCTTCTTTTCTTTCAATTCAAAGATAAGAAAAGCTTCTCTGTTAAAAAATACCTCCCATTAATACTCGCTCTCGCCGTTCTCGCCTTCCAAATGCTTAGTCAAAGTGGCCAAGCTAGATACAAGTGGGTATCACTTTTAGATCAAGGAGCTATCAATCAAATAAATGAACTCCAGTCACAATACCCTCGTCTACTGGTAAATAAAGCCACTTTTTTCGCCTATCTTGCAACCAAAAATTATATCTCTCATTTCAACCCCAACTTCCTCTTCGTCAATGGCTCTAGCAACTATCAATTCAACTTACAATCTTTCTATCTACTCTACCCACTACTGCTTCCCTTACTTTTAATCGGACTAATCTATGTCATTAAAAATTTCCGAAAAACAAAACACTTGGCCCTACTCTTTTTATTCTTTATCAGTCCTCTTCCTTCAGCCATTACCAGAGATGCACCCCACACCCTCAGAAGTGTTAGCTTCATCTTCATCTCAACCCTTCTCATTGCCCTCTCTACTCAGGCCTTTAAATCAAGAAAAATATTCTCACAAGTATTTACTCTAATAATAATCATTTCACTTGCCCTATCTCAATATCAGTTTTGGCCCAAATACAAAGAATACTCCATCAATTACTCTTCTAGTTGGCAGTATGGGTACAAAGAAATGACTCAGCTTATTAAAGACAATTATTCAAGCTACGACCAAATAATAGTCACAAAAAAGTATGCAGAACCCCATGAATTTATTCTCTTTTACTGGCCCTGGAACCCATCCGATTACCAGAATGATCCGAACAAAATTAGCGACTATCACTCAGATTGGTATTGGGTAGATGCTTTTGATAAATTTATCTTTCTAAATGATTGGGAACTTAAGGAGAAAACACAAACACCAGTAGAAAAGACTCTTTTAATTACTTCACCCGACAACTACAATCAAGATATCTTTACTAAAATCCAAACAATTTACTTTAAAGACGGTAAACCAGCCTTTGATATCTTAAAACATGAATAAAAAAATACTTTTTTCCATTCTTCTCATTCTTACACCCTTCTTCTGGTGGAACATAATCCACCCCTCAAACATTCCCTCAGAACTAATAAAGCTACCTCAATACCTAAGTAATCAAAAAAATAACTTTTTTTCAGAAGAAAGAATTACTATTGTTGAGGACGCCAGATGGTACTCAATTAATCAAGACATCGGTAGAGTCTTTTTTAATAAGCTCTACATAATCCCGACCGAACTCTTTTATGGTCTCCAAGCCATTTCTCCACACAACTTCTTTTCATCTGCTGGTACTTATCACTCTACCCCAGACGGAATCCCGGCTATTCCTTTCCTCTTACTACCCTTCAGCGTCCTTGGCCTATATCAACTTATTAAAAACAAGAAGTATCTTCCCTTAGCTATCTTTGTATTAACCTCACTTATACCCTTCTTAACAGGACAACCCACTCTCTATTACCTTATTCCTACCTACCTGCTCTACCTTTACTTCTCTTATTATCAACTCAAACTTCTTAGTAATAGACAGCTCCTAAACTTTCTTCTTCTCGACCTTGTCTACAATCTTTACATTATCGGTAGGATCATAACTCTATGAAATCTCAAAAAATAATTCATCTCATCATCATTGCTGCAATTTCATTTTTCTTTCGTTTCTATCAACTCTCGTCTTACCCTGTACATCTTTCTATGGATGAGGCAGCCATCACCTACAATGCCTACTCAATCGCCACAACCGGAAAAGATGAATGGAACGAATTCATGCCGCTCGCTTTTAAATCAGCCGGAGATTACAAGCCACCTGTCAACATCTACTTAACAGCCCCGATCACCACCATCTTTGGAATCAACGAATTTAGTAGCCGTTTTGTCTCAGCTTTTCTAGGTTCTCTAACACCAATCATTCTCTATCTTCTTCTAACTCTTTTAAACTTCTCAGCTCTTCCTTCTCTACTTACTTCTCTTTGGCTAGCCATCTTACCTTGGCACATTCACTTCTCAAGAGCCAGTTTTGAAGCCATCACCGCACTCTTTTTCCTTTTCACCGGTCTCTACTTTTTCTTTAAATGGATTAAAAACTCCAAACCCTTAAATCTTCTTTTCTTCATAATCTCTTTTTCGCTCTCTGTTTGGTCTTATCATGCTGAAAGACTCTTCATTCCACTTATTAGTCTTTATCTACTTATAGCTAATTTTAAAACTGTCAAAAACCATTTATCTAAATTAAGTTTAAAATGGATTCTTTCTCTCACTGCAACTTTTTTGATTTTTTCAGTTCCTTTTATAAAACTTACTTTCTTTACTCCAGCCATAATGACTCGTGCTGCAGCCACCTCTATCCTCAGAGAAAGCTCTCTAGGTAATTCACTTCACTCATCATATTCCTCTTTATCACAGCAAATTTTTGACAATAACACCTATCTTATTTTCAAACACTGGTTTAACAAATATCTAAGTTATTTTGACTTCCGCTTTCTTTTTTGGAAGGGAATGCAGTTTACTCCACCTCAATCACCAGGCATCGGCATCCTAATGCTCTTCGATATCATCCTTTTTCCCATTGCCTTATATCAACTGATTCATAAGAAAAACAAACAACGCCTGTCTCTTTTTATAGCTTTATTTCTGCTAGGCCCTTTTCCCGCCTCATTGACCATGAATAACCAGCACCCTCTAAGAGCATTAACCTGGATACCCGCTTTTGCTTTCCTCTTTGTCTATGCTTTTGAGTTTTTAAGTAAAAAATTCAAAAAACATATCTTCCTTCCTGTTATTTTTATAATTTATACAATTAGTACTATTTATTCGGTCAACATCTATGCCTCTCTCTTCCCTCACTACTATTCCGAATATTGGCAATACGGCTACAAAGAAGCTGCTCAATATCTTTGTCAAAATAAAGATTCCTATGACAAAATAATAGTTTCCGACACTTTTGGAAGTGATGGCCCATTAAATACTGGACTACCTTACTTATATGTACTTATGGCCTGCGACTATCCTCCAACATTATTCCAACAAAAGCAACAAACGGGTAAAATTCAATATCGAAGAGCAGATTGGCCCCACGACCAATTTGAAAATAACATGCTTATTGTCGCCAGTCCCTGGGATATCCTAGATGACAACATTCCAGAAGAAAGTATTGTTAAAAAAATATATTTTAAAAACGGCAAAGAAGCCTTCATTCTAATTGAAACCAATGAAAAGTAGACAAATTACCCTTCTCTCACTAATCGCCATCACCCTCCTCGCTTTTCTTTTTCGCGTCTACCAGGTCCAAAAAACTCCCACCCTTCTCTGGGATGAAGCTGCCTTAGGTTACAACGCTTACTCCATCCTCCAAACTGGCAAAGATGAATACGGCACAAACCTTCCTCTTATCTTCAAATCTTTCGGAGACTACAAACCTGGTGTCTACATCTATCTTGCCACACCCTTTGTTGCACTATTTGGTCTCAATAATCTTTCTGTCAGACTTCCATCTATTATCCTTGGCTCTCTCATGCCCTTTCTCCTCTACCTTCTCATTAAAACCATTAACCCTAAATCAAAAAAACTTGCCCTCTTAGCTGCCCTCCTAATCAGCTTTAACCCCTTCAATATCCACTTCTCCAGAGGCTCCTGGGAAACTAACATCTTAACCTTCCAGCTCATCCTCGGCTCCTACCTTCTCATCAAATACTTAAAAGAGGACAAAAGCAAAAACCTATTTTTCTCAGCCTTAGTCTTTGGCATCTCACTTTTTACCTACCAAGCAGCTAAAATGATCACCCCCCTAGTCATTCTTTCTTCACTCATAGCTTTCAAAGATTCTCTTCAGCTCAGAAAAATCAAAACCTATCTTTTAAACTTCACCCTTCCTCTCTTCTTATTCTCCCTCCCTGTCCTTTATGGACTTCTTTTCTCCTCAGACTCAAACCGTCTCAAGGTAGTCTCTCTTCTTTCCTATCCCAGATCCGACCAAGAAAAGGAGCTTATCTTATCTGAGTCCAACCCTATTGATTACCAAATCTTCCACTCTCATCCCGTCTTTTTCTCTAGAAACTTCCTTTCTCGTTACTTCAATTTCTTCACCCCAAAATTCTTAGCCTTCCAAGGTGACTGGCAAAACCTACGCCATTCAGCACCTTACATTGGAGTCCTCCTTTACCCATCCCTCATTTTCTTTGTCCTTGGTCTCTTCACCACATCAAAATACAAAAAACAAAAACTTTTCTTTATACTTTGGCTGCTTTCAGCTCCCATTCCTGCCGCCCTCACCAGAGACTCAATCACCGCTGTTAGGGCCATGTCTTTATCTATCCCCCTGATCTATTTTACTTCTCTTGGTATCTACTCCACCTATAAAAAAATAAAACACAAACTTCTCAAAATCTCGTTTACCGCCCTCCTCTCTTTTGCCTATCTACTATCATTTATCTATTACTCAGACCTTTATCTAAACCACCTTCTCAAAAAAGATCCAGGTCAGTATCTCTACGGTTATCAACAAGTTATGGAGTATGTCATTAAGAACCAAGATAACTACCAAACAATAAACGTCACTAATTTCTACGGCCAACCCTACATCTACTATCTCTTCTACTCTAAATATTCACCCAAAGACTACCAGCCCCAGTCCATCCTAGTAGGGGACTCTCTGGACACTGGTTCTATCGAAAAGATCGACAATGTTACCTTCTATGGCTCCGACTACACCAAAGCCCAAAATACCCCCAACTCTCTTACAATCTTTTCCCACGATGAAATCTTAAGACAGGGCATCGACCAGCTTCCCGACTTTAAAGAAAAATTCTTACCTCTTTCACCCATTAACAATCTCTCCACCTTCTATGCTTACCACAATTAAAAAATACCTACTCCCATTAATACTTCTCCTTGCCATCCTTCTTCGTTTTTCAAGTATCAACTCACTGCCTTCCCTAAACCCAGACGAGGCTGCCCTAGGTTATAACGCCTATTCACTTTTAAAAACTGGTAAAGATGAACACGGCGCTTCTTGGCCCCTCCACTTTAAATCCTTTGGAGACTTTAAACCCGGTGGCTATGTCTATCTCGATCTTCCTTTTACTGCTCTTCTAAGTCTTACCCCATTTGCCACCAGACTTCCAAATCTTATCCTCTCCATCCTCGCCATCCTTTACCTCTACAAACTAGTCAATCTATTAACCAAAAAACAAGATCTAGGCCTTCTCACCGCCTTAGTCCTCACACTTTCTCCCTGGCATATCCATTTCAGTAGGGGAGCCTGGGAATCTTCAGCCGCCCTTTCTTTTATCATTATGGGTATTTACTATTTCTACCTTTACCTAGATAGCCAAAAAGTTAAACACCTCTTCCATTTTATTGTTCCTATCGTTACCTCTCTTTACATCTACCACTCTGCTCGTCTCGTCGCCCCTCTTCTCGTTCTCACCCTTATTATCCTCAATTTCAAAACTCTAGTTAGTAGACTTCCTAAACTAATTCTCCCCCTCATCTTTGCCATTCTCATCACAATTCCAGTTCTCATCTCTTTTATGAGAAGTGGTGGCACTACCCGCCTCGGAGGCGTTGGCTTAACCGCCGACTATGGCCCTACTGCCAGAGCAGAAGAGCTTCTTAATCAACACGGTAACGTCAAGCTCATAAACAGAGCCATCCATAACAAAAGAGTCCTCTACACCCTCTCCTGGGCTGAAAAATACTTCTCACACTACAATCTAAACTTCCTCTTTTTAAACGGTGACGAAGTGCCAAGATCCAAATCTCCAGAAATGGGACAACTCTACTTAATCGAACTCCCTCTTCTAATCCTCGGCATCTTCAACCTACTAAAAAGCAAACTCTTTTCTAAAGATAAAAAAATCTTTATTTTCGCTTGGCTTTTTATTGCCCCCATAGCCTCTTCTCTTACCTTCCAAGCACCCTCAGCTCTCAGAAGCCTTCCCTTAGTCGTCCCTTTATCTATTCTTGTTTCCTTAGGACTCTATCAACTACTCCAATTTCTAGCTTCCTTAAAAAAATCGAATATTAAGAAGCTTGCTTTCATTGTACTTATCTTTACCTACACCTACTCACTCTCCTATTTTATTGATTCTTACTTCATCCATTCTCCCCAACGATATCCATTTGCTTGGAACTCAGCCTTCGACAAGGTCGTCCCTTACATTAATGAAAACAAAGATAACTACGATAACATCTACCTTACCGACACCTACGACCAACCCTATATTCTTTACCTCTATTATTCAAAATATTCTCCAAATCAAATTCAATCCCAAATTAAACTTAGTCCACCGGACCAATTTGGCTTTTCAACTGTCCGCCAAATTGACAATATTCATTTTCAAAATCTTGATGATATTACCAACTTAGCCCCCAACTCCCTTATTATCAACGATTCAAGCACCATCAAAAACTTTAATCCAGTCAAAACTATAAATTACCAAAATGGCCAACCAGCCTTTAAGATATACTTAAACTAATGAAAGACAAAAAAATAAGCAGTATTTCCATAGCTATAGCTACCTACAACGAAGAAAAAAATCTTCCTCGTTGTCTTGATGCTGTCAAAGACTGGGTCGACGAAATTGTCATTGCTGATGGTTCTTCCGTTGACAAGACTATAGAGATTGCCAAAAAATACAAAGCCAAAATTATTCAAACCACCAATAAACCCATCTTCCACATCAATAAAAACATGGCCATTGAAGCCTGCACTTCCGACTGGATCCTTCAACTGGACGCTGACGAAGTCGTCTCAAAAGAATTAAAAGATGAAATCCAAGAAATCCTTAAAAAAGATCCAAGGGAAGTTAAAGAAAACGGATTCTGGATCAACCGCTCAAACTACTTTTTAGGATCATTTCTTAAAAAAGGTGGACAATACCCAGACGCCACCAATAGACTCTACAAAAGGGGCAAAGGTAAACTTCCTTGTAAAGATGTTCATGAACAAACCAAAATAGAAGGCAAAGTCGGTCAACTCCAAAACGATCTCCTCCACTATGCCGACCCTTCTTTTTCTCGCTATCTTCTGAGGTCTAATCGCTACACTTCCCTTGAAGCCAAACTACTCATTGAGAGGGGATTTAAGCTTAGTTTTGCCTCAGCTTTTGAATACTTCTTGATCAAACCCACAGTCTGGTTTTTATCTACCTTCTTTAGACATAAAGGTTTTGTAGACGGCTTCCCAGGCTTTGTCTTTTCACTATTTTCTTCTCTCAGATTTCCCATTATCTACATTAAAATCTGGGAACTTAAAAAAACTAATCGTAAGTTAAATCTTCAGTCAGACTGGGACTAATGAAAAAGAAAATTGCCATTGATGTTTCTCCTCTTTATGACGGCAACTCTGTCAGAGGTGTCGGCCACTACACCAAACATCTAATCAATTCTCTTCAAGAAGTTGTTAAAACTGAAAAAAACTATAAAAACTATCAAATCGATCTCATCGAGAAACCAGGTCAAGATCTTAAGAAATACAATCTCGTTCACTACCCTTATTTCGATCCCTTCAAACTTACCCTACCTAAAAAGGAAATCCCCACCATTGTCACCGTCCACGACCTTATACCCAGAGAACATAAAAAACATTTTCCCGTCGGTATAAAAGGTGAGATAAAGTGGCTCTTGCAAAAGCACAAACTTAAAAAGGTCGACTACATTATCACTCCCTCACATTACTCAAAGTACGTTATCGAAAACTTGATCAAATACCCCCAAGACCAAATCTACGTCACTTACGAAGCCGCCCCCAAAGAATTCAAGCCCATAAAAGACAAAAAACTCCTCGAATCAGTCAGGAAAAAATATAATCTTCCCAAAAAATTTGTCCTTTTCGCTGGTGACATTAACTGGAACAAAAACTTACCCAATCTAACCAGAGCCTGTCTCTCTCTCAAATACCCCCTCGTCATCGTCGGCTCTGCCGCTGTCAAAAAAGACGTCCCAATACACCCCTGGACACAAGACATCCATTGGGTTCAAAAACAAATCAAAAAACATCCCAAACTTATTATCCCCACCGGTTTCGTCCCAGACGAAGACCTTCCTGTTATCTTTAATCTTGCTACCATCTACAGCCAAGCCTCTTTCGCAGAAGGTTTTGGACTACCTCTTGTCGAGGCCATGCAATCAGGCACCCCTCTTGCTTACAGTATCGAATCTTGTCTAAATGAAATCGTCGACTATAACGGTATCTTCTTTGACCCATCAAAGGTTTCTAGTATCAAAAGAGCTCTTAAAAAGATCTGGGATAACAAAAAGCTTCAAGAAGAACTCTCACAAAAGGGCTTAAAAAGAGCCACCTATTTCAATTGGAAATTCACCGCCCTTCAAACCCTTGCCGTCTACGATCTCATCTTAAAATATGAAAAGTAATACCCATTTTCTTTCTGTTGTCGTCCCAGTTTACAAACAAGAAAAAGGCATCCAAAAAGACCTCCTTAATATTAAAAACACTCTAGATAATATTCGTTATGACTACGAAATTATTGCTGTTGTTGATGGCATTTCTATCGATAAATCCTATCAAGTCATTAAAGCTTTAGTTAAGAAAAATAAAAAGATCAAAGTCTACGGACTCAAAGAAAACCACGGCAAAGGCTATGCTCTCCGTTATGGCTTTGCCAAAAGTAAAGGCGACTATCTCGCCTTCATCGATTCAGGCATGGAAATAGACCCCAATGGTATCTCACTCCTCATTGAACACCTAGAGTGGTACCAAGCCGATTGTATCGTCGGCAGTAAATATCACCCCGCCTCAAAGGTTAACTACCCCATAGATAGAAAATTACTCAGTTTTTCAGCCTATCTCTTTGCCAGAATTCTTCTTGGTATCAAACTGAGGGATACTCAAGCTGGACTTAAAATATTTCGAAGACCTCTCCTTGAAAAAGTTCTCCCTAGACTACTTGTTAAACGCTACGCCATCGACCTTGAAATCCTCTCAGTTGCCAATAGCCTTGGCTTCAAGCGAATCTACGAAGCTCCCATTAAATTAAACTATGCCTTTGAAAGTCTTACTCATGCCGCTGGCATAAAAGCCATCAGCAACTCCTTTATCGACGCTCTAGCTGTCTTTTATAGACTTAGAGTCTTAAACTACTATCAAGACAAAAATAAAAGAAAATGGATTTATGACAAAGATCTTCAAATGAGAGTCAATATCAGCTAATGAACAACTTATTTTCAATCATCATTCCAGTCCGCCAAGAAAACGACTATTTAAAAGAAACTCTCAAAGAGCTTAAAAAACAAAGCTACAAACATTTTGAAGTACTAGTAATTACAGACACTATTAGCAAAACATCAAATCCCGCTCAAAAAAGAAATCTGGGGGCTAAAATGGCAAAAGGGGACTATCTTGCTTTTTTAGATGACGACTCCTATCCAAAAAAGGATTGGCTTAAAAACGCTAATCATCTACTAAACAAAGAAAAAAACTTAGCCGCCCTCTGTGGCCCTTGCCTAACTCCACCAAAAGACTCTTTGCTACAAAAAGCATCTGGACTAGTCTGGGCATCACCACTTGGTGCTGGGGGAGCCGGTGTCTACAGAAACCGGATCACTAAAGCCCGCTACGTCGATGATTTCCCCACTGTTAACCTAATAGTCAACAAAAAAGATTTTAATAAAGTTAAAGGCTTTGATACTCATCACTGGCCCGGAGAAGATACTATTCTTTGTCTGAATCTTACCCATAAACTAGGTAAAAAAATACTTTACCATCCCAGTATTGTCGTTTATCACCATCGCAGATCTGTCATCAAAAAACACTTACAACAGATTACCCGATACGCTATTCATAGAGGTCATTTTGCTAAAATCTATCCTCAAACTTCTCTCAAGATCGGGTATTTAATACCATCATTTTTTACCTTATATCTCACCTTATTGATACCTATAAATATATTACTTCACAATAACAATAATTTATTGACACTAATCTATATACCCTTATTTACCTACCTATTTCTCCTGTTTCTTAGTCTTCTCGATTTCTTAATTATTATGAGAGCTAACATTATCTCTTCTATTACTGCCGTAGTATCCATCCCATTGACTCATTTATACTATGGTTTACTATTTATATACGGCTTTCTTCAAAAAGATCTCTCTTTTAAAGAACATCAAGTCAATAAAAAAACAGGGACATATATTGGTGGTTAACTATGACTGACAAAAGAACACTTCTACCTAAAAACATAAAAATTGCTATTTCCTACCCTCCTCTTGAATCTAAAAAGGGGACTGCCTTCCTATCTCAAAACAGACAATTTCAATGGACAAATACAGGTAATATCATCTACCCAGTTATTCCAGCCTACGGCGCTACTGCCTTAAAAGACCTTGGTTACAATGTCATCTGGGACGACGCTATCGCTCAAAAAATAACTTATTCAGAATGGCTAAAAAGAACTAAAAAAGAAAAGCCCAACCTTATCTTTATCGAATCAAAAACTCCCGCCATCAAAAAACATTGGCAGATTATCAAAGACCTTAAAAAAGAAGCTAAAAGATTTAAAACATGGAAACCTATCATCGTCCTCATGGGTGACCACGTTACTGCCCTCCCAGAAGAGTCTCTCAAAAAATCTCCTGTAGATTATGTCATGACCGGTGGTGATTTTGACTTTATGATGATCGCTCTAGTTAAACATCTGTATCAGAACGAGAAATTAGAACCTGGTTTCTATTATAGAAAAGGTAGACAAATCTTAAACACTGGTAAGTTCGGCCTTAAACACCATAAACTCGACACCTTACCAATCATTGATAGGGAACTAACTCAATGGAAACTTTATGCCTATAACAATACCAACTACAAATACACTCCAGGTGCCTACCTCATGTCAGGTAGAGACTGTTGGTGGGGTAAATGTACCTTCTGCTCTTGGACTACTACCCACCCTTTTGGCACCTTCAGAAACTTCTCAGTAGAACACACCTTAAACGAAATAGGTCACCTTATCGACCTTGGTGCCAAAGAAATCTTTGACGATTCCGGTACCCTCCCAGTCGGTAAGTGGCTTAATGATCTCTGTCTTGGCATGATCGAAAGGGGGTACCATAAAAAAATCAAGTTTGGCTGCAACATGAGATTCGGAGCTCTAAATCAAAAACAATACGATCTCATGGGTAAAGCTGGCTTTAGATTCATCCTCTATGGACTAGAATCCAGTAATCAAGAAACTCTAGACAGAATCGAAAAAAGAACCAAAACTGATGAAGCCAGATCAACACTCACTATGGCCAAAAAAGCCGGACTAGAACCACATCTCACCATCATGATTGGTTATCCCTGGGAGACTCTTAAAGACGCCCAAAACACACTAAACGAAGCCAAGCAACTCTTTAAAGACGGTTTAGCCGACTCCATGCAAGCCACCAGAATCACTCCTTATCCAGGCACCCCTCTCTTTAAGGAGTGTCAAGATAACAACTGGCTACTTTCAGATGATTGGAACGAATACGACATGAGAAAACCCATGATGAAATCCCCCTTAAGTCATCAACAACAAGAAGACTTAATCCAAGGTCTTTTTAAAGGTGTTCTAACTCCAAAGTTTCTAATCCGTAAGATCCTTAGCATTCGCGGTCCTGCTGATATAAAATACCTTTATACCTATGCCATCAAGTACCTCAAGAAACTCCAAGACTTCCCTGCCCACACTTGATGTCATCATCCCTACCCTTAACTCCCAAAAAGTACTCGAAGCCTGTCTTAAATCAATTAGCTCCCAAGACTACCCTAAAAATCTAATAAGCCTCTATATTATCGATGGGGGATCCACCGATCAAACCCAAACTATAGCCCAAAAATATAAAGCTAAAATCCTGACTAATCCAAAAAAAACCGCTGAAGCCGCTAAAGCCATCGGTATTAAAAAAAGCACATCTAAATACTTTGCTCTAATAGACTCAGACAATATCCTCCCCACCAAAAACTGGCTCAAAGAAATGATCACACCCTTAGAGAAAGATTCTTCTCTAATCGGCTCCGAACCAATAGCCTTTACCTACAGACCAAAAGCTGGCTACATCGAAAGATACGCCGCTCTCTTTGGTATCAACGACCCTTACGCTCTTGTCACCGGTGTTTACGACCGCCACTCCTTAGCTACTAACAAGTGGACTTCACTTCCAATTGAAACCGAAGACAAAGGAACTTATTTAAAAATCCTTCTTGATCCCAAAAACACTCTCCCTACTATTGGTGCCAACGGCACCGTCTATAGACGAAAAATTTTTAAAGATTTCACTAAAGACTATCTCTTCGACATCGACCTAATGGCCACTCTTCAAAAAAGTGTCTACTTTACTAAAACTAAAAACTCCATCATCCATACTTACTGCGAATCTTCAATTAAGAAATTCTACCGCAAACAAAAGAGAAGAGTTGTCGACCTCTATACCTACCAAAATCTCAGAACACAACTCTGGCACCAAGACCCAAAACTCCCCCTTCTCTTTTCACTCTACACACTCACTTTCATTCCCGTCCTCCATCACTCAATCAAAGTCTTTCTTCAAAGCAAAGACCCAGCCTCTTTTTTTCATATAGCCGCCACCTACCTCACCCTCTTTATCTACACCTTTTACACCCTAAAATTCAAGCTCGGCCTGTTAAAACCACTAGACAGAAACAAATGGCAACAATAACTCCCACCTTCTCTATCCTCATCCCCACCTATAACGGTGCCCAGCACCTCAAAGCCACTCTCGACTCTCTCTTTAATCAAAGCTACCAAGACTTTGAAATAATCATCAACGATGACAATTCCACCGACAACACCATTAAACTTCTGAAAGGTATTAATGACCCCAGACTCTTCATCTATCAGAACAAAAACAACTTAGGCTACCCTCTCAACCTCCAAGCTACCTCTCAAAAAGCCAAAGGCAAATACCTCTACCTTCTCGGACAAGATGACCTTTTGGCACCCACCGCTCTAGAAGACACCCTTCAAGCTTTCCAAGATAATCCTAAAGTCGCCGCTGTCACCAGACCCTACTATTGGTTCGATAACAATCCAAATACTGCTATTAGGCGAAAAAAGCAACTAAATCCCCTAAAAAATACTCTTGTCACCACCAAAAGCTCAAAAGGAGACATTATCACCATGTTCTCCACCCTAGACCAACTCTCTGGCCTTTCCTACAAAAGATCACTCCTAAAAATTCCCTTCCACACAGACATCTTCCCTTGCCACATTTACCCCTTTGCCGATCTTTTTAAAAAACACCCCGTTGTCTTTCTAAAAGACTACAATACTGCAGTTCGTATTTCTTCTTCCCAAACCAGAACTCTTTCTTCTATCTACAACAAATCTCCTATCTTATCCTGGAAACAAATGGTCGATTCTATCTTTCCTAAAAATAAGTACTCTCGCCTTAACCAAATCTTAATCAAAGACTTTGTTGCTAGAAACTATGTCGGTCTAGTTCAAATCAGAAATTTCTCTACTCTTAAAAATTATCTACGAGAAGTCTACTATCTAGTAGCCTTTAGACCACTAAACCTTCTCTCTCCAGCCTTTTACCTATTTAGTATCTCCTGTCTCGTCTTACCTCCCACTCTTCTTATCCCACTTACTGACAACTATAAAAAACTAGTAAACTCCTTTCTCTATAAAAAAGTTAAACTTAAAAAATAATGTACCCAAAAATTATTGAAAAAATAGTCCACACCCTCGACTACTGCCTCCAATCCGAACTCAAAGACTGTCAAACTGTTCTCGATCTTGGCTGTGGCCCTAGATCACCCCTC
>Ga0100403_1002310_pt1 | contig 15470 bp, 7 predicted proteins | sample CryGeymet201501t_FD_83663 | JGI IMG/M metagenome (GOLD analysis project Ga0100403, IMG submission 83663) | Groundwater microbial communities from Crystal Geyser aquifers in Utah, USA - Crystal Geyser metaG 2015-01t | ecosystem: Environmental > Aquatic > Deep subsurface > Groundwater | place: USA...
TCGATGTTCCCCTGCAATGGGATCTAACCAACGTAACCGCCTCTGCAGGCGGCACAACGCTCACGAAGACTGGAGGAGCAAGTGACTGGTCCACCGCAGGAGCGCAGTCAGTCTTCGGATACAATAAGAACTGCTACATTGAGTTCCGTCATTGGGCCACCGAGGCAACGCTTAATGCCGCTCACGGTGCTGTAAGTCTTGGTCCCTATACGACCGGAATAGGGCTGTATAATCAAGAGGCCGCACTCTGCGCGTGGGATACCAACCTGTGGTCTGGTGAGTCCGGGTATAACGTAAGAACCTACATAACGAACCGAGGACACACTAACACACAAGGTTTCAAAGGACGAGAGTCAACAGACGTGTTTCGTCTAGAGAGGATCAACGACAGAGTCTACGCTTACAAGAATGGGCGTAGGTTTTGGGCGAGTTGGCCCGCGTTCTACTCGATGGCAACACAAGTCGTATACGCTGCTTTTTCGAGCTATGCTATTGGAGGAGAGGTTACAGACATTGTGTTTGAGCCAATCCCTGGTCCATCGATCTTCCTTTTGTCAAATGTAGACTTCCCTCGGTTACCAACAAAAAACGCACTCTCATTTCGGTTCCAGGGATACTGGGATGACCTAGATACGACTGTTGGAGTAGTACAGATCGGACCTACAGCGTCCGGCCCGTGGACCACAATGTGGAGCTACGCAAGCGGATTTGAGTCCGGGTACTCTACCGGCTCGGTGCACACAGTGACGAGTGCTGCAAAGGACGAACGGATCCGGATCGCTTTCGAGGCCGACCTAGATCCGGCTACGACTTATTACGTTCGAGCAGAAATCTTTAATGTGCTGGGCGAATCGACCGTTAAAGAATTCTCATTTGAGACTACTACAGAAGCGTTAGCACCTACGGTGATTGCGTCAGGATCAAGTGCAACAATTGGCACAGACACGACAAGAGCTATTTACGATTCAGAAACAGACGCATGGTCGCCAGATATCCGCGCGTCAGGAAAACCCTATCTGTCCTCATACTCGGATGCAACTATGCAGTCGTCTCTCATGTATGAATCGGACGGTCAGATCATTCAGCAGTCAGCGGACAACCCCGCAGGCACAATGAATTTAGCCTATAAAGATGTAAGTGATAACTGGTCAGTGGTATCTGATGCACTGATGACCGGAGTAAGTGCGTCGTCAAATCGTTCCCTACTTGGCACGTCGCATGGGGGTAGGCGTGTGTACTGGGGTGCAAATGCCGCTCCTCCCACAATAATAAGCTACGACTTTAACACCGGAACCGTTGGGCGGATTCAGTGTCTTGAAGCTGCAGTGTCAACCAGAACTATGGTAGAGTTTACTGGAGCAAATTCGGACTTAGGGCAAAAGCATGTCACCGAAGATGGACTAAAGATCGTTGGCCCTTACGAGATCTCCGGAACATCAGTCTGGGTTCGAATTAGCGAGGATGGGGGAGCTACGTGGGAACGTGTTGCACTTCCTCGCGCGATTAGACAAAGCCTTGAGGGTCCTGGCCTACAGCTTCGAGGTTTATACGGATTTTATTGGATTGACAGCGATCATCTGCTCTTGACGGCTGGCACCGAAGGGGGTACGGATCCAAACGCCAATTCTGGCTACAATCGTTTAAGTACCTACATCCTCAAATGGTCTACAAGAGAATGGGACGCTATAATTCCTCCTGATATTGATCTCGTAGCAAGCGAGGGAAACTTTGGTTTGTATCAGGCGTGGGTAGCAACTCGTGTATGTTGGCCAATGCCAGGTAATAGAATTTGGTGGCGAACTCCTGGTACCCCAACTGGCAACACCATTGCAGTGACAGACTATAACGGGTGTATCCTCGCTTGCGAAGTAAACCCTCTAAAAGCACAACCAAACAGTGCTACTGGGGTTGGATACTATGGTGGAGGACTTAGCGGAACCAGCCAATGGGCAAGCCCGACTGAGTTTACCTGCGTATCACAGCAAGACACCTCGCTGTTCAATCCATCCCGGCATGTACTACACGCACGACACACTGGTTTTGGCCACGGAGGAGTAGTAGTACAGCCTGTCGATATAGGTAGTGTTCTGTCGTCCGGATACATTATTAACGTCTTTGGAAGCTATGAGTTTGCTTCACTTTTTGTTGACACAGAAAGTTCCATTTCACTTAGCTTTAATGTTAATTCTGTAACTCCAGTTCCCACAGAAACAAATATATCTTTTCCTTTTAGTTTTAATATTTCTCAAATTGAAACTAGATCTAGTTTGCCAGTATCTTTCAATATTGCTTCTGTCCAGTTAGTTGGTAAACCTAACTTAATTGAATACTATAACAATCCTTTTAATGCTGCCGGATCTCTACTTTCTCTTTCTAGACTTCCGAGGGAAAAAAACCACACGTATAAACAGCGCATCTTTGATACCTATGCTAATCTAGCTAACTCTACTTATCGAGGACTGGTTAATGGTATTACTCGTGAGCTTGGATATACCATTGAGAAAGCCTTAGTTGTTAATCCAAGAAAAGGGGATAATGGGGAATGGTTGGCGACTGATCCAGTCATTGTCTTCGATGGTGTATGGTTACACCTGTATGAAGATTTTTCTTCTAACGTTCCGGTTTGGACAATAGATCGCTTTCAGAAGGGCGGTAATTACGAAACTTTGAATAGACTTGTTGACTTCATTAACAATGAAACCACTTCGTTCGAAGCATCTCTTTATGCAAACACAGGTGGTCAAAAAAGATCCTGTGTTATATTTAATCAGTCTAATAGACATATAGTTCTTCATGAGTTTATTTCATCATCAAACTGTTTTAAGCTAGAACATAATCGCGTTAGACCTGGCACTCTTTTCTTTTCTAACCCTACAGTATTTGCATCAGAAGTAAGTTTAAGAACAGAGGTTGTTTCGGCTGGTCAATATTATGTAGATTATTGGAATGGAGTTATAACAAGTTTCTTAACTCCACGTCCTCTAGATTTTGCAAGATATGAATATATAGATGATAGTTTTACGGCTCTTAGTAGTCCTGTTATCTTACACGACATTAATAGCGAAAGCTTTAAAACAAAAATGTTTGAACAGGTTTTCTCAGATGATCAAAATAATTACGTAAACGGTATCCTTACAGAAATGGGTGTTGATATTATTAATGAATTATTAAGTATCTCTCCGATGTATTGGGGGAAATAAGAATCAAATGGCCACATCAACCCTCACTCATTCTTTATCAAACAACTCAACTGATATTGGAAAAGGAACCAGTATTCAATTCTCTCTTTCAAACGACGAGGAACAAATCGACATTTCTTTAATTACTGTTACTGTTCGTGAAGAGATTGCGTTCGTAAATGGAGTTTTTGGAAACGGATGGGTTAAATCGTTTTATAGCGCAAACCAAAATAACGGATATGATTTTACTGTGATTCCAAATACAAAATGGGATACACTAGAAACCGTTACTGTCGTAGTAACCATAAGTGAGGAGTCTTAATGTCTAGTTGGAGTTGGTCGTTTACTACAGTAGGGAACGTTAGCTACTCGCTTCCTGTTCCATCTGCAAGATCTCTTGCTGGTGGCGAAGCTGCTCCTACCTCTATAGGTGTTAATTCTATCTACACTTCTGCAGAACATCCAGCTACTCAAAATAACATTATTGGATGGGTGTGGGATGAAAGGCTTTGGTCAAAAGACTCAGAAGAAAATCTTCTTGGCTTTGTTCCTATTAATTTTGATGCAAGTACATCTGGGCTTATTGAATCGTATTTTCAAAAAGGCATTGGCTCTTATGACGATCTTAAGGTGAATGAACTAACAAGCTTTACTGTTTCTGGATTAAACTTAAGAACAAAGGAGCTTTGGGTTGGCAATATCCAACACGGACATTATTTTGACGGAGAAGATGAACACTATTTGTATAGCGATGATTCTACTGTTCAATACATAACCTATTCCGGAATAGTCACTACTGCCACAGGACATACAACCCCTGCTCTTGGATTTAATACCCTGACGCTAGAAGATAGACTAAAGCCAACAATTCCAATTTCTGCATCAAGCTATCAATGGAATAGTGCGATTGGCAAATACGAAAAAGTTTTGGATCTAAGAAAGGTTCCCTATTTTTCAGGTTTAAGAGATAGCGGTTTAGTAAGACAGGATACATATGTTTCTGCTACAGAAACTACACTATGGGATTTAATTGATCAAGATTTATTTGAGTTTCGTGTAGACCAAAACCAAAATCCTCCTGTGGTGATTTTCAATAATCAATACGTAGAAGAAGTTACAGAAGTTCTTTCAGAAAAAACAACTGGCGCTACTCATGAACAATTTCATTTAAGTTTTAGTCCGATAGACGACAGTATGTCGGTTGACGTGTCTACGTATATGACTTCCAGCGGTATTTCAACTACCTGGGAAAGCTTATTAATAAGCGATACTGTGTCTGGACTAGTTCCTTCTGGACTACAGGTTCTTGTGGATCCAGATCTCGGGACTATTGAATTTGGTGACCCGGTGGATGGCGCCATACTTCCTCAACCTGGCAGTACAATAGCAGTCTCTTACTGGAAAACCCTAAGGGTAGAATATGAAACAATAGATACCAACGATGGAATATTAGGAACAACAGGTAGTGTTAACCCCATTTACAAATCAGACTCTAATGGTTTCATAGTTTTATCTAGAGAAGAAAGAGATCCGGCCACAATTAGTTTAAGGGCGCAGCTTGATCAACAAGGCAATAACGTTTACGGACCTGTTTATATTGGAAATTCATATGCTTCTATAGTTGCAACTGTTAAAAGTAAAACTGGAAAAGTATTAGAAGGACTTCCTGTTACCTTTAGAATCACTAGTAGTCCAATTCTTGGTTACTTTTCTGGAGCAAATAATGTTATTTCCTCTCCTACTGACGTAAACGGCGAAGCTTTTGCTTTTTATACCCCACCTTCTTCAATTGATGAACTTGGAGAAGTGGTTGATCCATCCGGTTTAGTAACAACAGCCTACCCAACAAACCCATCTCTTTCTGGTATTGCAGAAGTTACAAAACTAACTGTTACAGAATTTCCTTTAGACAATAAACTTAATGAGATCTTCTTATATAAAGTATGGACCGATGATCCTATTCTTGGATGGAAAGATCCTTCTATTGTCGATGAAACTAGCGCTCAAATAGACGCCTACTACGATGCTTATTTTACTGACCAAGGCATTGTTGGAGACACGGCAACAACTGAATGGGAAGCTCTCTATAGAGATTCCTGGGATCTACAGAAACCTGCTATTTTTGGCAATACCAATACTGGTCGTAAACAACTAGTTGCTTATCCAAGTGGGCTGTTTTTCAATCCACACACCTTAGTGTCCGGTGCTGTTGGTCCAATACAGCCAGTTTACGTTCAGAAGAACGGCACTAATTATGACGTATACTACGACACAACAGAGCATGATATCCCTGTCGTTCCTAGTGGTTTGCTATACAGTTACTTTATTGCTGGTCCGAGTTTCATTAAACTACAAGCAGAAGTCTATAATGAGAGAACAAACAAAACACTTACAAGTAATGAGATCACAGTTCAGATTGGTATTCCGGATAACCAGAGCGGCCTTTGGATTATTGACGCAATCAATCAAACAAATATAAATGAAATTAATCATTTGTTGGCATCTGGTCTTGTAACCATTGGAGACAAAATACCTCTTGGGTTTAGACTAAGATCTTCAAATGTTTCCTTGGCAGCAGCTCTAGATGGTGTAACATTCCTAGATGTAAATCCAAGATGGAATTACGACCCATACGATCCAGACGAAAAAGAAAACAACTCTCTAGGAATCTCCTTCACAGTTGTTTAATCGGAGGCGCATCTAAATGTCTGATAAGCTTAGAAAAACTTTCCCTATTGCCATATCGTTCTCTGATGGAGAAATGCCAACATCGGCTAAGCTAGCCGGTCTTGCAAAGCAAGCAAGAAACTCTACGGGAGTTTTAGAGTATGCTATTGGTGACTTGTGGAGTCAATCAGGCGATGCTATCTTTGGCGATCTTGAAGAAGCTCAAACTTTAGTTCCAAATATTTCTCGACATCTTGGCCCAGCAAAACAACTAAATCCACGTCTTCTTGCTTTAGAATTAGAAGAGTACACTTATCCTTTGGCTACGGTATCTGGATTACATGAGTTTCGTCTTCCTTTTCCTCCAAACAATATAAATACTTTTGTTTTCACTGGCTCTCTCTCTGGTTTAGATTCAACACCTAAACCAAGTAAAAGTGGAGTTAGTGCCACAGGAGAATGGTTTGTAAATCCAGAGAACGGAGATATGTTCCTTTATGATGCTCCTGCCGCCGCTGATACCATTACGTACGCTCCTGTTGGAATTCCTGGGGATGTTGATTCTGATGCTGTTCCTAATGTCATTCCAGATCCATACAGTGCTGGTTCATACGAATTCAAATCTGTAAAGATTGAATATGTAAATGGTTCAGATAGTTCAAATGGTTATTATATCTATCTACCTCCTAGAGCTTCTCTAGATAATTCAAGGGCAGTAGATGTATCATACGCAGACAATGCAAATAACTATCAAGACGCTCCTCTTGCAACCAATCCTGTAAGAGCCTTTCAGCTAGATACAATAGAAGGTGCCACTGGGGCAGTTGGTTCGCATTATCGATACAATCTACCACCGATTCTAACAGACAACTGGAGTAGTGCAGACGTTATTCCAGGTGGCTTTATGTATCTATACGATCCAGTTACCAACTCCATCCTAGAGTCGGTCACCTTCAATGCCGAAACTGCTGGAACTCCAAGAACATGGATGTTTGTTGCACAGGGTGCTGGACTTGACACCTATCTCTCAAGTGTAGACGGGGCTTCTATTTACCCCGATGCGAACCTGCAAGTTTCTACTCATGAAGCAACTTATTACCCAGCTTATGGTCTTAAAGTAATTGTCACTGGAACAAGCATTGCGAGAGCGCTATCTAGTTTAATGGGTCAATTTTTAAACCATGATCACGCAAGTACAGGTTCTCTTGTAAGCAAACAAGTTCCACATAGCAAGCTGGGCGGTCTTTTCGATCCAAAACATCCTAATCTAACTATTCCTATTACTGCTTCTAATCTCCCTCAGGATGATCATCCACAGTATCTACATAGAGGTGGTATCACAGGCTATAGAGACAAATATAATAACGGCATGATGGGCAACCTTCTCTTTCTATCTAGTTATGCAGGCGCCGATGGCACTTACAATAACCTAGAAGATACAAGCTTTGGTATTAGATGGGGCCATCCAACTACCGGTCCATGGCTAACTTACGATGCTGACTCTTCAAAGCAATTGTGGTTCTTTCCTGATTCTACAGTTTCTGGACTCGCATTAGTAAGTGCAGCTATTTCTCCTAGACCTCTGTTTGAAATACACTTTCCTCTTGACGGAGAAGTGGCCACCTGGCTAAGAACAACTAATGGAATGCTACAGATAGGAACAGAAGAAGACGATCCGTGGCCATCAACTTACCTTAGAATTTCGTCAGATGCAGGAGTTGGAACTGCGGGCGATGCTCTAGTAAGAATTGGAAACAAGAACGCATACGATGAGGACGCCCCGGCCCAGAATGGATCGATCATGGTTAATCGTCATTTTGCTGGTCCTTATAATGATACAACTGTTGGTCCTTATGGCTGGAGTGCCGCTGGAGCAGATCCATCATTGGCTGTTTATGGACCACTAAGATCTCATCATATCCACTCTATGGAATTTACGGTATTAGATCCTGTGTCTTCTTTTGCCACAGCCAATACATTCAACGAAACAGAAGATAGGGGCTTCAAGACTATTGCAGGCGCGTCAACAGCTGATCCTAGATATATTTACATGAATTTTACCCCTGGTGGTGCTGGTACATACAATGGAGCATTCGCTCCAATTAATCTACCGTATCAACAGTATGGTATTGTAAATATATTCTTACAAGTTCACAATAATTCAGGCGCAAACTCTCTCTCTAGCGGAGAGGTGTATTTTACGGTAGGAAGAAAGGGTTCTGGTTCATCTGTAACCTTAGCAACCGAAGTAGACCTTTATAGTCTTTTTGGAGCAATGGCTCCTGATGCTACCAACGAGGGTTGGGTTTTTGATGTAGACGACACAGCGACATTAATCACGATCAACAAATCATTTACATCTTCGACCGAAACGAGCTATGGAGCTTTTGTTAAATTTAGAGGAGTTGGGTCAGCTGGCCCAGTTTCTCTAGATATTAGAAGCTGTATTGTACTCTACCGTATTAAGGAATTCTAATGGCATCTAAAGCTACTCTTGGTTTAAGCTTTCGAGTTAACCAAGCAACGATTAGAGTCGATGTTCCAACTCGCCTTAATATTAAGAAGCGACACGAGCAAGTACTATGCCTAACTAAAACAGACAACTCAAATATCAACCTATCTTACGTTTCAGGAAAGCAGGTTACTCCTGCCTTGAATCTTTTTATCAACGACAGGGGACATTCTCTTCAAGAGAATAGACTTTTTATTAACAAGATTCCTACGGTAGTTACAGCCAAGAGCTTTACAATAAGAACTGACAAGTTCCTGCTTACCGATATTTTCACCGAACAACTGTCTACTCAGCCAGCCACCCCTCTGTTCTACAAACATACCCTTAAGAACTTTAATGATTCAGAATCTACCTTTGCAAATAAAACATTATTAGCAGTAGAGTTTACAGACTACAAGAAGAGAACTATTAAAACTCCTCAACACAAAATAGATGCAACTACTGGAAATGTTTATTCAAATTTAATAAGTACTCACAATGATAAGACCCAGAATTTCACTGTATATTTCATCAGGTATACAGTTAAAGAAAAAACCGGCGACTCTTATCGCACAACTATTTACTATGAGCTACTTCAGTCTGATCCAGTCTACGAACTAGCAACCTTTGATGATATTGACGATCTAGGTAACATTATTGCTGGTCGTAAAAAGTATATTATTGAACAGCTTCCGGCTTCGGTTCTCTGGTCAGTTACAACTTCGACTGGAAACAAATACGCTTATGTCGAAACAGATAAATCTCGTATCAGTGTTCTTTCTCCAACAAGCGTAAATTTAAAAGAACCTTGGTTGGTTCAAGTTAGCAATGGCTCTTTTGTCACTTCGCTGAGAGTTAATCTATCAGAGTATGTGAATTTCAAATACTACATTGCAGAATTTACGAATCAAAACTTTACTCCTTATCCTCCCTATAAATTACAAACAGAACAGAGTGGAATATATATTGACTCTACGATAATTAAGGCACAAAAAAATATTGTAGACGATCCAGATACCGGATTCTTTATTGATATTGCTATTAGGGATGTAACCGGAACAGCGCTATATGCTTTTACAACAGACGAAAGTAAGCTTAACACCTTGTTTGAAGGTTCGGTAGCTTACGGTAATTCTATTGTAAGCGTAAGTGAGGCTACAGGATTTATTGAACTAGACACAAAGATTGGCTCTAATAGTGTAATAGAAATTACATATTACACTTCTGAAGACCTTTATGAGTTTAGTAGAATTGACTTCAATCCTCTCGCCAACCCATCTGTTTTGAACTCAAGAATAGTTCTATATATTGCTCCAGAAAGTAACAGAACTGGAGTAGTAGAAAAGACACTTCACTACTTATCCGTAGACGCTCTTGGTAAGATTACTTACTCTTCTCAAGCTGACGATGCTGATACTTTTGCAGTTGTAGACTATGCAACGCAACGTCTTCTTGACGAAGATTTTGATTCTGACGGCAAACCTACTCATGAATTTTATTATGATATTTCTGGAGATAACAATAGTCTTTACATCAGAGCTAGCGGTCTTGTAGTTGTCGATGGTGTAGATACCTATATCTTAACAGACGGTCAGACTCCTAGCGGAATAGTCCTTAGTGAGTTTTCCTTTATTGACAAATACACAACAGAGTCACAACTGTTAAATCGCTCAAATGTTCCATCCGGAACAGCTCTTCAGAATTACAGAGATAATCCAAGGTTCCTAGTTGTTGCTGATATTTCTGTAGGTCAATCTAACTCTATTCAAAGTCTGTCTGAGTTTGATGTAAGAGTGCAGGGAGGCGGCATAGTAGAAGGCTTAAATTCTACTGCTATGAGCATTCAACCTGAGGTTTCATGGTATTCCGATATTGGACTTGGGGTCCATTATCCTACTGCTGGTGCTTTTGTTGTCGAAGTTCCAAAATCGATAATGAAGAGCCACGGCGGCCTCTACTCTCAAGACGACATAAGAGATATTGTTTCTAGACATATGGATGCTGGAGGTTGGGCTGTTGTTCGAGAATACGGAATAGACCCAGTTATAACAAGTGCTATAGTTACTTCTGGACTAATAACAACTTACTGGCCTAGTTACGGAGAAGATGTAGAATACAATCTATACTATTCAAAAGCTGCTAATTCTGATTTTAGTAAAATAAACGATAATGTTATTCTAGATGTTTCTTCTGGTAACTCTTATACTGTAAGTGGATTAACAGCAGCTACTACATATTTTATGAAAGTAAGTGCTACTGGAAACGAAGAAATAGAATACTTTGGCCCAACCGTTGCAATAGCAACCTCTGGTCTAGCTACAATATAAAGGAGTGAGGAAATGGCTGTTAATATTAGTTTTGCTTCCACTAACGGTGGCGTTGCTATTACAAGTTTAAATTCAGGCGATGTCGCTAATGGTGAAGATACAGTTGCAAACCAACTATATTTATCGCACGATGGAGCTAACAGTATTACTGATGTTGGAATTTACGTAAGAGAATATAGTGGAACTTATACTGGCGCCGCTACTGCTGCTGCTGATCTAGCCGAACTTCTTAATTGGGGAGACACTAGCACCCTAGAGGGATTTGGAGGTTTGCACTTTAATTTTCTTGCAACCACAACATACCCTTCTTCTGGTTGGCCTAGTTACACTTCAAAGTCACCTGCAGGTGGAGAAACAGTTAGAACAGGCGTTGGAGATTCGGAAGCTAACGCTATCAGCCTTCCAATCACAACAGGTGCAACTGCCGAAGGAGAAATACAAACTGGCTCATCTCCTGACGTTAGGTTTAAGTTAAAGTTTGCTATTCCTGCGGCTGAAGATACGGTTGGCATTAGACAACTAGACATTGTTCTTCGTTACACTTACACAAGCTAATAGGAGAAGTCATGGGCTACTGGAAAAAAACTTTCTTAGATGGGTCATTTACCTTAAGCACTGACGAAAATGAAGTCTCATGGAGGTCTAGTAAAAATAACAATCTGGGCTCTGTTGAGATAAGCGATGATGAAGTTGTCATGAAGATTATAGTTGACGAAGAGCATGAGTTTTGGCAATCTGATTCTTTTGAAATTTCTCTTTTAACTCATCAACACAACAGGATATACAGAAGAGTTTCAGTTAAGTTGCAACAAGGCGACGTGGTTTATGTTTCAGAAAACTCTGAAGGCTTTGCTGCAACAGTATCAAAGAATAAATATCTTGAGCTATATCGAAAGAAGGAAAAGCTGGACACTGAAGAAGAGTGGTTTGTGCTCGAACATAAAAAGGGAGATACGCATGTGCGTACTTACTTGATAAACAGAAGGCTATAGATGACTCAATCGTATCTGAAAAAATTTAGATCTACACTGCCAACCTCCCAAGGAAATCAGATACTTAAGATTCTTATTAAAAAGAGAGACCAGGGAGAGATTAAGAGTGTAGATGACTTCAAGAAAAAACTTCAAGATCTAACAAAGGTTATCTTGAACGAAAGAATTACCCCTACCTTAAAACTTATTAAGGCAGTGGCGGGCGAAGAAACATCTTCAGAAATCTACAACGAAATGCTTAATAGAATCGAAGACGACCTTCTATCAGCATTTGCAGAAGGAAACAACATAGAAGAAATATTAGAAAGTCATGAACAACTTATTGAAAGAGTCGCACTAAATGCGTTAAGATTATCTATCAACGAACTTGAAACAAAAGTTTCGCTTTATGAATTCCTTAATAGAGATTCAACAGGATTTGTTAATGCTATATTCAACACCTTCAACCTTACAGAAGATTTTGCACTTCCTTCTTCGAGTCGGCTTGCGGGAACTCTTTTCGTGGATCCAAAGACGAATGAATTGGTCTCTGAAGGAGAAATTGCTAGGCCCGACCCCATTGGCGAAAAGCTTATCCTATCGTCCACAGACACCGAGATCCCTATCGTATCAGCGACCTGGCTATCAAACGAGAACTCTACCCGTAGCGAACTAGATGTTGAGTTTGAACAGTCTTCTATTTCTAACGTTATAGACGGAACCAGTAATACGTATTGGATCGTTCCTATTCTTAGAAGTTCTGTTATCAGTCCCGGCGTTCTATTAGAAATGTCTTTAGATTTAGGTAGCGCCAAAACTATCAACTATGTTGATATAGAACCAGCCGTTAAGTTTCCAATGATCTTAGAGTCAATTAGTTATTTCGTAGGCTCTGTCGAAACAACTCTTTCTATCTCAGAAATATCTATCTCTAGACAAATTAGAATCAATATTCCAAAAATTATTGCAGACAGAGTGGTCTTAAGGTTTCGTCAAGAATCCTGCGAAGAGACTCAATTTTTTATTAGGCCTGGTGAGTCTAACATATCTCGCTCTCTTTTGGATCTCAAGTCTACTATTGATATACCGTCTGTTGCCACAGAGTTAACGAAAACTCTATCCTCTGATTTTATCCTTAAAGATGTGTTGAATCTTGAATCTTCTTCTCTTGGAGAAAAGGTAAAGTACTACGAATACATCATTGGATTTGATAACATCAGAGTAGGTCGTTCTGTATTTAGTAAGAAATCTATTTTCGTATCTAAAAAGAAGACGGTAGATAAGCTTGGACAGGTGGGGATAAGAGTTAAAGAAACGCGCCCAGTTCAACCAGACTCATCTAGTGTTGTTACCTATCAGTCCGTTTCTCTTAAACCAGATACAACCCTCGATGATTTCTATCACGGTTCCATAGAGTATTGGATTCTTGCCCAACACTTCACAGCAAACGACACGCTTATTATAACCGACATGTTACCAATCCTTCCTGTTCAAGCTACAAGAATAAAGCATGAACGTCTCGTTTTAAATGAGGTTGAATATGGCACAACAACCAAGAATGTTGGCATACTATGGCACTACACAAATGCAGATTCAAATGACATAGAGGTCTTTAGAAACAAGACTAAACTAACATATGGAGTTGACTGGGAATTTGTTTCAGATACAAGTTTATCAGGCAGTACAATTACAAGTCCCAACTCCGGTTCAAGAATGAGAAGAGCAATTAAAATCATAGGGGCATTTAGTCCCGTAGATGATCTAACGGTAAGCTATTCTCCTGTTGTCTCTAATACCACAGTGGTTTCAAGCACTGGACTCAATAACTATGTAGATCTTTCAGGAGATACAGGGGCACGACTATCCAAGGATAATTCAATTGTCTTTTCTAATATAAGAAAATCTCTTGAAGTTGCTAAAACAGATATTTATCTTATCGTAATGCTAAGGCGCAATTCAACTATGGTTGACTGCTCTCCAGCGCTAGAAGAGTATATGCTAATGTTTAGTAATTACGATAACGATAAATTTACAGGTGTTTAGCTTTGAATAAAAATAAAACTCCAAACAATATCACACTGTTGCAAAACAAGCTATCTAAACTAGCCCTTAGATTACAAGTTGCAGCTACTCCAGACGGAACGGGTTTAAATTACGAAACTCACGAACAAGTTCTATCTGAAGCAATGGCTCTTCTCTCTCGTTTTTTTAAAACGCTTAGTTCGCCAAACTACAATGAAAAAGATTTTAGACCTTATGCAAACGGGATACCAGATCCAGATAGCTTCAATAATAACTTTAGAGAAATCTACGACGATCTACATGTTATCTTTGCTGAATTTGAGAACTTAGAAGGTATAGTTATAGGTGAATTTAACTATCTCGTTTCTAGAATCAACAGACTTGAAAGAAAAACTAAATCTGTTTATTCACAACTTGGCGACTTTATTCTTTATTCCACTGCTGTTCAGGGAGACGCATTTTATTCTGGCGACACCTTTAATAATACAGATAAGATTGAATTAAACTCGCCTTTACTTCTTTCTCCTCAATGTACCATTAACCAGACAGAGGGAACCATTCTGCTTCCAGCTGAAGAAAGTGGAGCGGCCTCTCTTCTTATAACAGAGCTTCCTGTTATAAACTCTAATTCAAATGGTAGAGCTGGCAATAACGAAGAAGATGGTAAACCAACAAATAGTGACATTTCTAAAATACTAGACAGTAATGCTGATACTTGGTTTGAGTATGAGCGAGTTGTTCTCGAAGAGGACACCAATCCTCTTATCCTAGATATCACCCTCAATCTTGGAGAGAAAAAGATCGTTAACGCTATTCGCATTAACCCAAACAACTTTGGAACAAAAACTCAAATAGAAATCTTAACCATTGAAACCTCTACTGACGGAAAAGAGTATATCTCCATTAAGGACGATATTCCTATTGTTGGCTACGCTGGAGAAGACGAAGAGAATATATTTATTCTTTCTCCTTCTACTTCTAAGTTTGCAGGTCAGGCTTACTATAACTTTACACCAAGAAAAGCAAAGTTTATTAGAATAGCTTTCCGGCAATCTACCGCCTATCAGATTATCTCTTCTGGAATGAATAAGCTTAGGTATGCAATCGGTATCAGAGACATAGACGTTATCTCTCAGAAGTTTCAAGCTGAGGGCGAATTTATTTCCACAGAACACAAATTCTCTGATGTAGTTAGAAAAGTTGCACTAATGTCTTCTCAGAATCCATCTCAAGACTTTGCCTCTCAGCTGGGCCTGATTGAGCACTGGCTGTCTCCAAACAATGGTGTGTCATGGTATCAGATTAGACCTAAAGCTAGTGCTGGTGTCTCTGGAGAAGCTCAGATCGTACCTGAGATACTAGACTTTAACGGTGTAGATGAAAACTCTATTTCTGTTCCCAATGAGGTCAGATCTCTTAGATATAAAGCAAAACTAAAAAGAAACACAGAGGCTTTTTCTGGAGGAAAAGAAAACTTTGGAGAAACATTCGATGTAACTACTGAGTTGCACTCTGTTCCTACAACTACACCTTTTAACATTAATCTACAAAACTCTCCAGTTAAAGATACCTTATCTCTTATTGATCCTCAGTATGGTAGTCGTGGGAAAAAGGATGCCAAGTATCAAATTGGAGTTGGAACAGGTAATAAGCTAAAAATCATTCTTCCTTTTAAATTCAAGGGAGAACCAGTTAGCACTGTTAAAAGCGGCGATGGCACTTGGTATAACGTAGATCACGTTCCTCTACATATCTCTGTAGACGGACAAGAGTGGTCTCCTGGTTGGAATACCGGAGTGGCTTCTTCATCAGA
>Ga0100403_1002319_pt1 | contig 15440 bp, 18 predicted proteins | sample CryGeymet201501t_FD_83663 | JGI IMG/M metagenome (GOLD analysis project Ga0100403, IMG submission 83663) | Groundwater microbial communities from Crystal Geyser aquifers in Utah, USA - Crystal Geyser metaG 2015-01t | ecosystem: Environmental > Aquatic > Deep subsurface > Groundwater | place...
GAATTACTGAGAGTTAAAAAAATAGTTCCACAACTAGGCAATTCTCCACAAACAAAGATCGAAGAGCATCATTTAAAAATAATTAATTATATAAAGAAAAACGGCTTTATTACTGACAGAGATTATTCTAAATTAACTGATCGTGCTAAAGCTACCAGAACACTTGATTTTCAAAAACTAATTGAACTTGATTTTATTAAACGTGAAGGCAAAGGTAGATCAACTTATTATGTATTAGGTGATAAATAAAAAAGCATTTAATTACTTATTGCTCTTTGTCAGATATAAATGGCTACAAAATTAGTACTTCAGAAGTGAGGCTGTATGCTTTGTCTATGGCTATCACACTCTTAACTAAATATGGGTTAGTTGAAGAAGCAAAAGACGAAATATATACAATAATATTTAATTATTTAACTAGGAAACCCGGTTCAGCTATAAATTCCAAAGAAAAAATGGAGATGGAAAAAGAATTTATTGAGTTTATGGAAAGTAAGTCTTAAAAACACTAAGCTTCTTTACACTCTCAAACCACCTACTCAAAATAGACCACAATCTCATAAGCATCATCATTTTCTGGTAATCCAGAGGGGTTAGATTTTTGCAGAATTAAAGAACCTCGATCACTAACAGTAGTGTTAGCAGTAAAGGTGAGCTCAGCAGTAAATGGCACAAACTCCTCTGTCATCCATTCTCCCTGTGCAGTGGCAAAACCCTCAGCAATGATTAGACCATCCCAGTTAGTTAACACCACGGGAAAGGTTGCTTCAAAAAACCAATTACCACGGGCTTCTCCCTCTATGGTTAAAGGAGAACTAACAGTTTGTTCTGCCTGAGGTTGTTCAAGAATTATCATCGGGTGGGCTGGATTCTGGTTTTGAGCTGATGGGGATGGAGTAAGTGTCTCAGTTACTTGATCAGGCTGAGGCTCAGAGTTTTTTGGTTGGGCTTGGTAGACAAAGAAGGCTATAAGAAATAATATGAAGGTGAATAAAAGAATGTATTTTATTTTCATACTGTTAATATACACTTAAACCTTTATTCACTTAATAATCGATATTGTGTTGCTGGTCCTTTACCTTTTACCATAAGAATACCCAACCTAACTAAATTACTAAGTCTTCTTTGCACAGTTCTACGAGTGGCTCCAGTTACTGAAATTGCCTCTTCAAGTGAAATTGATTTAAATTGATATACATAATCTAGAATTTGAATCTCATCTTGATTTAATCTTAGAGGTTTTTCAGAAATATTTACTATTTTGCCTATCTGCACGTATTTTGTAAGATTTTTGACAGAATTCAAAAAACCTTTTACAAAAAACTCTAAAAATGGAGTTATATCTGCATACATACGGTCTTCAAAATTTTTACCTCTACTTAGAGAAGTATAATATCCTTCTCTATTTTGCAGATAATAAGGATCAAGTGAAAGCGAGTCATTAAAGTGGTAGTTTACCGATTTTAAATAGTGAAAAGTTATTAATCTGGTGGTCCTTCCATTCCCGTCTGCAAACGGATGAATCGAAACAAAAATATAATGGATTAATCCAGCTAGCAGAACAGGATGAAGTTTAGCCTCATCTTTTTGAATGAGTATCCATTTAAGCAAGGTTGTGACAAGCTGTTTGAGATCAGCTGCATCTGGACCTGCATATTGAACTACTTCTTGATCATTAATTTCATCAACAACGTAAATATCTCCAGAACGATAATTACCAATCTTTTCATCTGGTAATAGTTTTTTCATCACTAAACTATGTAGATTCAGTATTTCCTTTTCAGTTAATATTGAATGAGAATGTTTGCTTTGATTTAGCCAATCGATTGCATTTTTATAATTAATAACTTCTTGAATAGCATAATCTGGAGCTGAAACAGTATTACCTCCAAAAACTCTTTGCACTTCTTGCTCATTAAGTGGGTTTCCTTCTATCGAAGTTGAGCTATGAACTGACTCAACAGTTGCTCTATGTCTTAATTCTACTGCTAATTCAGGCAGGATATTTGCTTGCTCAAAAAGCATCTTAAATTTTTCAATCTCAACAATTCTATTATTTATTTCTGAAGTAATTGTAAAATTTGGTGAAAACATATTTTTATTATATCACATAATTGCGCCATAATTGCGCCATTAATTGCGCCAAAAAGAATTAAAAGTGATGTAACAAAATATATTAATGTGCTTCAATAACGCTGACAATCGACTATTATTAGACTAATATGTTTAACCATAAATATACAATCACTAATATTATTTTATTCTTTAATTATCCCCTTAATTTCTTCCTTCTCAAGCCTTCTCTTTGCCCTACCAATACGATCAGCTACAGGAAGTTTCTCTGGCATTGTCCCACCTAATTCTTTGATAGTTTTATGAACCTTCTTCCCCACCTTAAAATGTTTATCATTTGCTGTTGCTTCACCATGGATATTATCTCTCTTTAGCTTAGCGTCTGTTTGTGTGGCTCTAAAGAGATTAGCTGCTAGTTCTTCACTACCCATATGATCAAGAATTGATTGGCTTTTCCTTACCTTTTTGTTTTTTGCAATGTCTTGAGACTTAAGAACACCATAGAGTCCCATATATCCATAGTTGGTAAACATGCCATAGTTCTTTACTCCAGCTCTTGCAGCACTATGAGCAAGATGTTTATTCTGAGAAGATACTTCATCACGTAAAAATACTCTCTTCCTGTCTTCCGACGACTGATCCTGTAGTTCTTGCCTCCTAGCTTGGATAGCAAAGTATGTTTGGCCTAGTGCTACTACCTCCTTACTAGGATCAGCATTTTGCATTATTAAATAACAAGCATAACGGGATAAATGTATGTCTTTGACCTCTCTTAATGTATTACTACCTATTTCGACCATATTGTTGACCTCAACAAAATGGTTTATCAGTGATTCACCGGAGTTTTCACAAGAGACTTGTGATAAATTTATTACTTTTTTAAAATTACGATATTCAGAGTAATCAAGAACTTTAGACAATGACCGAGCAGACCAATATTCTTGTTGGTAATTATTTATTTTCTTGATACTTTCAAATATGGAAAGATTTGTTTTTATGTTACTAATCATTGAGAGATTAAAACATTAAGATCTTACATTGATATGACAATAGTATATAAAAACAAAAAAACACCCTAAAGGTGTTTTTCTATTCTTTTACTTAGATACTTGTGACCCCAAATGGGATTCAGTTTGAACCATCTCTAGCAGATCTCGAGAGGCTACGTCTTATATATTATGATGATTTAAAGTCAAATTACTCAGATATCTATTTATTACTGATTGGTTGTAAGTGATTTTTCGAATTCATGATAAGGAACTACTTTAATTGTACCAACTTCAGTTTCAATTATTTCTCTCTCTCCCTTCATCAGTACTAGTAGGCTTTCAGTTTTCTTTAAAGCATGCATTCCAGCCATGAGTGATTCAATTTCTCGCTTGCGCGTAGATTCTTGTTCGATAGACACGGAAGCATTTATAAGGAATTTAATTTGTTCTTTTACTTTAACAACAAAGTCAACTTCTTTGTTTTCTTCCCAGTAAAAAATTTGATCATACACTTTTCTTAGTGCCAAAAACACAGTATTTTCAAACAATTTACTTGTATCATCAAGCACTCGGAAAGATATGGCAGATTGAAGACCATTATCAATACTGTAGAATTTTTTTGGGTTATAGTTTTGTTTACGAACTGACGTAGAATACTTTGGAATGAAAAAACCAAGGTATGCGTCCTCAATATAGCTAAAGTATTGCAACACTGTATCTGGTGAAATGTCTAAATCTTTGCTGAGTCGGTATGATGAAGCTTGATTCGCTATTGCTGTAAATAATTGTGCAGAAAGTCTTCTCAGTTTAAAATCATCTCGGATTCCATAGCGTGCGGTTATGTCACGCAGTAAAATACTATCATAATAATCTTTGAGTAGTTGTTCTCTGATTGTTTGATTGCTAGTTAACACTGGATCTGGAAACCCACCATTTTGAACAAAAGATTTCAAATCATTTTTAGTAAAAGTTTTGTATTCTGTGAAGGAGAGTGGAAAAACTTCTGTTTTAATGTATCTGCCAGCTAGTTTCGTTCCTAATTCTTTCCCAAGTAACTGTGCTGAGGACCCTGTGATAAATATTTTTAGGTTTGGTTCCTGATCATGAAGCGTTCTCATGATAGCTTCCCAGTTGGAAACATTTTGTATTTCGTCAAATACTACATAGAGTTTACTTCTCAAATCAGCTTGCTCTTTAAACTCAGCAATTAAGTCTAAAATAGTAGTATCTTGCAATAAATCTATAAGGCGTGGATCTTCAAGGTTGATTAGAAGCGTATTCTCTGGCTTCACATCTTGATTAGATATTAAGTAGTGGATAACCTGTTTAAGAATTGTTGACTTACCTGCTCTTCGAACACCAAGAACAGCACTTACGTTATTGTTTTCATGTTGTTCTAGTAGCCAGTTAACATAGGCGTGGCGAAGTTTTCCAGGAGATTTTTTAAGTTCTCCCCAGTAGTTTGTGGATCGTAATATATCTAAATATTTCATATATTCGATTATACTAGAATATATGAAATATTTCAATATGAACAAATATATAGATAACCTTATAAAGAAAGTAGATGAGTATAAAGTTATCAGCTGATAACTAATACTAACAATACATATATATTGTTCTTTAGAAGTCTAGAAGATAATATTGGTATTTATATTGTCTTTTTGAAAAATATATGAAGATTCGTATTGTAATGCGAGAGACCGTTCAAAATGTGACCCCAGACCCTTGGAAACCGAACCAAATCATCTCCAATCTGGTCAAGCTATTTGACCTCTTTTATGCAGATGTAAAAGCTCTTGGCTTTATTACATCCCCATAGGGTATTGAACTAGATTTTTGATAGAATGTGTATATGAAAATAAAAATTAGACGAGCTACTCCTTCCGATGCAAAAGAAATTGCTACAATCCATGTTGAAACTTGGAAAGATGCTTATAAAGGTTTGATTCCAAATGATTACTTGCAAAGTCTTTCAGTCGCTGATAAAGCTAAAAAATGGCATGAAATGCTCAGTGATGAAAATGATCAAACTATTTATTTGGTAGGATTACTAAATGATGAAATTTCTGGATGGGCTTCTCTGTGTAAATGTAGAGATGAGGATACAAAAGAAAATTGGGGTGAACTTGGTGGCATTTATATCCATCCTTCTGCTCAAAATAAAGGTCTAGGATCTATTCTTATGAAAGAAGGTTTATCAATTTTGAAAAATGATGGTTATACTCAAGCAACTCTGTGGGTTTTGACAACAAATATTTCAACTCGTGAGTTTTATGAAGCAAAAGGATGGCGATTAGAAGGAAAAACAAAAATTGATCCTAGGGATGGATTTGAGCTTCACGAAATAAGATACATTACTGATTTGTAAAATATTTATGTCAGCGTATATCACTGTATGTTCGTGTATATGCGTGTATGGTGACCCCACGGGGAATCGAACCCCGCTTTCCGGGATGAAAACCCGATGTCCTAACCGATAGACGATGGGGCCATCTATCTTATTCTAGCTATTATATAGTTACTTTGTGGTAACTTTAAGAGCTTTTTCTTTAATTCTTGTAGCAGCTTTACCAACTCTATCTCTGAGATAGTATAGTTTAGCTCTTCTTACATCACCTTGTCTCTTTACATCAATCTGTTTGATGAAAGGAGCGTTGACTGGGAAGATCTTTTCTACACCAATGCTATTAGCACCAATTTTTCTAACAGTAAATGATTTGCCTTCTTCACTACCTTTGATAGCAATGACTAAGCCTTCAAAAAGCTGAATTCTTGTTTTTACACCTTCACTAATTTCTTGGTGAACAGCAATTGTGTCCCCCACGCTGAAGTTAGTAGTATCGTTGTATTTTAAATGTTGTGCCATGTCAATTAATTATGATTTTTATATATGTATTGATAGATTGATCAAGAAGTGTATTTTACTTGAGATCGAAGAAAAGTTCAACTTCATCTTTATCAAAGCCTAATTGTACCAGATTTTCTTTAATTATGTCTGGTGAATCGCCTTTTTCTTCCCACAATTCCCTCAAAATACCGATTGTTTCTCTAATTTCATTAGGATAAATTACCCATGCTTCACTACTTCTAGCTACAAAATCACTCTTGAAAGTACTCCATGGTTTCTCAATCAGGGTACTAGTTTTGATTGATTTAGCTCCATGATACTGGAGGTATTCTACTGCTAGTTTCATCGTTTCCCCTTTGTCGACAATGTCATCAAAGACAAGAATTTTCTCGTCTTTAATTGAGACTGGGAGAGATTGAGTGATGACTGGGGTTCTGTTAGTGGTACCAATACCGGTATAAAACTGGATTTGGATACTAGAGACATCTTGGACATCAAGATAGTCAACTAATGACCTTGAGAAGGTTAAACCACCCTTAGCTAAGGCAATAATGCGATCAAACTCCTCTCCAGAATCAATAATCTGCTTAGATAATTTAAAGATATCTTTACCAAGATCATTCCAGGAGTAAAATTCATAAGATTGTTCGTGAAAATTTAAGGCTGACATATTAGATAGTTACACTTTCTAAGTACTTTTTAGATAATTTAAGTAAGTCTTCTTTGTTGTTTAATTTTGGATCATCCATCACATATTCAAAAAGATGATTAAGGACCTCTCCGAGGATTCTACCTGGTTTGAGATCAAACTCTTCCATCAGGTCATTACCATTGATTTTAAGATCTTTTATCTCCATTGGCTGATTAAGTTGTTCAATCATCCGTTGTTTCATCTCCTCTAGTCTCCAGCTGGTTCTTTTAGCTCCAGAGCCAAGTCTATCCCCTTCTCTCAAATCAAGGATATCATCAACATTGGCTAAACCAACTTTACGCATAAATCTACGGATAGCTGAGTCAGTGTTGTGTGGTTGATAATGGAACATGTGATGACGAACGAGGGTAAAGACTCGTTGGGTGTCTTTGTTAGATAATCTTAATCTTTTAGCAATCTTGCTGGCCATTCTGGAACCGATAATCTCATGGTTATAGAAAGTGATATCACCATCCCTGAGGGCATAAGTACGTGGTTTAGCAACGTCATGTAAGAGAGTAGCTAATCTGACAATTGGATCAATGGCTGGGGTCTCCCTAAGGGCATCAAGACTATGTGTCCAAACATCTGTGGTGTGATGACCACCTTGCTCGACTCCTTTGCCTTCTAGGAGTTCTGGCATAATATACTCAAGTAGTCTGGTGTCTTCAAGCAACTCGACTCCTTCAGCAGGATAATCACTGGCAAGGATCTTTAGGAATTCATCTCTAATCCTCTCCCAAGAAACATGTTTGATTAACTGGGAGTGAGCTTCAATAGAAGTAAAAGTATCTGCATCAATCTCCATGTTAAGTTGGACAGAGAATCTAATTGCTCTAAGCATCCTCAGAGCATCTTCTTTAAATCTTAAATTAGGATCCCCAACTGTTCTAATTATCTTATTTTCAATATCTTTAATCCCCTGATGATAATCAATCACTTCATAGGTGTGCTTATTATCTCTTTTCTCATTATCCTGAGTTAATTTTTTAAGGGCTAAAGCATTGATAGTGAAGTCCCGACGATCAACATCTTCTTTGAGAGTTTTACCCCAAGTAACATCATCAGGACGGCGGTGGTCTTGATATGCTCCATCAGATCTGAAAGTGGTGATTTCATAATTTGGTAGAGAGTCTAAACTAGCTAAATCATTTTTTTGCTCTTCCAGCTTGTCAATTGAATCATCATCAGCAAGGGAAACATGAATCTTATCTGCTTTATCTAAATCAACAATTCTTTCTCGCCAAGGTTTTAGCTTTGACTGAGCAACTGTCGGAGTACCATTATGTAAGTTGTGATGTTGCCATTCTAGGTCTTCTGCTTCACTCAGCCCCATCTGTTGGTTAATATCCTCATGGGTAACCATAACAGTCCCAAAGTTATTTTCATAAAAAGAATCAGAGAAAAGTTCTAAGATTTGTTCTGGAGTAGCATCAGTGGTGAAATCATAGTCATAGTTTGATGATCTGTTGAGCAGTAAATCTCTAACAGCTCCTCCAACGATATATGCTTCAAAACCAGCATCAACTAAAGTAGTGATAATAAAATCAACTTGCGGGGGTAACTCTAAGTTTAACTCCATATCTTATTATAGCCTGTATAGAAGGTTTGTGTCGATTTTTATTTAACAACAAAAATTATCTATTTAAATATCTTAACTTATAGAACTCTAGCACTACATGACCAAGGAAACAAACACAGCCATGTTAATTCTTTTTTTTAAAATTATTATTGACACACCGGTAAATATTCTTTAAAATCTTAATAGTAATAAGTAGTTATAAAGGGAAAGATGTCTTTAATTAAATACAATCCACTCTACAACTCATTGGCTAAATGGCCTGACATTTGGGAAGATGAATTTATAAATTCTTATAATAATAACTTAGATGTCTATGAAACTGATGATGAAGTCGTTGTAAAAGCTAATGTAGCTGGTGTGCCAGCGGAAGATGTTGATCTAACATTTGAAAAAGGAACTCTCTGGATTAAAGCTGAAGTGGTTGAAGAAAAAGATGATAAGGATAAAAAACACTACAGTAAATCTTCATGGAACTATTCATATAAAGTAGCTGTTCCTAGTGTTTTAGATCATAATGCGGAACCAGATGCATTAATTAAAGATGGAGTATTGACTGTTAAATTCAAAAAATCTGAACACACAAAACCACGCAAACTCAATGTGAGAACTAGCTGAGTTTACTAAAAAAATTAAAATTAAATAGTAAAATATTATATAGAGATCTTTAGAAATAAAGGTCTCTATTTTATCTACATCTAATTATTATTTAATTTATATATTTAAAATAAATATAGATAAATTAAGAATACTTGCAAAACTGACCCACAGTAAATATGGGACCAAGAGATATGATGCCCACTTATTTATTTTATAAAAATTTTTAATCAAACAAGCAATCATTGCCCATAAAACCATGATGACCACAAAAGCTAAACCAATATTCTTTGCTCCAAAGAAAGTTAGCGACCAAGTAGTATTAAATACTAAATGAACTAAAAATAATTTGATCGAATAATCTAGATTTTTATATTTATTTTTCTTTTTCTTCTTAGTCTTCTTCTCAAACTTTTTTAATAAAATGAGGAAGAAAGCGATCCCCATCATTGTATAAAGAATAGTCCAAACCGGACCAAAGACCCAGCTCGGTGGATTAAAAGATGGTTTTTCTAAGGTTAGATACCAAGTAGAAACTGATGAAACAGTCGCAAAGGCGCCAATAATGCCTGCTAATTGGGAAATAAAAATAGATCCAGCTAATAAAAATATGTTCTTTATCTTCATATATTAAATATAACAGTTTCAAAGAGGCGTGTATAATTTAACTATGAATAAAAAGGTGATTGTCAGCGATACTTTTCAAGAAAAATATACTTATTTTTTAACTAAGCCAGTTGGTAAAGACTTCCACCCTGACTTTAAACCACAGCTAACCCCTCAAGAAATGTTAGAAATGGGTGTTTTTGGAGGGAAGTATTTAAGTCCCACTAGTGATGAGTTTCCAAAGGAATGGTTTAAAAAAGCTAAATTAAGTGATGAGAAAAATCCTGAGCTCAATTTCTTTGGTGTAGATGCCAGCCAGCCTTTATCTTATTGGCAGAAAAAAGGTTGGATTAATCCCCAAGATCCTCGTGGCTGGTTTGAATGGTATTGTCGTTACTATATGGGCAGAAGAAGTGATGATGATCACAGACAAATCAAACGCTGGAAAGCAATGACCAGACATATTGGCCAAATAAAAAAGAATTGTTTACCAGGGGATTTACTTTGCCGGCCGAAACAAAGACAAGCCTTGTTACACTGGGCATATGACTCAAGGAAGATATAATTAAGTATATTTTAGATTATTAAATTAAAAAAAATGAAAAAAAATATCTCGGTAAAACCCACACAAGATAAGAAAAAAATCACTATCATCGGCGGTGGTCTAAGTGGCTTAACCTCAGCTGCCTATCTATCTGACCAAGGTCATCATGTTACTTTGATAGAAAAAAACAAGCAACTTGGAGGTAGAGCCAATTTACTAAGAACAAAGAATGGCTTTGTCTTTGATATGGGACCTTCATGGTACATGATGCCTGAAGTAATTGAGGATATCTTTAATGAGCTTGGATATTCTTCTGCTGACTTTTTTAAACTGACAGAGCTACAAACTAAATATCGTTTGTTTAAAGATAATCAGCAACCAATTGATTTAAATAGTGATTTAGCAACAGACTTGAAACTATTTGAGAAGATAAATAAGGATGATATTCCAGGAATTAAGAAGTTACTCAAAATTACTAAAAGCTCCTACGAACTTTCCACCCAAAGATTTTTACAACGAGCCTATCAATCTCCATTAGATTTAATATCTGCTGAAAATATTTATCATGGTTTAAAACTACTCAGTAACTTTAATCCCTTTCAGTCATATCACTCATTGATAAAGAAATACATAAAAAATAAAACTCTCCAACAAATCTTTGAGTTTCATACCGTCTTTTTAGGGGGCAATCCTAATACTACTCCAGCCATTTACTCCATCTTAATTGCTGCTGATTTTTATAAAAAGATTTGGTACCCAATGGGTGGGATGTATCAATTAGTTAATGCTTTAGAATCTGTCTGTTTAAAAAATGCCGTTGAGATTATCAAAGGTGAGAGTGTTGATAAAATTAATATCAAAGATAGTAAAGTAGATTTTGTTTGTTATGGTAAAAAGAAACTAGAAACTGATCTCCTCATTTCTAGTGCGGACTACGCTCACACCCAATTAGATCTAATTGATAATAAGCGTCGAGAATACTCCAAACAATATTGGGATAAAAAAGATTATTCTATTTCCAGTATTTTAATTTACTTAGGCTTAAATAAAAAAATGAAAAATCTCTCTCATCATAATTTTTATTTTCAAGATGATTGGAACAAACATTTTGAGACAATTGAGAAAACAAGTCAGTTTCCTAAAAATCCAAACTTTTATCTTTCAGCAGCCTCTAAAACTGATCCAACCGTTGCCCCCAAAGGTAATGAAAACATTTTTATTCTAGTCCCGGTCAGTGTCAGAACTACAGAAAAAGAGATGGATAAATACATTGACTACTTATTTACTCACATTGAAAATAAAATTGGCGAGAAATTTCAAAATAATATTATTTATAAAAAAGTTTACACCCAGTCTGACTTCACTAAAGATTTCAATGCTCATAAAGGAAACGCTTTAGGTTTAGCTCACACCTTGGGACAATCTGTCTTTTTAAGGCCACAAATGAGATCAAAAAAAATTAAGAACATGTATTATGTTGGCCAATTTACCCAGCCAGGAGTAGGTGTGCCAACTACCATGCTGTCGGGGAAATATATTAAACAGATTATAAAAAAAGATTTAGATGGAAAATAAAGAGCAGATTTTCAAAAAATCTAGCACCACCTACTATTACTCTAGTTTATTTTTCCCTAAAGATATCTTAGATAAGATTGCGACTATTTATGCTTATGTTAGGGTAGCTGATAATTTTGTTGATGATTATCCTCAGGATATTAATGGATACAAACAGTTTATTAATTTAACAAATAAAGCTTTCAGGGGAGATGAGATAGATAAAGAATACAAATACTACACTATCATTACAGAGTTTGTTACGGTTGCCAAAAGATTTAACTTTAAGAAAAAGTGGATCAATGCTTTTCACCATTCAATGATCTCCGATATTAGTAAAGATAATAAGAAAATTATCTATCAGACTAAAGCAGAGATTGATAAATATATTTTCGGTAGTGCTGAAGTGATTGGCCTCTTTATTGTAAAAGTTCTTAATTTACCTCCGGCATCTCATCACTCAGCCATGAAACAAGGTCATGCCATGCAAAAGATTAATTTCATTAGAGATATCGCTGAAGATTGTCAGCTTAATAGACAATATATTACTGAGGAACAACTAGAAAAATTTGAAGTTAAAAACATATGTCAACAACCTCATAATAACCATGAATTAGCATGCTTTAGAAAATTAGTCAGAGCGGAAATTGATGATTATAATGAAATTCAAGCAGAAGCAGAGAAGGGCTATCGATTTATTCCTTACCGATACCGCATCCCCATCGCTACTGCTGCTAGCTTATATAAATGGACAGCTGAGGTAATTTACAATAATCCAATGATAATCTTTGAAAAAAAGATAAAACCAACTAAACAAAGAGTAGTATTAACTTTTATTAAGCAGGCAATCAAATGGATTTAATCACCACTAAGCTAGCTTACTTCTCTTTCCACTTTGTGATTTTGTTATCCTTGGGTTTAGGTAAACTTTTTTATAAAAAGATGAGACTTCCTAGTCTGAATCAATTTAGGAAAATACTTCCAGTTATTATCTTTTTTATTGTTTGGGACATGTTAGTAACTGGCTACTGGTGGGATTTTAACTACCAATACACTTTTTTTGAGTGGAGGATCTTTGGCCTACCATTAGAAGAAATCTTATTCTTTTTTACCGTTCCACTTGGACTATTAACTTTCACTGAGAATTTATTCCCAATTATTAAAAAGGTAAAGATTGATCTTAAAGATAAAAATATCAATTTAATAGTAATATTTCTCAAACTGATTTTATTAATTCTTTTTATCATCTCATTAACATCTCAATTATTTTATAGCGCATTTATCTTGATTTGTTTAATATTTTTTATAAATAAAGATGTTATTATAAATAAAATATTTTTATCAGGAATAATTTTTACAATTGTTACTACACTTATATTTAATTATTATCTAACCTATTTACCAATTGTTACTTATAACAACATATACAAATCAAACATTAATATTGGCACCATTCCACTTGAAGACTTTGGCTATGGGTTACTGATGTACTTAATGATAATTAGAAATCTATATGGAAAAAACAAACCTAGACTTTCTTAAAAAGAGAAAAGTTCAGATAGATAAATATCTTATCACTTTACTAAAAGAAAAAAGGATAACCTATAAACATCATAAAGATGCAGAATTTTTATTTAATTACCTAGAAGGGTTTACCACTTCAGGTAAGACAATTAGAGGTTCATTATTTTTAGAATCACTATCACTATTTGGTAAAACTGAGAAAGAAATTGAAGCTTTAATTCCGATTGCAGCGGCGATGGAAATTATCCATAGTGCCTTACTCATCCAAGATGATTTTATGGATCAAGATGAGACAAGAAGAGGGATCATCTCTTTACATAAGAAGATTGAGAATGAAGCTGAAATTAAAAAATCAAGAAAACCACAACTCCTTTCCATTAGCTCAATAATCTGTGCCACTGATATTTGTTTTTTTATTGCCTTTGGCGAAATTGCCAAAAGTAATGATAAAAACTTACCTAAAATTATTTCTTTCCTATCAGAAGAATATACAAATGTTGGTTTTGCCCAATGGAAGGATGTAGAACTTGGTCTAAGTGTAGAAAAAGCTAAGCTGTCTTCTATCAAAGATATTTATTTATATAAAACAGCTCGTTATACCTTTGTTCTACCATTACTCTGTGCCGCTCTAATCTCAGGTGAAGATAAAAATCTCATAAGTAAGATGGAAAATGTTGCAGAAAGTATAGGCATGGTCTTCCAAATTAGAGATGACTATCTAAGCCTATTTGGTGATCCAAAAGAAACAGGTAAACCACTTGGTGGAGATATAATTGAAGATAAACAAACAATTTATAAATATTACTTAACAAAAGAGATTCATAAAAAAGAAAATAAAAAATATTTACCTGTTTTGTCTCTGTTTGGTAAAAAGGATTTATCTGATCAAGAAATTAAAAAGATCCAAGAGGTAATTACAAAAACAGATGTACAGAGTACTATTGAAAAGTTAATAAATGATTATCAAGATACTTTTTATGGCAACATTAATCAGCTTAATAATGAACCTTTAAAAAAAGTAATGACTGACTTTTTTATTTTTATAAAAAATAGAAAAAAATAATCACTATTTAAAAGGTAGAGCTTATTTACAGTAAATATCTTTCAAGTTCTGTTCCACCTTTACGATCACTAGGCGGAATAAGTTTTAATCCCAATTTTTTATAAAACTCTTCTTCACTACTATACTTTGTTATTTCCCCAGTTTTCCTATCTTTAATCCCATGTTCTGAGAGTGATAAACCTTTCTTTAGAGCATACTTTCTCAACAGAATATTGTGTTCTTTACTACCGGTAAAATGTTGGAGGAAGCTACCCCATTCATCTTGTGGAGATACCTTAATATCAGCCTGCTGGCCTGATTTTAGAATGATTCTGATTAGACCTTCTCCAGAAACTACCACTCTTTTAACTATCCCTAACTGTTTTATACATTCCTGAGTCTTTGCAATATCATCAGTGGCAATTCCTGGATCAACATCACCGATAGTAGTGTGATGTCGTCTTAGTGAGCCTAAGACCTCAATCTTGGTGATACTTTGACAATCCTCTAAAGCTTTGACAACACCATCAGCTAATTGTCTTGCTTCCTGATATGGCATCCTCTCAATCTTTTGATAATCATCAATGAACTTAATAAGGTCTGCTTCACTCTTTTCACCAAAGCCATCTAAGACTCTAATCTTGCCCGCTTTGGCCAGTTTAACAACGTCATTTAAGGCATTTTTATCACTTACCTTAAAGTTATTACAAATCTTATATGCTCGCTTGGCACCAATCCCATTTACCTGGCAGAGAGAATAGACTCCAGCAGGAATGTCTTTAACATATTTTTGAAATGATTTAATGTCTCCGGTAGAAAAGAGTTCAATTAGCTTCTCAGTAATACTTTTACCAATCCCAGGGATCTGATCATATATTTTAGCGGCATCTGCCTCCTCGTTATCTGCATAAATATCAATCAGTGGGGTATCCCACTGGGCAATTACTTCTGCCGCTTCTTGGTATGCTTTGACTCTAAATCTGTTATCTGGATTGAGACCAATCACCTCTGAAATAAACTCCATGATATGGGATATTTCCTGATTGCTCATTGTTTTATTTAGTGGTAGATTCATATCTCCATCCTAGCATGATTGTGTTAGAATCGGTATTCTTATGAAAGATCATAAAGTAAAAACATTATTGATTCTGGGCATCGTAGCCAGTATCTTTGGCTTTGGTAACTTCCTGTTAAAACAGGGTGGAGCTGAAAGAATTGTTCTTGCTGCCAGACAAGCAAAGACCTCACCTGAGGCTGCTTCTATTGAAATCTCACCTACTCCATTAGCTAGTCCAAGTCCTGCACTTGTAGAAGAAGTTCCACTCACACTGGAATATTCTTTTACAGCAACCACCAGTGGGCAGACAGCTTTTGAAATATTAACAAGTAA
>Ga0100403_1002321_pt1 | contig 15430 bp, 13 predicted proteins | sample CryGeymet201501t_FD_83663 | JGI IMG/M metagenome (GOLD analysis project Ga0100403, IMG submission 83663) | Groundwater microbial communities from Crystal Geyser aquifers in Utah, USA - Crystal Geyser metaG 2015-01t | ecosystem: Environmental > Aquatic > Deep subsurface > Groundwater | place...
ATGAAGGATAAGATGAGGCTTGTTTTGATCCCCTCTCTTATCTCCCTTAAGATCAGGACTATTTCTGTAGATGATGGTAGACGTTCGGCTTACAGACACGGGTTCATTACCCGTCATCTCCACTATGTGATAAGAAACTGGCTTAGGTCAGTTTTTTTATTATTTATCTTCAACAACCTATTAATTTAATCTACTAAAATATCAGCAGCCCGTTTATCTATAACTATACAAACCTTATCCCCCACTAAACGTAGAGCAGAGGCAGGAGAATACGGAGTTATTTCTCCATATAATGCATTCTTTAGATATTTACCTTTATTTTCTCCATAAGCTATCATTAAAATTGATTTGGCTTCTAATATCGTACCTATGCCCTGAGTCAAAGCTTTACCAGGGGTATCTTGTCCTCTTTCAACTTGGTCACGATAGACTGTTTCATCTGAGAGTTGAGCAAGATGGGTTCTACTATCAAAGGGAGTATTTCTCTCATTAAAACCAATGTGTTCTCCTGGACCAATACCTAGAATTGCAATATCAATTCCTCTAGAAACTAAAGCGTCGTATCTTTTAGCTTCATTATAACCATCCTTAGCAGTACCATCTAAAAGATTCCTATTTGACTCTGGGATATTCAAAGGAATAAAAACTTTTTCATTTAAAAATCTAACGAAGCTAAATTCCCCTTGTGGAGAATAGGGATAATACTCATCCAAATGAAAAGCTTTGGTGTTTGAAAAATCAACTTCTTTTGCTTTGACTGCCTTGGCTAATTCTGCATAAACAGGAATCATCGTATTACCAGTTGCATAAGTAATTGAAACTTCATGATTTTTCTGTACTGCCTCAATTATTTTTCTAGATGATGCTTTTACAGCCTCAATTTGGTTTGGTAATACAATGATATCTGATATCTCAGGGTGAATAATCTTGTTCATAAATACAGACTCTATCATACAAAAAATCACACCTCAATATCTTCACCATAGGTGATAATCCTCTAGACAGATCGGTTTCACTCTTTAAATGTAGTATCCATACTATGAAGAGAAACTAATTTAAGGTAAGTTATTTTAATATTAATACTAAACTAAAGAGATAAATGAGTTAATTATTTAAGTTATAATCTATTTTATTAATTTAACCTGGAATTATATATGAGTAGATCACCAGAAAGAAAAACATTTTCTAATATAGTTTCTACTTTTTACCCAGAAAGTGTCCGTTACGCCCTGAAATATAAACAAGGAAAGATAGGTAATGAAGAGATTGATTCCCTTGTTTTCTCAGGGAAAATTCACGAAGCAATTTATTTTATTTGTAAGATTCTTGAAGATGATCTTAACTCCCAAAAAAAATTCATTAAAGAATTAACTATCATTTTCACAACCAATGAAAGCGATGTTCTAGAAAAAGTAATAGTAACTTTGAAAAATTGGCTCAATAGGTTACCTAAAGAAAAAACAGTGAAAGGTAACAAGCTGGCACAGATTAACCGAGGAGGAATTGAACTCTGGCAAGAAAAGTTTGCTAACTTAGCACAAGCATCTATAGAGGCTGATAGTACGGCTACCCCACATTTATTAGCTTATGCAGCTATGTTGGGATTCGCAGAATTTATAAATGCGTATAAAAATAATCCTGATTGCCAAAAACTTGTTATTATTGTCCCTGAATGGTTAGAAGATGAAGAAAAACCTTTTATAGGATTTAAAATAGATTTAGCAACTATTAATGTAACTCTATATAGCAAAGAAGAACCTCTAATAGATAATCCTCATTTTATAGATGATACTTTAAAAACAGGAAAAACAATTGATAAACTTCACAGATATTGGCTTAAGAAAACTGGAGAAATAATTGATGATAAGAGTACTTTTGTTGTGACTAATCTTAAATAAAAAATGAAAAATAAGTGGTTTGTCTATATTCTTAAATGCTCTGATAATTCTCTCTACACGGGCATTACCACAAATATAGTAAAAAGAATTGCTACCCATAACAAAGGCACTGGAGCCAAATATACTAAACACAGAAAACCTGTTGCTCTAGTCTACTCAGAACCTAGCCTTGATAGATCGAGTGCTAGTAAAAGAGAGGCCCAGATTAAGAGCCTCTCTCGTCTAGAAAAACTAGAATTAATTAAATAATTATTTCTTATTCTCTTTCTTTTCTTTTTTAACAACTTTAATATGAAGTTCTTTAAGCTGCTCATCACTGACCGCACTAGGACCATCCATAACGGATGTTCGACCTGTTGAAGACATTGGGAAAGCAATTGTTTCTTTGAGAGATTCTTCACCAGCTAAGATCATTACTAGTCTATCTAAACCCAAAGCAATACCACCATGTGGTGGAGTTCCCACTTCAAAAGCTTCTAACATATGACCAACACTATGTTGAATCTCTTCTTCAGAATATCCCATGATCTCAAAAGTAGATTTAAGTAACTCTGCTTTATGAGCTCTAATTGATCCACCACCAGCTTCATAGCCATTACAGACTAAATCATATTGAGCGGTAACAATCTTACCAATATTCTTTTTATCTAAATGATCTTGTTCAAACTCTGGTTCTGGTGCAGAAAAAGGATTGTGTGTAAATGTCCAGCCTGACTTACCATCTCTCACTTCAGCCACATCAGCCTTGTCAACTTTCTTAAAGAATGGGAACTTAATTACCCACGCAAAAGCTAAGACTCCTTCTTCTTTTTCTTTATCAGTTCTCAAGTCAAACTTATCTGCCCCAAACTTTTTAATTGCTTCATCATATGTGAATACTGGGAAATCTTCTTTTTGTAACTTAGCTCCAACCGCTTTAACTGACTTCTTAACTAATTCTTCAACAGTCTTCATGACTGTTTCTCGGTCAACAAAGCTCATTTCTAAGTCAAGTTGAGTAAACTCAAAACCACGGTCAGCTCTTAAGTCTTCATCACGAATACATCTGGCAATTTGGAAGTATTTCTCAAACCCAGCAGTCATTAATAACTGTTTGTATTGTTGTGGGGACTGAGGAAGGGCATAGAACTTGCCTGGATTAAATCTAGAAGGAACGATAAAATCACGGGCACCTTCTTTAGTTGATTCCGTCAAGATTGGAGTTTCAATCTCAACAAAATCTTGAGCATGCAACTCATCACTAATTGCCTTAAAGAATTTAGAGCGCATTCTTAAGATCTTTTGCATTCTCTCTCTTCTTAAGTCTAAGTATCTATATTTAAGTCTGGCTTCTTCTTTAATCTCCAAACCATCTGTTTCAATACCAATCGGTAATTCTTTAGCTTTATTAAGAACCTTGTATTCTTTAACATCTAGTTCCACAGATCCTGTAGGGAGATTTTTATTAACTAATTTTTCTGGTCTATCCTTAACCAAACCAACTAACTCAACTACTGATTCAGTAGTTAACTCACTCATCATCTTATAACCGACACATTGGATCTTGCCAGTTTTGTCTCTTAAATCAATAAAAGTCACTTTACCATGGTCGCGTTTGGTATCAACCCAACCCTGAAGTGTAACTTCTTTTCCAACTTGTTTAAGCGTTTCTAGAACTAGTGTTCTTTTCATATTGCTCCTTATTTAATTTTAATAATAAAAAAACCCTTTTCTGACTACAAAATATATAATCAAAAAAGGGCCTTCTCTAGGCGGTACCACCTTTATTTTTACTTATCCAGCGATCATGGGCTTACCCAGCTAGGTTACTACCCCTAGCAACGCTCTTATTAGATCATCTTTTGTCAGAAGATTCGGGCGTTTTTATCTAACTATATTTTATCACAATAAACAGATTAGAAATTTGTGAGTTAAAAAAAAGAAAACTGTGTCTTTACGACACAGCTTCCTTAAGTAATTTAACTATAGCACATACATATCAATTATTCATAGGGGTAATTATCAGGTTAAATAATACCTAAAATATTTAAAAACCATGCTAATTTCCTATAACTAATTAATACCTTCAACCAATTCCATCTCCAAAATTGAATCTAACTGCAACAACACTTCCTCACCTAAAATATGACAATAAGCAGAAACAATGTTTTTTTCACTGACTTTCAGAGGATTTATCATATATTTTAGTGGTTCTTCATCATCTATATGATATTTTAATTTAATCAATTGACCAGATTTTAGGGCAGTCTTAAGAATCTTCATCTTCTGCTCAATATCTAAATCCCATGGTTTAGTACTAAATGAATAGTTCTCAAAGAACTTGTTTATTTGTGGGTCAGTTAAGATATGTTTCTTTTGAAATTGTTTAGATAGGATCATTCCCTCTAATGTTCTACATCGAGAGAGAGCAACATAGGCCTGACCATGAGCAAATGTCCCCCAACCAAAATCTATAACTACTTTATCAAAAGTCTTTCCCTGACTTTTATGAATAGTAATCGCCCAAGAAAGAATAAGTGGATACTGAGTATATGATCCAATACTTTCTGATTGGAGTTTATCTGTAGCCGGATTATAAATAAACTTAAACATCTCCCAAGTGTATGGCAATACTTCTACCAATTGTCCATCTTCAAGTTCAACAACAATAATATCCTTGCCTGGACCAAGTTTGATAATGTCATCGATCTTTCCGATAGAGCCATTTACCCATCTCCCCGCTCGATCGTTATTAATCATCATTACTTGAGCGCCAATTTTAAGTTCTAATGTTTCTCCTGTGGGTGAGACTTTTTTATCGAATTTTCCTTCTCTTGCTCCTGTAAAGACATATCGCTTACCTTCAAGTTTTGCTAAGAAATTTTGGTTAACTTCATCGGCCTTACGGTTAGTAGTAGTTAAATACAAATATAAATCTTCACTGTTAAACTCAAAATCATTTTGATGACGAGTATTTAAAAGTTGTAATTGATCTTCATTAATATTATTTCTCCTTATCCCATCTAAGACTTTAATAAAGTCTTGATCATCCTGACGATATATTTTATCTAATTCGATCAGCTCCAAATCCATTTTGTCCATTACTTGAGCAGAAAAAAAGTAAGGACTGCCATAAAAGGTTTTAAATAGCTCGCGCTCATCATTTGTAACTACAGGTGGAAGCTGATATAAGTCCCCAATAAAGATCATTCTAATCCCACCAAAAGGCTGGTTTGGTTCCTTGCCATGCATTCTTAAGAACTCATCAACACAATCCAAAAGGTCAGCCCTGACCATTGATATTTCATCAATAATAATAGCGTCTATCACTTTATAAAAACCCTGTTTACCACGATTTCTATAATATCTTTTAATACTCTCTGGAGTAGTACCTGGTCTAAAACCAAAAAAAGAATGGATAGTTTGCCCCTTAACATTTAAAGCAGCTACTCCGGTTGGAGCTAAAACGATAATATTTTGCTTAGTAGTATTTCGGAAATGCTCTAGTAAAGTAGACTTACCAGTTCCAGCATGTCCAGTGATAAAGAGTGATTTTCTACCACTTTCCATCAACTCTAAGGCTCTGGTAAACTGTTTGGAAAAATCTAGGTTTTCAACTTTCATAAATTACTATTTTTATTGTAGAATGAATCTAAATGAAAAGAATATTCATTTCTACATCTTTAATTTTTTTCCTTATTGGCTCTTTCTATTTCCTCAATATTTCACAAAAATCTTCTAGTAAAGTCCTGGGGGCCGTACAGAATAATAACATTATCCGTAATATTAAAGTTAGTGAGAATGAAAAAGTAGTAGCCCTTACATTTGATGATGGTCCAGCACTAATTACCAGAGATATTTTAACGGTTCTAGATCAAGAAAAAGTAAAAGCTACTTTCTTTGTAGTTGGCAATAATATTGACCTCTACCCAGATATCCTACAAGAAATATATTCTGCCGGTCATGAGATTGGTAATCATACTAATACCCATCCCTTTGCCTTTCTCTTAGATAAACAAGAACTAGCTAAAGATATCCTAATTAATGAAGAGAAGATTTATGAGCAAGTTGGAATAAGACCAAACATCTTTAGAGCACCTTATGCCTTATATCCTCAAAACTTAATGGAAATCACCGATATGTTAGGCCTAGCAATCATTAGTTGGGATGTTGATCCGGAAGATTGGAAAATGGTAAATAAAGAGATAATTGTAAATAGAGTGATGAGAGATATTAATCCAGGAAGTATTATTTTACTCCATGATGGCCCACCAGAGTTAGATAGAACAAATACTCTTGAAGCACTTAAACAGATAATTATAGAACTTAAAGATCATGGTTATCAGTTCTTAACAATTTCAGAATATTTAGAGAAGATTTAACAATGATAAATGTAATAGATGTAAAAAGTGCCAGTTGTGATAACTGGCACTCTTTTGTATTTTGCGGGCTACTTGGAGGGCTTTTGGCCACCGTTATTAGCCTTACGGGCCTCAATGCGGGCTTTAGCCGCCGCGAGTTCTTTTTGCCCATCATGGCTGTTTATGTATGCCCCAGCCCGGGCAATCCCTCGGTTTGTATACGGATTTCTTTTTACATTCATCTTGTTCTCCTTGAGAAACTAAAAGAAAAAAGTATTACACTAGTATTATACACCACAGTTACACACAAGCAATAGTTTGTATTATTTTAAGAAAGAGAATGAAGAAGTTAATATTACTGATATATTTGTCAGACTGACAGGGCTCGAACCTGCGCTCTCCGGACCCCCAGCCCGGCGCTTTACCATCTAAGCTACAGTCTGTTTTAAGCTTTGTAATCTTTATGTAAGATTTGCTAGTTAAACTTCTCCTAATTATACAGTAGTATTATTTTTACATTAAAGAATAAAACCCAAAACTAAAAGGAGAAATATGGGAAGAAAACCAAAAACAGCAACAGAAACAACTCAAGTAGTTGATAAGTCTGAAAAAATGATGGCAGTCGATATTGCCATGCAACAAATTGAAAAACAATTTGGTAAAGGGTCAGTCATGAAAATGGGTGATTCATTAAAGAACATGGCTACCCTACCAGTAGTCTCTTCTGGTTCCTTGGCACTTAATCTTGCCTTAGGAGTTGGAGGATTCCCTAAAGGTAGAATTATTGAAATCTATGGCCCTGAAGCATCTGGTAAAACTACCATTTGTTTACACGCTATTGCTGAAGTTCAAAAAAAAGGTGGGATTGCTGCTTTTGTAGACGTTGAGCATGCTCTAGATCCTGTCAGAGCAGGTAAGATTGGAGTTAATTTAGATGACATGATCATTTCTCAACCTGACTATGGTGAGCAGGCTTTAGAAATTACTGAAACTCTAATTCGTTCCGGTGGTGTTGATATCATCATCGTTGACTCTGTTGCTGCTCTTGTCCCAAAAAGTGAAATTGAAGGAGATATGGGTGATCATCAAATGGGAACTCAGGCAAGATTAATGTCTCAAGCCATGAGAAAACTTACCGCTGCAATTAGTAAGACTAACACCCTAGTCATCTTTACAAACCAAATTAGACATAAGATTGGCGTAATGTTTGGTAGCCCAGAGACTACCACCGGTGGTAATGCTCTCAAGTTCTATGCCTCACAAAGGTTAGATATTAGAAAGATCGCTAGCATCCAAGAAGGTGATGTAGTTGTTGGTTCAAGACATAGGGTCAAAGTAAAGAAAAACAAAGTCGCTCCTCCATTTAGAATTGCCGAATTTGAAATGGATGATGCTGGTATTTCTAGAACTGGGGATGTCATAGAAATAGGCGTTCAAGAAGGCATTATTGAAAAAGCTGGAAGTTTCTATAAATATGAAGGAGAAGTTCTTGCCCAAGGTAAAGAGGCTACTAAAGTAAAACTTGAAGAAGACCCTGAATTAATGAAAAAACTAGAAAAACTAATTTGGGAGAAAATTAAAGATAAAAATCAAATCTAGCAAAGACTGATTTATGGCTATTTTTCTCGAGTAATTTAGACTCACTACCATTGACGGATAGTGAGTCTAATTGTATAATAGAGACATCGCATAAATTTATTTTTAGAAATTGTTAAATTATAAAATCATGAATAAAGATCAAAAAGACTTATTAGTCAACAAATCTTTACCGCTGACCATATAAAGTCCATAAGATTAACTGGGCTTTATTTTCATACTAAAAAATAACTTTGTGCACACTAGTTAGATTTATTGTATTAAGAAAGAAAAAACTATGTCATTTTTTAGTAACCTATCCACCCTATTTGGAGATAAAAACCAACCAGGAGGAACAACACAAAGAAAAGATTTTAAAAAATCAAAACCAAAATCAAATAAACAATTTGATAAGAAACAACCAAAACCAAAATCAAAACAAAATAATCAGCCAAACCAAAATCTACAATCTAGACCGGCTCCTGTTATAACACCTCAACAGATTGATAATTCAGATATTGTTAGAGAAGCAAAAGCTAAAGCTAGAGAAATCATTCTTGAAGCTAAGGATGAGGCACTAGCTTTGAGATCTAAAACTGAAAACCAACAACGACAAATTGTTAGACAGATCGAGGATCAACAAAGAGAATTAAATAAAAAGTTAGATAAAATTGATTTTAAATTAACAAAAATTGAAGAAAAAGAAAAGAACTTAGTAATTCAAGATAAAAACTTAGATAAGGCTAAAAAAGACCTTGAAAAAAGTAAGGAACAAATCCTTGATCGCTTAGAAAAAGTCTCTGGAATGACTAAGGATGAAGCTAAAGATGTCTTAGTTGATGGGGTTGAGAGAAAAATTAGTAAACAACTCGCTCAGCTTATCAGACAAAGAGAAGAAGAAGCAAAAGCTTCAGCTGATGAAAAAGTTCAAGAAATTATTGTAGACGCGATGAAACATGGTGCTACTGACTATGTAGCTGAATACACCGTATCAACAGTAGAACTTCCATCAGAGGAAGCTAAAGGAAAAATCATCGGAAAATCAGGTAGAAATATCCATACGTTTGAAAGATATACCGGGGTTGACGTTGACCTGGACTACTCTGCTACAGAAGTCAGACTTTCTTGTTTTGATCCAGTCAGAAGAGAGGTTGCTAGAATTTCACTACAAAGATTAATCAAAGATGGCAGAATCCAACCTACCAGAATTGAAGAAGTAGTTAACAAAGTCAGAACTGAAATTGACAAAATTACTCTAGAAGCAGGTAAAAAACTATGTTATGACGTCGGTGTCTACAACTTACCAAATGATTTAATGAAAATGCTTGGTAAGTTTAAATATAGATTCTCATACGGACAAAATCTAATTAAACATACTTTAGAAGAAACCAGAATTGGTATTAAACTGGCTCATGAAGTCGGAGCTGACGTTAATGTTGTTAAACTTGGTTGTTTATTACATGACATTGGTAAAGTTTCTGGAGATGAAGAAGGAAGCCACGTTGACTTAGGTGTAAAGATTGCCAAGAAATATGGTATGCCTAAAGCAGTAACAGACTGTATTGCCCAACACCATGAAGATGAACCATTTACTGGAGTAGAACAAATGTTAGTCTATATCGCTGATGCTATTTCAGGAGCTCGACCTGGTGCTAGATATGAAAATCATGATGAATATGTAAAAAGACTAGAAAGTCTTGAAAAAATTGCTGGAGCATATAAAGGAGTAAAGGAAGCATATGCTATCCAAGCAGGAAGAGAGATCAGAGTCCTGTTAGATCCTGAAAAAACAAAAGATGATGATGTTACAGTCTTAGCAGTTAAGATTAGAGATGAAATTAAAGAAAAAATGACTTACCCAGGTACTGTTACAGTTAATGTGATTAGAGAACTAAGAGGTAACAAAGTTGCAACCTAAAGTGTTAGAATAAAAAAGATATGCAAAACATTTTACTTATTGCACAAGTTATCCTAGCAGTAATGATTACTACTGCTATCCTATTACAAGCCCAACAGGGGACTGGTTTTGGGAGCACTTGGCAAGGAGGCGGAGAAACTTATCATACCCGTAGAGGTCTAGAAAAGGTACTCTTTTATTTTACAATCATTGCTGTCGCCTTATTTGTCATAGTGGCGATAGCTGGTTTTGCTATCTAATAAGATGCGCAAGTATTACTGGTATTTTACAGCCTACCTAAAAAAACATGGTTTAGTTCTAGTGTCTTCTATTATTGGCGCTATCATTATTTTCTCTATTTTAGTTCCTGCTTTAGTTACAAGCTTAGAACTAAAAGACAGACAATATATTGGAATGGTTGGTAAATATACGCTAGACACACTCCCGATTGAAATTACAAGCCAAATTAGCTCAGGACTAACTAAAGTTGATGAAAAGGGTATCGTTACCCCTAATGTTGCTGAAAGAATTAGTATCGAAGATGATGGTCAGAGTTATCGTTTCATCATCAGAAAAGGTATAAAATGGCAAGATGGCAGTGATTTAGAACCAGAAGACGTCGCCTACCAACTTAAAGATACTGAAATAATTTCTACTAAAAATGATATAGTCTTTAAACTCCCTGCTCCATTTGCTCCATTCCCTGGAGTAGTATCTCAGCCACTTTTGAAAAAAGTTCAAGAACAATACCGAGTTTTCTTAACTAGAGACAACCTAATCGGTATCGGAGAATATCGAATCAGTGATTATAAGATAAAAAACAATCAATTATCACAAATTACCATTGACTCTATTACTCAGAGAAAAGTATATCGTTTTTATCTTTCCGAAGATGAGATGGTCTTAGCTTTTAAAAGAGGTGAGATTGATATCATCAATGAGCTCAGTCATGCGCACTCTCTAGAATCATGGCAAAATATCACCTTAGAAAAAGAGATGAAGACCGATCGTTACCTTGCATTATTCTTTGATAATAATAATCCTCTCTTCCCTAAAAATATGAGGCAAGCACTTTCATATTCGATAACTAAACCAACTGATAATAGCAGGGCTATCAGTCCTATTAATCCTGAAAATTGGGCATATTTAGAAGGTGGGAAGTCATATCAATATGATCTTGATAGAGCCATTGAGAGAATTATGGATGACCTACCAGCTCAACTTATTGATTTTAGTATCATTACAACTTCAGAATTCCAATCAGAAGCTGAAAAGCTTAAATCAGAATGGCTAGAGCTATTTTCCAAAGCCAAAGAGACTTGTAATAATTCTGATGACGTAAAGGAAAAAAATATCTGTGATAACCTAAATGCAAATATTTCTATTAAGGTAACAAACTTCCCTGACTTAAATAACTTTGAAGCTATATTAATAGGCCAAGAAATCCCTTCAGATCCTGATCAATACTCACTATGGCACTCTGACCAGCCGACCAACTTTACTCACTATAAAAACACCAGAATTGACTCTTTACTTGAGAAAGGTAGAACTACCATTGATCAAACTGAGAGAACTGAAATTTACCAAGAATTTCAACAGTTTTTCCTTGAAGATGCCCCTGCAATCTTTATTAGATTCTTAGATAACTACAGGATCAGTCGTTAACTTCTCCCCTTGTATTTTTTTCCCGGTGAACGTACAATGTTCACAATATGGCACATAAAGTCCAAAAAGATATTATCTCTTCACTAAAATCTGCTCGAATTGATTTTGGTCTCACCCAGCAGCAATTAGCAAAAAAAACTGGTATTCCTCGTACAACTATCTCAAAAATCGAAGCTGGATTTAGAAATACCACTTTAAGTACAATGCTAGATTTAGCTAAAGCGGTTAATCTAGATTTAAAACTGGTAAAACAAGAGATATTTAAAAAAGCAAAAAGTATGGAGAGGAGTTTTGAAACTCTCAATAATGTCTACATTGATTCCTCTGCTATTATTGCTAACTATAATTTTTTTAAAAAAAAGTTTCCAAATCATCATATCTGGCCAGTAGTGAAAGCCAATGCCTATGGCCATGGCATAGAACAAATTACTGAAATACTTAAGAAGGTTAAGCCTGAGTTTATGGTAGCTGATGGCTATTATGAAGCTCTGAAAATATGGAAAATCAATCCTAAACAAAAAATATTATTAATTGGCGCTCTCTCCCCTCATAATTTCCCTAACATTAATTTTAATAAATTAAGTTTAGCTATTTATGATATGGATTCTCTAAAATACTTAGGACAGATTGATAAAGATATTAATATTCATTTAAAAATAAATACTGGTTTTAACAGACAAGGGATAAAAATTGATCAGATAGAAGAATTTCTTGTGAAGTTAAAGAAATATAAAAATATTAATTTAGAGGGAGTAATGTCTCATCTAGCTAGTGCCGATGATCTAGATGACGAGTTTGTCATAAAGCAAGAAAATGAGTTTAATAAAGGATTAGATATTATCAAAGAAAACGATTTCAAACCTAAATATATCCATCTCAGTGCAACTGCTGGTAGCATCACTGCCAGCAATAAGACTTCAAATGCCATTCGATTAGGGATTGGGCTCTATGGTTATAATCCACTACCTGATAATCATAAAAAATATAAACAACTTCAGATTAGACCAGCCCTAACCTTAATTAGCTCAATTACTAATATTATTAAATTAGATAAAGGAGACAAGGTTAGCTATAACGGGACATTCATCGCCCCAAAATCAATGAGGATTGGAGTGTTGCCACTTGGTTACTATGAAGCTTTAGACAGAAAACTAAGTAATAATGGTTTTGTTAAATTTAATGATAAGAAGTGTCCAATTATAGGTAATATATGTATGAATATGACTATCTTCGATTTACATAACTCTTCAGCAAATCTGTACGATAGTGTTAAAGTCATCAGTGCAAATCTAACTGATCCAAACTCAGTATTAAATATGGCAAAACAAGCAAATACTATTCCCTACGAAATACTAACCAGAGTTAATCAAAATATAAGGAGAACAATTATATGAAAAATATTATCATCATTTTTGGAGGAAAATCAGGAGAACATGAAGTATCAGTTAACTCAGCTAAATCAATTGAACAGAATATTGATAAAAGTAAGTTTCTGACAAGTGTAATTGGGATTTCTCCAAAAGGTTCATGGATATATGCTGAAAACATTAATTCTATTACTAAAGATGGGAAAGTAATAGAAAATAATCAGACTACCCTACCAAATGAAGCCGTAGTAAAGAGCCTGATGGAAGCTGATATCATCTTTCCAATTATTCATGGGACTAATGGCGAAGATGGAACCTTACAAGGTTTATTAGATATAGCAAATGTCCCATACGTTGGTTCTGGAGTACTTGCCAGTGCCGTTTGTATGGATAAGGTCATTCAAAAACAGCTTTGCTCAACCGCTGGAATACCTCAGACTGATTATACTTTTTTTAATAAAATTGATTGGAAAAATAGTAAAGAAGGTATTTTAGAAATAATCAATGATCAGCTAACTTACCCATTATTCGTCAAGCCAGCCAATTTAGGATCAAGTGTGGGGATATCTAAAGTAAATGATGCTCAAACACTTGAAAAAGCTATTGAAGAGGCCCTCAAGTTTGATAATAAAATTATTGTTGAAAATGGTGCTACCAATATTTTAGAAATTGAAGTATCAGTGATGGGAAATGAAGAGCCACTAAGCTCAGTGTGTGGCAGTATTGTCCCAAATACAGAATTTTATGACTATGAAACAAAATACTTAACTGATGATATTAAAGCTCAAATTCCTGCCGAAATTAATCAAGAGGATGCCCAAGCGATTAGAGATTTAGCCATTGAATCATATAAAGTCTTAAACTGTGAAGGATTAGCCAGAGTTGATTTTTTCTATAATCCACAAACTTCACAAATTATCCTGAATGAAATAAATACCCTACCCGGATTTACAAAGACAAGTATGTACCCAAAACTGTGGGCAGCAACTAATTTAAACTATAAAGATCTAATTACAAAGCTACTTACTTATGCTGAAAAAAGTTGGCAGGCTAAACAAGATTTAAAGTATACTTATTAAAATGAATAAAAAAATTATCTCAATCTATTTAACTATTCTAAAATATTTAGCTAAGGCTCAACTAGTTAAAAATAAACCAATAATAATTGGTATTACTGGTAGTGCCGGAAAGTCATCTTGTACTAGACTGGTAGCTAATGTCTTACAGCATGATTTTAAAATAAAGTTTACCAAAAAAGGAAATAGCGAAACAGGCATTCCTTTTGAGATTCTTAATATTCCGGTTAAAAATTATTCTAGTTTAGACTGGCTAATAATTCTTCTCAAAGGTTTTTTTCAGGTTATTTTCAACTGGGAAGAATACTCTATTTTAGTAGTAGAGATGGGTATTGATAGTGATCAGTATCCAAAAGACATGGCTACTCTCCTTGATATACTTTCACCTGATATTGGGGTAGTTCTCAATACAAATAATGTCCATCTCGAACACTTCAAAGGTCCTAAAGAAATTCAAACTGTCGCAAACGAAAAGTCAAAGTTATTGTTTAGTTTGCCAAAAAATGGTTTAGCTATTATCAATCAAGACCAGAAAGAAATTGTAAAATTAGTAGATAAAGTTAAAGCTGTAAAAAAGACATTTAGTATCAAGGATAATGCTGATATAAAACTATTAGATCATTCAGTAACATTAGATAGAACAATATTTAAGTTTAATTTTGAAAAAAAGGACTTCACAGTTACTCTTAAAAAGAAGCTTGCCTTTAAGGAATCATTCGGCACTATTGCTACAACCATCCTCATTGGTAATTTTCTAAAATTAAATACTAAGACAATAATTAAACATATTGAAGAGGATTTTGAGGTTCTACCTGGTCGTGGCATTATCCTAGAGGGAATACATGGATCAACTATCATAGACTCAAGCTATAACTCTTCACTTGAGCCAACTTCTGCAAGCTTAAGATTGCTTTCACAACTTAAAGAAAGAAAAAATAGAACTATCGCTATCCTTGGAGACATGAGAGAACTAGGTGCAAAAGCACAATCAGACCACATCTCTCTTGAAAAAATTGCCCTTGATAATGCTGATGTTATTTATTCAGTCGGACCACTGACCAGTAAATACTTCAAAAGTAAAAAAGTAAAAAAATACTTAAACCCTTACTCACTGATTGATGATTTAAAAGTAGATATTAAGAAGAACGATATTATCTTAGTCAAAGGCTCCCAAAATACTATTCTTTTAGAATCAGTTGTTAGAGAAATATTAAACAATAAGAATGATAAGAATAAGCTTTGTCGTCAATCCCCTTATTGGGATAAACAAAGAGAAATTCTAAAAAAACAGGCTTAGTAACTAGTAGTTACTACTTACTTTTTACTTTAACTCCAACTTTATCTATTTGAGGATAATCTTTTCTGGCTTCATTCCAGAACTTTTCAGAAAGCTGTTCTGAGTATTTTGAAAAAGCACCTTTACCCATTGCACTACATAAACGGCGATCCCAGTCTCTAATAGTATCAACGACTTTCATCCCTTTTTTATTATAATCATCTTGAGTAACTTTACCTTGTGAATAACCATCATGAACTAACTGAAAAGCAGCAAAAAGCTGTTTATTTTGTTCAGTCATATCTTGATAATACTGTTTATATTTAGCGGCTGCCA
>Ga0100403_1002323_pt1 | contig 15423 bp, 16 predicted proteins | sample CryGeymet201501t_FD_83663 | JGI IMG/M metagenome (GOLD analysis project Ga0100403, IMG submission 83663) | Groundwater microbial communities from Crystal Geyser aquifers in Utah, USA - Crystal Geyser metaG 2015-01t | ecosystem: Environmental > Aquatic > Deep subsurface > Groundwater | place...
ATCAAAGCTGATAAATACCCCACCAACTTTTGGTAATTTGCTCCAGCCGATAATCCTGATAGGAGTTGAAAAAGAAGCCGAGTCGATGGCTTGTCCTAAAAAGTTTTCCATAATTCGAACAGGGGAAAGTGCTTCTCCTGAAACAACAAACTGCCCTTTTTCGAGCGTTCCGTTTTTTATGATAAGTGTCGATGAGAGACCTTTTTGTGGATCCATATCACTTTCAATTACTATTCCTGAGGCTGGTTTTTTTGTATCTCCAGTGAGTTCTTCGAGCTCTGCAACAAGAATCATCATGTCGAGTAATTCAGGGACTCCTTGGCCTGTTTTTGCCGAAATAGGTACAGCTGGAACGCTTCCGCCCCAACCTTCTATGTAGATTTCATTTTCCGCAAGATTTTGTTTTGTTTTTTCAATATTTGCTTCTGGTTTGTCTATTTTGTTTATGGCAACGATAAAAGGTATATTTTCGTCTTTGATACATTTGAGTGCTTCTATTGTTTGTGGTTTGACGCCGTCTTCTGCAGAAACAACCAGTACTGCAATATCAGCGACATGAACACCGCGAGCTCGTATAGCAGAAAAAGCCTCGTGACCGGGGGTGTCGAGAAAAGTTATTTTTGATTCGACACCATCTACGGTTTTGTGTTCAACCTCGTATGCTGAGAGATGTTGTGTGATTCCACCCGCTTCACCAGCAACAATATTTGTTTTTCGTATGTAATCGAGGAGTGTTGATTTTCCATGGTCGATATGACCCATAATAGCAATGACGGGAGCTCGGCGTGTCTGTGATGTTTTCTTGTCAGTCATAATGAGTTGCTTAGATAATAATTACTTTTACTGGTGGGTTCTACATATGTATTCTTATTTAAGAATATGCTCTACTTTTTTTACTACTTCTTTTTCTTCTTCTGACAATTCAAAATCAGATTGGAAAGCTTTTAGTGATTTTGCAAAAACACTGACTCGGTCTCTTGAATATAAACTTGAGATAACGACACCATTTCCATCTTCGCTCATGAATGCTGATGCGAAACTTTGGTTGCCACCTGCACCTGTACCTTTAAAAGGATTAAAACGAATTGTCTGAACGGCTTGGATGCTTCTCTTTATGCGACCGTTCGCATCTTGCATGTTAGCGTCAGTTCTTTTTTCGAAGGCACGTAATGCCTCAATTTCCTTTGCAAGATGCACAATTGAATCCTCAAGTGTTTTTGATCCTTTTCCTTTTAAAATTCGGCCTAATTTCCATTCGAGCCTTATAATCCAAAGAACTAAGATAATTATCAGTGCGAGCACTGCAATTAACAATGTATTTGTATCGAGTGTCGTTATCATTTTTTTATTTAAAAAAGCTTAAAATGAATGACTTTGGTGAAGTCTTCAGTTGTATGTAAAGATTATACATATTGACAGGGCTTTTGCAAAACGGCATTGTGGGATAACATACTATATATGAGAAACATTTTTTCACATTCAAGTAGTGCAAAGAAGGTATTTAATGCCAAAAAGATATATTTTGACTATGCGTCAACGACTCCGGTATTGCCAGAGGTGTTTTTGGCGATGAAGCCTTTTTTGACTGATATGTCATATAATCCTTCGAGTATTTACGAAAATGGTGTGCAGGCCAGAATTTTGGTGGAAAAAGCACGAAAAGATATTTCAGAAGAAATCGGAGGCAGACCAGAAGGATTGGTGTTTACGGCAAGCGGTACCGAGAGTAACAATATGGCAATTCTTGGACAAAGGAATATTGACGGAAGATTTGATGGGGTTCATATGATTACATCAGCCATTGAACATCCGTCGGTCATAGAGGTTTTTAAAGAAGTAGAAAAACTTGGCGGGGAAGTGACTTTTGTTTCGGTAGACAAATTTGGAATCATAAATCTAAAAGAACTTTCGTCAGCTCTTTGTGAGAAAACAAAAATGGTTTCGGTTATGATGGTTAATAATGAGATAGGGACAATACAACCAATAAAAGAAATATCCACTATTATTCGAAAGGCACAAAAGAAATTTGGAACAAAAATTATTTTTCATACCGACGCAAGTCAGGCTTTTAATTATTTAAAAATAGACAGCCTTAGATTAGGTGTTGATATGGTTACGCTCGATGCTTCAAAAATATATGGACCAAAAGGAATTGGAATTTTGTATATAACACCGGGAATAAAAGTTCTGCCGATAATTTTTGGTGGTGGGCAGGAAAGAGGTCTTCGATCAGGAACAGAATCTTTACATCAAATAATTGGATTGGCAAAGGCTTTTGAAATAATCGCAAAAAAAAGAAAAGTAGAAACTGATAGGATAATGGCACTTCGGGAATATTGCATAGATGAGATTCTAAAAAAAATCCCCCTCGCAAAATTAAATGGTCACAGAGAAATGCGAATTGCAAATAATATTAATATTTGTTTTCCTCAAATGGATTCAGAAAATGCAGTTATTTTGCTCGATCATAATGGTATTGAATGTGCATATGCCTCATCGTGTAAAAGTACAGGAAACGATGTTTCTTCGTATGTGGTTGATGCTCTGGGGGGTGATTGCGGGACTCATTCCCTCAGATTTACATTGGGTATTTTCACAAAGAAGAGTCAGATTGATTTTCTTGTTTCTATATTACAAAAAATTGTGAATTAAGTTAATGCGGGTTTTAGTTAGCAGGGCAAGCTTCGCTTGCCCTGCTATTTTAAAATATTCTTTTTCTTTGTGACCAAATTCTGATATCATATACATAATGGAAGATTTAACAAAACAACAGCTTATATTATTGGCGCTTCTTCTTTCCTTTGTTACCTCAATAGGAACAGGGATAATTACTGTGTCATTACTGCGAGATGCACCCCAAGGGGTAACCCAAACTATCAATCGTGTTGTTGAAAAAACAATCGAGAATGTTTTGCCTACCCAAACAACAATAAAAGAAACTGAAAAGCAAACGAGAGTTGTTGTTGAAAAAGATGATGCAATAACCACTGCGGTAGCAAAAGCAAAAAAATCTTTAGTTCGTGTTTATAACACATTAGGCGAAGAAAAATCTTTTTTTGCAATTGGTTTTATTGTATCTGAAAAAGGAACAATTGCTGTTACTGGTGAAGGATTTGTTCCAGAATATAAATACGCTGCTGTCTTGGACGATGGCACGCAATATGATCTCAAATTAAAAAAAGATATAACATCAAATAATGCAGTATTTTTTGATATTGTGCAGGGGGAAGACCAGAAAGATACTTTTAGTTCTTTTACCCAATTACCGTCATCTGATTTAAGACTCGGACAAAGTGTGATTAATGTTGGTGGTGAAAAAGATACATCTATACAAATAGGCAGGATTTCTGTGTTGCCAAAAATATCAGACGAAGAAGGGAATGATGTAATTTCAGGAATTGAAACAGATATTGGCTCGGGAACCCTTGGAAGTCTTTTGATTGATTTTTCAGGAGCATTGATTGGATATAAAGCATTTGTTGGCGAAGGAAAGCTCGCAAAGACTTTTGTTGTTACAGATGATTTGGCTCCAATTATAAAAGCAGAAAGCGAGAATCCTCCAACAAATAATAACCCATAGAAAACACCATAAGACGATTGACATATTACATCAAACGTTGTATTTGTTAAGTATAATAAATTAAAAATTTAAGTATATATTGACGTATGCCACAATTTCAAGAATTCACAACAAAAGCAAAAGAAGCAATAAGAAAGGCTCATGAGCTGGCTATTGAACGTGGACAAAATCACGTTAATCCAATGCATCTTTTGGTCGCTCTTGTTCTTCAGGAGGAATCAATGGTTGCCTCTATAATAGACAAATTGGAGGTAGATTCAATCTTATTAACTGATTCTATTATTGATTCCATAGAAGCACCCGAGGATTCAAAAACCGTTTCCCCAGCGTATCAGATTTATTTGACCCCAGAACTGGCCCAGATTTTGGAAAATAGTATCAAGGTAGCCAAAGCAATGAATGACGAATTCGTTTCGACAGAACACCTTTTTATCGCCATAACAGAAATGCCTGGCGAAGCTCGTGATTTATTAAAGCGATTCAAAATCACAAAAGATACAGTAGAAAAAGTTATAGAAGAACTAAAAAATTCTACTGACGCAGATATTCAAAGACCAAAGAAATTTAGAACACTTCACAAATATACACGAAATCTTACAAAGCTTGCATCAGAAAACAAACTTGATCCTGTCATCGGACGAGACAAAGAAATTTCTCGAATTGTTCAAATTCTCTCACGTCGAACAAAAAATAATCCAATTTTAATTGGTGAGGCTGGTGTAGGAAAAACAGCAATTGTTGAGGGTCTTGCTACTCGAATTGCAACAGGTGATATTCCAGAATCTTTGAAAGACAAAGAAGTTGTTTCGTTAGACCTCGGGCTTTTGATTGCGGGAACAAAATACAGAGGGGAATTCGAGGAAAGACTCAAAGCACTCCTCAAGGATATTGAACGTTCAGACGGGAAAATAATTCTTTTCGTTGATGAAATCCACACTATTGTTGGCGCTGGTTCATCTGAGGGTTCAATGGATGCTTCTAATATGTTAAAGCCAGCATTAGCACGCGGAGAATTACGAACTGTCGGTGCAACCACATTACGTGAATATCAAAAACATATCGAAAAAGACCCCGCATTAACCAGGCGTTTTCAGCCTGTTATGGTCAGCGAACCATCTCTTGATGACGCGATGAGTATTTTGAGAGGACTCAAAGAAAAATACGAACTGTACCATGGAGTTAGGATTACTGACGAAGCAATACGATCTGCAGTGACTCTTTCTGCAAGGTACATCACGGACAGATTTTTGCCCGATAAGGCAGTTGATTTGATTGATGAAGCGTCATCATTTCTAAAAATTTCTCTCGAGAATATGCCACCAATTCTTCAGGATACTCGTTCAAAAGTAATGAAATTAGAGATAGAACGAGAGGCTCTAACTAAAGAGCTTGTTGATCATAAAGATTCAAAAATTCAATCACGGTTAAAAGAGATAGAAAAAAGTGTTGCTGATTTGAAAGAAAAAACTTCCGAAATTGAATTAAAGTGGAAAAACGAAAAAGAAACAGTAACAGAAATCAAAAGAATTAAAAAAGAATTAGAAGCGTTACGTATCGAGGCCGAAGGGGCCGAAGCTCGTGCTGATTTGTCTTTGGCAGCAGAGATTCGATATGTGAAAATTCCAGAATTAGAAAAAGAATTAGATTTAAAAGCAAAAAGACTAAAGAGACTTCAAAGCTCTCGTCGAATTCTAAAAGAAGAAATTACCGAATCAGACATAGCGGATATTGTTTCAAAATGGACTGGTATTCCGGTCAATCGAATGCTCGAAGGTGAAGCAGAAAAACTTTCTCGAATGGAAGAAAAAATTCACGAAAGAGTTGTGGGTCAAGAAGAGGCAGTTAAAATGGTTGCAAATACCATTAAAAGGTCACGAGCAGGAATTTCTGACCCCAACAAACCGATTGGTTCGTTCCTATTTTTGGGACCTACTGGTGTGGGAAAAACCGAGCTCACAAAAGCTTTGGCAGAATTTATGTTTGATGACGAAAAAGCTTTGATTAGAGTTGATATGTCAGAATACATGGAAAAGCATGCTGTTTCAAAAATAATCGGAGCACCTCCTGGATATGTTGGTCACGAAGAAGGAGGAACTTTGACTGAGCAAGTGAGACATAGACCTTATGCTGTCATCTTGTTTGACGAGATAGAAAAAGCTCATCCAGAAGTATTCAATATTCTTTTGCAGGTTTTGGATAATGGTCACCTGACAGATGCCAAAGGCAGAACAGTTAATTTTAAAAACACTGTTATTATCCTTACCTCAAACATAGGTGCGCAATACATAGACAAAATGGAAAAAATTGGATTCTCCCAAGCAGGTAAAGAAAAAGAAGATTACGAAGAGGTGAAAGGAAAAGTAATGGGAAGTCTCAAAGATTATTTCAAACCAGAATTCATCAACCGATTGGATGAGATTGTCGTATTCGATGTTCTCCCAAGGGAAGCAATATTGGATATTGTGAAAATCCAGATAAAATTAGTTGCCGAGAGATTGTCACAAAAAGAAATTAGTTTGGTTGTCACATCTGATGCTTTGAGATATCTTGCAAAAGAAGGATATAATCCGCAATATGGAGCGCGGCCGTTAAAACGAATCATTCAGACAAAAATACTGAACCCGGTTGCATCGCTCATTATTGGAAAAGGACTCGTAAAAGGTGGTTCTGTCGAGGTTGGTTTAAAGAAAAACGAATTAACCTTTGATATAAAAAAAGGAAGAAAGGGAAGTCTGTTCCAAGAAGAAATGATAATCGGAAAGGAGAAGGCGGGAGTAAAGTAATTTGAAATAGATATTTTGGTTTAAAATCAAGCAAAACCACCCGCCGAAGGCGGGTGGTTTTGATGTTGTGTTAGATTGACATTTTCTTGATAAAAAACTAGGATTAGTTCAAACAGCGGGGTTGCTCGCTACAAAAGTCAAACATTCAAAACAGGAAAAGTGCAAGATGCCATCGACACAAGAGTCAAGAGATCGTAAACAGTTTAAGAAAGATGAGGCTATACGGCTGGGCATTAGTGCCCATGATCTTGAGTGGAAAAACGGCCATCTTCGTTTCAAGGGAACCGGTGAACGTGTCCCTGGTGTTCCTGCTGTGGCGAAGAAGCCGAAGCCGAAGGCCGAGTCTCTTGGGGAACAGGGACAAGTTATCGGCGTGTGCGGTGGTAGTTCTGCCGTAGCTCTGGTTTGGTCCGGGAGGGATGATTTCATCTCTCCCGGCACTTTTTTATCTATTGAAATATGTGCGCAGGGAGGGATTTGGTCAGCTTTGTCGGATATTTTATTTCGTACCTCATAAAATATCTCGACTACCTGACCTGCGTTCGTCGTCACAGCTTTTCGTAAACTCAAAGCTGGCTTCGCGACGACTCTGTTCAAATCCCTCCCTGCGCTAAAACAAAATCATCCAGTCTTGTTAGACTGGATTCTTTGTTTTATGTGCGCAGGGAGGGATTTGAACCCCCGTAGACATAAGTCGCCTGATTTACAGTCAGGTGCGATTGACCACTCCGCCACCTACGCATTAAAAAAGAGTATATCATATTTTTTAATTTTGGATAGGGTTTTCGTTCGGATGGTTAGACTATTTTTGTATGTGAATATATACTATTCATATGAGTGAAATACTAACTAATAATGAAAGTGAGAAAAAAGGAATAGAAGAATTTTATAACTTACGACTCACTGCGGATGAGCATAACAATCATCCTTTTTTTGATAAGCCAAATTACAGAGATAGTGAATATGTAGTTTTTGAAAAGGGAAATGAGCAGATAATGTTGCTCGGAGTTCCTCATATAGACAGTATTGATCACTCTATAGTTAATGTTATTCGAGAAAAAATTGATTCATATAAACCAGATATTATTTTTTACGAAGGCGGTAGTAGAGAATCTGTTAATAGATTAAGACAGGCACCAATTGATCATGTTGCACAATTGAATGAGTTCAAAATAGTTCGTGAAATGGGGGAGCCAGGCTTGGTTGCGAAATTAGCCAAGGAAAGAGAAATAGAATTTGATTCACCTGAACCCAATAGAGAAGCAGAGATAAAAAATAGTCTTGATAAGGGGCATGCGTTATCTGACATACTTTCTTATTATATGTTTCGTTCAATGAAAAATTTTAAAGGAAATGAATCTGAGGAATATATTTTGAAAAAAATGCATTATATTGAAAGTGATTTTGTTAAAAGTGGTTACGCTGAAGATGATATAAAATCTTTAATGAAGGATATTGTTAAAAATCACTTTCCAATCGGTAGTTACAGAAGTTTTTTTAATGCATGCACCAGTCCAATGGAAACAGAAGATTTTTCTGGTAAAAACATAAGTGCAGTTGCATGGGAAACAAGTTCATATAGAGATTTCTATATCCTAAGGGCTATTGAAAAAGTATTAAAAGGCAAAAAAAGACTTTTAGTTATTTTCGGACGCAGTCACATACTTATGATAGAAAAAATAGTTAGGGCGTACGTTAATCAGTAATCGAAAAACTATAAAATTAAACATTGCCGAGTTTGTTCTTTTGGGTATGATTAAGTGATGAATAATAACAAGAGAAAGGGCCTTAGGACATGGATAGAAGTCGACAAAAAGGCTTTGCAGAACAATTATAAAGAATTTCGAAAAATACTTTCTCCAGATACAAAAATGTGTGCCGTAGTAAAATCTAATGCTTACGGACATGGGCTGGTTGATTTTTCTGTGCAAGCAGAAAAAATAGGTGTTGATTATTTTGCAGTTGATTCTATCACCGAAGCGATACGGTTGCGTAAAGAGGGAATTAAAAAACCTATTTTGGTTCTCGGGCACACTTTGAAAGACAGAATGCTCGATGCGTGTAATTTTGATATTGAAATAACCATATCAAGTTTTGACTCGTTATTTAATGTGTACAAAATTTCAAAAGGGCTAAAAAAGAAAATCAAAGTTCATTTAAAGATTGATACAGGTATGCATAGGCAGGGTTTTATGGTGTCAGACAGAGAGAGACTTTTTGAATATTTGGAGGATAGGGTAGGAGGGGTTGAGATAGTTGGGGTATATACTCATTTTGCAAATGCAAAAAAACCAGATGACAGAAAAGAGACAGAAAAACAAATAGAGGAATTTGTCTTGTGGAAAGAAGAATGTGTCAAAAGAAAAATTGGTAAAATTTTCCATGCTTCCGCTACAGCAGGAGCTCTTTTGTATCCGGAAGCTCATTTTGATATGGTTCGTATTGGGATGGGTCTCTATGGATATTACCCATCACCTGAAATGAAAAAAGTGTTTAAAAAGAGTGTCGATATTAAATCAATATTGTCATGGAGGTCTGTTGTGTCAGAAATAAAACAAATACCAAAAAATGAAGGTATGGGTTATAACTTTACGTTTGTTACAGAAAGAAAAACCAATATTGCTTTGGTTCCGATTGGTTACTGGCATGGTTTTGGAAGAGATTTTTCAAATGTGGGGCATGTCCTCATCCGTGGCAAGAAGTATCCTATGAGGGGTAGTATTTCTATGGATATGATCATTGTCGACATTACAGCGGGTTCACAGATAAAAGTTGGAGATGTAGTGACGATTATTGGAGAGGATACTGCAAAACATCAATGGGCGAATGAAATTTCATCAAATGTTGAATTCTCATATTATGAGTTTTTAACTCGAATTAATCCTTTGATAAAGAAAATTTATATATAACATACAAAAAAATACCCGCAGGGCCGAAGGCCCTGCGGGTATTTTTTTGTAAGACTAAGCTGAAGCTTGGTCTGCTGCTGGAGCTTCTTCTGTAGGAGCTGCTGCTTCTGTTGCAGGAGCATCTGTAGCGGGCATTACTGCATCAGTTGCAGGTTCTGCTGCTGGGTTTGTGTTGTTGTCTGTATCCATATCATTTAGATTAAAGCTAATAAAGACAAATTGATACTTAACAAAGTATCAATCACCCTTAAATATTAGCATTTTTGGGTCGATTTTACGACTTGACTCATGTGGTCATCTGTCTTTTGGATTATCAGTTATATTATCGTAAACTGTTCTCATTTTGCTTTATTATGATACTATGTATCATGTTGTTCTGTAGGAGGGCCTATAGTTTCAATGGTAAAACAACGGTCTCCAAAACCGTCGTTCTTGGTTCGAGTCCAAGTGGGCCCGCTATTAAAAAAACCGCTATGCGGTTTTTTTAATAGCGGGCCCACAGGAAGGTGCCTGCGCACCTTCCGTTTGGACGAGAAAGCCGGAGTGTTATGTGAGTTTATTTCGAGTGAAACGAGGAATAAAGCGAACATAGCGAGGCAAGGCTATGAGATTTTTGCGTCAGCAAAAATACTCCTAGCCGAGTCCGAGTGCAAGTATAACCGCAATAGCGGTTTTTTTGATTATTGGTCCACAAAAAAGTGCCTGCGCACCTTCCGTTTGGACGAGAAAGCCGGAGCGTTATGTGAGTTTATTTCGAGTGAAACGAGGAATAAAGCGAACATAGCGAGGCAAGGCTATGAGATTTTTGCGTCAGCAAAAATACTCCTAGCCGAGTCCAAGTGGGCCGCAATCAAAATTTGCAGATACTCTTATGAATGCTATATATATGATAAAATATTTTAATGAATGATTATATAACATATGAAGATTTCGATAAGGTGGATATTCGACTTGGAAAAGTAATTTCTGTTGAAGATTTCCCAGAAGCAAAAAAACCAGCTTTTAAACTTACGATTGATTTTGGTCCAGAAATCGGCACAAAAAAATCGAGTGTGCAGTTGGTTGGTACATATGAAAAAGAAGAATTACAGAATATGTTGGTAGTTTGTGTTGTTAATTTTCCACCAAAACAAATTGGTCCTTTTTCGTCAGAAGTTCTTACCTTGGGATTTAAAAATACCGAAGGTGTTGGATATGTTCTTGTTACTCCATCAAAAGAATCTGTACAGCTTGGGGATAAATTGTGTTAAATAATACAAAATAATATATAATGTAATTATGAGCATGGGATTTCAATGGGAAGATAAATATTCTGTAAACGAACCTCATATTGATGAGCAACACAAAAAACTTCTCGATGAGATTAATATTTTGCTTGAATCAATCATGAACGGTTCTTCGTCTGAAAAAATAGACGAAGTGGTAAATTTTCTTGAGCAATATGTAAATGAACATTTTGCATATGAAGAGCAGTATATGCTCGAACATAATTATCCAGAATTAGAAGAGCACAAAAAAGGGCACCATGATTTTTCTGTTCAATACAATATATTTAAGGATGATTTAAAAAAACACGATTCTGTAGAGAAACTTGCAATGGAAGTTGAAAAATATATGGGTGAATGGTGGGTAAATCATATATGTGATGAAGATCATAAATATGCTCGGTATATAAAAGAATATGGTGGGTAGGTTGTATTTTAATTCGCTATATAGTATTTTTCATATATGTCACTCAAAATATTAATTATAGGAAAAGAGCCAGAGGGGAAGAAACAAGAAGAATTGTATAAGAACATAAAGTCCATTGTGGCCGAATATGGTCATGAGGTTTTATCTACCCCTAATGATATTGATACCGAAAACGAATTCGGAGATTATCAAGATACCTTTAATAATATAAAGGATGCTGATTTAATTATTCTCGAATCAACAAAAGAAAGCACTCGCCAGGGTATGGAAGTTCGCGAAGCAGATTTGCTTGGAAAACCCTTGATTATTTTGGCAGAAGAGGGGACAGAGATATCATCACTTGTTGCTGGTTTGCCACTATTGCACGACATAATCTATTACAGCAACATCGAAGATATTCGAGATGCTCTTGTTCGAAATATGGCTGTTATTGAAGAAGTGGAAAATTAATTAGATAGAAATTCTTCGATTTTGTTTTGAATGTTCGAGACATCCATTGGTGAGAACCAGTGGATGTTTTCATTTCTTTTCCACCAAGTGCGCTGTCTGCGCACATATTTCCAAGTGTCACTCCAAAGTTTTTCTTTCATTTCATCAACATCCATTTCTCCTAGGGCAACTTTCGCGCCGTATCCGGCATCCAGTCCGAGCAATAGTAATTTTTCTTTCGAAACACCTTGTGACAGGAGTGTTTTTGCTTCTTCAATCATTCCGTTCTTTATCCTCTCATCGATTCGTCGGCGAATTCTCTTTTTCAAAATATCGTCATCCATATCGAGACCAATTAAAAGTAATTTGTAAGGAGATTTTGGAACGCGTCTCGCAGACGGGCTTTTTCCAAGTTCCTGTGCGATTTCTAGCGCTCGCACTAAGCGAACACGATTTTTCTCGTCAATATTTTTTGATCTCCGAGGATCAAGTTGCTTCAACATTTTGAATAGCTCGGTAGTTGTTTTTTCTTCGAGCTTTTTTCGTAATATTAAATTAGGTAAAACTTCTGGTAAAACAGAATCGTATATTAGTGTGTCGATATAAAATCCAGTACCGCCACATATTATTGGTGTTTTTTGTTTTTCTATAATTTTTTCTATAGCCTTTGTCGCTTCGCTTTTGTATTCTGCAACAGAAAAGTTTTCGTTTAACTCTGCTACATCGAGTAGGTAATGCTCCACATCTTTTTTTTCTTCTAAGGTAACTTTTCCTGATAAAAGATCGAGACCTTTGTAAACCTGCCTCGAATCAGCAGAGATTATTTCTCCATTATACTTTTGAGCTATGCTAACAGAAAGGGAAGTTTTGCCTGTTGAAGTTGGCCCCAAAATGACTATAACCTTTGGTTTCTTTCTAAAAAATGAATACATGGATTTGAACATATTTAAAATCTAACATATCTACTGGATTTTTAATATAAATTAGGTACACTATAACCTATGCCGAAGTGGCGGAATTGGTATACGCGCACGACTCAAAATCGTGTCTCGCAAGGGATGAGGGTTCAAGTCCCTCCTTCGGCACTGTAAACATTAGACCTCAAAGCGACAGCTTTGAGGTTTTATGTTTACGCCGAAGGAGGGACTTGAAAGGCGGAGGTCGCGAAGCCAATGTTTTGAAAAAACATTGCAGACCGAGCCGGGGTCGCGACCTTCGTTGTGTAGATTTATCGGAACAGAAGAGTTGTGACCAAGTCATTACAGAAGTACTCTTGTGGTGCCTAAAATTGAGCTTGCGAAAATTTTAGCCAAAAGGTGTACTGACCCAGTAAGGGTCAAGTCCCGGCACTGTAAACATGAGGTAGAATGTCGTTTGTGCTACGTGGTAATTAGAATGTACCCATGAATCACTGGACATCATTATTAATAAATTGTTAATATAAGAAGATATGAATACTTCAGAATTTCTCGAACAATTTTCTTTGATTGAAAGAAAACTTTTATCGATGGCCATTGATTTTGATCAAAAGCAAGGTCTTTTTGATTTATTAAAATATCTCCAATCAAACAAAATTCTTACTGATAATTTGATAATTTTATTACGTGATGTTTTCCAAATTAGAAACAAAGTCGTAAGTTCTCCGTCTGGCATATCATTATCTACTGATGATGTAGAGAAGGTACACCAAATTAAACAAAGCTTAATGTTATGAGGATAGGAAATTTATTTAATAGAGAACCGCCTCCGCCAAAATTAGAACGAGAACTGAGGCCAGAGGAACTGCGAGAGAAAATGCGCGATCCAAATTTTTTACCAACACGTGAAGATATTTTTTATGCTTTTAAGCCGGAGGGGCATGATGTGGGAAAGTGGCGCGATTTCTGTTTTGATAAAAAGAATCCTGTGTTTGAATTTTTAAATCAAGAATTTATTACTGCCGTCAGTAATCATTTTGCTCGAAGCGCCCAAAGTCTTGGAGCTTCAAAGGATACCCCTGTTACTATTTTGGAAGTTGGTGCAGGAAATGGTCGATTGTCACATTTTTTGCAACAGAAATTAGATGAAATATTACCAGGTAAAGTTAATATTATCGCTACTGATTCTGGTAAGTTGGGGTTAAAAACAGATTTTCCAGTTGAAACAATAGGTCATAAAAAAGCGTTAGAAAAATATAGACCTCAGATAGTCGTTTTTTCTTGGATGCCGTATGAAGTAGATGTTACGAACGATTTTCGTACCACTAGGAGTGTTAATGAGTACATTTTGATTGGAGAAACAAATGGGCAAAGTTGTGGTGATGAATGGCTCACGTGGGGTAAAAAATGGCCATTAGATAGAGATGAAAGAAAAAATATCCCCCCTTATATTGTTGATGGATTTGATCGTGAAGATCTTAATGGGGTCGGTATTCATCAAATTTCTAGAATGGATGATCTTGGTCGTCGTTCATATTCAGGTACAGTATCTTTTAAGCGAAAGAAATAGAAAATTCTTCAGTTCCGCTTGTTTTGTCTAAATGATATAATAAACCGTATACTACAAAAAATAATTTAAAAAAATGATTAATCAACAAATGCTCGATTATATTAAACAGCAACTAGGGCAAGGTGTCAGCCAAGAACAAATCAAAAGCTCTCTTATGACTAACGGCTGGCAACAAACAGATATCGAGCAAGCTTTTGCAAGTATTTCTGGTAATCAAGCTCCTCTTCCTCCGTCACAGATACCCAACGCAACCCAAGCCTCATTGCTAGGTGCAACTGAAATTTTTGGTCAAGCTTGGTCTATTTATAAGAAAAAAATCCTTACTTTTTTTGGTATCGCAATGATGCCGGTATTACTAATCATTGCTCTATCTGTCGTTATGTCTTTGGTTCTTATAATTGGCAGAGTCGGAGTATCCGTCCTTCCTTTTGCTGTATTTTTCGTAGTAATTGTTATGTTTATTGGTCAAACATGGGCACAGATAGCACAGTTATATGTAATAAAAGACAGTCAAGAAAAAATTGGTATTAAAGAAGCATATCGCAGGAGTTGGCCTAAAATAATTTCATATTGGTGGGTTGTCCTGCTTGTGTTATTTATTACTATGGGTGGTTTTTTTCTGTTTGTTATCCCGGGAATAATTTTCTCAATGTGGTTTAGTTTGGCGATGTTTGTTTTTATAGCGGAAGATGTGAAAGGAATGAACTCTTTGCTCAAAAGTCGTGAATACGTAAGGGGTAAATGGTGGAATGTCTTTTGGAAATTTCTTTTTATTGGGATTATATCCATGGTGATTTCATTAGTTGTATCATTTATCCTCGGTTTTGTCTCGGCTATTTTGGGATTTGATTTTGGTAATCAAATAAGCCAGCTTGTACTTATGGTATTTCTAATTCCTTTAGCGATGACATATTCTTTTTTGGTCTATAGTAATTTAAGGGCCGTAAAAGGTGAATTTGCTTTTGCTTCAACTGGAGGCAATAAAGCAGTATTTATTTTTCTCGGAATCATTGGAGTTTTGACTATTCCAGCATTACTTTTTGCAACTGTTTTCTTTGCTAGTTTAAATTCAGCCAGAGAAGAGGCTTTTGAGGCAAGACAACAATTTGATCTTGATCAAATTAAAACAGGTTTGGAAATTTACCATGACACTAACTCTGGTAAATACCCGATTTCTCTTGATATGTTGTTTCCAAAATATCTATCGAATGTACCTGTCGATCCTTTTACCGAACAATCATACGAATACCAATTACAGCAAAATGGCATGGACTATGAAGTCTGCACGGAGCTGTCATCTATGAGGGCTCAAAAATGTGTGACTTCTCAATCCTAATTATTTAGTGGTGCATATAAATTTATCCACCCTGTTTTCTTGTTTCTGCTTTTGTAAAAAGGTATTATAAATACACAATGAAACCCAAACTAACCCAAACCCTCCTCTCCCTCTTCATCCTCCTCCTCTCTTTCTCTACCACACACATACTCTACAGCAGTATATCTAAAGGAACCTCTATACTAACAGAAGCCTCAAACTTCCTCG
>Ga0100403_1002324_pt1 | contig 15423 bp, 14 predicted proteins | sample CryGeymet201501t_FD_83663 | JGI IMG/M metagenome (GOLD analysis project Ga0100403, IMG submission 83663) | Groundwater microbial communities from Crystal Geyser aquifers in Utah, USA - Crystal Geyser metaG 2015-01t | ecosystem: Environmental > Aquatic > Deep subsurface > Groundwater | place...
CAACGGTCTCAACATGGTGTACGGCCTCTTCGTGCTGCCCGAGTCGCTCGCGCGGGAGAACCGCCGTCCGTTCTCGATCGCCCGCGCGAACCAGCTCGGTGCGTTCAAACGCCTCGGGCGAAGCCGCGTGCTCGTCGGCCTCGCGGGGACGATCGTGTGCGCCTTCACCGCGCAGATGATCCTCCAGGCGATCTGGGCGCTCCACACCGAGGCGCGCTTCGGGTGGACGCCGCTCGACATCGGGCTTTCGCTCACGGTCATCGGCTTTTCGAGCGCGCTCGTGCAAGCCGGCCTCGTGCGCGTCGCGGTTCCGCGCCTCGGCGAGCAGCGCGCGGTGCTCGTCGGTCTCGCGTTCAGCGTCGCGGGTTACGTCGCGCTCGGGAGCGCGACGCGCGGGTGGATGGTCTACGCGCTCATCTTCCCGTTCTCGATCGGCGGCATCGCCGGACCGGCGACGCAAGCGATCCTCACGCGCGAGGTGAGCGCGTCGGAGCAAGGCGAGCTCCAAGGTACGCTCGCGAGCCTGCAGAGCCTGGCGTCGATCGTCGGGCCGCTCGTCGCGACGACGCTCTTCGCGCGGTACGCGCCCGAAGGATCGGCGCCGCGCATTCCGGGGATCGCGTTCTACGCCGCGGCGACGCTCAACACGATCGCGTTCGTCCTTGCGTGGCGGCTCTTCGCGCGCATGCGCGGTACGAGGTCCGCCTGAGCCGCGCGTCTTCGCGCGCATCAGTCGCGAAGCTCCGCAGCGTGGTTAACGAAGACCCTGGAAGGAGCTTCGTCATGCGCCTCGCTTCGCTCACGCGCGCGGACGCTCGGCCGATCGACTCGTCCGCGACGATGAGCGCGGGCGTGTTGGCCGGCGCGGCGTTCCTGGCAGTGCTCGTGCTGTTCACGCCCGAGCCGTGGTGGATGCCGCCGCAGCGCGAGGCGTCGCTTTTCGTCGCAGGGCCTGCCGCGCTGAAGACGTTCTCGTTCAGCTTGTTCATGATCGGGATCATCGTGCACCTCGCGTGGTCGGTGCTGCTCGCGTCGGCGATCGACGAAGGCGTGCGCAGGCTCGCGCTCCTGCCGGCGATCGCCGCGGGGGCGGTGCTCGGAGCGGCGCTCTACTTCATCGACGCGGCGATCGCGATCGCGTGGGCGCCGTGGGTCGCGCCGGCGAAGGGGCTGACGATGTTCTTCGCGCACGTCGTCTACGGCATGGTCGCGGCGGGCGCGTACGAGGGCATCGAGGAGCAGCACGCGCGGCGGCGCGCGGCGGAAGAGGTCGCGGAAGACCGGTTGTGAACTGCGCTAGCTCGGATCGCGGAGCGCGCTTCGCAGCTCTGCGGTCGTCGCGATCGGAAGCGAGCAGGTGCGGCCGCGGCAGACGTACGCGACGGGCGTGTCCTTCGCGGCTTTGTCCGCGGCGAGCGCGGCGCACGCGGCGACCGACGCGGCGTCGTGCGGATCGACGCGCGCGAGGGTGCGATTCGGCAGGTACGCGCGCATCGCCTCGGCCGCGAGCGCGCGCGTCGCTTCGGCGTCGCGCGCACCCACGATGACGACGTCGACGCTCCCGCGCACGAGGCGATCGAGCGTGCAGATCGTCTGGCTCAGCCCGAACGGATTCTCGACGGCGTGCGGCGCGAGGCGTTCGAGCTCGCGCGTCGCGACGGCCGCGTAGCTCTCGCCGACGAGCGCGCCGAGGCGCAGCATCGCGCGGCACGCCATCGACGTCCCGCTCGGGATCGCGTGGTCGAAGGGATCCTTGGCGCGATGAATGAGCTTCTCGCCGTCCGACGGCGAGAAGAAGAACGCGCCGTCGCTCGGATCGCGGAAGCGCGCGATCGTCGCGTCGCAGAGCTCGCGCGCGCGCGCGGCGTAGCGCGGCTCGCCCGTCGCCTCGTAGAGATCGATCGCCGCGTCGGCGAGGAACGCGTAGTCGTCGAGAAAGCCCGGCCCCTTCACGACGTCGCCCTTCGCGTGCCGCATCACGCGCAGCGCGTCGCCTTCGCGTACGAAGAGCCGCGCCTCGACGAACGCGAACGCCTTCTCCGCCGCTGCGATCATCGCCGCCTCCCCGAGCGCGCCGCCTGCGTCCGCGAGCGCGCCGATCATCAGCCCGCCGTAGCTCGCGAGGATCTTCTCGTCGCGGAACGGCTTCGGCCGCTTCTCGCGCGCCGCGAACATGTCCGCGCGCGCGCGCGCGAGCGCGGCTTCGACCGCGGACGGCGCTTCGCCGCGCTTCAACGCGATGTCCGCGATCGACATCGCCGCGTGGAGCACCGTGCTCCCGGTCTCTTCGAAGTTCCCTTCTTCGGTCACGCCGTAGGCGAGCACCGCGATGTCCGCGTCCTTCGTCGCCGCGCGCACCTCGTCCGGCGTCCACACGAAGAACTTCCCCTCTTCGCCCTCGCTGTCCGCGTCTTGCGTCGCGTAGAAGCCGCCGGCCGCGTCCGTCATCTCGCGCGCGACGTACGCCGCGATCGCGCGCGCCGTCGCGGCGTACGCGTCGACGCCCGTCGCGCGCCAAGCGTCCACGTACAGGCGCAAGAGGAGCGCGTTGTCGTAGAGCATCTTCTCGAAGTGCGGCACGAGCCAGCGCTCGTCGGTCGAGTAGCGGTGAAAGCCGTCGCCGAGCTGATCGTAGATGCCGCCCGCGCGCATCGCGTCGAGCGCCTTGCGCACCCGCGCGAGCGCGCGCTCGTCCTTCTCGAGCGCGCCGCGCCGCAAGAGGACGTCGAGCGACATCGTGTTCGGGAACTTCGGACGCGTTCCGAAGCCGCCGTTGCGATCGTCGAAGCGCGCTTGTAGCGCGCGCGACGTTCGTTCGAGCAAATCCGGCGCGGGCGTGTACTCGGCGTCCGGCGCGGCCGACGTCGCGTTCGCGATCGCCGCCGCGATCTCGTTCGACTGCGCCGTCACCTCGTCGCGCTTCGTCCGATACGCCTCCCACACAGCTTGAAGCACCTTCGGAAACCCCGGCATGCCGTAGCGATCGACCGGCGGAAAGTACGTCCCGCCGAAGAACGGCTTCTGCTCCGGCGTGAGAAAGACCGTGAGCGGCCAGCCGCCGCTCCGCCCCATGAGCTGAACGACGAGCTGGTAGATCTGATCGAGATCCGGCCGCTCTTCGCGATCGACCTTCACGTTCACGAAGAGCTCGTTCATGAGCGCCGCGACGTCGGCGTTCTCGAAGCTCTCCTTCTCCATGACGTGGCACCAGTGGCACGCGGAGTAGCCGATGCTGAGAAGGATCGGCTTGTCCAGGCGCGTTGCCGTTTCCAGCGCCTCGCTCCCCCACGGGTACCAGTCGACCGGATTATGTGCATGCTGCAACAAATACGGCGAGGCTTCCTGCGCGAGTCGGTTCGGCATCGCGCTAAGCTAGTCCTCCGATGCTCCGCGCGCACGCAGGCGAGTGGTCGCTCGAAGGTGCGGCGGAGAAGCTCGCGTGGCGCGCGCGCTTGCCGGGCGCGAGCAGCTACGATCGCGCCGCGCACGCGCTCCGCGTGCTCGCGGCGAACGGCGCGGACGCGATGCAGCTCCTTCCGCTCGCGCTACCGGCGAGCTGGCTCGTGAACGCGCGCGCGACGTCGCATGTCTTTCAGCGGTGGCTCGCGCCGCCGTCGCGCGACGCGTGGGCGCTCCTCTTGGAGCGGCTCGGGCCGATGGCGTCGCTCGAAGATTGGCTCGCGGCGTCGGCCGCCGATCGCGCGGACGTCGCGCGCGCGCTCACCGTGATCGCGACGGGGCGCGACGGCGCGACGCTCTGCGCGGCGACGAAGGTGCTCGCGCTCTTGCGGCCGCAGCTCGTGCCGCTGATGGACGACGCTGCGATCGCGTTCGCGATCGGCGCGGTGCCGATGCCGGAGAGCGCGGACGATCCGCGCGCGGGCGCCGAGACGTTCGCGCCGATGCTCGACTGGTTCGCGCGCGCCGTCGCGAGCGCCGAAGCGGACCTCGTCGCGATCGCGAAGGCGCACGCGTTCGCGGTGCTCGACGCTCCGCAGGTGCTCGATCGCCTCCTCTGGTTCGATTCGTGGGGGCATAGGTTGAAGAACGCCGAGGCGCCTCGCTCCGCGACTCGGTAATGCTAGGATTCCGCGCGCACGGAATGGCCCGCACTCTCCCTACTCCAAAGCCGAGCGAGCCGGTCGCGGTCGCCCGCCGCGCGCTCCTCGAAGGCGTCGGCGCCGAGGTCGCCGCGAGCTTCCCCGGCATCACGCGCCTCGGCGGGCAGATCGTCGCCGCGCTCTATCTGAGCGACGAGCCGCGATCGATGGACGAGCTCTCCGCCGAGCTCGGACGATCGAAGAGCAACATCTTCGCGAACCTCCGCGGCCTCGAAGCCGCGGGGATCGTCGAGCGTCAGCGCGAGTCGGGCGCGCGGTACGACACGTTCCAGCTGCGCGGCAAATACCCGGACGTCATCATCGGCGCGTACGTCGCGCGCTTGCGCCGCGTCGTCGCCGACAAGCGCGCGCTCTCGCAGCGCGCGCTCGCGCTCCTCGGCGACGCGAAGGGCGACGAAGCGGACGCGCTCCGCAAGAAGCTCCACGCGCTCTCGCGGACGTACGATCGTTTCGGTGAGCTCTTCGAGCTCTTGCCCGCGATGGACGGTCCGCTCGATCTCGAAGCGGTGGTCGACGGGCTGCCGATCGCGGTGCTCCAAGCTCTCGCGGCGCAGGCGCGCAAGGCGCTGGGCCTGGCGCCGCGCGAGGTCGCGCGCAAGCGCTGACGCTCTACGGGATCGGCCCGTGACGATCGTTGTTCTTCTGGGCTGCCGTCAGTTCGCGGTGATCTCGACGCGCAGGAGCTTTCGGCCGATGAACAAGTAGTCGCCGTGCGCGAGCTCTTTCTCGCCCTTCAGGCGCACGTACGTGCCGTTGCGGCTGTTCAAGTCGGTGAGCGTGAGCTTCCCGCCCGTCTCCTCGAGCTTGCAGTGCGACGCGCTCATGTAGAGATCGCCCGGGAAGTTCAAGTCGCCGCCCTCGCGTCCGATCTGCAGCCCCGCCGCGCGCGCGCAGACGCACATCCCGGCCGCGCCGCCTTGCAGCACCTGCACGATCCGGAACGGGCTCTGATGCTTCGGCGACGAATAGAAGTACGTGCCGTCCGGCGCGGGGCCGTCGCTCATCTTCGGCTGCGTGTCGATGCGGAACAGCTGCTCGCCCGCGAGGAAGTGATCGCCGCCGCTGACGTCGACCGTGCCGCGCACGCGCCAGAAGACGCCGTTGAGCGATCCTTCGTCGCGCACGACGAGCTTCCCCCCGCGATAGAAGAGGTTCGCGTGCTTCGGCGAGACGAACGGATCGTCCGGGAAGACGAGCTGCCCGTTGCGACCGACGACGTGCTGCTCGGCGTTGAGCTGGTAGCTCAGACCTTCGACGCCCTCGCCGCGGATGAGGATCAGCTTCGCCTTGCCCGGCACCTGTAGCTGCCCGAAGAACTGCGTTCGCGCGCCGAGGATCTCCGGAGGCACCGCCGCGCCGCACCGACCACAGAACTTGTGGCCCATCGGCACGGGCGTCGAGCACGATCTGCAGACGAAGTTCTTTGCCTGATCCATCAGCTCCTCCAGGGACTGGTTCTGCGGTGCTGCTGCTGCGGGGACGCGGGGCTCCGAGGTCGTGCTGCGCGCGGCGGAGCGCATCGCGGCGGAACCGCGGCTATCGAAGGCTCCGGACGACGATACTGCGGACTCGCCCGCTTGAGCAGCTATTGCGTTGATGGGCATCCCCGGATCGCTCATCTTCCGGGGCTTCAAGCCTTGGGTGAAGAGCGCCGACGGCGGCGGCTCGGTCACCCCTCCGCGGCCGCTCAGCGGGCCGGCGATGCGCTCGGCCTTCGTGAAGAGGGCGAGCGCGTTGCCGCAGGACGGGCAGCCTTCCGTGCCCATCGCGCTGTACGTGTCGCAACGCCCGCAGACGACGCCGATCTCGAAGTCCATCAATTGCGCGGCGAGATTACCAGATCCGCCGTGTACACGGCGTTTGCCTTACGGCGCCGCTACCAGATGACGTTGAAGCGGTGCGCGGCGTCGCTGAAGCCCTCTTTGCCGTAGACGCGAAAAAGGACGTGCTGGCACGTCGCCGGATCCATCTGCCCGAAGTCGCGCGAGTCGTTGTGGATGTAGCGGTTGTCGCTGACGAGGTAGACCATCCCGTTCTGAACCGTGGCCTTCGTCGGGATGCCGGAGCGCGATTTGGCCCGGTAGGCGCCGAATTTGATCTCGCCGGTGTCCTCGGTCGAGCACACGAGCTCGATGTCTTCGCCGGTCTGCGGGTGCTTCATCGTGATCGGATCGCAAGCGTACGGCGACGGGTTGCGCTTCGAGTCGACCGAGACGTAGTCGGCCTGGATGTCGATCTTCTCGTTCTGCTTGGCGATGATGCGGGCGACGACGAAGCCGCCGGGGTTCTCGGGGCGCGGATCGGCGCAGCGGACGAGGTAACCGCGCTCGCTGCTCGTGCGGCGCGAGACGAGGATGATGTCGCCGGCGCGAATCGCAGGCTCGATCGAGGCGGCGAGCATCGGATCGTCCGCGGGGACGACCCAGACGTCGAACGCGGTCACATAGAGGACGCCGCAGATCACGCCGAGGATGCCGACGATCCAGGCGATGACCTTCAGCACTTTCATCCTGAGAGTAAGTAAACGCCCGATCGTCCGCGGGGGCAAATGAAGGAGATTCACAGGAGGCGCAGAGGCGCGGAGGTTTTTGGGTGAAGAAGAACCTCCGCGCCTCGGCGCGTCCTGTCGATCCCAGTCCTCAGGCCCGCGGCAGGTTCACGCTGACTTCCGCTCCTCCGTCCACGTTGTGCGCCTCCGCCGTGCCGCCGTGCGCTTCGACGATGCGGCGGACGAGCGCGAGGCCGAGGCCGGTGCCGCCGTCGCCGATGCGCGCGCGCGCGCTGTCGCCGCGGGCGAAAGCGTCGAACGCGCGCGGGAGGAAATCGGCTGGAAATCCCGGGCCGCGGTCGCGCACGACGATCGCGACGCGCGCGCCCTCCGCGCGGACGGTGACGACGAGCGGCTCGCCCGCGGGATGGCCGTGCGCGCGCGCGTTGGCGACGACATTGTGGAGCGCTCGACCGAGGAGCGCGCGGTCCGCGTGGATCGTCGCGTCGTCCGCGACGCCTTCGACGACGACGTCGATCGGGCCGGCCGCGCGCTCCTCGTCGGCGCGCGCGCGCACCCACGGCACCACCGCGAGCGGCTCGCGCCGCAAATCGGCGAGCCCGGCGCGCGTGACCGCGAGGAGATCGCCGAGGATCGCGTCGACCTCGCCGAGCTCGCGCTCGATCACCGCGAGCTGTGGCGCGGGCGAGCGGCGGCTCTCGGGCGCCGCGTCGTCGCTCGCGCGGTCACGCGCGATCTCGAGCGCGACGCGCGCGCGTCCGAGCGGTGATCGGAGCTCGTGGCTGATCGCGCCGAGCAGCTCCCGCTGCCCGCGAACGGTCGCTTCGACGCGCGCGGCCATCTCGTTGAACGACACCGCGACGCCGTGCACCTCGCTCGCGACCCATCGCTTCGGCGCTTCGGCGACGTCCGTTCGGAACGCGAGATCGCCCCCGCCGAAGCGTGCGGCGGCTTCGCCGAGGCGCTCGAGCGGGCGCGCGAGCTGGTTCGACACGTGTCCGGCCGCGACGACGATGACGAGCATCGCCGCCGCGAGCCCGAGCCCGAGCCTCCAGAGCGGCGCGGGCCGAAATCCGCCGCCGTAGCGCTCCATCCGCAGCGCGCCGAGGAGCTCGCCGCCGCGCACGATCGGCACGAACACCTGCTCCGGCCCCGCCGGCGCGAAGAGGCCGCCGCGCTTCGCGACGCGCGCGACGTTCGGCGGCAGGCGCGCGGGATCGCGAACGAGCTTCACCTCGAAGCCGGTTACGCGCCGCACCTCGGCGACGAAATCGTCGGTCGCCTTCGGATCGTCCCATCTCGCCGCGAGCTCGCTCGACACGTTGCGCGCGAGCACCTCCGCGCCCGTCGTGAACGCCTCGGGCCGCGCGCACCCGACGACCGCGGCGCTCGACGCGAACGCGAGGACGATCGCGCCGAAGAACCAGAGAAAGAGCCGCGTCCGAAGCGTGCGAATCCCGCGCATCCTGGACATTTGCCCGCTCGCGCACGCGCGGTCACGCGGGTTTACGAACTCTTACGCATCGCCGTGACGCGGTGGCGCGTAACGGTGACGCGGTGGCGCGTAACGGTGACGCGGTGGCGCGTAAGGGTGACGCGGTGGCGCGTAAGGGTGACGCGGTGGCGCGTAACGGTGACGCGGTGGCGTAATCCTGCGTGCGCACGTGATCTCGGCGCAAAACCGCGGTTCAAGCCCCCGCGGGGCGCACGAGCACGTAACCGACGCCGCGCACCGTGCGAATCAGCTTCGGATCGCGCGGATCCTCTTCGAGCTTTTGCCGAAGGTGGCTCACGTGGACGTCGAGCGAACGATCGACGCTGGGATCGTACTCGCCGCCTTTGACGGCGCGCGCGAGCTCTTCGCGCGGGACGGTCTCGCCGGCGCGGCGCGCGAGCGCGACGAGGACGCGCATCTCGAACGACGTGAGCTGCACTTCGCTCCCCGCGAGCGTCACGCGGTGCGCGGGGACGTCGACGTCGAGCGCGCCGACGGCGATCCGCTCGGCGGCGGGCGCGCGCCCTTGCGTGCGGCGCAGGACCGCGCGCATCCGCGCGAGGAGCTCGCGCGGGTTGAATGGCTTCGGCACGTAATCGTCCGCGCCGATCTCCAAACCGACGATTCGATCCGTGTCGTCGCCGCGCGCGGTGAGCATGAGGATCGGCACGTCGTGCGCGCGCCGCACGCGGCGGCACACCTCGAAGCCGTCGATCCCGGGGAGCATCACGTCGAGCAAGACGACGTCGAACGCGCGCGCGTCGAGCTCCGCGAGCGCTTCCGGTCCGGCTTCGACGTGAACGAGCTCGACGCCGTGCGGCTCGAAATATTCGGACAGGAGCCGCGCGAGCTCGCGATCGTCGTCGACGAGGAGGGCGCGCATCGCTTTCGGGATAGCATGAAGGGCGATGGGTCGTTCACGGGCCGCGCGCCTACGCCGCCGCTTCCTCGTCGCGATGGGATTGCCCGCGTTCGCGGCGCCGTTCGCGTGCACGCAGCAGAGCACGCTCGTCAGCGCGCCGCTCTTCGAAGGCGACGCGGCGGTGCTCGCGAGCGCGTACGACGCGGGGAAGCTCCCGGTCGCGAGCGGTTCGGCGACGAAGTCGTACGCGGCCGATCCGCCCGAGCCGGTGCCGCCGATGTACGCGCACACGACGGGGAAGGTGTGCCGCGACGATCTCGAGCCGCCGATTCGGCCGGAGCTGCCGCCGCCGTTCGACGCGTGCCCGCGGCGCACCGCGAACGGCGGCCAGTTCAGCGCGAAGACGACGCGCGCCGAGCGCGCGAGCCAGCCGGACACGTGCTGCTACCTGACGTTCGGACCGATGGCGGTGCCGGGGCGCGCGCTGCGCGACGCGGACGCGCGCGCGGTCGTCGCGCCGATCGCGAAGCGCGCGGACTGGGCGCGCGCCGGTGTGGCGCGCGGAGGTGCGACGCGCGGAGGCGCGGCGCGCGACGACGACGCCCGCGCGTGGCTCGCGGACGCGGCGCTCGAGCACGCGTCGATCGCGTCGTTCGCGCGCCTCGCGCTCGACTTGATGGCGCATGGCGCGCCGCCCGATTTGATCGCCGGCGCGCACGCCGCGGCGCTCGACGAAATCGAGCACGCGCGGATCGCGTTTGCGTTCGCGTCGGAGCGCGCGGGCGAGCCGTTCGGACCGGGCGCGCTGCCGATCGCGTCGCTCGCGCGCGATCTCGCGTCGCGCGCGCGCGATCTTGCGTCACTCGCGCGCGAGACGTTCACCGACGGATGCATCGGCGAGACGCTCGCCGCGCTGGATGCGCGCGATCGCGCCGAGGCTGCGCGCGATCCGCGCGTCCGCCGAGCGCTCCTGCGCATCGCGCGCGACGAAGAGCGCCACGCCGAGCTCGCGTGGCGGATCGTCGCGTGGATGCTCCGCGCGGGCGGCGCACCGGTTCGCGCCGCGCTCCGCGACGTCGCGCTCGCCGCGGACACGCCGCTCGCGAAGCGCGCGATCCGCGACGTCATCGGCCCGTGCGCGTGCGCGCTCTTCGCGGCCTAGCGCCGTCGAGAGCACATCGATCACGTCACGGATTCGGATCCGCCGTGTTCATCGCGACTGCCGCGCGCAGGTGCCCCTCCGCGCGCTTCGACCACGGGCCCGTCGGGTGATCGCGCAGCCACTCGCGGAACGCCTCCGCCGACGCCGCGAACCGCCGCCGCCGAAATTCGAGCACGCCGCGCGCGTACGCCGCCGGATACGACGGATCGATCGCCGCGATCTTGTTCACTCGTTCGAGCCGCCACTCGTCGATCCCGAGCTGCTCGCCGACCAAGATCGCGTCGCACTGTTTCTGCTCCGTCGCGCCGCGCCGCGCCGCCTCGATCGCCGCGCGCTTCGCGTCGCTCACGTGCGGGTGCGAGAGATAGAAGCGATAGAGCGCGCGCATCTCGTCGAGCGACGGCGCGAGCTCCGCGCGCCCTTCGAGCCCGATGAACGCATCCCACATCAGCTTGAAGACGACGCGCCGCTCGATGTCGCCGAACATCACCGTCTTGTCGCGCACCCACCCTTCGCGACGCATGCGCCGAAGGAACGACCCGCCGAGCTCGCCGAGCTCTTCCGACTCGTTACCCGTCGCCTCGAAGCGCGCGACCTCGACGAGGAAGCCTTCGAGCTGCGACGCGCGAAGCCGAACGAGCGCGTCGATCCCCGCGGCGACCGCCGCTGGAATGAGCGAATCCACTTTGATCCGCGCCTGGCGAAGCTCCTGTCCCGACGCATCTTTCGCTTCGAGCGCGTGAAACTCGCGGATCGCCGACGCGAGGGCGCGGACGTCGTCAGGTAGCGCCTCGCGCCTCACACGCTCCGCAAGCGCGCGATCCGCGACGATGCGCCGATCGAGCTCCTGCGAATCGACGATCGGCAGCGGCACGACGTCGGGCGGCGCCGCGCGCGGCAAGACGAGCGGTCCGAACACGAGCGCCACACCGAGCGGCACGAGCGCGAGGAGAGAGCTACGTTTCATCGTGAGCTCGCTTGCGATGGTATCATCGTGGCAAGCAGAACAACCTGGGAGAGATCAGAACGTGTTCGAGCATCGACGCTACACGCGGGCGCCGTTGGCGGTTCCAGCCGAGTTCGTTGCGAAGGGCGGAAAGGATCGCGTCGGTGGGCGCGCGAAGGACATCTCGCTCGGCGGGATGTTCCTCGAGACGCCCGAGCCCCTGCCGCACAACGCAGCGCTCGTCATCTACGTGACGATCCCGGGCGAGAAGGCGCCGTTCGCGCTCCCAGGGATCGTGCGCTGGACACGCCCGGACGGGATGGGGATTCAGTTCGATCTGCTCGGCGCGCGCGAGACGCACGCGATTGCAGAATACACGCGTTCGAAGACGGCTTAGCGCAAACGTCCATCTGTCGGAACGGATCGCCCGCCGCCGCGAGCACGCGGTCCCGCGGGCGGCGCGATCCGCTTCGCTGGCTCCATCTGAACGACGCGCGGCTAGCCTACTCCGCGAACGAGTAGTCGATCGGGATCGACACCGATCCGCCGCGCGTGAAGCGCACGCGGTAGAGCGCGCTCGTCGCGCACGCTTGCGTGTCGGGCGCGAGCGGCGGATCGAAGCGCGCGCGCTGGATGAAGCCGTCGTCGGCGATCGTGACGTCGACGACGGTGCTGACGGTGAGCTTCACGCCCGGCGCGGGCGGGCGCGCGGCGATGCACGCGCGGATGCCGCGCGCGATCGACGTCTCCGCGTGCGGATCCGGCTCGATCACCGCGGGCTGCGCGCTCGGCGCGGGCTTCGGCGCGGTCGCGACGAGCGGTGGCGTCGTCGGCGCGGGGGGCGGCGCGGGCGCCGACGACGTCGGCGCGAGCGCGACGGTCGGCGCCGTCGCTGCTACCGGGATCGCGAACGCGACCGCCGGGCGCACCGACGACGGCGTGTGATCGACCTTCAGCGTCGCGACGTCGTCCGCCGCGAACTCCGCGTGCGCCGGCGCCGCGACCGTCGACCCGCGCGTCTCGCCCGAGCGCGGCGTCGCGCCGATCGCGATGACCCCTTCGTTCACATCGATGACGACGCGCGCACCCTCGCGCGCGACGCGCAGCTCCGTGCCGTGCACCGCGACCCGCGACGTCCCCACGTCGACCGCGAACGGCTCGCCCTGCGTCGCCGGCGCGACCTTCGCTTCGACCGCGCCGCGCTCGAGCGAAAGAACGAGCGTCCCCTGCGTCCGCGTCACGACGATCCGCGACATTGGCTCGACCCAGAACGCGACCGTCTTCGCGCCGTCCGCGCCTGCGCGCTCGATGAGCGCACGCGCGCCGCCGCGCGTCTCGACCACCGCGCGCGCGCCGACGGACGTCCCCGCCGCCGCCGCGCTCCCGTTCACGAGCACTTCGCCGTCGCCATCGCGCCCGACGATCGTCCCCGCCGCCGGCTCCGCCTGCACCGTCGGTGCGTCGAGCGTCGCCTCGCGCGGCCGCCCCACGAAGAGCGCCGCGGCCGCCGCCGCCGCGAGCACGCCCGCGACCGGCAGCCACATCGGATGCGCCGCGCGCCGCTTCTTCTCCTCTGCCTCCGCCTTCACGCGCGCGAAGAGCTTCGCTTCGACCCTCTCCCAGTCGACCTCGGGATGCTCCGTCGCCTCTCGCATCTCGCGAACGACGTCGTCGAGCGCGCGCTTCTCGCCGGGCGCGCTCACGTCTCACCTGCGGCTTTCGAGAACGTCGCTTTCAATCCCGCGAGCGCCGGCTCCTCCGCGATGAGCTGCTCGAGCTCGCGCCGCGCATAAAAGAGCCGCGTCCGCACCGTGAGCACCGGACAGCCGACGATGTCCGCGATCTCGGTCGGCGGCAGGCCCTCGAGCTCGTGGAGCACGAAGACGACGCGCTTCTTCTCGGCGAGCTTGTCGAGCAAGCGCGAGAACGCGCGCACGCGCGCGCGGCGATCCGCGTCCTCGTCGGGCATGAGCGTGTCGTCGTCCGGCGTGATGTCGGGCGGCGCTTCTTCGCTGTAGACGGGGCGGCTCCGCGCCGCGCGCCGGTGCATCAAGACGACGTTGACGGTCACGCGATGGAGCCACGTCGAGAACTTCGACTGCCCGCGGAAGTCCTTCAGGCTCTTGTAGACCTGGAAGAAGACCTCTTGCGCGACGTCGTCGAGATCGCTTCGCGCGCCGAGCATGCGGTACACGAGGCGCGCGACGTCGTTGCGGTGGCGCTCGTAGAGCGTGCGGAACGCGGCCGTGTCCCCGCCCGACGCGCGCGCGATCAACCCCTCCTCGTCCGCCATGCGCGGCTTCACGTTGTTGCGCCGCTCGAGCGCTTGTCCAGCGCCGTCCACCAAGCGGAGCGGCAGAAGCGTGTTTTGGAGGGCCGCGGCACTCACCACCACGATCCGTTGCCCGGATCGGCCGCGCCGTTCAAGGCGAAGCGCGATGGGTACGTGAACGTGCGAGCAGCGCGGCCCGGCGCTCTCAGAAGAGCGTCTTCAGGTCGACCTTGTCCTGCTTCTTCTGCTCGAGGAGGTGGTTCACCGCCTTGAGGATGCGCGTCTTCGTCGGGCCGCTGACCGCGCCGCCCTTCAGCGCCGCGTCGATCGCGCGCTGCGTGACCGGACGCCCGGAGCGCGGCTTGCGCGTCTCTTTCGCGGCGCCTTCCGTCGCCTCGCCGCTCTTCTGCGCGCGCTTCTTCAGCCGGATCGCGCGGTCCTCGGGCGTGAGCGTCTCGAGCTTGTGCGACGCGGCGATGATGCGGCGCGCGTCGAGCTTCTTGGTCGAAATGAACTTGGCGAACTTCGAATCGGACATCGTTTTCCTCGGTGCTTTTCGAGCGGGGCGCGGGAACGTAGCGGAGCGTCCAGCGACGCGCAAGCGGTCGACTCCGCCGCCACAGCTGTGGCTCAAGGCGTCTCCACGGCCGTCGCGCAAACGAGCGCCACCTGGGCGAGCGCGCCGCGTAAACGCGAGCGGGAGCGCGGGCCTCGTACGTGCATTGGCATCGCCGCCAATGAGCCATGCCCACGCGATTCGCCTCGACCCCCACGCCGCGGACACGGACCGGCCGACCCCGAGCCACGTCGCCGCGAAGATCCTCCGCGACCCGCCCGTGCCGAGCCACCTCGTTCAGTTCCACAAGGACGAGCGCTTCCTCCTCGAGACGGTGAGCCGCTTCCTCGCGAGCGGGCTGGAGAGCGGCGAGCGCGTCATGGCGATCACGACGCCGTCGCATCGAACGGCGCTCACGGCGATGCTCGAACGCCACGGCCTCGACGACGCGCTCGCGTCGGGGAGGCTCGCGTTCCTCGACGCGCGCGGGTCGCTCGCGAAGTTCATGGTGGGCGACGCGCCCGATCCCGATCTCTTCGCGTCGATGTTCGCGCACGAGATGGGGCGCGTGCGGGACGGAGACCCGCGGGTGCGCGTGCGCATCTTCGGAGAGATGGTCGACCTCCTGTGGCGCGACGGGAACACGCGCGCCGCGGTGCGCCTCGAGGAGCTGTGGAACGAGGCCGCGCGCGATCACTCGTTCTCGCTTTTGTGCGCGTACGCGATGGGGAGCTTCTACCGCGAAGGCGACGCCGAGCAGTTCATGGAGGTGTGCCGCCAGCACGGGCACGTGTTCCCGGCCGAGACGTTCGCGCAGATCGACGACACGGACGCGCGGCTGCGCGAGATCAGCGTCTTGCAGCAGCGCGCGCAGGCGCTCGAGCACGAGATCGTGCAGCGGCGCGAGCTCGAACGCGCGCTCCGAGATGCGCTGCGCGATCGCACGCGCGTCGAGGACGAGCTGCGCGCGGCGCTCGAGCGCGAGCGCGTCGCGCGCGCCGAAGCCGAGAAGGACGCCCGGTTCAAAGAGGTGTTCGTCGGCATCCTCGGCCACGATCTGCGAAACCCGCTCAGCACCATCTTGATGACGGCGCGCGCGATGCAGATGGATCCGAAGCCGAAGGGCGACGAGGGGGCGCGGCGCGTCGAGCGCATCGCGTCGAGCTGCGGCCGGATGCAGCGCCTCATCGAGCAGCTCCTCGACATGACGCGCGCGCGGCTCGCGGGAGGCATTCGCATCGTGCGGCAGCCGCCGCGCGATCTCGCGCTCGTCGTCGCGCGCATGGTCGAATCGACGCGGACCGGGAGCGGCGCGACGACGATGACGTTCCGCGCCGAGGGCGACACGACGGCGAGCGTCGACGTCGACCGCTTCGAGCAAGTCGTCGCGAACCTCCTCGGCAACGCGATCGCGCACGGCGATCGCGAGCGGCCGGTGACGATCGTCCTCGACGGCGCCGGCGAATCGCTTCGCCTGAGCGTGCACAACTTCGGCGCGCC
>Ga0100403_1002326_pt1 | contig 15421 bp, 18 predicted proteins | sample CryGeymet201501t_FD_83663 | JGI IMG/M metagenome (GOLD analysis project Ga0100403, IMG submission 83663) | Groundwater microbial communities from Crystal Geyser aquifers in Utah, USA - Crystal Geyser metaG 2015-01t | ecosystem: Environmental > Aquatic > Deep subsurface > Groundwater | place...
GTGGCAGGGCACCCAGTGTTTCCAGGTAATCACCAGGAAGGACGTGCGAGTTACCGGTGAGGAGGACTTTACCACCCTTGCGTGGAAGGTTGATCCTACGCAAGACGATTCGACACCATTCCTGTGCTGCCTGAGGGGAGCCGACAGCAAGCTCAGTGATCACTTCACGGTGTGTGAGCGGTTCTTCCAAATTGGCTACTATGGCTCAGGCCAATGTGGAGAATAAGATGAATCAGCATAGTAGTACGATGCTTACCGTATACCTCGATCACACAGGCAGGCGTTACTTGGTACTGACAACGAAAGCTCCTGTCCCTGCAATCATTGTTGGAAAAAGTTCGACAAGCCATTCCGAGAAGACTGTGATACAGTCCAGATCGCAGACTGGGAGTACACACTTTGCGGAGTAGCCCGTGAGTTGTAGTCCAAAACTATAGTTTCCTTTCTCGCTTTAAGGGTAGAAATGAACACTAACAATAAGCAGTCGTACGCTGAGGTAGTGAAGGCGAAAGAAGCTGAAGCTAACTGGACGCGATCCGGTACGCCTATAATCCAAAGCCATGTGTGGCATAAGGGTACGTGCTTCTTTGTATCTACTATGTTCATGGAATGCTCCTCCCTATATGGGCAGAAGATATCTTACTATGAGCACATGGCTACAATGATGGATGAGTCTGGCCAATCTTCCCTTGGGATTGTGGCTCACTTCTCAAGTAACAGTAAAAGATTTGAACATCACATTGACTTGTGCGAGCAACTCTCCTACGTCGGAAAATACATCAGCAAGCCAACTGAGAAGTGATACTATGAACATTGACGAAAAGCAGCTCTTAATCCTTTGTCTATGTTAGGAGCATGAGAAGTATGATAAGTTCTTTACGAGATATGCAAAAACAAATCGCTACTGGCATTAACGAGTTACTGAACGATCACCCCGCAACCGAAACTCCGCCCACGCATACAAGTTTTATTTGATACATACGCAGCCTCAATAGGAGCCCAAATTGATCACCTCAACTGAATACAATATCTGGAATGCTTGCATAAAAACTGGGGTAGTAGTTTATGCCCGAAATTTTAAGCAGGCTTTTATGGGAGATTTATATTATCTCAAGGATAAGCAAAAATTTGTTCTTGCTGGTATTCCCTATGACGATATTATGGGACAACCTCTAACATTGTCCCATGTTAAATTATCGGACGTTGAAGTTTTTGCAGACTTTGATCGTGATACATTAGTGATCAAGGATCAATACATCGCTTTTTGTATTTACGATCTGGAAATTACTAAAGTTTTAGAAATCTTCCTGATTAAATACTCTAATTATCCCGTGTATAAACATCAGCTTAAGTTAGTTAATGAACTTAAGACTAGTTTTTAGGAGTGCTAAATGAATAAATCTAATCCATGCGACCACAAGTGGGAGTCATTCGATGACTCTTATGATGACGCCTACGGAACGGTGACCTTGCGGGGTTTGGAATGCTCTCTCTGTGGAGAAGTCCGTGATTGTGATACAACACCAGACAACAGATATGAACCCGACTACGATGGCTCTGAAGCTGCCTACTACGCTCAAGGAGATTAAGATGATAGAAAAAACTCTTGCCGAATATGAGACTGCCGTATTTAATCGACTTGCTAAGCTTGGTTACCCTCAATCTCAAGTTGACCTAGATGAAGTTTGGGACGACTGGATTGATAATATTCCGTCTACCTTAGCCGCGTCTCGACAAATACGGCACATATATGCCAAACAACTTAACGGTAAGGATAACTAATGAATCCTCCAACTTTTCGCCCAATGCTAGCAATTCATGCCCCAAAGGATTTAACTAAGCTCCCTTGGCCGATGTTAGCCTCCCCGAAACTTGATGGGATTAGGGGAATTATCAAAAATGGTGTGATGTATAGTCGATCCCTGAAGAAAATTCCTAGTGAAGCTGCCCAACAAATTGCTAGATATGCGCCAGTAGCATATAATCACTTTGAGGGGGAATTAATGTCCTCCGATGGGCATGATCCATTCTCCATTGTTATGACCAAGGGAGACTTGCACCCACTAAAACTTCATGTATTCGACACAACAGACGTTGCTCGAAGAAATTCCCCTTACAGCGCTCGGGCCGCTCATCTTAATAGCATAAAAAACCTATACCTATGGCCATTTGTTACAGTCATCACGCAAACTCTTTTATTCAGTGCAGACGAATTAAAAGCATATGAGGAAATGGTTCTTGTTAATGGGGGTGAGGGTGTTGTTCTTCGGCATCCCGATAGTCCTTACAAATATGGGCGTAGTACTGTAAAACAGGCGTGGATGTTGAAGGTAGTTCAATTCAAAACGTCGGAGGCTCGAGTAGTTAATTTTAACCCACTGCAACAGAATAACAACATACCTACCGTTAGCGCATTAGGCCTAACGGAGCGCGGGCATAACCAGGAGAATAAACAAATCCTCGATACTCTTGGATCACTTGTAGTAGAAGACCTCAGAACTGGTCGTATATTCTCGATCGGCACTGGATTTAGTGAGGCCCTCCGAAAGCAAATATGGGATTATCGTTCTTTGTTTTTGAATACTTTTATTACCTACAAGTATAAGGGCTTTGGGCAAAAAGAGCTGCCTCGGCAACCGGTTTTTATTCGATTCCGGCCTGATGTGGACATGTAAAAGCATTTTCCGGTCTGGTATTTTTAACCCGATTGGGATATCATCACCGAACAAAATGAAAAACCGATCAATGCCAGTTTCCTTAATCACTCAATTCCCCGGATTGTTTCATGGTGAAACAGTCAGGGATTACCCGTGCGATTCTGCACATTAACTAGTAAGGAGTTCAAAATGGCACAGATTTCAGCTAAGAGCAAGAACCACCCTGAGAAAGTTGTTGTAGACTATGATATGCCTGTAGATTTGGCTGGTCTTGTTAGTCGGTTTGGAGAAGCCGCTGTATATGATGCGGCTGAAGCTAACTTCACTATTACACTTCAGAACATTATTCGAACTAACATTGAAGACCCTGTTGCAGCAGCCGCAGCGGTGAACAACTATGTACCGGGTGTTCGTAAGCCGCGTGAGCGTAAGTCCGTTCTGGATAAGGTATCTGACAGCCTCAGCAAGCTCACTCCCGATGAGCAAAAAGAACTTCTGGCGCGTATTCGCGCCCTTCGTTCTGCGTAAACTTGCACTAACCACCCGGCAACGTTAGAACTAACCTTCAACGTTGCCGGGTACTTAAAGTATACAAAGGAATCTACATGAATAAAGTATACATCTTAACGGATGGCGGGCAGGATTATTCTGACGCCCTCCGATTTGGAGATATTCAATTCTGCTTATCCATACCCCCGAGACGAAACGATATTTCCCAAATGTTCCGGGAACTTAAAGTTGCCCTTGCCGACGCTCAACCCAATGATATGATCTTGATTAACGGTCTGAGTAGCCTGTGTTGTGTAGCTACAGCAATTCTCGCAGACCGTTACGGGGAAGTACATTACTTGCTTTTCGTTGACGGGAAGTATAAAAAGCAAGACCTCATTCTTACGAATGACCTTTTGGAGAATTAAATGTTACCCCAACAATGCTTCGATAATACGCAAATCAGTAGTTATAAAACTTGTCCTCGATCTTACTTCATTCGGCATGTTCTGGAATGGCGTGGAACAGGAACAGCTATTCCATTAGTGTTTGGGCTTTCTTGGCATAACGCTATGGATGCTTTGTACACTAACAAAGACCTTCCTCACCGAGATGTAATAGAACTCTCCTTTGAGGCATTCAAACTTGAGTGGGAGCGCAATGGGTTTAACCCTGTGCCATCGTTATCCCAAGATTCTGAATACTCCCCTCGAACCCCAACCATCGCTAAGGAAATGTTAGACAACTACCTCCACACACGGAGACGTCTTCTCCATGAGTGTGAGTTGATAAGTTACGAACAACCAGTAGCTGTTCCCATGCCAACGGTAGACGACACTTGGTACATTGGGCGTTTGGATAAGACAATCTCCTACCAAGGCCAAACAATTATCCTGGAACATAAAACAACTACCGCATACGCTACTATCGGAAACTTTCGATCGGACTACGTGGACAGTTGGTACTCCAGTAGTCAAGTAAAGGGCTACCAGTTTATGGGAAGTCTTTACTACCCGGACAAAAACGCTCCGCAAGTATGGGTAGACGCCTCCTTGGTCCATAAAAAAATCCATGATGCTTTCAAACTAATCCCCATAAACCATTCAGCGATTCTTCTTCAAGAGTGGTTAGTGGATACTACTCGATGGATACAAGATATTAAAAAAGACAAGGCCGCATTCGCTGAGGCCGGAGAACTTACTGAAGGAACTTTCAAGCGCAACGAAGATAGTTGTTATGGAAAGTTTGGTAGCTGTCCGTTCCTGGACATCTGCCGAACCTGTGCAGACCCAAGTAAGTTAAGCGCTCCGCCTCCCGGATTCATCAAGGAAGTGTGGGAACCTTTCTCTATTTTGGGTCTTACTAAGTTGTTGACTACTCAAGAGGAAATACAAAATGGCTAATGCAAAAGACATCACTGGAGAAAATCACGCGTTTCTTATGCTCGGAGATACTGGTAGCGGGAAAACTACACAGTTTTTAACGTTGCCGGGGAAGAAGTTTGTATATCTCTTTGACCCCAATGCGAGCCTATCCCTCCGAGGCTATGATGTGGAGTACGAAGCATTCCTCCCGGAAAATCTAAACCTCAGTGCAAAGTCACTTGCAAAGGGGAAGGGTGACGTTAGTCCGGGAAATAACGTGTCTGACGTATACCGGCAGTGGGAAGAAGATTTCCAATCTCGTTTATCCGATGGTTTCTTTAACGATTTTGACGTGATTGGAATGGACAGCGCTACAACTTTCCTTGACCTTATTATGGATAGAATCCTTTCTATCAATGGCCGTCCTGGGGCCTGGCCAAACCAAGATGACTATGGCCCACAGATGATTGCATTTACCAATGTGTGCCGCGCCCTACTTGGTTTGGGCAAAACAATCTACATGACTGGTCATCTAGAAATGAAGCAGGATAACCTGACACAGCGAGTATTCCGAAAACCTATGATGACCGGACGTTTGAGTACTAAAATCCCTTTACTTTTTTCTGATATTTTTGTAACTGAGTGTGAGTCTACTCCGGATGGGATGGCGTATAGAATCCAAACTGTACCTGATCGAATGACTACAACGGTACGAACATCCTTCAAAGGCCTATCCCCGTATGAAGATGTCACATTGGACTTCTCCAAGCCGCTTGAAAACCAAGGCTTGGGAAGAATCTGGAAAGACTCTTATGGAGTTTCCTAATGAAAAGATTTCTTTGTTACCTTGGTTGGCATTCTCCGTATAACTTACAATTCAAAGTAATCTGTAAACATTGCGGAAAAACATTATATCGTAAGCACTAATTACGATTGAAATAAAGGGAATGTTTCATTATGAAACGTTTCCTTTCGTGGGGAAACCCACTAACTCCGGGAAACCGGCTTTGGACGAAAGTCCCATAAAACTGGAGCAACTGTATGACCTTTATCTCGATGAACTTTAGCGAAGTAGAAGAAGACAAGCCCGTATCGCCGGGGTTTTATTCCTTGCGAATTGATTCTTGTGAAGTTACTGCCACCGGGCCTAACAGTAAACATCCCGGTAGCCCAATGCTTCGAGTTGGGCTTAACATTCTTGACAATGACAACGCGCCTATGGTGTCCCACTTTATTACCTTTCCAAACGAAGGGGATGAGCCAGGTACAATCAAAATGAAGAGCTTGAATTTCAAGCGTTTCATGCAGGCGTTTAAGCTTCCCCTTAATGATGATGGAATTGACTTGGAGCAATTGGCCCTACAAGCTCTTGGGGCTGAGGCTACTTGTGAACTCTCTCTAAGTGAAGTAGATGATAGTGGGAACATCTACAATCGCCTACGCCTTCCAAAGCTCACAACTGAGCTCAAGGTAAAAGCCCCGGCGCGTCGTCGGTAATTAGTTTAATTTAATCCCCTCAGCGAACAATTGCTGAGGGGATTTTTGGAGCTATTATGAACATAGATGATATCGTTGATCCAATTGATGACCTTACGGAAGCTGAACTAATTCAACGGTTGAGGGACATTCGACGCCGCCGGGAGTCTGTAAAGCCAGCTACGGTGAACAGGAATAAGCGAGCCGCTAAGAAGGGCAGTCAAAGTAGGGTGAGTAAAGTAGAAGCTCTGCTAGCAGGTCTATCTGAGGCAGAAATTGAAACTCTTTTAGCTCAACTCTAAGGATTATCATGGCCCGCACAACTAAACTAAAATACGTAAAATTGAGTGATATTAAAGTAGGCGTTCGTTTCCGGGAGGATTTAGGTAACATTGAAGAATTAATTCAATCTATCCGGGAAAAGGGAATCCTTCAACCCATAACCCTTGATAGTGATTACAACCTTCAAGCGGGCGGACGTCGAGTTCACGCTGCAACCTGTCTGGAATTAAAAGAAGTCCCCGCATTGATTCGGGAAAGTTCTGGATTGCTTGACCTCCGGGAAGTGGAGCTAATTGAAAATGCGCATCGGAAGGATTTTACTTGGCAGGAAAAAGCTAAGTTGATTTTTGAAGTAGACCAGTTGTACCGGGAAAAAGACCCCGACTGGAGCATACGAAAAGCTAGCTGTTTGCTGGAAGAGTCTATTGCAACAATGTCTCGTTACATTCAACTGGCCAAGGCATTGAATGTAATTCCTGACATTGGGGCTTGCGATTCCATGCAAGACGCCATGCGCATGTTAAAGCGGTACGAAGAAAATAAAATCACAGCCGCCTTGCGAAAACATCAAAATATTCGGGTAGAAGTAGAATCTTCCTTAGATGCGACTACTTCAGGGCTTACCGCAGCCCTTAATATGGCAAACAAGAATTACATAATCGCTGACGCCTTTGCCGAGCTTAGCAAACTCCGGACAGGGGGAAGAATCCACTTCGTTGAGTGCGATCCCCCTTATGGGATTGATTTAACAAAAACAAAAAAAGGTCAGAACGATAATTCTGGTAGCTTAGTTTCTTCTTATGCTGAAATTAAGCCGAGTGATTACAAAGAGTTTCTACAAAAACTAACGGCTGAACTTTTTCGAGTTACCTACAAAGACGCTTGGATGGTATTCTGGTATGGGCAAACTTGGTATACTGAAGTTAAACAATCTCTGGAAGAGGCTGGGTGGCAAGTAGATGATATCCCAGCTATCTGGGTTAAAGCGCGTGGTCAATCTATGCAACCCAACTATAACCTAGCCAAGGGGTATGAAACCTTTCTTGTCTGTCGTAAGGGGGCTGCAATGCTGAATAAACCAGCCACGCTAAATGTTTTTTCCGGGCCAGACCTTCCAACAGCTGATAAATATCATCCAACTCAGCGCCCCCGTTGGCTATTGGATCATATTCTTAACGTTTTCCTCTTTGGTAATGAGACAATTCTAGTACCATTTCTCGGAAGCGGTATGACTCTTCGAAGCGCTTTCAACCTTGGCTTTCATGCCTTTGGCTTTGACATAAATGGAGAGTACAAAAATCGGTTTTTACTTGAAGTCGAGAAAGACTTCAAAGAAGTATTAGCCCAGTCTACCAACAGCGAGGCTTAATATGTTTCTCCCAGAAGCAACGCCTAAACTAATTAAACCAAGTGGGTCACCAGAAGCTAAGGTTGCAATTGTCGGAGATTTTCCAAACAGGTTTGATCTTCGTAATATGCAAGCCTTCAGTGGCCCTGCGGGTACGGTACTAGAGCAATGTTTTCATAGCGCTGGTTTTATCAAAAGTGATTTATATCTTACTAATGTATTCAAAATAGTGCCCGACTACGCAGGAACTTTTTACCAAGAGTATAAAAAGCAAATCTTGCCCGAAGCTCTCCCGCATGTACAGGCATTCTACGAAGAAATAAACTCGCTGGATGTTAATGTAATTGTTGCATGCGGGCCTATGGCAGCCCAGATTCTTTGTGGAACCTCTAACATAAACACTTACCGAGGTTATGTCTTCCGAGCAGTAGATAAAGTTACAAGTTGTAATAAAATAATTCCGACACTTTCTCCAGGAGAAACAATTCGAGGGAACTATCTTGGGCGATACCTAATCTCCCATGACTTGCAAAAAGCAAAAATTGAGGCCAGCACTAAGTCTTTAATTATTCCAGAGCGTAAACTTGCATACACATTTAATTCTCTCAGTGAAGTAATGGACTGGATAGATTACTTCCTGGGTGAACCAATTGTGTCCTTTGATATTGAAGTTACTCACTATGAATTAGCTTCTATTGCATTTTCCAGTGACCCAAACTTAGCTTGCTCAATTCCCCTGGACGAGCGTTGGTCGGTGGAAGAAGAGGCCATAATATATCGGGGCATTCAATCTATTCTTGGAAACAAAAGTATAATAAAAGTAGGACAAAATCTTATCTTTGATATACAATTCCTGTTAGCTCGATGTGGAATTGTAGTGGACGGGCCAATCTATGATACCATGATAGCCCACTCGGTTATGTACCCTGACCTGAAAAAAGGTCTTGGTTTCTTGGGTAGTATTTACTTAGGGAATCAACCTTACTGGAAAGATATGGTTAAGTTTAATAACATTAAGGACGAAGCATAATGACAATTAAAGAAATTATAATTCCAAAGATTGGAATTGTTACTTTCTTAAAACCCGACGGTTGGTATTATTGCACAAAGGCTAACTTAAATGTAACTTCCCCAGAGAAATCAAAAAACCTCACTGGCCCATTTAAGTCCTTGTCAGATATCCTAGCTATTGTTGGCAGTTGTTCCACTTGTGGAGACTAACATGCATAGCCAAAAATTTCTTGAGTATAACGCCCTTGATGCCGCGTGTACGTTGGAGATTCAACAGGCCATCTGGGACACACTGGAAAAAGAACAGTACTGGCAAACATATAACTTAACAACTCGATTGTTCCCTGTGCTAATGTTTATGCAGACTCGGGGAATTAAGGTTGATCAAGAACGTTTGCAAAAAACACGAACATTTATATTAAAGACACAAGAAGAAAAGCAAAATCAATTGAACGCTCTTTGCGGCCGTCCGTTGAATGTTAATTCTCCCAAGGATTGCCAAAACTTTTTCTACATCGAACGAAATATTCCTCCATACAAAAATAAAGGGGGTAATATTTCTGTCGATGATATGGCACTTCAAAGAATAGCTCGGGGCACTGCCACTCGACCGGGCATGTATGAGGCGAAATTAGTTCAAGAGATTAGAGGTTTAGCTAAGTTGTATAGCACATACCTAACAATCGAATTTGACCAAGATGAGCGCCTTCGCGCTTCGTTCAATCCACGTGGAACAAAGTTTGGTCGTCTGTCTTCTAGTAAAACAATCTTTGGTACAGGTGCAAATCTACAAAACTTACCACAAGCATTTAAGCAATTTCTTGTGCCCGATCCAGGATATATATTTTTAGATGTTGATAAACGTCAGGCTGAATGGGTGGTTGTCGCTTACCTTAGTGGTGATGCTAACATGATTGCGGCAATTGAACAGGGAGCGGACGTACACGTACATACGGCAAGTCTTATGTTTAACCTTGACGAGAGTATTATAAAATGGGATAATGAGTTAATTGGCCACATGTCAGACGCAGATAAGATTAAACTTCTTAGAAGTGAAGATACTATACTAAAACATTTTGATGGCCTCCCGAGGACAATGTCCGCCCGGCAATGTGGGAAAAAATCAAATCATGGGTTGAACTATGGGGAAGGTTTTAAGACCTTCTCTCTTATAAATGAGATCTTAGAAATTGAAGGTAAGCGTATTGTTAATGCGTATCATAAAGTCTACCCAGGTATCCATCTTTGGCATGACAATGTTAAGCGGCAACTTCAAAAAGATCGAACTCTTGTGAATTGCATGGGTAGGCGTATTCATTTTATGGATGCTTGGGGAGATTCGCTTTGGAAAGCTGCTTACTCTGCAATTCCTCAGTCTACTGTTGTAGATTCCTTAAATAGGGGTATGGTTTTCATATACGCTGATCCCACCCTAACAGGTATTGCCGGGTATAATTTAGATATCTTAGCTCAAGTACATGATAGTATTCTTATGCAAGTCCCCCTTACATCAATTGACACAGAGGAAAAATTCAACCACTTAATACAAACTGTTACTCTGTATACATCCCCCGAGTTAAATTACTCCGGCAGAACTTTTACCATCGCAAGCGATTTCAAGATGGGATTGAATTGGGGTGAGGTTGGCACCGATAATGCCGATGGTATGAAAGATATAAAATCTTACGCAGATTTTCAACGACTTCTGGAGAATATAAATGAGGGAACTCAGTGATTGGTTAAGTACTTATACCGAATACACTGAGAATACAGAATCCCCTCTTTCATATCATGAGTGGTGCTCACTCTCAGTTGTAGCTGGCGCCCTTCAACGTAGGGTATACTTAAAATGGGGGCTTGGACAGGTTATTTATCCTAATCTTTATGTAGTTCTTGTGGGAGCCTCTGGCCGAACCCGAAAAGGCGGAGCTATTGGAATTGCTAAAGACATGCTTCGTCAGGTACCGGGGATAAGTGTAGCGCCAGAATCGTCTAGTGGTCGACAAGCTCTTATCCTTGCTATGAAGCGAGCAATTACTAATTTCAAAGATCCAGCGGACAATAAAACTAAGTTTCATTGTGCCATCACGGCGTTTAGTGAGGAACTTTCAGTATTTCTCGGACAAGGTGATATTGCTTACTTAGCTAACTTAACTGATTGGTATGATTCCAAGGATGAATGGGAATATGAAACAGTCTCCCGAGGGAAAGATTCCTTGGTAGGGTTGTGTTTGAATCTTCTGGGTGGCACGGCCCCTGATTGGTTACAATCTATGATCCCCCATGAAGCCGTGGGTGGTGGATTTACTAGTCGTATTATCTTTATTGTGGAAGAAAAGAAGCGCCGGACAATTGCAGAACATAACATATCTGACCGGGAAGTCCAACTTGGTGAAGCCCTTGTACGAGACTTAGAGCGAATAGCTCAGTTGGCAGGGGAAATAACTATGGATGCGGATGCTCGAGAACTATACATAAATTGGTACATAAAATATGACGGTGAGTTAACTGATGGAAAACCCGCAATAGCTGATACAAGATTTGCAGGTTACTGTGAACGACGAGCAACTCACCTACGTAAACTTATGATACTATCCAGTGTAAGTCGCGGCAACTCCATGATAATCACAGCACAAGATTTCATGCGCGGCCTGTCATTACTTGAGAACGCCGAGAAGAAAATGGCTAAAACTTTCGGTGGTCTTGGTCGGGCTAAGAATGCTGACTCTACCGAATTGATTAAGTCTTACATCCAACAAATTGGGGTGACTACTAAAAGGGTTATTCTCACTAAGTTCTACCGCGATGTAGACGCTCAAGCTCTCCTTGGTATTGAACAGACCCTTGAAGGTATGCGAGTGATAAAAATAAAGCTCTCCCCCGAGACCGGGGAAAAGCTCTATGAATGGATTGGTGGGGATAACTAAACGTTACAGACTGAAACAATAACTAATCATCATGAATTGGGTAGTCCCCCGGCTGTGCAATGGGGCCGACCGTAGGAGCCCCTGGCACAAAGACATTTCCCGGCCGTACTTGTGTCCACGGAGGGGTTTGATCATCCTTCCCACCGCGCACAAAATCTTGTGAGTGCCTAGGCTCCCAACAACCATCACAAACATAGTAACCTTGCCAGTGTCTTTTTAGTTCACTCGCTTTGTACTTATGCCCACAACAGTAACAAACAGCATTCCAATTCCCTAAAGCGAAATAATCTCTCGGGCCTCTCATATTATTCATCCTTTATAAAAAATTCGTGGGCGGGTCGGCCTACTATCGGGATCAATCGGACACTATCCTCTGCCGGGCGGGTAAATATACCGCCAATAACTTTAACAGTAGGTGGAACACCACGTGCCCAGATCGCCTCTTTAAGTGGGTCTCTAGACCGTTGCATTCTATCATAATCATACATGTTAAGACCCATAGCCTCTACTGTGTTAAGGGGTATTTCCACAGGATCAAACTCTATATCCCGCCCTAACAAAAGAGCCTTAATTTTATCTGTACTAGCTCCGGCAATTCCATAGATTAGCCCCAATCCCGTAAGGGTCTTCAAACCCTTAGCTATCATCATAGGCTTTCCGGTAGCAATCTTAGCAAAAGCATCCTCCCTAAACACATTTGCGGCTCGAAGGTTGAATAGGGCCAAATGGTAGAACAAACGCCCATTAGGATGAGCTTGGTACATCTGCGGAGTATCCCACATACTCATAACCTGAGTTCTGCCAAGTTCCATGAAGGAAACCAATCGGCCAAGGTCAGATAACTTTTTCCCTTTAAGCTCTTTAGTTAATTGTGCAAACTCCTCTTTTGTAAATGCCGATTCGTACTTTTCACTAAACTTCTTCATACCTCCTTTAGACTTAACCTGCATTTTAAGATTTTCAAAAGCTGCCTGTAATGCGAAAGATTTCATAGCTAAGTCAACAGACTTAAAACCAGAATACTTAAATGATGCCCTTTGAACCTTCGCAGTCCAGTCAGTACCTACAAAATCCGCGGCTAGATATTCAGTTATACCCGCTCGCTTTGCATCAATATCAGCGTTGTTAGTTATTAATTTAGCCGCCGCTATTATGGACGGTCGAAGTCCTTGGAAGCCTGCCTGAATAAGTCCATCCCCTATCTGAGTAACCGCAGCGTATATCTGCCCAAGTAAACCAGCGCTAACTAGGTTTTTTGTTCCTTGAAGAAACGAACTCATAGACTGTTCCCCCGGCCCAAAACGATCTCTAATCATACCAGCAAGTTCAAATATTTGATCGTCCGAAATATTACCGGAGTCTCGCAAAGCTCTCGTAAGGCTACCAATGGATTCCTCTGTGTCCGTGTATGTCTTTCCCTCAGACTTCTTAACCTTCCGGTGCTCGCCAAAGAACTTAGCCTTTTGTATAGCCTTCTCACTGTCCCGGATAAAACTATGCATAGCCTCAGTGGGGGAATAGTAAAACGGTTGAAGCTCTGGAGTAACTTGCGGAATAATCCGACGTTTTGCAAACCCCGGAAGTTTATCTCCTTTATACCTAAAGCCCTTCAAAATATTATTTATAATTGCGTCCTTTTCACCTTCGCTTAAGGACTCTCCCACAGTAGCCTTCTTTTTCTTCTCCGCTTTAGCTAATGCCCGGTCTAAAAAAGCCCGGCTCTGTACGTCCAAATGCTGACGTAGACCTTCCAAATCTTTAACTCGCTGTGGATAATGCCAATCATTGGCTTTGTCGATTAAACCTAGTTTAATTAAATCCGCACCACGAGTTTTAATCCACTCCCGTAGGGATTTGTGTGCAGTAACTAAGTCATCCCCACCAGCAGCCTGTAATACTTTACTTATAACAGCCGGCTCTTCCGTGGATAGTGCTTGCCACACAACAGACTGATGTTCTTTGGGAAGCTGGTTTAACAAAACCAAAAAAGGATCAACGGCTTGTAGGCCCTTATCAATCCCAAGCAACTCTCCAAGGGCGTGCTCTTTTGTCTTTTTCCACAACTGCGGACTCATCTTTTTAATTCTATAATCCACCATGCCAAGGGCAGTTTCTACCCCATGCAAGGCTCGGCTGCCACCTTTAGTTCCCAGTCCAAATCCTAGTAACGCGCCTAGTCCACCCCCAAAGAGGGGATTATCTTCATTGCGGAAATATGTCCCTAAGGCGGCGCCAGCCCCTACATACATGGCAATCTTAAGTACCGTAGGGTCAACTGCGCCCTGCTGATTTCGAGGTATTTTAGGAAGCTTCCCTACTCGATTCTCCGTCCCGGCATCTCGGACAAAGCTAGCTGTTCCGCCACCCTTAACATTCAAGTATTTTTGGATACCTTTCGCAATGTCAGCCTTAGCTCGATGTAGGATTACTGTAGCGTTATTGTAGGTAATTCCAAGGGAGGCTGCAATATCAGCTGTGGGGACACCATCCTCATGAAGTAAAAATACTTTAAGCTTATCATTACTTAAATCTGCCATAGTTCTTTTTATAACTTCTAGCATTTCCTGATTCATCGCCATGCTTTCAGGAGTATCTAGGTGTCCCGGTGCGTTCTCCTCCACCCGGTAAGCAGGTTCTCCAAGTTCGGCCATATCATTTTGGATAATGTTTGGCTCTATTGGCTCCGTCTTACGCAATCGACCTAACTGTGCGGCAGACCTAAGTTTGTTCTTCCCAATCCCGTACAACCATGTGTAGAATTGCACGCCATCTTGAAGTTTATCCAACTTCTCAAAGGCCGTAATAAAAGACTCTTGCACAATATCATCTATATCCACCCCCGCAGACCTATGAACATCACGAATATCTTGAGATAGACTTCTAGTCAAACGACTTTTATGAGTAGTGAACAGCGTGCGCAGGCTATTAGAATCCCCGGCCTTCGCTTTTGTAATAAGGGCCTTTTCCTGTATCGCAGACATTCCATCAAAGATAATTCCGCTAAGTCGGGAACCGTCCAAGGACATTGCGCCGGCCTGATGCAATCGACTAGCTACCGTGCCTCCGCTAGGAACAAGTAAACCCGCCAAACCGCCGAGTATTCCTGATTGAAGCCGCTGATCTTCAGGAGCAAGAGCAACGCCAATGGCAACACCACCAGTTACTACGAGTCCCTTGGCCACCATATCCAATAGATCCGGGTGTATGAAGCCACCTTGTTCTCCCCGAGCTAGTTTTACTGGGTCTCTAACAGTCCAACCAGCATCTTCTGCCACACGACCACCAGCCTCTTGTTGAATTAAATCATCAATAGCTGCTCGGTAACGTTCATTAGGGACTTCATTAGAGCGACCACGTACTTGATGTACTGTATAACTTTTTGAATCATTAAGAGTCATAATTTCATCTACAACTTTTATAACGTTTTGCTTTATGGTATCCCCAAACTTTCCTGCCATTGCCTCGGCGGCAAATGTAGTTACGTCAAAATAATCACCAGGATTCTTAAGCCCTAGTACTTCTTGAGCTTCCACCCGTAGAGCTTTATCAAGCATATCTATATCAGAAATAGGCCCAAGTTCTACTGTTACATGGCTAAGGTTATCCTTCGTTCGCAGGGAAAATATCTTAGTTGTGCCGTCTTTAATACTTTGAAAACCCCCGAAGCCATAAGTAGGGGAACCCCCAAGAATAGAAGATTCCTCATATCCCCTAACCGAATGCCCCATTAAATCACTTTCATGAGCAAACTGACCCGGTTCAGTTAATTGTGTCCAGTAAGAACCGTCTGGGTACTCCTTATGTTTTGTCGCGGGTGCGTTTTGAGCTTTCTTTCTAGCCTTCTCAGCAAGGGCGGCGTTCTTCTTA
>Ga0100403_1002333_pt1 | contig 15401 bp, 28 predicted proteins | sample CryGeymet201501t_FD_83663 | JGI IMG/M metagenome (GOLD analysis project Ga0100403, IMG submission 83663) | Groundwater microbial communities from Crystal Geyser aquifers in Utah, USA - Crystal Geyser metaG 2015-01t | ecosystem: Environmental > Aquatic > Deep subsurface > Groundwater | place...
AAGCACTCAGGTCCTTAAAATCAACTACGGTGGTTCTTGGAATACATCCATCAACGAATCAGGCGGCTCCGTCGGCATCGGCACCGCCTCCCCCGCCACCACCCTCGACGTAAACGGCAACGCGCAGTTCGGGAGCGGGGCCACGAAGTCTACGTTTACGGCGACGGGCGGTCTTACCATCGCTTCGGTGTCGAGCATCACATTTGCGTCAGGCGGTGGTGGTGCTATTGTTTGGGCGGACGGGACGGTAAGCACGACTAGTGCAGGAGGCGGAAGTAGCGGAGGACAGACCTATTATGTTTCCTCGATGACGATACCGAACGTCTCGGGGTCGGCTCCATTCGGCCCGGCGGCGACCGTCGGCCCGACTTACGGTGCCTGCATCGCCGGGTCCACGATTACGGTCACGACGGCCGCGAACTCCGTGCAGATATATTTCACCGGAGATGCGACCTCGAATGCCTCGGGCGCGAGGATGAGCTTCAACGTGCTCGTGGACAGCGGCTACATATTCCCGTTCACTGCGACGCGGGGCATCGTTAACTCGGACGAGATCACGTCGGCGGCATATGAGAACAACATGAGCTTTACGGTAGAGACGAACGTGCTTTCGGCAGGCTCACATACCTTTTGCCTACAATGGCGAGTCACGTCGGGCACCGCGTATATCAACTACTGGAACGAATCCCAACCAACTTGGGGAGTGAGGTACTGGAAATGAAGAACCTGATACTGATTATACTGTTGACTGCACCCGCATCAGCCATGTCAACTGTCCAGACGCGCGCGACTTATACATCTTTAATCGAAAAGCTCAGGGCGTCGGGGGCGACGGACATCGTCTCCGATTGTAGGGCGGGCCCATGCTCTTTGTCCTGGACGGAGCCGAAGCAAGGCAAATTCGTGTTCGAGGACACGCTCGCGATCGAAACCGCTCTCCGCGACGAACTTCTGTCGATCGAGGGCCGACTCGACGACGGCACGGCGGATATGGTCGATCTCCGGCGCTGGGCGAAAATAATGATGAAGCTCACCGGATTCGCGAGGCGCAGCGGAAGCGTCTGGATTAAGAAGGTGGGCAAATGAGGCCCTTACTCCTCGCCGCCCAGACATTCAGCTCCGGAGTAAATGTGGAGCGGTCATGGATAAACACCACGCACAAGATAACCGCCGGACAGACCGTTGAGTGCTTTTCCTACACGGACGGGTCAAGGACCACGACGACGCAAGGTTGGTTTGAGATGGTGAAGCTGTGGTAAGCCCCTCCACCCTCCGCCGCCTCTCCTTCCTGGTCCTGCTGACGGCGGGGTGCGCCCCCGTCAAGCGTTGCGAGTTCCCCCTATGGGTCACGGTGACGCCCAACGCTGACGAGGAGTGCCGCGCCTTGCCCAACCTGTCCGATTGGGCTGACGACGGGCGGCTCATCAAGGACACCGACTGGATTAAGGGGTGCGCCCCCAAGGACCGCATCATTACCAACGGAACGCCTGAGAACATGGGGCATGAGTTGGCGCATCAGGTGGAGAGGAATTGCCGATGATTAAGAACTGGCATATCGTCGCGTCGGCAATCGTCGCCGCCCTTGCCATTCTCGCCGTGCTTGGGTTTAACAGCCCAGCCTCTGCGGTCAGTGAGATGCGCGTTGACATCAAGGTAGTCCAGAAGCGCATCGACTCCCATGATGTGCAGTTGGCCGAGATTCGCAAGGACCTGGGCTACATTGCCGACGGGATAGACGATCTGCGCGAGAAGAAGCGGCGGGATCGATGAGAATCGGACTTTACCTCGCCCTCGCCGGTTCATCCTTGGCCTGTCTGCCCTGGATGAATGACGCCTTTGGGATGGTAAAGGTCCTCGTCGCTTTGGTTGGGGTTGCCTGGATGTGGGCCAACACCCCCCGCGAGATGTTCCGGGGAACGCAGCTAGACGGGTCAATCCTGGTCGGGTTCGCGGTCCTGGTCGCTTCCACGGTGTTCTCCGTGAGCCCGAAGCTATCCCTGCTCGGGTTCCAGAGCCAACCCTTCTACGGCCTCCTGGCTCTCTCCTGTGCCGCCCTCATCTTCCACGCCGTCAATGCGAACTGCTACGACTGGCAAGACGGCCCCGCGCTGTGTTGCGCCGTCGTCGCCATCGCCACCGGCTTCGCCTGCATCATCGAAAAGGCGGGCTTTGGACTCCCGCCGTTTGACTTGGTTGGGCCGGGGCGGGCCATCGGGACCATCGGCAATCCCGCCTTCATGGGGACGGTGGTCGCGGTCTGCGTCCCCGCCTGCGTGTGGCTTGCCTCGGATGATGTGGAGCATTGGCAAGTCGGAAGATTCGCGGTGTTGATGTGCCTTGTCGCCATGTGGGCCTCGGGGAGCCGCGGGCCGTGGCTGGCGGCGGGGTGTGGACTCTTGGCCTACCAGGCCGCGATGGGCAACATCTCAAAGCGGGTCGCGGTTTGGTCCTCGGTCCTTGCCGCCTGTGCCGCCGTCATGTGGTTCTCGCGTCTAGATCCTTCCGACACCGGCAGATACGGGACCTGGCTTATAGCCCTGAAAGGGGGGTTCCGCTACCCCTTGCTCGGGTGGGGGCCGGATACATTCTTTGTCGCCAATGTCGCCATAGACCGGACGGCGCGGGAGATGCAAGCCTCGGCCCACAACGACATCCTCCAGGCATGGTGTACGACGGGCCTCCTCGGCCTCTCGGCCTACATGTGGCTGTGGTGGAAGGTCTTGCGGGCCGCATGGTTCCCGGTCTGGGGTGATGGCCGACACGCCGCCGTCTTTGGCTCTCTCGTCGCACTCTTTGTCGCCGCTAAGTTCAACCCCGTCCCCTCGCCCGCCATGTTCCTCTGCGCGGCCCTCCTGGGCTCCCTTGGGCTCCGGGTCGGGGCTTCCCGGTGGACTTGGGCCATCGGCGCGTTTGTTTTGCTTGTCGCCCCAGGACTAGCCGCAACCTCAGTAATCCAGGACGGAAGCGGGACCGTTGAAGCGAGGGTCCGATGACCTGGAACTGGTTTAGCCTCAAGCGGATAGCCATCTCTAAGTCCTGGCTGTTTGATTTCCCGTCGGCTGAAAATGACCTGTGCCTCCGTTGCGCGGTGAAACGGAAGTACCACGTACTAGACCATGCTTTTGTGGAGAAGGAATCAAAGGAGAAATGACATGAAATTCATCATTAACCTGGCGGCGAAGATCGGCGGTATCTCGAAGCTGTGGGGCTTCCTCGACGGGCAAAAGACGAAGGTCGCCGGCGTGGCCTCGCTCTTGTCCGGCCTGGCCGGAATCGTCGCACAGTTGGTCCCGCTTATCGAGAAGCATGACGCGGCTGCCTTCCTAGCCTTCGCCAAGGGCCTCCCGGCTGACCAGTCCTGGGCGATGTTGGTTGGCGGCCTGGCCGTTCTCGGCATCGGACACAAGATCGAAAAGGCCGCAGGCGCTAAGTAGTTTATGCGCAACGTTTTGCTCGTCAGGACAGAAACGGGGCCAGCCGGGACGTTCGGGCGTATTGCTTCGGGGTGCTTCCAGGCATACACCGTAGAGCGTCCCATTAATGGCGACCATCCGTGCATCCCTGCGGGCGTTTGCCGCTTCGCCCTCGTAAATTCGCCAAGACACGGCGTGGTTTACGAGGCGAAGCCTGGTGAAATCAAGGGCAGGACTAAAATCCAATTTCACCCGATGAATTGGGCGTCAGAATCCCTCGGATGCATCGGCCTCGGGCGGGCCATCATGGACATCCAGAGGAAAGACGGGACCATGTGCAAGGGCGTCAGCTCTAGCCTTGAATGTACCCGCGCCTTCATGGCCGAGATGGATGGCGAGGATTTCCAACTGACCGTAATTTGGGGTCCCGAGTTTGACCCTCCCAATGAACCAGGATACTAGGTTCGCCGTCGTCGTCCTCGCCTTCACGGTCCTCGCCGCTCTGCTCACCTTGGAGTTTACCAATGGACCACAAAATAGAATTTCTCCTGAGCCATGCCATCCGGTGTATATGTGGATGGACCTACCGGATATCGACATCCGAGATGAACCTAAGGGGTTCACGTTCGCAACACCGCAAAATCCAAAAAATAAAGACAAGGCCGGGATCGGACAGAGATGAATGATCGAGTCCTGCTACGGCCTGACCTCATGCCCCAAGTGCGGGAAGATGGTTGTAATCGTCATCAGCCCGGAATGGGCCGAGGCGCAATATCTCTGCACCTGCGGAAGCGCGTTCAAATTTAAGAGCAAGGACGATAAAGACGGATGAAGTCGGAGGATTGATGGCTTGGTCTGAAAAATGGCGCATCCCGTTCAATGCGTACCCGTATAAATTTAATCTTGAGTGCATAGCGGATTTCCAACTAGGCTCAAGGTCCTGCTGTGAGTGGAAGATTAATCAGCACATTGACGACATCCTTGAGAACGCCAAGCACACAGACTCGGGCGTGATCGTCGCTGGAGATCTTGAGGACGAGGACCGACCATCCACGCGCATGATTCGGGCACATATCGCTGCGGAGAGATCTGAGGTGGTCCAGCGGGACGCCATGAAGCACATCGCATGGCTTGAGCAGAAGGTCATACCAATGCTCATCCGCCTTCATAAAGGAACGAAGTACGGGATAATGGGGGGCGTGGCGGGGCATCACTTTACCCAATTGACGGAGTACGAGGACGCGAACGGGAAGAATCAACCCGCCATCAACAGCGTACAGTACATCTACCGCCGCCTGGCCGAGATTACCGGGAAGCCGTGCGTCTACCTCGGGGAGATGGTCAGCTTCCTTGATTTCACCTTCGAGAACACCAAAAGCGGACACACCGTGCGCCAGGTTGGGCTCCTGCAGCACGGCGAGTGTAGTGGGGCGGCCAACAAGCTGACAAGGACAGCAAAGGGCTTTGACGCCGACTTTTTCGTGCGCGGCCATGATTGCAAACTCATCGGCACAAAGGAGGATCAGCTTTATGCCAGGGAGAGCCGGGGCGGAGAGCCCGCAATACTGTCGCGCACCCGAGCAATGCTGAACCTTGGCTCCGCCACCCTCGGCTATGAGATGACAAAGGGGGCTCCATCCTACATCGAGCAGAAAATGATGTTGCCCTCGACGATGGGGTGGGGAACGCTGAAATTCCGCATCCGAAAGGCATCCAAATCAGAGGACGACAACAGAAATATGCGGGTTGATATTAAATTAGAGTTTTAACATGAAGGACAACCGCCCATGGTGGGTCCAGTGGCGAGAGGTCTATTTTCAACTCTCAACCCTCGCCACCCCCGCGCCCTGGGACGAGCCCAGGGGAAATCGGCGGATATGCTCCGACGGGACATTCTCATTTCATGAATCAGAGATAGCCGGGAACTTCGACGAGATCGAGGAGTCGCTTTTTGCTGTCAGGAATGGGCTCTACTAGCCTTACGAAACAAAAAACCGTTACATTTTCTCCATGGCGTCATGTAAGCAATTCGGCTATATTCTCGACGAGAAATAAAAATATCGCTTGACTCCTGCCGCGAGTTCTCCTAGAATGAATGGGTGAGCAAGGTTGCGCGGAGTTTTCCATTTTCGGCGTCCGTTCCTGAGAAGCCCAAGAGGCTCCGCGTCCTTGCTCACACAAAGACGACAGGAACGGACGCCTCTGTTTTGGGGTCAAATAAGGCCACGGAGAATGGAATGGAATACGACGAGTTTATCGCAAGCAAGGCTGTATCAGACGTAGCAACTGGATTTAAAGTCGTCCCTAAGATCAGCAGTAGCCTTTTTCCGTTTCAGCGTGATATTGTCTCGTGGGCGCTTACCAGAGGCCGGGCGGCAATCTTCGCGGATTGCGGGCTCGGCAAGACCCCCATGCAACTTGAATGGGCGCGGCACGTTCCCGGCGACGTTCTCATCCTTGCCCCGTTGGCCGTCGCGGCTCAGACCGCGCGCGAGGGTAAGAAATTCGGCATCCCGGTTAATCGGTGCCAGTCCCAGGCCGACGTAAAGCCTGGAATCAACATCGCCAACTACGAGCGACTAGAAGCCTTCGACGCCTCGAAGTTTACGGGGGTCGTCCTGGACGAGTCGAGCATCTTGAAGTCCTACGACGGCAAGACCCGGACTCTCATCATCGAGGCTTTCAGCCGGATTCCCTTCCGGCTTGCGGCGACCGCGACCCCTTCCCCGAACGACTACATGGAATTGGGAAACCACGCCGAGTTCTTAGGCGTCATGGCGCGAGAGGAAATGCTCGCTATGTATTTCGTTCATGACGGCGCTGAAACGCAGAAATGGCGCATCAAGGGCCACGCCCAGGCCGATTTTTGGCAGTGGGTATGCTCCTGGGCCGTGATGATTCGCAAACCATCCGACCTCGGATACGACGACGGGAAGTTCCAGCTCCCCGCGCTTGAGATGAAAGAGCATATCGTCCGGGCGACCCAGGCTGCCGACGGGGATTTGTTCGCCATGCCCGCCGCGACCCTCCATGAGCGCATTGGAGCCCGCCGCGCCACAATCGACGACCGCGCCAATAAGGCCGCCGAGATGGTCAACGCAAGCAAGGAGCCGTGGATTGTGTGGTGCAACCTCAACGGCGAGAGCGAGCGCCTCGTTAAACTGATCCCCGACGCCGTGGAAGTTCGCGGCTCGAACACCCCCGAGCAGAAAGAAGCCGCGATGATGGGGTTCTCGGGCGGCACCATTCGTGTCCTGGTCACAAAGCCAAGCATCGCTGGATTCGGGATGAACTGGCAGCATTGCAATAACATCGCCTTCGTGGGTCTGACCGATAGCTACGAGGAATTTTACCAGGCCGTCCGGCGATGCTGGCGCTTCGGCCAACAGAAGCCCGTCGCGGCCCATTTGATTGTGGCCGACATCGAGGGGGCTGTGTTGCTTAACATCAAACGAAAAGAAAATGACGCCGCCAAAATGGCGCAGGAGATGGTCAAAAACATGAGGGACTTAAACGCCGCCGCCATACACGACGGAGCAACGACGCGCCAGAAGTCGGAATACAAGATCGCCAATATCTCGGGGGCGAACTGGACCATGCGCCTGGGGGATTGCGTCGAGTCGGTCAAAGGGATCCCCGACGACACGCTGCACTACTCGATCTACAGCCCGCCCTTCGCCAGCCTCTACACCTACTCGAACTCTGACCGGGACATGGGGAATTGCAAGGACACTGAAACCTTCCTCGAGCATTACCGCTTCCTGGTTAATGAGATTTTCCGCTCGACCATGCCCGGACGCCTTACATCATTTCATTGCATGGACCTCCCGACCTCAAAAGTCAGGGACGGGATTATCGGCCTGCGCGACTTCCGCGGCGAGCTTATCCGCATCCATCAAGAGGCCGGGTTCGTCTACCACTCGGGAGTCACGATCTGGAAGGACCCCGTAACCGCGATGCAGAGGACCAAGGCCATCGGCCTGCTCTATAAGCAGTTGAAGAAAGACAGCCACCTCTCGCGCCAGGGAATCCCTGACTATCTTGTGACCATGCGTAAGCCGGGAGTCAACCCCGAGCCCATCACGCACACGCCCGAGGACTTCCCGGTGGACCTGTGGCAGAAGTACGCATCCCCGGTCTGGATGGACATTAACCCGAATGAAACACTGCAGTACCGCAGCGCCCGCGAGAACAACGACGAGCGCCACGTTTGCCCGCTACAACTCGAAGTCATCCGGCGCGGGATCAAGTTGTGGAGCAATCCGGGAGATCTAGTTCTATCCCCGTTCGCCGGGATCGGCAGCGAGGGCCATGAGGCTGTAAAGTCGGGCCGCCAATTCCTCGGCCTCGAGCTGAAAGAGTCCTACTTCAAGTGCGCCGTCAACAACCTAAAGGCCGCCGAGTCCGCGCTAACGGATGGGGCGCTGTTTTGATATTTCACTTGACACAAAAAATATTGCACTGCTACAATATCCCTGTGAGCCGGGCCATGATAAAATCAAACTCTAAAATCTTCCCCGCGCAATCAGCGCCCCGGCCTGGCTCACGACTCGCCCCGGTGTGGATTGTCGCGGGCCTTCTTTTTTCCGGTTGTGCGTGGACGCCAGTAGTCCACCAGTATCCGTCGGGCCTGCGCATCGTGCGCGGTGACTCGACCCTTCTAGCCCAGGCTTGCGCCGGGAAGTTTTGGGACGACGGCTCGCCGCGAAACGGGAAGGTTCCCGCTGGCTGTTGGGACGACGCGAACAACACCATCTATATCCGCAACTCCTGCGTCGGAGCTCAGGCCCTGATTCATGAGTGGGCGCACAAAGAAGAAATCGCGCAGCCGAAGAAGGAGGGATTCTCATGGTAAAGCTAGTCGTCTACTTAAGTGACGGACGCGAACTGAGCGGAAACTACGACTACCTATCCGCGCTTGCCCGCCTGGATTGGGCACGGGGCCTTCCTGGGTATGTCGGCTTTGACCTCTTGGATGCGATATGAACCTATCGGTATCGGATCCGGAAGATTTTGAGTCAGACGAGGATCATTATCCTGACTGCCCGTTCACCCTTCACTCCCTGGGCGGGTGCATCTGCAACGAGATTGAGCGTCGGGATCGTCGGGCATTCGCGGCCAATGTCGCGGATTGGAAGAATGACGAAAAGAGGTGCTACTGATGACCGCTAAGGAGTTAATCCTCGAGCGACTGGCGCATACCGAGATTCCCCTTGCATTGCATCAGCTCCAGATCGGCGGGGTATCACAGACGGCGGCATCGGCCAGACTTCGCGAAATGCGAAAAGAGGGATTGGTTGAGTCTGTCGCCATCCCTGGCCGACGGTGGACTGCCTGGACCTTGGCGAAGAAGGGATTAACCTTGCCTTTGACGGTGGTCGGACAATGAGCAATTTCAGCCAGTCCCAAAAGGACCAGGCATGGAACAAGCTCCGGGCCGTGGAGAGCATTCGTCTCCTTCATCAGCGGTGCCGGGGCAACAATCTCGCGGGAGATTCCCGCTTAGGAAGCCGTGCGGAACAGGAGATGCCTAGCAACTCCCAGGCCGCCACGGCCTCAAATTTCCCTAGCACATGGCTAGTGCGTTCCGGCCGAGTGTCCCCGGTGACGGGACAGCAACAGGAGAGAACCGCCGTTGAACTCGGCGGGGGAAGCAATCTCGTCGCTCAGACAAAGAGCGCGGCCACTGGGGCCGAGAGTCGGGGTAGCCGACGCCAGACGGATCCACGGAAAGTCTGTGAAGGGGAGAGTGACACGCTACGAGCGGTTTGGCGCGACCCCGAAAGCCATCCGGTCCAAGGACCGTTTGGCCGTTTATTGGAGGCGATATGTCTTTAACCGTGCAGCAGAGGGCGGAGCGTGTTGGATATCTTGGGGGGACGGACGCCGCTGCCGTCCTGGGCCTTTCGAGGTATAAAACCCCACTAGCCCTTTGGTCTGAAAAGACCGGGGCCATCATCAAGAACGGCAAGAACGACGGGGACCTTCCTATCTGGATGGGGAATCGCTTGGAGGACGTAATCGCGGAGCGTTTCTCATTTGAAACCGGCTTAAAGGTGCGTCGGGTGACGGAGGTCCAGACACACAAAAAATATCCGTTCCTTCGGGCCCAGATCGACCGTCGCGTGGTCGGCTCGGATGAAATCTTGGAGTGCAAGTCCGCCTCCGCCTACAAGGGCTTTGAGTGGGAGGGGGATGACGTTCCCTCCGAGTACATCCTACAGGCTATGCATCAGCTGATGGTGACGGGGGCGGAGCGTTGCCATATGGCCTGCCTCATCGGCGGAAATGTCGATTTCGTCCGCAAGGTTATCGAGCGCGACAGGGACATGATTGCGGAACTGGAGGATCGCGAGGTCAAGTTTTGGAATGAGAACGTCTTGGCCCGCCAGATTCCCAAGGTAACGGCCTACGACCAATCGACACTCGCCGCCCTGTTCCCGGTCGGACGGGAGGACGATGAGCCAATTGATCTTCCACAAGGCATGGAGGCCATCGCAGAGCGCATTAAGGAGCTGGGCTCCGATACGACGGGGCTCATCTCCGTGCTGAAAAAAGAGAAAGACGAACTGCAAAACGAACTGCGCCTAGCTCTCGGGGAGTCCTCCCTTGGGGTGGTTGGGAACTGGAAGGTTTCGTGGAAGAACCAAGACAAGACCACGATTGACGGAACGATTCTGGCGGCTGAGAATCCGGGGCTGTTCGCAAAGTGCGCCGTTACCAAGTCTACCCGAGTGCTTCGCATCTCGGACGTTTCTAAGAAAAAGGGGGCCAAATGAACACCGATATTAAGCAGTTGGCGGCGGCGCTGGTGAAGGTGCAGGCGAATCTAAAGGGGGCGAGAAAGACGAAGGAAAACCCGCACCTTAAGTCCAAGTACGCCGACCTGGCCTCTGTGTGGGAAGCCTGCCATGAGGCGCTTACAGAAAACGGCGTGGCGGTCATTCAGTCGCCGGCATTTGAGGGCGGGGTGTTCTTCTGTGACACAACCCTCCTTCACTCGTCCGGGGAGTCTATGACGGGGCGGTACTTTGTCCGGCCCACGAAAGAGGACCCGCAGGGCTACGGCTCCGCCTTCACCTACGCCCGCCGATACTCCCTCCTCGGGATGATCGGGATTACCAATGAGGACGACGACGCTAACCGCGCCTCTGGACGGAACAGGGCCGATACATCGAAAGTTAGCGGCAAGGCCACTATTTCCGCCGTCGAGCGCATTGCCCTCGGCAAAGCCTGGAAGAAAAACGGATGGACTGATGCCCAGGCCGCGGAATTTTTGGCCGACCGATACGAAATATCCTCAACCGCCGAAATCAAGCCGGAGAATTACGCCGACATTCTGACCGCCTTCTCAAACCAACCGCAGACCGCCGCCGCCTAAAGGAGAACCATGGCTAACCTGAACAGAGTAACCCTCATCGGACGACTGACCCGCGACCCGGAAGTTAAGACGTTTTCCAACGGCGGGGCCGTGGCTAATGTCGGATTTGCCGTAAACAACCGCCGGAAGAATGAGGTGGGAGAGTACAAGGATGTTCCCGTCTGGATAGACCTCAAAGCCTTTAACCGGGAGAAGCGGAAACTTGCCGATATGTTCTCGGACATGGTGAAGGGGCAGCAAATCTACGTCGAGGGCCACTTGGTCTTAGAGGAGTGGGCGGGAAAGGAGGACGGCAAGAAAAACTCGAAACTCGTCGTCTACGTTGACGAGTTCCAATACCTCGAAAAGAAGTCACAGGCGTAGCCGGAGAAGGAACAGCAGGAAGTCCCCTTCTAGTTTATGACTACCAAGACACCGAGCGCGGGCGGCGGGACCCGCGCAGAACACAAAGCCATGCTCTCCTGCAAATGCACCGAAGCTGACCGAATCTACGGCGTCTGTCTTTTCTGCGGCAAGGTGTCCCTCCCCGACCCATCCTGGTTGTTCGTCGCCATCGCGGCGGTGTTCTTCCTGGCCCATGTGGCCTGGTGGGTGATGCTCTAATGATCGTCCAAGACACGACGGAGCAAATCAAGTGCGGCCAGTGCGGCCTAGTCGTCACCATCCCAAAGTCAACATCATATTCGGTGTGTAGTTGCACCGCGATTCTAAAGGAGCCGAAGCAATGACCCGCGACGAGTGGCTTAAATCCACGCAAGACAAGCGGGACGAGATGGACGCCTTTGCCAGGAGCCCTCTGCCCATCGGAAACGACTCCCACGGCGAGACAAACAAACTCATCGAGAACGAGGACGCCGCGCAGCGCATCCTTGCCGACGCTGAAACCTACCTGGAGAAATACAAGTCCCAGGCCATGTTCTTCGTCAGGAATCAGCACCCAGACCTTACCGCAAAGGAGCGCGAGAAGGTCGAAGTGGCCGAGGTTGCCGACTTTAAGCGGGTCGTGACCGGGATCGAGATTACCGCAAAGATGATAAGCAACAGGCGTTTTTTGTCGATGAATCAAAATCGAAGCCGTTAGTACATTGTAGTAACCCTGCATGGCTTGCCATGGGAAATACGCCATAGGAGATTCACTGTGAAGAAAAACCCCTCGAAGTCCCTGTCCTTCAACCACGATCGCCGCGAAGTTTTCTACGGAGGCAGGGAGCGCTACCTCGCCCCCTCCGAGTACTCCATCCTCAAGGCCCTCTACGACACAGGCAAGGCCCTCACCCGCGCCGACCTCGCCCGCGCCATGGGCCACAACGATGACACCGTGGAAGCCTACGCCGACTCCCGGACGGTCGATCAGCACATCGCGCGCTGCCGGAAAAAATTAGGCTCTGGATTAATTCAGACCGTTGCGGGGCATGGGTATAAACTCGCGGGGTCTGCGTTATGATTTCCACGGCAGAAAGATTTTGTCCTCGATGACACAAATTCTTAATAATGCCGTGATTTAGAAAACATGGTTTTTTTGCTTGCAAGTTTTCTTATCACATGGTAACATCCGGTAACAATGCCCCCGAGAAAGGCAAACAATCTAGCCGCACATCAAAACCTTCTCGGGGGCTGATGTGCGGCTTTTGCTTTTGGAGAATCACACATGGCGCGGATAAGAACTATAAAGCCGGGGTTCTTTTTTAACGAAGAACTAGCCGCATTGCCGCCGTTTACAAGGCTGTTTTTTATCGGACTTTGGACCCAGGTTGACCGGGAGGGGAGGTGCGAAGATCGGCCAGTCAGACTCAAGGCTAACCTGTTCCCTTACGACAACGTAGATGTCGAAGAAATGATACTGGAATTGGTCGCTTACGGCCATTTGGTGAGGTATTCGGTTGGTGGGGTCAAAATTTTGGCGGTTCCCAACTTTTTGAAGCACCAGATACCGCACTACAAAGAGGTCCACTCAATTCTGCCGCCTATTCCAAAGGATTTTAAGGTTGAGTCAATCATGACTCAACGTCGGGTCAACGTTAAGTCAATCATGACTCAATCTTGCACGCAGGAAGGGAAGGGAAGGGAAGGGAAGGGAACTGTTCTAGCGCCTGCGGCGCAATCGAAGGTGGAAGTTCAAAAACCACTAACCGGAATCCAGAAGGTTATGCGGGCCTTCAAAGAAGCGAAGGGGATAGACGCGGATGACGCTGAATGGGACACCCTACACTTCAAGCGCTTTGCTCGCCCCGCCGCCGACTTGCTCAAGATATTCAAGAACGATGCAAACGCGGCGATTCTTTATGTTCTGAAAAAGGGCGGGGAGTTGGACGAGAAGCAAATGTTGAGCTGGGGACTTGAGGCCGTATCCCGAGCCGCCGCGACGGACGCGAACGTAATCACTTTCATGGGAGAAAAGAATGGACGAGAAAGTAAGCCGGTGGTCGCAAATCTCGATGATGGACCGCGATCAAATAGACGCCTTGCATCATCGGGAAGTCTGGCTGGGGACGCGCTGCGGGGCCTCGAACACGCCGCTATTCATCCAGAAGGGCCTAGCGACATGGGAGGGCTTGACGATGATTAGCCAGGCGATTAAGTCCCGCTTCCCGGAAGGGTACTGGCCCTCGACCATGGACGCCTCCGCGCAGTACCGGAGCATGGACGACTTCACCCGCGCCATCTACCCGATTTGGAAGGGGATAGGGAAGAAGGATTGGGAGGCCGAGAACGGGAAGATGGTTGATGGCGAGATGGTGGGCGGGCTTACGCAGGCCCAGGTCGCCGCCCCCGGTCAATGCTTGTTTGAAGTCCAGACGACCCATAAGCAGGACAACGCCATCTTCGCGGCGGGGATTAAGCCCCATCGCTCCGACATGGCCCAAGAGAAGATGCAGAACATCCGGCAAAAAGCCGCTAGAGCTGCGGGCGTCAGAACGACGACCTACGAGGACTAAATGGGAAACACGAAAGCCGCCGCCTCGGACAAGTCGGGATGGCGTTCAAATGGAGAATAAGACCCCCGCATGGCGCAAGATCCACGGCTTCGACTCGATTTACGGGCCGGTCTGGTCCAAGCCCCGCCTTCAAATCGAAAGGGGGATGGGGGCGGCGAGGATTAAGGCGTCTTTCAAATCAAAACCCAGGAGAACCAACTGCCCTGTGACAAAAGACGAAGTGAAGTTGGCCTTAAAGCAGTACGGCATGACCCAGGACTACCGCGCCTCCTGGGACGCCGAGGACGGGAAGGGCGTAATCCTGTTCAAAACTGGCAAGTGTTCCATTTTGGACGGGACTCTCAAAGGGACGCAAATTATCCTTGCCGATGGCCTTATCACGGTCTGGACCTCCAAGGTGAAAAAGGCGCGAGTGTTCACCAAGGGCCTGGGGATCAAGTTGCGCGAGCTGACCGGGGAGTGCGAGTTCTCCGTTCCGGCCTCAATCGGGGACAAGGTTTTGCCTGTTTGGGGGGCGAGGGTTAAGCGGGTCCTGACGGATGAACACAAAGCGCGGTTGGCTGTTGCCCGCCAGGGCACCCGTTTTGCCGCCAAACGCAGTTCTAACGAGGCTTTGGCTTGACCCAAAACGACCCCCCCGCCTCATGCCCCGTAAAGCGCGATTTAAAGGCACTTAAGGCCAAGTCAGCCTCCCGCCGCGCCGCCCGCGCCCAGAGGGTGATAGATAACGCCGCTTTGTCCGGGATTCCCGGTAATGCTTCAAAAGGGGCGATTGCCGGAGAAAAGGCGGCTAAGCGTTCTAAAAAGAAGCGGAAGAAGTCCCCGTCTATGTCTAAGCTAAAAAAGTTGCTGTGGGAGGAGATGCGGTTTGTGGTCTACGCCGAGGCCGAGAACTGCCGTGCCTGCGGATCTGGCGATGCGCCGGTAGCCTGCCACATCGTTCCGTCATCTGAATCCGCAGCCACGAAGTTTTTTCTGCCGAATATATACCGGGGATGCCGATCATGTAACGATTCAGAGCGCCGCCGTCGCGGCCAGTGGGTCAAACGGCATGAGGAAATCTTCGGGGCCGACTATGTAAACGCGCTTTATGAAATGTCCAAGACGACATTCCAACTTAAAAAGCATTGGGTCATGTCTGAAACGGAACGGATGCGGGGATTGAGGGGGAAAGAATGAAATATTGGTTTAGGAAGCACCTAATAATATCTAAGTCTGGCTTGGAGATATTTTGAGCGCCATACTCATCCGCATCTTTTGCGTGTGCGGCCACTTGTTCCGGTGGCACGGCTTCGACGGTAATTGCTGTGCCGCCCCCGTCGGGGATAAGGGTTGCGATTGTAGGTGTTTTAGGACGCCTTACGGGCGGAACGCTTCCCAAAAACATTATAACCATGAATCATCTAATTACAAAGCCATTGACAAACTGTAATTATATGGTACACTACTTCTATGACCCGGCAAGGTCCTCAGGCAAGGAGACACAGACTTACGGACACCGTTGCGCTTCCCTCCCTTGCCGGGTCGAGGCGTAGCGGTGTCCTATTTTTAAGGCAAGGAGAACACATGAATAAGAGAAATGTCTTTGAAGGCGACCTGACCACCGAAGCCGGGAAGGTTTACGAGTACACTGAGATAACCGGCTCCCTCTACATCAACACGGACGCCAAG
>Ga0100403_1002334_pt1 | contig 15398 bp, 15 predicted proteins | sample CryGeymet201501t_FD_83663 | JGI IMG/M metagenome (GOLD analysis project Ga0100403, IMG submission 83663) | Groundwater microbial communities from Crystal Geyser aquifers in Utah, USA - Crystal Geyser metaG 2015-01t | ecosystem: Environmental > Aquatic > Deep subsurface > Groundwater | place...
CCGGCGCGAGACCTTTGCCGTCGTCCTGCACCGACATTCGCATGCGCCCGGCTTCGCGCTCGAGCCGGACGTCGACGTGCGTCGCGCTCGCGTGGCGCACGACGTTCGTCAGCGCCTCCTGGAAGATCCGGTAGACCGCCGTCGACAGGTCGCGATCGAGGTGCGCGTCGCCGAGGCTCGACTCGACGTCGAACACGATGCCGGTGCGCTTCTCGGTCTCCTCCGCGCACCACTCGATCGCCGCCTCGAGCCCGAGATCGTCGAGCATCCCCGGACGCAGCTCCGCCGAGATGCGGCGCACCTCTCCGATGACGCCGTCGATCATCTGCGACATCGCGTCGAGCTTGGCTTTCAGCTCGCCCGGCGAGAGATTCCCGGCCATGCAGCGGCGCCCGATCCACGCGACGTCCATCTTGAGGGCCGTGAGCGATTGCCCGAGCTCGTCGTGGATCTCGCGCGCGATCCCCGCGCGCTCGTCCTCGCGCACGCTCTCTGCGCGCGCCGAGAGCTGGCGAAGCTCGTCCGCGAGGCGGTGATGCTCGATCGCGATCCCGGCGATGTGCGTCGCGCGCGCGATGAGCTCGGTGTCGTCCGGCGTCGGCGCGCGCGGCTCGCGGTAGTAGAGCGCGAACGTCCCGAGCACCTCGCCGTGCGTCGCGAAGATCGGCGTCGACCAGGACGCGCGGAGCCCGTGCGCCCGCGCGAGCTCGCGGTAGTCGTCCCAAAGCGGATCGGTCTCGATGTCGCCGACGATCACCGTCTCCTTGCGAAACGCCGCCGTGCCGCACGATCCCGCGCGCGGACCGATCGGCGCGCCGTCGATCGCCTTTCGGTACGCCTCGGGCAAGCTCGGCCCCGCGCCGTCGCGCACGGTGCGGCCGTCCTCGTCGAGCAAGAGAATGGACGCGAGCGTCGGCGGCAAATGATCTTCGACGACGAGCGCCAGCTTCGTCAGCACCTCTGCGAGCGGCGCGCCGCGCGCGATCATCTCGAGCACCGCCTGCTCTTGATCCTTGAGCCGCCGCGCGACGATCTGCGCGGTCACGTCCTCGAGCGCGAGCCCGACGTTGGCTCCAGGCAGGGGGAACGCCTTGGCCGCGAGCGCGCGGTTCGGGTGCGCGGGATCGCGCGACCGCTCGATCACCGCCTCGCGCACCTGCCGATCGCGCGCGACCGCGACGAGCATCGCCTCGACCTTCCCGCCGGCCGCGTACGGCGCGATGTCCGCGAGCGGCTTGCCGACGTACGGCGCGAGCTCCGTGCGCGCGATGCGATCGGCCGCCGGGTTGCACGCGGCGAGACGAATCGTGGATGCATGTTCGGAGTCGCCCACCGTCCACACGCTCAGCCCGATCTGCATGTTGTGGACGATGTCGGCGTAGAGCCGAATCGTCTCGTCGCGTTTGCGCTCGTCGGTGACGTCGCGGCACGTGCCGACGAGGCCGATGACGCGCCCGTCGTCGTCGCGCAGAACGTCGCCCACGGTGTCGAGCTCGCGCATCGATCCGTCGGGCCGGAAGATCCGCTCCGGGTACGCGAAGCGCGATCCCGTCTCGAGCGCCTTTCGCACCGCGCCGGACACGCGCTCGCGATCCTCGGGGTGGAGCTTGCTCAAGAAGAGCTCGTACGTGATCTCGATCGACTGCGGCTCGAGCCCGTACACGCGATAGAGCTCGTCCGACCACGTCACGCGGTTCGATCGGACGTCCCACTCCCAACTTCCGATGTGCGTAATCCGCTGCGTCACCGCCAGCTGTTGCTCGGCGCGCTTGGCTCGTTCGCTCGTCGTCGGCTTTTCGTCTGTCGATTTCACGCGTCGCCCGCGGGGGATCCCTCGGCTTCGCTCGGGATGAGAGCAGCCCCCGAAGGGGGGGCTGCGCTCAGTTTACTCTCGTCTTCTGACAAACCCCCGCAATGCAATCGACCCCCATTTGGGCGTTGCAGCAATCGGCGGCCGACATGCACCTTTCGCCGATTTGGTGGCAACCGCCCGGCTGGTCGACGCACGCCGGCCCCATCCCCGTGTCGCGGCAGAAGCCGCTGCAGCACTCGAATCCGGCCGAGCACGACGAAGCTCCGCCGTCGCTCGCGGTCGGCTTGCACGGCGCGAGCGCCCAATAACCGAACATGTTCGCGCTGGCCGGATCTTGCCCAGGTAGCCAAAACGCCGGATGGCTGGGATCGACCGTGCCGATGTTCGCGTCGACCGCGGTCACCCACAGCTGCTTGTGGTTGGCGTACGTCGCGTCTTGGGGCGGCGCTCCGCGCGGCGACACCATGCGGTTGCCGTAGTCGCGCGGCGTCGTGAAGACGACCCAGACGTATCCGCCCTCTGCGATCGGATTCACCGTCGGCGCATAGTTCAGGTGCAGGTTGTCGCCGGTGAGGACGCCTTTGCCGTTCGCGTTGTCGAGCGCGAGGTACGTCGGGTTCGACGCGGCGCTCGCGACGAACAGATCGTCGTTGCCGTGCTGGAACGGCGGCCCCGCGCCGTACTTCGCGCGGCTGTAGTCGCCGCGCTGGAAGAAGATCCACTTCGAGTCCGGCGAGAAGCTCGGGAACGCGATCGCGTCGCCGATCCCCGCGCTCGTGAGGATCGTCCGCGGGCTCGAGAACGTCCGTGTATTCTGCACGAAATCGTAGATCGTCAGATCCGACCGCCGGAACTCGACGGGATAGCCGAAGCCGGGATCGCAGTTCGTCGCGACGGCGAAGAGCGCGCCGTTCGGCGAGAACGTCGGATCGCAGACGTCGGTCAGGCCGTCGAGCGCGCTCGCGACCGGCAGCGCGTTGGTCGCGTCGAGCAGCTTCAGCGTCTTGGTGTTGTAGTTGGCGACGGCGTACGCGCCGTCGGGCGTGAGCGTGTTGTAGACGCCGCTCGTCTCGTAGTCGCCGATCGCAGTCACCTGCGACGACGCGAGATTGACGATCCCCGCCGGACCGGTCGACGAGTCGCGCGTGAAGAGCGTGACGAGGCGCGATCCGTCCTTCGACACTGCGTGGCACGCGACGCAGCGCTTGCCGCCGCCGTTGTCCTCCCACGGCGGGCTTCGCGGGTTTCCCGCGTTCGGCGGCGTCGGCGTTCCGAGCTGCGTGTTCGGGCCGGAGTCGAAGACGAGGCTTCGCGTGCCGGACACGAGATCGATCTTCACGATCTGCCCTTGATCGATCGCCCAGTAGTAGATCGTACCGCGCAGGTTCGCGTCGGCGATCTTCCACGCCTGCTTCGCCGAGACGTACGCGTTGCCTCCGCTCAGGCGACGCAGCTCGATGCTCACGTCGCCGCCGGCCGCGGTGGTCGTGAGCGCGTTCCACAGGGCCTTCGTCAGCAAGAAGCGGCTCGGCGGATCGGCGCGCGTGAACACGGTGAGGTCGAAGTTCGGCGCGATGTAGTGCACCGAGTACGCGTCGTTCGCCGCGCCGCCGTTCCACATCTGCTCGGGCGGGAGGATGCCGCGCGGGAAGACGGTCTTGTCGTACGGGTAAGCAAACGCAGTCACCGCCGGGTCCATCGCGCTCGCGCCGTTCAGCGCGGTTTGGTCGGCGCCGGGGACGTTGCCGGGGTTCGTCGCGGTCTTCAGGCGAAACGTGATCGTCGTCGTCGCCGAGACGCGCGCGTCCGCGCCCATTCCGACGCTCGCGGTGACGTTCGCCTTGCCGAACGTCGCGCCCGTCGCGGTGACGACGCCGGTCCCCGCGCCGATCCCGGCGATGTCGAGGCGATCGATCGTCCAGCTCGCCGAGACGGCCGCCGTCGTGTTGTCGGCGAAGGTCGCCTTCGCGGTCAGCGTCTTCGACGGCAGGTTCATCAGATCGGTTACGTCGACCACAGCGTCCGCGGGATCGATCGCGAGCCGCGTGATCGCGCCGTGCGCCCCGTCGAGATCGATGTTCGGGACGTCGCCCTGGGCGTCGCCCGCGGTCGCGTCGTCGCCCGCGTCGCCTCCGAATCCGTTGCCCGAGTCGCCTCCGCAGCCGGTCGCGTACCCGGCCCCCGCGATGACGACCACTGCAAAGAGCGATGCAAAAGCGATGGCGCGCATACGAGGGACTCTAGCGTCGCCCGCCGCGACGTCCGTCTCCGATGAATCACGACGCGCGTCGCTTTTCTGGTCACAGCCCGCCCGGGCGTGCGTTCATTCGGTCATGTGGATGTTGTTCAAAGAGGGCGGCTTCCCGATGTGGGTGGTGCTCGCGTTCGGGCTGACGGCGCTCGCGACGGCGTTCGTGTTCGCGGTGCGGCCGAACGAGCGCAACGTTCGCTTCATCCAATGGATGAACCGCGCCACGCTCTACGCGGCGATCGGCGGCGTGCTGATCGATTTTTCGACCGTCGCGCACTTCGTCTCCGAGAAGGAGGATCTGGTGGGCGACATGCGCGTGCGGATCGTGCTCGAAGGCTTCGGCGAATCGATGGCGCCGGGCGTGATGGGCCTGACGTTCGGGTCGCTCGTCGCCATGCTCCTCGCGGTCGGAGCGCGCCGGCTCGACGCGCGGAGAGACTGAGGTCCGTGCGAGGCACGGCCGACCCGTCGCGAAGCGACCGCAGACCGAGTGCGAATCTCCTGTCAGGGGATCGCGTGGCTCGCCGATTACAGTTGGTTTGCGCGCGCTGCGATTTGCGTGCATGTCGCATGCGGTACGCGCGTTGCACGAAGGCGCCGCCGTGCCCGCGTTGATGAAGTGGAATCGCCGCGTCGCGTGCTTCGGATGGGCGCTCGCGCTCCTCGGCGCGGATCCGACGCCCGCGTTCGCCGACGTCGAGGTCGGCGCGCTCGCCGGAGCCACGAGCTACGCGTCGACGTGGCGCGGTGACTTCGGCGGCGGCGGAACGCTCCGTGCGGGCGTGCGTTTCGAGCACGTCGTCGCGATCGATTTCCAAACGTGGGAGTCGTACGCGACGGTGAACAAGCGCGACAACACCGGGCTGTCCCTCGGCGTGACCGGATACTTGCCGCTTCGGAGCGCGCGGCCGTACGCGCGCCTGTTCGCGATGCACCAGCACGAGGAAGCGCTCGTGTCGGTGGAGAACGCGCCGATGGGGACGGTGTTCGGGATCGGCAACGGCATTCGTCACCGCGCGGGCGGTGGGCTGTCGCTCGGCGCGGAGATTCCGTTCGCGGCGACCGGATCCGAGAAGCGCCTCGGGTGGATCCTCGTCGCCGACGCGACGGCGCAGTATTTCCCCGACGACGCGCTCGGGCCGCACACGTACGTGATGATCAACTTCGGCGTCGGCTTCGACTACCTGCTCAAATGAGAGCGCTCGTCCTCGTCGTGATGGTGGCCGCGGTGTGCGGCGCGTGCGTCGGTACGCCGATCGGCGATCACCCGTGCCCGCCGGGCGGAACGAAGGACACGTACGAGAATTTCGGCGCGGGGTTCTTCGAGGAGTACTGCGTCCGCTGCCACGGCGGCGCGAACGGTTACAGCTCGCGATCGTTCACGACCGTCGATTCGATCCGGCAGCAGAAGGATCGCATCTTCATCAACGCCGCCGGCGACAACGCGTCGATGCCGCCCGGTCCGGACGGGCCGTCGCAAGCGGAGCGCAACCGGCTCGCCGATTGGCTCGCGTGCGGCGCGCCCTGATCAGCCTTTTTGCGCGGCGACGAGCGCGGCGCGGATCACTTCGCGCACCGGCACGTCGTGCGCGCGCGCGGCGGCGGCGCACGCGTCGAGCTCCGGCTTGATCTGCGGCGGCCCGAACGGACCTTCGGCGATCTTCACCGCGATTTTTCCGTACGGCGTGTCGACGTCGACGGAGCGACGCGGGCGCTCGACGCGGCTGACGTCGTAGCGGCGCACGCCGATGCTCGTCGTCTCGCGCAAGAGGACGTCCGCGATCAGGTTCGCGCGCTCGATCGGCGCGATCGCGCTCACGGTGAGCGCGGGGCGCCCCTTCTTCATCGTAATCGGCGTCGCCCACGCGTCGAGCGCGCCCGCGTGCAAGAGCGCTTCGATCGCGCACGCGACGATCTCGCCCGTCGCGTCGTCGACGTTCGCTTCGAGCACGGTGTGCGTCGCGGTCGCGTGCTGCGATGCGACCGGCGCGCCGAGCACCGCACGCAGCACGTTCGGGCGATCGCGGAGATCCTTCGTCCCCGCGCCCCAACCGACGCGCTCCGGCGTCATGCGCGGCCAGCGCTGCGACGGGCGCGCCGCGTGCGCGCCGACGATCGCCGCGCCCGTCGGCGTGACGAACTCGAAATCGAGGCCGGCGTCGTACGTCTCGAGCCCCGCGAGGCACTCGACCGTCGCCGGCGGTGGAAGCGGAATCACGCCGTGCTCGCACTTGGTGAACCCGCGCCCCATCGGCAGCGGCGACACGACGAGCGACGCGCCGACGTGATCGAGCGCCGCCGCGGATCCGACGACGTCGACGATCGAATCGATCGCGCCGACCTCGTGGAAGTGCACGTCGTCGAGCGCGATGCGATGCACCTTCGACTCGGCGATCGCGAGGCAGCGGAACGTCGCGTGCGCTCTCTCGCGCACCGACGGCGAGAGCGTGGACTGGTCGAGGAGCGCGCGGATCTCGCGGTACGTCTTCCCGTGCTGCTTCGTGTCCTCGTGCACCTCGAACGAGGTGCCGACGATCGCGCTGCGCACCCGCGTGCCGAAATGGACGTGGAAGCCGGCGATCGGAACGCGAGCGATCGCGTCCGCGACGACCGTCGCGGGCACGCCGAGATCGACGAGCGCGGCGATGATCATGTCGCCGGCGAGGCCACTCGGCGCGTCCAAGAAGAGGATCTTCCCCTGCCCCGCGCCGCGCGCGAGCGGATCGGCGTGATCGCGCGCGTGATCGTGATGATGCGCGTGATCGTGTTCGTGATCGTGATCGTGCGCGTGGTCGTGATCGTGCGCGTGATCGTGATCATGCGCGTGGTCGTGATCATGCGCGTGCTCGTGCGGATGATCGTGCCCCATCAGTACCTCGCGCTCGAGCGGAGGATGCGCGCCGCCGCGAACGCCGCACCGAAGCCGTTGTCGATGTTGCACACCGTGATGCCCGACGCGCAGCTCGTCAGCATCGCGCACAGCGCCGCGATCCCGCCGAACGACGCGCCGTACCCGATCGACGTCGGCACCGCGATCACCGGCGCCGACACGAGCCCGCCGACCGCGCTCGGCAGCGCGCCCTCCATCCCCGCGACGACGATGACGACCGCCGCTTTCTCGAACGTCTCGCGCTTGTGGAGCAGCCGATGAATCCCTGCGACGCCGACGTCGTAGACGCGATCGCATTTGGCGCCGAGCATCCGCAAGGTCTCGGCGCACTCCTCGGCGACCGGCAGATCGCCGGTTCCCGCGCTGATGAGCGCGACGTGCCCCTTCCCGAGCTCGGGGATCGACGTCTGCTCGATCGTCCCGATCCGCGCGAGCTCTTTGTAGACCAGCCCCGGCACCTCGCGCGACACCTCCGCCGCCTTGTCCGCGTCGAGCCGCGTGACGAGCACGTTCTGCCCCGTCCGCGCGAGCTCCTTCGCGATACCTGCAATCTGCATGGGTGTCTTCCCGTGCCCGAAGATGACCTCCGGCACGCCTTGTCGCACCGCGCGGTGATGATCGACCGTCGCGTACCCGAGATCGGTGAACGGCAGGCTTTTCAGCGCTTCGATCGCTTCGTCGACGCTCGTCTTCCCTGCCTGCACGTGCGCGAGAAGCTCCTGCAATTTCCTCGGATCCATCCACCGCCATTGCTAGCACTTCCGGCTTTGGCGCGCCGGTTGTAGGTTCTCGCCGTGGCGATCCTCGCACCTCTCATCGCGCTGCTCCTCGGCGTGGCGTTCGCGTGGGCGGGCTGGGCCGAGCTCGCGCGCGACGACGGGCCGCTCGTCGCGTCGCGTCCGTTCGCGGTCGTCGCCGCGTTCACGGCGCTCGTGTTCACGCCGATCGTCGCCTACTTCGTCGCGTTCCACGGCGACTGGTCGTACGTGTACGCCGTGCCGTGGCACGACGTTCCGTCGGCGATCGACGTGGCGATCGTGCTCGCGAGCGGAGGCCTCTTGCTCCTCGCGTTCGTAGGGACGACGCCGCTCGTCCGCCGCCGCAAGCTCAGCGCGGTGACGACGCTCGCGGTCGTCCCGGGCTCGCTCGCGCTCGCGTTCCTCGCGCTCTTCGCGCGGCGCATGTCGCTCAGCGCGACGTACGCGCAGTTCCACGGCGAGTTCGGGACCGAGCCGCTCACGTCGAGCGCGCTCGGCCGCGGCGTGCTCGTGATGGGCGTGCTGATGGGCGCGGGCGTCGCGTGGTCGGTGCGCGCGCTGTGGGGGATGAGCGCCGAGGCGAAGCGCTGACGCCGCGATGAGCGCGATCGGCTCGATCGATTCGCTCCGCTGCTTCCTCGCGGCGGCGCGCGCGCTCAACTTTCGTCAGGCCGCGCGAACCGTCGCGCTCACGCCGACCGCGTTCGGCCAGCGCATCAAGCAGCTCGAAGAGCAGCTCGGGTGCCCGCTCTTCGTTCGCACGACGCGATCGGTGTCGCTGACGGAGGCGGGCTTCGCGCTCGTCCCGGCCGCCGAGCGCTGCATGGATGCGGTCCACGAGTGCGAGCGCGTCGGCGGCGCGAAGGAGCATCCGCCGCTCGAGCTCACGTTGGGAACGCGACAAGAGCTCGGGATGAGCTGGATCCTCCCCGAGCGACGCGCGCTCGTCCGCGCGAGGCCGTGGCTCCATCTGCATTTGTATTTCGGCGCGGGGAGCGATCTCTTGCTCCGCGTGCGCACGCTCGAAATCGACTGCGCGATCACGTCGACGCGCTTCAGCGATCCGAAGCTCGACTCGATTCGGCTTCATCGCGAGGACTACGTCTTCGTCGCGTCGCCGCGCCTCCTCGCGAGGACGCCGCTTCACCGGAGCGAGGACGCCGCGCGCCACACGCTCCTCGACGCGGCGCCGGACATGCCGCTCTTCCGCTACTGGCGCGACGCGCCGGGCGGCGGCGATCGCCTGCAGTTCGCCGGCGCGACGTGGCTCGGGAGCATCGCGGCGATCCGCCATCAGGTGCTCGAAGGCGCGGGGGTCGCGGTGCTCCCGGAGTACCTCGTGCGCCGCGATCTCGCGGCGAAGCGCCTGCGGCGCCTCTTCCCGAAGGTCGTGCCGGTGCACGACTACTTCCGCCTCGTCTTCCGCGCGAACGATCCGCGGCGGCCGCTGCTCGAGTCGATCGGCGCGCACTTCGCAGGCGTGCCGCTACGTTGAAGGCGCAAATTCGTTCATCAGAATTTTTCGCATAGTCGTATGCGAATCATCCGTATTGTCGGTACAGCGATCCGAACCAAGGCTGTTCCTCGACGGCCATCTCGAGCCGCAGAAGAGGGGAACCATGAGACACTTGGGTACATTTGCGATCATCGGCTTGCTCGGTTGCACCGTGCAGACGGAGCCGGCGGCGGCCGCGCCACCGGCGGCCGCGCCCGCGCAGACCGCGGACGTCGCGACGAACCTCGCGAAGCTTCGCGCGCTCCAGATCTTCGAGGTCGGCGACGTCATCGTGCGCACGCCGCAGAGCGGCAACTGCTACGGCTTCCCGTGCGCGAGCGACATCGAGGCGGCGAAGGCGAAGGCGGCCGCGCGTCTTCGCGACTTCACGAACAAGACCGTCACCGCGGCGGCGAGCCCGCCCGCGCAAGGCGTGACCGAAGCGCAGGCGAACGCGATGCTCGAGCAGCTTCGTGCGCTCGACGTCGTCACGATCGGCAAGCTCCTCGTCGAAGCGCCGAAGAACAACCCGAATTGCTACAACGTGCCTTGCCCCGCGGACAAGGAGGCGGCCGCGAAGATCAACGCCGCGCGCGCGGGCAAGCTCTCCAACATCGTGAAGGCGGCGCCCTGAGCGCACCGCGATTCCCGGACAGGTCGGGGCCGACGCGGCTCGGCGTCGGTCTCGATCTGCGCTGGGGCGAAGGATGGACGTGCGATCCGGAGCGCGGCGATCGCGCCTCGGACGCCGTCGTCCGTTACCTCGAGCAGAGCGACTTCGAACATCTGTTCGTGTCGTGGCAGCCGCGCGATCGCGCGCGGCTCGACGCGCGGCGCTACTTCGCCGCGTACGACGATCTGTTCGCGCGCACGCGCGTCGGTGTGCGCGCGCTCCATCACACCGCGCTGAACCTCGGCGCGATCGAGCGCTACGAGCGCGGCGCGATCTACGAGCTCACGAACGCGCTCATCGAGCGCTACGGCCTCGCGTGGATCAACGAGGACCTCGGCGTGTGGTCGCTTCGCGGGAAGTCGCTGCCGTATCCGCTTCCGCCATACCTGACGAACGACGGATTGCGCGCAGCGATCGCCAACGCGCGCGACGCGCGGCGCGCGCTCGTCGCGCCGCTCCTCGTGGAGTTCCCGGGGTTCTCCGACGGCGCGGCGATCGCGATCGGGACGATGCACGCGTACGACTTCTTCCGCGTCGTCGTCGAGGAGTCGGACAGCGCGGCGACCCTCGACACGGGGCACCTGCTCTCGTACCAGTGGTCGCGCGGGCGGCGCGGCGAAGCGCTGTACGACGAGCTCGAACGCCTGCCGCTCGAAGCGTGCTTCGAGATTCACCTCTCCGGCTCGGCGATCGAAGACGGCCGCTTCCACGATCGGCATCACGGCGTCTTGCTCGACGAGCAGCTCGTCATGCTCGAGCGCCTCGCGGCGCTCTGCCCGAACCTCCGGCGCATCACCTACGAAGATCCGGTGCTCGACGCGGCGGGCGCGCTCGTGCCGGAGGCGGGCGCGGGCTTCGCGAAGCTCCATGCGCGATGGGGGCGATCGTGAACGTCGGCGACGTGAAGAGCGGCGACGCGAACGTCGAGGACGCGCTCTACGCGCTCCTCCATCGACGCGACGCGCGCGCCGCGTTCGCGCGCGGCGAGCTCGCGTGCGAGGAGCTCCGCGCGATCGATCGCGAGCAGCTCGAGGCGATGGCGCGCCTCGTTCGCGACACCGTGTTCACGCGATCGCAGCTCGGGTGCGGGACGCTCGCGGACGCTTTCGCGCGCACGATCGCCGCGTGGCACGCGGCGCACCCCGCCGCGACGCTCGACGATCTCGCCGCGGACTTCCTCGAGTCGCCGAGCTTCGACGCGCACGCCGCCGACGGCCCGTGCATCGAAGAGGCGTTCTTCCGCTTCGCCGAAGCCACGAACATCGGCGAAGCGGCGACGCGCGCGGAAGAAGCCGCGGAGGCGATCGTCAAGACGCTCGCGGTGTGCGAAGAGCCCGCGTTCGCGGTGCCCGAGCTCGTTCGACGTGCGCCGCGCGGATGGCTCGCGATCGCGCCGGGACCGCGTCTCGTCGCGGCCGTCGACGGGCGCTTCATGCGCGGCGCGATCACGCCGCTGCTCGCCGACCTCTTGACGTGCGACCGAACGGACGACGTGGCGGCGCGTCACGGACTGAGCGCCGAAGAGCTGCGCGCGACGACCGCGGAGCTCGCGCGCCTCGGCCTGCGCTGACGTCGATCGCACGCGACGCGTTTTGCGGACGAACGCGCCGCGCGGCGCGCTAAGCTTCGTGTATGTGGGTCCGCGGCGCAGCCATCCGCCCCGTCCCACCGCACGCGGTGGTGGACGCCTCCGTGCTCGCGCGCGTGGAGCGCGAGCTCGCGGACGACACCGACGCCGCGCGCGGCGAGCTCGATGAAGCCTTCGCGCGCTTCGAGCGCACGCAGCCGCACCTGGCCGATCGCGTCGGCGCGGTCCTCGGACGGCCGCTCGACGAGACGGCGCTCGCGCTCGGGTATTTCCTGTCGATCGCGATCTGGCTCGCCTTCGAGCGGACGTTCGGCGATCGCTTGAACGTGGTCGACGCGGACGCGCTCAAGGCGACCGAAGATTCGATCGCGCTCGAAGAGGAGCTCCGCGCGGCGCACGGCGAGGAGCCGTTCGATCTCGACGACGTCGTGTCGATCGAGCAGCCGGGCGTGCTCGCGTTCGTGCACGAGCACGTCGACGCGGCGCTCGACGTCGCGGCGCGCGCGGAGGGCGGCGACGATCGCGAGATCGACGTGGACGACGTGCACACCGTCTACCGCGCGATCCTGGTGCTGACGCTGGCGCTCTCGCACGCGGTCGCGCCCGCGAACGGAGCCGCGCGCGGAAGCGAGCTTCTCGCCTAAGCTTCGCCCATGAAAACGGAAGCGATGGTGCTGCGGTCGCACGGCGGGCCGGAGGTGATCGTGCGCGAGACGATCGATCTCCCCGAGCCCGGGCCGCGCGAGGTGCGCGTGCGCGTGCGCGCGGTCGCGCTCAACCACTTGGACATCTGGACGTGGCGCGGCCTGCTGCACATCAAGCACGAGTACCCGCATCGCCTCGGCGCGGACGTCGCGGGAGAGATCGACGCGCTCGGCCCGGGCGCGCGCGGCTGCAAGGTCGGCGATCGCGTCCTCGTCGCGCCGGCGATTTCGTGCGGCGTGTGCGAGCGCTGCCTAGCGGGCGACGACAACTTGTGCAGAAGCTACAAGATCCTCGGCGAGAGCACGCAAGGCGGCACCGCGCGCCACATCAACGTGCCCGACGCGAACGTCCTGCCGTATCCGGGCGATCTTCCGTTCACGCAGGCCGCCGCGATCCCGCTCGTCTTCCTCACCGCGTGGCAGATGGTGGCGGCGCGCGCGAAGGTCGCGCCGGGCGAGACGGTGCTCGTGCAGGCCGCGGGGAGCGGCGTCTCGAGCGCGGCGATCCAAATCGCGAAATTGTTCGGCGCGCGCGTCCTCGCGACGACGAGCACCGACGCGAAGGCCGAGCGCGCGCGAAAGCTCGGCGCCGATCACGTCGTCAACTACACGACCCAGGACTTCGTTGCAGAGTGCAAGCGCTTGACCGACCGCCGCGGCGCCGACGTCGTCATCGAGCACGTCGGCGGCGACGTCTTCGCGAAGAGCGTCCTCGCCGTCGCGTGGGGCGGGCGCGTCGTGACGTGCGGCGCGACCGCGGGATTCAAGCCGGACATCGACCTGCGGCAGATCTTATTCCGCAACGTTCAGATCCTCGGCTCGACGATGGGGAGCCGCGGCACGCTCTTCCGGATCATCGAGCTCGTGAAAGCTGGGAAGCTCGCGCCGGTCGTCGATCGCGTGATGCCGCTTTGGGACGCACAGGAAGCGCACCGCGTGATCGAAGCGCGCCAGGCGTTCGGAAAGGTCGTCCTCGAAGTCGACTGAAGCGCGTCAGGTCGTGCGATCGATCGTGACGTTGTCGTAGCGGAGCTTCCAGACGTTCGGCGCGCTGCCGAGGATGAGCCCCAAGCCGACGACGGCCGGTTCCGTGAGCGGAACGAAGGCGTTGTATTGGAGACCGTGCATCAAGACGATCTGACCGCCGATGGCGATCACGACCTCTCCCTGCTGCCCCGCCTGCGGCAGCGTGAGCTTGATGTCGACGTGCACCCATTGCCCGGTCATCGGGCCCGCGTTGATCCCGATCGTCGACGACATCTTCTGCCCGCCATCGGGGGCGATGCTCTCGAGGAAGACAACCTGCGTCGGCGACTCGAGGATGAGGACGTACGACAGCGGCCCGAACCCGATCTCCGTGAGGAGCGCGCCGTTCGTGTCGAAGTTCGTCCCGTTTCCGCCGTACGACTCGAGCTTGAGATCGTAGGCGATGTCGAGTGACCTCGCGTGGCCGCACTTCTTCAGCAGGATCATGTCCTGCTCCGAGAACACGATGTTCGGTCGCGTCGTCTCGACGAGGAGCGAGCGCGGCGGCGAGAGCGCTTCCGTGGAGTCGATCAGCATCTGATCCGAGTCGCCGCTCACCGTCAGGTCGTCCCAGATGAGCCCCTTCAAGTCGTTCGCGCGCCTGTCGAAGTCGTCGCAGAGGAAGTGCCGCATCGGCTGGGTCGCGCAGAAGCCGGTGTCGGTCGCGTCCGTCGCGCCGTCCGCGCTCGCGTCGTCGCCACCGGCTTCGGCCCCACCGCCGTCGTTCGGAAGAGCCGTGAACTTCTCGCCGCCGCAGGCTTCGCCCGCTGCAAAAAGTCCGAAGAAAGCCACGGCGGCGAACCGCCGAAAGAACGAACCCCGCATGCCTCGGATCCTATCGCAGGCGTCGTAAGGGGGCCACGAAGCGACGGAAACGGCCGATCCGCCGCCGCTCGCACCCGATCGACTTGCGCTCGCCTTTTCGCGTGTCTCTTCGTTATGCTTCGACCTGCGCGCCGCATCACGGCGGGCTTTGCCCGCACGATCTTCCGGCGCGTGGAAGGCATCCGAGGGATCATGAGCGCTTGCCCGCAGTGCGGCACCGTAGCGAAGCCCACCGACAAGTTCTGCAACACGTGCGGCACTCCCGTGCGCCCGGCCGCGCCGCAAGGAGGCGCGCCGATGTACGGACAGCAGCCGCCCGCACCGCAAGGATACGGCGGCGCCCCGATGGGCGGCGCCCCGATGGGCGGCGCGCCCGCGCCCGGCCCGGCCCCGATGGGCGGCGGCGCCCCCGCGCGTTGCCAGATGGGACACGACATCGCGCCCGGCGCGAGCTACTGCGCGCAAGGACATCCGATCGCGCTCGACGCGATGCAGTTCGCGGGCGACGCGTACGGCGGCGGCGGATACGGACAGCAACCGCCGCAGCAGGGCTACGGCGGACAACCGCCGCAGCAAGGCTATGGCGGCGGCTACGGCGCGCCGCAACCGTCGCCGTCGCCGATCGGCGGACCGGGCGGCTTCGGCGGTGATCCGATGCAGCAGCAGTACGGCCAGCAAGGCTACGGGCAGCAGCCGCCCGCGATGAACCCGCAGTTCGGTCAGCCGCCGCAGGCGTACGGACAGCAGCCGCCGCAGCAAGGCTACGGCGCGCCGCAAGGTCAGTACGGCGGTGCGCCCGCGCCGCAGCAGCCGTTCGGCGGAGCGCCGCAGCAGCCGGTGTTCAACCCGGCGCCCGCGCCGCCCGCGGCCGCGCCCGCACCGGCGCCCGCAGCGCCTGCTCCGCCCGCCGCGACCGCGCCGGATCCGAACAACAAGACGCTGCGCGGCTTCCTCGTCGCGTACCAGTCGAACCAGAACGGCGACTTCTGGCCGCTCACGGGCGGACGCCACGTCGTCGGCCGCGCCGGCGCCGGTCCGGACATCGACATCCAGCTCGCCGATCCGACGATCTCGTCGCGCCACGCCGTCATCGTCGTCGACGGTGGCGCCGGAACGATCGCGCTCGAGGACACCGGCTCGACGAACGGCACGTTCGTCAACGACGAGCACCTCGGCTTCAACGGCCGCCGCGATCTGCGCGACGGCGACCGCCTGCGGTTCGGCGGATTCACCACCGTCGTGAAGGTGGTCGGCCGCATCTGATGCGTCGCTCGCCCAAGACTTCGTTTTGGGGCCCCCGCCCCAAAACATCGCTGATCGCGGGGCTCGCGTTCGCGTTGCTCTTCGTTGCGAATAGCGCGTTCGCGGTCCCCGA
>Ga0100403_1002335_pt1 | contig 15393 bp, 14 predicted proteins | sample CryGeymet201501t_FD_83663 | JGI IMG/M metagenome (GOLD analysis project Ga0100403, IMG submission 83663) | Groundwater microbial communities from Crystal Geyser aquifers in Utah, USA - Crystal Geyser metaG 2015-01t | ecosystem: Environmental > Aquatic > Deep subsurface > Groundwater | place...
ATAAAATATATAATATTTATGACATATATTGATTTAGTTAATGAAAAAATCTAAGCTATTTCATAAGATGAATTGGCTTAATTTTAATCACTTAATGTATTTTCGAGCTATCGCAACTGAGGGGAGTGTGAGTAAGGCCTCCGAGCAACTTCGCTTGGGGCAACCCTCTTTGAGTATTCAACTTAGGCAACTTGAGGAAACGATAGGTCATCAACTCTTTCTTCGTAAGGGGCGCAAGATGATTCTGACCGATGCGGGGAAAGCGGCTCTGAAGTATGCGAATGAGATTTCGACACTTGCAGGTGAATTGCAGGAGGTGTTGCACAATAAGAACTACCAGCAACGAGCCCATCTTAATATCGGTGCGCTAGATAGCATTCCTAAAGGACTGATCAAAGATCTCGCTAAGTTTGCGATCCAAGAGTTCAACTGCAATGTGAGTATTTTTGAAGGAGTGGGGGACGAGCTGCATCGTCAACTGTTATCTCACCAAGTCGACGTCGTTCTCACAAACCACCACTTGCATGCTTCCTCAGAGAAAAGTCTCTTTACGAGGCAATTCGGTTCAAGCCCTATCTCCATCTACGGAGCACCAAAATTCAAATCTTTGCAAAAAAACTTTCCAAAGTCTTTGGAGGGGCAGTCTATTGTTCTTCCGACTTTTCACAGCAAACTCAGGCATGACATCGACAGCTTCTTCCAACTCAATCAGATTCCCATAAGAGTTTTGGTTGATACACAGGATACGGCCATTCAAAAGCTTCTTGCGGTTGATGGCATGGCCCTCATTGCGGAGCCGCCCCTGGCCGTGAGTCATCTTCTATCAAGAAAGAAATTGATCAAGATTGGAGAGCTCGAAGGGGTAAAAGAAGAATTCTTTTTGACGTCCACGAAACGACTTGTTCAAAATCCCGTGGTGGAGCACATCATGAAGAAATTTGAAGGCGATTCTTCATTGTATGAAACCTTGTAGCTGAAAGAGTCGGCTTGGAACTTATGCTTTGATCTGATTCGCGAGTGGCTGCCCAGAGGCGAAGGCTTGGATGTTCTCAAGGGTTGTATTGGCGATGCACTCAACAGCATTAGACGTGAAAAATCCTTGGTGCCCTGTGATGAGAACATTTGGAAAGCTAAGAAGTCTAGAGAACACATCATCGTCGATGATGTGTTCCGATTGGTCTTCGAAGAATAAGTCTTCTTCTTCTTCATACACATCAATGCCAAGGTAGCCTAGCTTGCCGGTCTTGAGGGCCCGAATCGCGGCTTTGGTGTCGATGAGAGCGCCACGTCCTGTGTTGATGAGCATAAGGCCATCTTTCACTTTGCCTAGGGCCGCATCGTCAATGAGGTAATGAGACTCAGCGTTCAGCGGGCAGTGCAGAGAAATAATGTCGGAAACTTTGAGTAGGCTATCGAAGTCTATATATTCTACTCCCATGTCCTTGCATTCTTGGTTGGGGAATTTATCGTAAGCGACGACCCTGCAAGCAAAGCCTAGTAATATCTTACAAGCTACGGTTCCAATTTTTCCGGTTCCTATAATCCCAACCGTCTTCCCTGCGAGATCAAATCCCATCAGTCCTTCGAGAGAAAAGTTTCCTTCGCGTGATCTGTTGTAGGCTTTGTGGGTTTTTCTATTGAGTGTGAGAATCAGTGCGATGGCATGTTCGGCAATGGCGTGGGGGGAGTAGGCCGGGACTCGTGTGACGGTGATTCCAAGCTCTGCGGCCGCCGTGAGATCAACATGGTTGAACCCGGCAGATCGTAAGGCGATCATCTTCGTTCCGCCATCAGCTAGGACTTTAAGTGTGTCTTTACACAATTGATCACTAACAAAGGCCGAAACAATTTCTGATCCAGCGGCAAGTTTGGCTACCGATGGATCAAGATGAGCATCAAAATATTTTAACTCGTAGCCATATGAAGCGTTGGCCCTCTCTAAAAAAGGTTTTTCAAACTTGTGTGCGCTAAAAATTGATACTTTCATGATGACTTTCCCGCATTGTCTACGAATATTTGGTTTTTATCAATGAGAGATTCACCGACGGCATCGTCTGATATAAGCTTAGGCTGTGAGAAATAAGTTCAAGATCGCCTCAAATAGGCAGCAGCACTATTTGTTTCCCATTCCAGTGATCGAAGATAAGAAATTCCTCATTGAAACCGAGAGTTTGAATGAGGCGCAGCTGCTACAGAGGCTGCTGGAAGCTGGCTGGATCGTTTTTAATGATGAAGCCCCCTCAGAGTTTTGGATGGAGGAGGGGCTGCATGCTGATGGAAGGACCAGGCGTTATACCCCTGATTGGTCAAAGCTTGTGCTTTCGTATTTTCCGCGAGACCTTGGAAATGATGAAATTCAGGCCGAAAAAGATGAATTCAAGATGACTCGTCTTGAAAAGGTCGTTAGCAAGGCGCTCTCCGAGTTGATCCAGTATCAGTCTCAATCTGATGATCAGCCTCTATCACAATCGTCAGGCGAAGTTAGGTCAGACGATGAGCAGCAACTGCTTGAAAAGTTAAAAAACAAAATCCAGGCGCAAAAGAATTGCCGAACTTGTCAATCGTTAGGAATAGCTAAAGTAGACTTTAGTCTTTTGTTTAATCGTATCTAGATTGTTTTTGGGCCTGGTGATATCTAGTGGGCATGGAAAAACTTCTAAAGCATCCTTACTTTGATCGAGCGATCTTGATGCTGATTTTTATCAACTCTGTCACCCTAGGTCTCGAGACCTCGCCGTCTATCGTCGCTAAGTATGGTTCCGCTTTATTTTTGGTCGACAAGCTGTGTTTGTGGATTTTTACTTTAGAATTAACGCTTAAGTTTTCAGTGCTTCGATCGAAGACTCTTAAGGATGCGTGGAATATTTTTGATTTGGTGGTTGTGGCGATTGCCTGGCTTCCAGCTGCGGGAGCTTTTTCGGTCTTGCGTTCGCTGAGGGTGCTTCGGGCCTTGCGCGTGATTTCCACGGTGCCTCGACTGCGTAAAGTTGTGTCTGGTCTATTGAACTCCTTGCCAGGCTTGGGAGCGGTTTCTACGATCATTCTGCTACTTTTTTATGTTGGGGCCGTTATTTCGACAAAGCTGTTTAGCGCAAGTTTTCCGGAATGGTTTGGTTCTATTGGCGCTAGCTTCTATAGCCTTTTCCAGATTATGACTCTCGAAAGTTGGTCGATGGGAATCGTCCGGCCTGTGATGGAAGTCTATCCTTACGCCTGGACTTTCTTTGTTCCATTTATTCTGGTAACGACTTTCACAACGCTCAACCTGCTGATTGCTGTATTGGTGAATGCTATGCAGGCTGAGACGGAAGAGGTGGCCGAGCAGCGTGCTAGGGAGAGTCATGATGAGCGTGTTCAGATGAAGGAAGAAATTACTGAAGTTAGGCGTTTGCTGGAAAAGTTAGTGGCTGATAGCGCCGATAGAAAGTTAAAAGCTGACGTGTAGATTGCATTTTAGGACGAGGCGAACTTAACTGGCTAGATGCAAGAAATTCTTCAGAATCCTTATGGAATCTTTCTTTTAATACTTGGCTGGCAACTAGCTTGGATATTGCTGACCTGGATCTTGTCAAAACTAGGCGATGCTGTAACGAAGGCTCCGCTACTGGATATTGTGGTATCCATGTTCACGTGGGTTCCTTGGGGCCTTTGCTACTATCTTGAATCCTGGCAGAGTTTCGGAATCTGTGTTCTCGCTCAAATCGTCTCTATTGAGATTTTTAGCATCACCCATACTCTTTCTATGAGATACAAAGGTGCGAAGATCCGTCATGCACTTGATGAAATCGTAGGACCGTTGCGTAACCATCTTGGTTTGATGATCACGCTTTTGATTTTGCCGATCATGTGGTTCATTCGCTTGGGACAGTTGACCATCTATCCGCTCCAAGTTCTTACTTTGGGGTTTCCGTGGTACAGGCATCGCGACTGGGTGAGTGTGAATAGGCAAAAGTTTGATGGGCTGGTAGGGCATGATCTTGTCTGGTGTTTGTATTGTGAGTGGGTCCTTTCGATATATAGCCTTGGTTCTGAAATGATCCGCAATAACGAGTCGTGGTGGTGTCCCATTCAATTTCATGACCAAGACAAATGTGCTAGGTGTGTGAGCGACTTTCCCGATCTGGATATTTGGGTAAAGCCTGAGGGGACGATGCAAGACGTGAAAGACCATCTGTTGGAGCGCTATTGCCCCAAGAAGAAACCTAGGGCGTGGAGCGGTTTTAAGAAATAGTGTTAGTCTGGGAAGTGCTAAGACCAATTAATTTTTTATGGTTCGGGATTCTTTCTATGATCTAGAATTCTATCGAGCAATTTTTGTATGTATTCAGAAAGAGCCTTCATCCTAGGATCTTTTTTCTTAGACATAATTTCAATGGTTTTTTCTACCTCAGCTTGTACGCTGGGATTTTGTAGAAACTCGTCGCCGGTTTCTCTGTGAAACATGAAATTGGCTAAGTAGTTGTAGGGGCCATTAGAGTATCGAGGCAGCTCATCCAACTCTTGGAGCGATTTCGTTGCCTGAAGCATGAGCTTATCTTGAAGAGGCGCACGTTCTTCTTTGGAAAGTAAAGTTCGTGCCGCCAACACCGTTTCGGAATTGCTTTCTTCACTGTATTCAAAGGTACTATCGGGTGTTGTGGATTTCTCAAAAACCATCTTAGCCCATGCTTTAGCTTTCTCCGAGTTCATATGTGGAGAATCCTTGGGGTAGGGATGTGGTTGCTTGATAATGTTCAGGGGAAACACACTTTTCCACAACAACGGATTGGGATTCGTAAGAACGATGTCCCAGAATTTATCGATATCACCCGGTGAATAATTTTCTGGATGGGTTTTTGCATTCTGGTACATTTCAAGAATCGCATCACGGCTTACTTCGTAGGCGGAGCTATCTACTTTTGAACGTTCAACAACGGAGTGGAAAAAATCTGCTTTTAAGCTACTGGGAATGAGTCGATCGTGGTTTTTGATTCGATACCAATCCACTAACGTAACGGCCTTTAAAGCTTCTAGGTCAGCTTTGTTCAATGGTTTATCCGCCGAAGTGTTCTGCAGCAAGGCATCTAGATAGTCTGATTCTGCAGGGAGTGAGTCAGTAGGCATACTTTCAGCTTTGTCGAGAAGAAGCTTTGGGATTTCTGGGAAGTCGTCTTTCCCGCCATTGCCTTTTTTGAGCTCAGCCCATAGACGAGTGGCTGACACAAGGCCTTGGCTTCTGCCATAGGATTCTTCCTTGCTCCAGTTCTCAGCAATTTCCTTCAGCAGCTCCTCAGCCATTTTTTGACCGTAGGTTTCCTGGTACATTCTAATGAGTGCGGCTGCTTTTTTAACGTCTTGAACGGAGTCGGCATCGTTGTCCCTAGCGAGGCGATTGCGAGTGCCTTTGGTCAAGAAAAATTCTCTAATGGCTTTGCTTGGATCGCTAGGAAGACCAGTCCCACTTCGTCTAGACAGTAAGATGGGAAGAATTTCTGCGCCTTGATCAAAGGGAATCTCTGTTGTTTCGCTAAATTTGGAAGTATTGGCTTTCCATTCTTTATGTAAGGCTTCCCAGGCTTCTTTTGCATATTGATGAGTTCTTGGTTCTCTATGTTTTTTCTGAGGTAGGTCTTTTAAAAATCCGATGGCTAGATCCGCGGCATTCAGTCGATTCGCTAGCCGTAACATTAATGAGACCTCTTGATTGGAAAGGGGGTGACAACGGCTGGCCTTATCCCTCCAATGGTTCATACAGGCTTTGCTCTTTAGGCATCCGGCCGGATTGTCACAGTCGCTTTTGACTGCGGAACAGAAAGTTTTTTGTGAGTCTTGGTAGGCTGATTGTAACTGTTCTTCAGTCGGGATGGGTTGCTTCTCGACAAGGGCTTCCATATTCATGGCTGCCATTCGGACCGCATTGTTGGCATCGAGATTTCCGCTCTTTGACGACGCTCGAAGTATGCGAGTCGTCCACAATATTTTATCGCGACCAGGTAGCCGATTGAAAGCCGGATGGTTCTTCTTTAGAACGGCTTGCACTTGAGCTGCGACGGCGGTGGTGATAGGGGCCGAAAAGCTAGTTCCATTGATGAAAGATCCTGAAGCCTTTCCGCAGAAATTGTTGTAGGCATCTTTCTTAACCTGTGAGCTTCGGTTGGAAAAGACTCCGCTGCCCGGAGCACGAATTTCTCCATTCGAGGAAAAGGCAGAGATGTTCCCAGAGAGTTCTGAGGCTTCCACGCGCAGAAGCGCATCGTTGACGTCCATGTGATCTCGGTCGATTCGCTTGGCATCATTTCCAGCTGACTTAACGATTAGACATCCCTTGTCGAGCATCTCTTTGTAAAAGTCTGCGTAGACTCGTTCTTCTTCTTGAATGCCTCGCTCATCATACATCCCGCCCCAACTCACGTTGATGATCGAAGCTCCATCATCGCAAGCTTTTGCGATACTCATTTTTAAATTGTCGGACGAGGTCCCCCCCTCGCTACCGGATTCAGTCACTCTATAGACACGAAGGTTTGCATTTGGGGCGAGCCCCGTCCCATCTTTGCCTCCAATGAGTCCCGATACTGCCGTCCCATGGCCATTCTCATCGTTTGTTGGAGTGCCGGCTTTGTCGAATCCTTTGTGGACTGTTAGCGAAGGACTTGCCATGAGTTCTTTGTTCTTTTCGTAGTCAAAGCCAGAGTCGACAACTGCGACGGTGACGGATCCCGAGGGGATTCTTTGTTCTTTTAGAAATTCGAACATCAAGTCTCCATTGACTCTTTGCTGTGCCCAAAATTTCGCTCTACCATCTGGGCACAATTCATTGTAGATACACTGCCCTTTGCTACTGAGGCCATTCTCTATTGTATCTTTCGCACGGTAGGGGTCCGATGGAAAATCGTGGCCACCATATTGCGGGTATTGATGCTGGACTCTATGAATGGCGACTAAGTTCTTGTTCGATTGTAGTTTTTTGAAAACTTTTTCAGAGTTACCGAGGCTACATTGGAGAGAGAGCCACCTGCTATAGCTCGCATGAGTCTCACAGGAGGTCGGCGGAGTGAACTTATTGGCTTCGGCCTGGGTTCGAAAACTTAGAAAGAATCTGCCCGGAATGTCAGTCTCAAGGGGAAGGGGTTTGCTTAGGACCCAGGTTGAAAAGTCGACCTTATTGGCAGCTAATATGGTCTGGCTCGAAAGGATCCACAGGGCCATGACGAATTTATAAAATAGTCGACTCACCCCTATAGAATGCCATTTTTTCCCCTCTAAAAACATGTATGAATTTTGGGGGAAGCGCTGCAGCATTCTTTAAAGTCGACAATTACACCACCTGGCGCTAAGAACATCCACAGCGCGCGGGTAGCTCAATTGGTAGAGCGTCAGCCTTCCAAGCTGAATGTTGCGGGTTCGAGTCTCGTCCTGCGCTCCATATTGTCATCTCACTTTGTTCGATGACCTGGCCTTTGGCCCTGTATTTTTCATCTCATCTTTAGGTTTGTTGAATAATTGGGAATCTAGCTCCTTGGAGCTGCTTTTTCTCATCTCACTTTGATTGATGACCTGGCCTTTGGCCGATTCTATTTTTTATTGTTCGATTTCGCTGGGGGAGAGGAAGAGTGCTTTTGCTTTTGCGGTGATGCCTTTGCGACGTTTGAGGTGGCCCCATAGGTCGATCCAGGGAAGCACATTCACCTTGATTGGATTCACCGTCTTGATGAGTTTCACGGTGCCATATTCCACAGGAGTAGTCTCTTCTGCAAGAGTTCCAAAAATCTTATCCCACACAATCAATATTCCGCCATAGTTCTTGTCCAAGTACTTTTCGTTTCTTCCATGGTGAACACGATGTCTTGATGGAGTGTTTAGAATGTTTTCTAGCGGACCAAGTTTGCCCACCATTTCCGTGTGGACGAGGTATTGGTAGGCCAAAAGTATTTGATAAGTTGAGATGATCATCAGCGCATCAAAACCTAGAAAAGCTAAAGGCAAGAAAAATGGCGGAGTGAAATAAGAACCTAGCCAGGGCAATCGAAGTGAGGTGGAAAGGTTGTATTCTTGGGAGCTGTGATGAACATGATGTTGGCACCAAAGCACGCTCCACTCATGTTCCTTTCGGTGCTTCCAGTAGTAAGCAAAATCCACAAGCACGAGTAGTGCAATAAATGACATCCAGTTCACGGGAATAGACCAAGGCACCACGTTGTTCGCCCAGCTAAGTAGCCAGAAAAGTATCGCGGCACCGCCCGCAAAAAATACCAATCGCCACACAACGAAATCGATGTAGTTGCATAGTGTTTCTTTGACGGTCATAGGGTTTGGAGTTTGTTTAACGCGATGGAGGGCATAGCTCAGTAGCGAAAGCACAAAAGCTACAGCTGGTATGTATACGTTGAGTTTCTGGAGGTCATAAGCCTGATCGTTCATATTGGGATTAATCATAGCATTTAAGTCGGCGGTATTGACTATGTTCCACTTTGCAGAAAATATGACATATGGCAGAAAATTCCCGCAGAGAACTCGCAACTAGGCAAAAAACTTGGGCAAAGAAGTTGGCGGAGTTTCTAACAAAAGCCAACATTTCTCCAAACATGATTTCGATCTTCAGCATGGTCTTTGCTTTGCTTTCTGCTTTGGCATTTATGCAACTTAAGTCATCCCAAGAATGGTTTTGGCCTTTGCTCGGAGTCGTGGGTATTCAGCTCCGCTTGCTTTGTAATTTGATGGATGGTCTTGTTGCCATTGAAGGTGGAAAGAAGACTCCAACGGGTGATCTCTACAACGAAATCCCCGATCGATTTGCAGACGTTCTAATTATCCTTGGCGTAGGTTATGGTCTCACACAGGCCTTTGCTGTGGAACTTGCCTGGTTTGCAGCTTTAGCAGCTGTTATGACAGCCTATATTCGTTGCCTTGGAGCATCGCTTTTGAATAAACACGATTTCGTGGGTCCTTTTGCCAAACAACACCGGATGGCATTGATCTCCTTTGCGGGCATCATCGTTTCGATAGAGAGAGCTTACGAAAACTACCAATCGCAGGCTCTCTATTATGTTCTTTGGTTCGTAGGTGTAGGCGCAATGATCACATTCGCTAGAAGAGCTTTACGTATTGCGAATGAGTTAAAGGCTAAGGCATGAATCCCGTTTCTCAGCTAGCTCCAATTCTGTGCTATTTGGCTGCGGGAATTCTAGGGGCTATTGGTCAGTATTTTTACAAGATGGGCGCTTCTAGCCTTGGGCAAGTAGCGCTATTGAAGAATTATAATTTATTTATTGGTGCTGCAGCCTTTTGTGGGGTGATGGTGCTGTTTGTGCTCGGCTTCAAGTGGGGCGGTAGGTTAAGTGTTGTCTATCCGTTTTACGCAACGACATTTATCTGGGGCGCACTCATTGCGCACTACTTTGAGAAAGAACACATCAGCACAATGATGATCGCTGGAATTTTATTGATTTGTGTCGGTGTGGCTTTTGTCGGTGCAGGCGCTAAGCAAGGCTAGTGTCACTTTCAAGGCAGTCTAACGCCTCTTAGTGCCAGAGCGGCCTGTCGACTTCTTTTTCTAGCTCATCAAATATTGCAGCAATTTTTTTAGACGGTTTTTCATCATTGTGGCCTGTGATGGGTTCGCCGACGACGACGTCACAAAAGAAGGGAACGACGATAGGGTCACCTCTCGGCATCACTTTTCCGAGTCCATGCAAAAATACCGGGCACACCTTTAAGTTTGGAAATTTACTGCAGATCACATCAATACCCGATCGAATCGTGCTTCGTTGCTCCGGCTCTCCGCGTGAACCTTCCGGAAAGAAGATCACAATCTTATTTTCCTCTAGGGCTTTGAATACGTTTGCCAATATGTCTTCTACGCTTTCTCCCTCTTCACGTTTTCTCTTTACGGGTACGAGATTCATGACGTATTTGGAAAACAAAGCTAGCAAAGGATTTCCAAACCAATAGTCATGAGCCGCGACGGCACAAACCCTGTGCACTCTTCCCAATGAAAATAGCGAAAACAGTACAGGAGTGTCTAGATGGCTGTTGTGGTTGGCAACCAGCAAGGCAGGACCTTTCTTCGGTAGACGCTCGGGATGTTTGAGCCTCAGACCTACGACCAGTAGAGTGATGGGGCGCAAAAACACCAATTCGAAGATTAGGCGAGGAATGACTCTAATCATTTTACACGGCGAAGTAGTGAATGAAGTGGAAGTAGATCAGTGCCGTAAAACAAAGGCTGTCGATGCGATCGAGCAAACCTCCATGACCCGGTAATAAATTTCCAGAATCTTTGACTCCGATATCCCTCTTGAGAGCAGAGATCGATAAATCTCCAAAAAAACCGGCAACCGCTAAGCACACACCAAGTGCCAGAGAATAGTTGTGATTGAGCGGAGTCATGTATGGCCCCACGAAATAGAATAAAGTTGAAGTGAGGATGACTCCTCCGAGAAAACCTTCCCAAGTTTTGTTGGGGCTGACCTTTGGGATGATCTTATGTTTCCCGAATAACTTTCCAGAAACATATTGGAAAACATCGTTCATTTCGGTGGCGACAATCAGAAATAGAATAAGAGCTTTGTGGTCGGTAAAGGAGGGAAATTTCAATGTAGCCAGCATTAAGATGTGGCTGATGGCGAAGACGTTAATCATTAGTCCCCAGTGAAGCTCGCTAAGTGCCTTCAGAAAGCCACTAGTCTCTCCAATCAGAATCATTCGTATCGGAAGAAGTATGAACATCCACACGGGAATGAAAACAATCGACATTCCATACCATCCCGTTTGCACAAAGTAATACTGAATCGGAATCGCGAGGTAGGCCCACAATAAAACACGTCTGTCGGCGCGACGAGTAGGGATGAGCGAAAGGTATTCTTTGAGGGCAAGAAAACTAATAAGGCCTGTGCATATCGCGAAGGACGGAGAAGGTAGCATCAAGCCGCCAAGCAAGAAGATAAAGATATACCACCAAGTCTTCATTCTGAGCTTTAGTTCTTCGGCTTGTTTGGGGGAGAACTTCAATCCCCAGATGAGTGCGGTGGCTAGGATTAGCGCTCCAAGGATCGAGGCGCTTAAAATCTCAAAATTATCGAGTTGATTCATGCTTTGAGTTTAACCGAGCGTGGCAAGAACACACTATGAGGCGGGGGCTTAATCTACAGAGGCAGTGCGGCAATTCGGCAGGTCGACTTCTATTCTTCCCAAGGATAGAAATATGGAGTGAGAAATTGGATTCGTTTTTGTCTTCTGAGCCTAGCTGCGCCTGCTGTCTTTGCGGCACCCAATGTCTTACTTGTCGATAGTTCCTTTGCTCCGGTCAAAATTTCAGGCAAACAACCCTTCAAAGATCTTTGCTTTTTGATCAGTGAGAATCCTGGGAATTATCCCGAAAAGGGCGACTGCTACGATTCCGTAGATTGGGCGGATGTTTCGAAGTCAGATGTTGATTTGCTCAAGGGGATGCAGGATCACCTGGCTGGAAAGCCTTCAACACTTGCTGTGAAGTGGGCTAGTGTTCTGGTAGCTCAACCGGACCAAGCACAAAGGGTGCTTGGCGTCTACACCGAGGCTGTGCATGGATCGCGTAGTTATTCAGTCTTGAAGAAAGCTTCTTTAAACAAGGCAGAGATCATCCCTGTTAGAAACATGAGTTCTATATCTCCTCAGATGGCTCATCTTATGAACGCTGTAAATGATCCGAAAGAGCTCGATGCCAAAAATTTAAAGCTCCCTCGGTATAATCCCGAGTGCGGACTTGTAAAATATTCCGACAAAGATCTCTCGGAGTTTCAAAACTCCAAACGCACTCTCGAATATCACCATCGTCTTAGTAAGATTCTATCGGCCCATAAAAGTATTCAATTGGTGAACCTTTCACTGGGCTATCGATTGTCGTGGGTGAGGGAAGACAACCCCAAGTGCCCGGAAGAGGCTTGGATACGAGAATATGAAATCCTAAAAAGCGCATGGACCAATTTCATTCGCCAGCACGCCAATGTTCTCTTCGTCGTCGCCGCCGGTAATGAGTCTGAAAACTTTGATGACCCGTTCAAGGCGAGTGATGATTTATGGGCTTCGATTTCGACCTTACCTAACTTGCTACTAGTTGGGGCCATGAGACGTGGAGGTGATCGTTATGATTCCTCGAACTTTGGAAAGCTTGTGGAAGTTACGGCTATTGGAGAGGGGATTCCGGCAAATTCTCCACTGCCGGGTGTTGAGACCGGTTATCCAACAGAACTGCGTGGCACTAGTTTCTCCGCACCTGTTGTGACCGGACAGGCCGTTGGTATACTAAGGAAGTTTCCGAAAATGGGTGTTGCTACCTTGAAGAAGCAACTTATAAAAAACTTTTTGGAAACAAGAAAAACTTTGGTTTTCGAAAGCCTGAATAAACATTGTGGCGCCAATAAGAATGAGGATGCTTGTTTGTCGGTGCTCGCGAGTCTTGTGCAGACGCCCGGCCTATTGTGGGACGACACGGCGGAGCTATTTCTGATTGGAAAAGCCGCATGGGAGTTTGCACCGTTTCCCATGGCCTTTGATCCATCGACTAAGGTGAGTGGACAGATAAAAATGTTCCCCGTGAAAGATCAGATGCTTCCGGGGCTTATACTGAGTCCGAAACTCGGAGTCGAAGAGCTGCTCCTTACTCTTCACCATGAAATCTATCACTTTGCCTCCATGCGCGAGGCCTTTAATGATTTTTACAAGCAAAACAAAGTTGAAGGGTGCGTATCGCCTTACCAGTTAGCGCTTTTAAAAGATGAAACCCCTGCTTATATTCGAGAATATCAATTCTATGAAAAGTCACCGAAATGGTTCAAGAAAGCTTTGTCTAAAGTTGTTGTTGATTCCAGACTTTTCGGGAGCAAGATGAACCTCGAGGAATTTTATCGAAACCTAGATCATCAAATAAAAATGGATAAGAAGTTTATTGTTAGGCGGTATGTTGAGTTGGGACAATATCCAAAATGCGCGGCCGCACTTTTGAAGTCGAATTAACAAAAACGAACTCTGTAGGTCAAAAGGAAAACAACATGGAAGCATCGTTAGAGATCCAAAGTAAGATTCGTACCGAAATACCCATGGCTGAATTCATGGATTTCACACTTCAGTTGCTAGACCAAACTAATGCTCGGGCTTCAATTCCACTGCCTCAAAACAGCAACCACCTTGGCACAGGGTTTGGTGGTAGCCTTTACTCCTTTGGGGCGCTCAGCTGCTACAGCGTTGTTCTTTGCAATTTGGCGGCCCTGCGAATCGAGAACCCTTATGTTGTGATCGCAAGCGGTGAGATTGAATACCTCAAGCCTGCAAGAGGCGACATGACTTCCAACGTGAGTTTGGATCAGGCTTTACATGCGGAATTTTTGGATTCTTTTCACAAACGTGGCGTCGCAAAACTTCCACTAGTAGCCGGTGTGTTTTCGGAGGGCCAAGAGTGTGCAAAATTTGTAGGTCAGTATGTGGTTAAGAAAAATAGAAGATAACCTTTTCCCACTCTTCGTCACATTTAGTTCGAAAAGAGACTCATCATATAAGAAGCATCCATATGACGATAGTGGCACAAATAAAGTGAAATCTTAACGTCCTCGAGATTCATAATACATTTGAAGTTGGCCTTGTCGCGATTGACGAATTCCTTGGCTGAGGTTTCGTTGAGGAATGCGATGCCTTCCCCGAGGCTCGCAAGATTCATTTGCATGGAGGGGTCTTGTATCTCGGCGTGGATGTTGGGGCTGATTCCATGGCGATGAAAGTATTCATCAAGGGCTTTTGCAAGTGGTGAGTCCGGCCCAGGAAATATCAACGGGCATTTTTCAAAAATTTCTTTCGGAGTCAATTTCTTGCTCGTAAATTTTTTGTGACAGCATACGTAGATTGATGATGTCATGAGGAGATGTCTATCAATAGCTTTGTTGGAAATTTGAGGAAGGCTGTCACTGATGAGGAAATCAATTTGTTCGTTCTCTAGATACACTTGAAGTGTTGAGGCTTCTGCTTGTATCAGGCTCATCCTTCTTTGGGGATCGGGAATGATATGATGAGAGATATGTGCCAGGACTGAAACTGGGGTTGTGGGGCTGGCGCCTATACGGTATCTTTTTAAGACGTATTTGTCTTTCTGAGAGGCTTGTAAAAAGTCCCAGCTTACCGCTCGCACTCGGTCGGCATGCCTAAGAAGTTCTTCCCCAAAGGCCGTGAGTTTCATTCCTGCTCTTCCGCGTGATTTCACAAACAAAGGCTCTCCTAAGCTGTCCTCGAATTTCTGTAACTGTTGACTCAATCCCGGCTGTCCGACGCCCAGCATCCTAGCCGCTTTGGAGATGGATAGCTCTTGCGCAGCCGCTAAGAAATACAATAATTGCTGGTAGTTAAAGCTATTTCTAAGTTCTTTTAGTTGTTTAATCTTAATATCACTACCAACAATGTTTGGATTCATAATTATCTATTATTACAATCATAAGTTTTGTTCGACAATAAGATTATCAAACAAGTTATCCCCAAGAAGAAGGCACCCGGATGGTGCGGGGAGACAGTATAGGGAGGTATTTATGAGACAACTTAACGTATTTAACTGGAGGACTCTTGTAGACGTCGATACACCGCCTTGTTTGAGTATGACAGTCAACCTCAAGCGTTCTCAACAGAAGTCATGGGGCGAAAGGTTGATGGCTGAAGTCGGGCAAGCAGAAAAGCTTGTTAGGAAGAGCTACGGCGATCGTGGCGTCGAAGCATTGAAGCTGAGGGAGAAAGTTGAAAACTTTGTTTCTTCTCAGCAATTTCCGGTAGCGCAGTCTTTGGGGATATTTGTGAATCCAGAGATGTCTGCTTATGCGGCTTTTAGTAAGTCCTTTCCAGAACTTTGTGTGGTTTCGGATAGCTTCCACATCAAACCTTTTATCTATAATGACTGGCAGCGGCCCGTCTTTGGAGTCTTTGTCACTCATGGACGCTTAGAGTTTTATTTGGTGAATCATTTTGAGATTGTTCCTCAAGGAGCGTTTGGGGGAATTAAGGAGTTTCTTGGAACTCGAAAACTTGGAGCTCAAAGCATATTTGTGTTTGCGGAAAATCGCTGGGGTCAGAATCTACATGACAAGGCTGTGGAAGAGGTTAAGTCGCGCGGTTTTAGAATCGTAGAAACCGGTGCAGAGGACAGACAGGTCTTTTTGTCTCAACTTCCAAATATTGCTAAGGCTCAACACTACTATGAAGAGCAGAGTTTCTTAAGGCATGCGAAGGCACATTACCCCCTAGAAACTCCATCGAGAATCCTTTCTGACCTTAAAAAGTCACCGTCTCGAGCAGGAACTTTTGCCTCATCGGTCATCAATCCCTTATGGGGAAAGATCCACAGGAGCAAGTTAGATATCAGCATGTATGAGCAACAATTTGATGCTGAAGATGATTGCATCGTGGATG
>Ga0100403_1002342_pt1 | contig 15358 bp, 12 predicted proteins | sample CryGeymet201501t_FD_83663 | JGI IMG/M metagenome (GOLD analysis project Ga0100403, IMG submission 83663) | Groundwater microbial communities from Crystal Geyser aquifers in Utah, USA - Crystal Geyser metaG 2015-01t | ecosystem: Environmental > Aquatic > Deep subsurface > Groundwater | place...
AGGATGACACCGGGGCTTTCAGTTGAGGATAACAAAGGTGTGTCATTCCCGCACCCCTTCCGTCATTCCCGTGAAAACGGGAATCCAGATCCAACTGGATCCCCAATCCGAAGCGCTTCGCTTTCGGTTGAGGATGACACCGGGGCTTTCAGTTGAGGATAACAAAGGTGTGTCATTCCCGCAAAAGCGGGAATCCAGGCAGGGCTGGATCCCGCATCAAGTGCGGGATGACGGGAGGGATGGATCCTGCATCAAGTGCGGGATGACCCCGTATAGAAGATAAACATTTTCTAACGGGGATGACAAGGGGGTGGAATGATATTTACGTAAGTTGTGAATTTATTAGACCTTTGTCTTGCAATTTTTTTGCCAAAAGAGTAAAATTGAAAATGGATTGACCGAGGAGGACGCGCACATGAACAACAAGCGTTGGATCGCGGTAGGTTTAGTATTATTTGCTATGAGCATTTTTACCGTTGGTTTTGGGCTAAATTATGTTAAGCAAATTCAAATTCGTCAAAATCAAGCCCGACTTTATGCTGATTTAGTCAGAACAATTGAGGACATACATTCTGACATTAAGGTTTTGAATGCTTCGGTTGGTTATGATGGTTTGCAGGATCAATTGCGTCAAGCCAAAGAAAAAGCTAAAAGCGCGTCCGAAAAGCTCAGGCGGATTGAATCCGAAGCGCAAAAGATGTCGGATAAAAATAGTTTGGTTTTACAAGAAGCGATTGAAAAAACGGACAAATACTTTATTGGTATTCAGACCTATACAAATTTGGCGATTGATACCCCAACTCTTAACGCTAAAGCCGATAGTATGCTTAAAGAAATTGAAAAATTTCGTCAAGAGGCAAATGTCTATAGTTCGCCGGATGAAGGCGACACCAAAGAAGTAATCTGCAAACTGGATAAAATCGCCACAAATTTTAAGCAAGGCAAACCGAAAAAAGTTGCGATCGTAACTATACCAGCTGGTTATACTTCATATTGGAATAATCCAATTTATACTGATTATCATACAGCGATTCGCAATATCGTTGCCAGATATGCGTCTGGTCGCAGAACTTTGGCGACGGTACTAGGTCATTATGATAAAAACCAATATACTGCTATCGATAGCCGAAATTGGTCCGAGCAATTGAATTTCCGTCGCAACTTATTGGTTGAACTTAACAACCTAGAGTCGCAAATTCCGTCAGTGAGCTCAATTTATCATGAGCATCACAATTTGCTTTATTCAATGATTTCTAATGCGTGTCAGTCAATGGAAAATTTTCAAAACAATTCAAGTAGCGCCAATCGTAGAGAAATCAGCGCAGTCAGTAATACCAACAATCGGATTATGGCGCGACTCAAAGCATTTTACGGGATTAGATAAAGGAGGTATGGTGGAATGGCGCGATTAGTTGTTGTGTTTGCGTTAGGTTTTTCAATGCTTTTTCTGGGCAGTCAAGCCAGTAAAGCATATTTAAACGGTAAGCCGATTATCACTCCGAAAGTAAGCCATTCGTTACTTTTAGCGTCAGCGATAAAAACAACCCCCGTTCCAAAAAAGATTTTGTCAGATAAATCGGTTCGTCAAGCTCAAAGCCAAAATCTAAAACAAGTAGTAACGATTACTCAACATAATATTTTAGCAGAGCAACCATCGGTTCGGTTGCAACCAAGATCAAGAATGAGTAAAATTTGCGAGCAAGCAAGACTGATAGTGGTCTCCATTCCAGAGCAGAGACTGTATGTCTACGAGGGCGAGCAAATTCGTTGGGTTATGCTGTGTTCCACAGCATCATCCGGAATTAACCTTCCTCCAGATGAAAATATGGATGGAATCCACAATCATTTTGGAATGTTTTCAATTCTTGATAAACAAAAAAATAAGTTTTCTATTATATATAGAGTTGCCATGCCATATGCGTTGCACTATCATGGCGGACATTATATTCATGCCACACAACTAACAGAATTCTTGGGCACACCGGCGTCCCATGGTTGTGTGCGGCTAAAATTATCTGATGCCAAAAAGCTTTACGATTGGGCAGAGGTTGGCGATTTGGTCAATATAGAACCCTAACACAAGCTTCGCGCTTTGCGCGGGGCTTTTTTTGTAAGATCTGTCTTATAACTACCTAGTCCCAACTGCGGTTCAATTAAAACAATTGCCAGCCACACTTTTCTTGATAAATGAGGAATTATAATGTAAAATTGGGTATAATGCGGGTGTCGTATAATGGTTATTATATTAGCCTTCCAAGCTAAAGATGGCGGTCCGATTCCGCTCACCCGCTCCAAAAAAAGATTTTAGATGCTAGATTTTACACGACTTACACAAAATGTCATTCTACCCCCCTGTCACCCCCGTTAGAAAATGTTTATTTTCTATACGGGGTCATCCCGCACTTGATGCAGGATCCAGTCCCTCCCGTCATCCCGCACTTGATGCGGGATCCAGACAAAAAGACTGGATTCCCGTTTTCACGGGAATGACACACCCCTTTGTCATCCTCAACCGAAAGCGAAGCGCTTCGGATTGGGGATCCGGAGATTGCAGACTGGATTCCCGTTTTCACGGGAATGACAAGAGAAGGATGCGTGAATGACAAAGGGAGATACGGGAATGCCAAGCGGAACAAGAATAACGATGGATGAATTAAGCATAACAATAAATAATCCGACGGGGCAAGCCCCGCGGTATTCTTTATTTTGCTATTTGAAATGGCTTCATCCCTGTGGCAAGCTACAAGGTATTCAGCCGTCTTGAAATAAGTAGAAGTTTTGCGTGAGTCGCGTGGCTTTAAAATAATAAAAGTCCCAGTAGCTCAGCGGATAGAGCGAAAGGTTTCTAACCTTTAGGTCGGGGGTTCGAATCCCTCCTGGGACAAAGTTATGGCGACTGTAGCATAATGGTAATGCGCCAGTTTGTGGAACTGGTGAAGAGGGTCCGATTCCCTCCAGCCGCCCCAAAAAAATGTCAAATTATTTTTAATTTTATAAAAAATACCTTAACGAAAAAATCAAGGTATTTTTTATATTTGTTGGTAGCGCCAAGGGGAATCGAACCCCTGTTGCCAGGATGAAAACCTGGTGTCCTAACCACTAGACGATGGCGCCATTTCAAATTAAAAGTAAAAATAAAAAAGTCAAAATTCTTAGGACCAGGTGGGGGATCTCACCCGTCGCAATGCTCCTGCTAAAAACCGTCGGTTTTTAGTATTTTCCTCTAACGGGAAAATAGCTGTTTTCCCGACCCCTTTCGCGTTCGATCCTAAATCCTTTTAACTAAAATTACAACTATGGGGAGATGTAATTTAGTTAAAAGGACCAGGTGGGGATCGAACCCACGACAAATTGCTTAAGAGGCAATTGCTCTACCACTGAGCTACTGGTCCGTATGAAGATTTAAAAAATTGGAATTGAGATTGCAGTATGGGGTTGAAATAGCATTCAATAACAATAAAAATTATTTTGATAACACAACAATTTCATATCTGACATTCGACCTATTGCTTCTGGTATTCGGTCAATTCGCGCCCTGAGGGATTTGAACCCCCGACCTTGTGGTTCGAAGCCACACGCTCTAATCCGCTGAGCTAAGGGCGCGTAAGTATTATTAGATATTTAGAATTATACCAATTTTTTAAATAAATTTCTAGTCGTCAGTTGATTTTTTTAATTTATTGATTAAAATATACTCATATTATTTTATGAAATTTAAACTTCACTCCAATTTTAAGCCGTCGGGCGATCAGCCAGAAGCGATAAAAAAATTAGTTCAAGGTATTAAAAGTGGTAAAAAACACCAGACGCTACTTGGAGTGACTGGATCTGGCAAAACTTTTACCATTGCCAATGTAATTGAGAAAATTCAAAAACCAACTCTCGTCATCGCCCACAACAAAACTCTTGCCGCGCAACTTACGCAGGAATATCGCCAGTTTTTTCCTCGCAGCGCGGTTGAGTATTTTGTGTCGTATTATGATTATTATCAGCCCGAAGCGTATGTGCCATCAACCGATAGCTACATTGAAAAGGAATCGCAGATCAACGAGGAGATTGACCGGCTTCGCCATAGCGCCACCCAGGCGCTCCTGTCGCGCCAAGACGTGATTGTGGTGGCGTCAGTTTCCTGCATTTACAATATTGGATCGCCTGAAATTTATGAAAAAACAATTTTGTGGCTGGCAACGGGAATGCCATTTGGTCGCGAAAAAGCGATCGCAAAATTAGTGGCTATGCAATATACTCGCCGTCAGCACGATTTGCTTCGCGGCACTTTTCGCATTATTGGCGCAATGTTGGAAATTCAGTCACCAAGCGCGGAAAACCTTTTTCGCGTCTATACTAAAAATGGCTTGGTCGATAGAATTTTGGAAATCAAATTAGTCAGCCGACAAGTGGTAAAAGAGTTGTCGCAAGTTGTGATTTTTCCTGCCAAGCATTATTTAACGGAAAAAGAAAATTTGGAAAAAGCATTGCAACAAATTCAAATTGAGTGCGACAGGCAAGTGTCAAAATTCAAACAGCAAGCTAAATTGCTGGAAGCCGATCGCTTGGAAAGGCGGACTAAATATGATTTGGAAATGATTCGCGAAGTTGGTTATTGCAATGGCATTGAAAATTACTCGCGTTATTTTGACGGACGAAAGCCAGGCGATCCGGCACATACATTGATTGATTATTTCCCTCCAGATTTTTTGCTTATTATTGACGAGTCGCATGTTTGTGTACCACAAATTGGCGCGATGTATGCGGGCGATAAAAGTCGCAAGCAAACTTTAATCGAACACGGTTTCCGCTTGCCGTCAGCGCTTGATAATCGTCCGCTTAACTTTCAAGAATTTGAGAAAAAAATGCCTCAAACAATCTACACAACAGCCACGCCCAGCGAGTATGAAATAAAAAAATCAACGCAAATTGTCGAGCAAATCGTCCGTCCGACCGGGCTCATAGATCCGCAAGTATTAATCCGTCCGACTGACAATCAAATAGAAAACTTGTGCAGTGAAATTGAAAAGCGGATTGCGAAACAGCAGAGAGTGTTAGTCACGACCTTGACTAAAAAACAAGCCGAAGATTTGACTGATTATTTAAAAGAAAAAAAGTTGGCGGTTGAATATCTGCACTCTGGCGTTAAAACACTCGAGCGAATTGAAAAATTAACCAAGCTTCGTCGTGGTGAGGTTGATATTATTGTAGGAGTAAATTTACTGCGCGAAGGACTTGATTTGCCGGAGGTGTCGTTGGTCGCGATTCTCGACGCTGATAAAGAAGGATTTCTCCGCTCGCAAACTAGCCTAATCCAAACTATCGGACGCGCGGCGCGCAACACGGACGGCACGGTAATTTTATACGCGGATAAAATTACGGGCAGTATGAAAAGAGCGATTGATGAAACAACCCGTCGCAGGAAAAAACAAATTTTATACAATAAAAAGAATCGTATCACCCCGCAAACGATTCAGAAAAATATAGAGGATATTACAAAGGGCTTGATTAAAGATACTGGACAAAAAGCGAAAAAATTGTTAAGTTTAGAGCAGTTTATGTTATTTGACAATCAGCAAATTGAAAAAACGATTTTAGCTAAACAAGCGGAAATGAAAATCGCCAGCCGTGATTTGGATTTTGAATTAGCGATACTACTCCGCGATGAAATTCAGGAACTTGAAAAGATGGGGAGACAAGGGGGGAACAGCAATGAAAGTACCGTAGGGTATAAGCGAAACATCTGAAGTTGTTTTTAGGTGTTGCAATTGCGGTTGCGAGGTCAGGTTTCCTTACACTGGCAGAGTTATTTGAAAAAATAATCAGCCGGAAAGAAGGTTATTTGAAAAGATGCATTTTTGGCAGAAGCGTTGGCATAATGTTTTTTCTCCAAGCGATCCTCAATGCACAAAACAAGATCTTATAGTGACGATTGAAGCAATACCAAAGGACTGTTGTTTGAGATCGTGGGGTCGTGGAATTGCTTTTCAACTTAGAGAGCGCGATAAAGCGAGGAGGAAAGCGTAATGTCAATCTGCTGGGAAGAGAGAAATACTCCAATTGCACTGCATATTCAGTGCCACAATTGTGCCAGGGAGTATGTATTTCGTTTACGCAGAGTGCCGGTGGATTATTCTTCCCCAGACGCAATTGCTAATTCACAAAAAGCTGTTAAGACTAGAGTTGAGCGAGCGTTAGCAAAAGCAAGAACGCGACATAAAAAAAGCGCGCCTGAATGTAGCCCCAGATTTACCATTTTACTAGACCAAGAACATATCGTTTCCCGTTAAGGAGGTGAGCCAATGATAGCGCAGATAGAATACATAAAGCATCCTTATAGCATTATTTTTCCTAGTTTCTGCTACGATGGCAGAGAATTTTGGAACTAATTTTTTCGTTTTTATCTAAAAAACTATGCATCGAGGGCTTGAATAAAGCCCTCTTTTTTTATATTATACAACAATATGGATAATTATATTAAAATTCGAGGCGCCCGTGAACATAACCTGAAAAATATAGATTTAGATATTCCAAAAAATAAAATGGTGGTGTTCACTGGCATATCTGGCTCAGGCAAATCGAGCTTGGTTTTTGATACGATTTTTGCCGAAGGGCAGAGGCGCTACATTGAATCGCTCTCAAGCTACGCCCGCCAGTTTTTGGGGCAAATGGAAAAGCCGGATGTGGACGAAATTGACGGACTTTCACCTTCAATTTCTATTGACCAAAAAACCCGTTCTCACAATCCGCGCTCAACTGTTGGCACGGTCACGGAAATTCACGATTATTTGAGAGTTTTGTACGCGCGCATCGGCAAGCCCTATTGCCCTGCTTGCCATATACCGATTGAAAAGCTCTCCATTGATCAAATGATTGATAATATCTTTAAAGAGCTGGTGAAAACAAAAGATCAAATTATTTCTGCGCAAATTCTGTCGCTGGTTATCAGTGAAAGAAAAGGCGAGTACCACAGCTTGATCGACGAAATAAAAAAGCAAGGTTTTTTGAAAATTAGAGTGAATGGTAAATTCTATTTTACAGAAAATCTGCCAATACTGAGCCGATACAAAAAGCATACCATTGAAGTTATGATTGATGAAATCAAAATTGAGAGGTTAAAAATTTTAACTTTTCGTCAACGACTAACCGAATCGGTGGAAACAGCGCTGGAGTATGGCTCGGGCACGATTGTTTTAAAAATTCAAAAAAATGAATTTAAAATGTCAAAAGAGCTGTCGTGCAAAAAATGCGGTTTGGCTTTTTCGGAAATTACTCCACGACTTTTTTCGTTTAACTCGCCATTTGGCGCGTGCAAGAAATGCAATGGTTTGGGCTTTTCGCGCGAGATTGACGAGGATCTAGTCGCGCCTAATAGAAATTTATCAATTGACGAAGGGGGTATATTGCCATATTCGTGGCGAGTAAATGGCTGGTATGCTAAAATGCTCAGCCAGCTCTCGCGCGTTCATCATTTTTCCTTGACTACGGCGGTCAAGAATTTGCCACGCGAAATAATTGAAATAATTTTTTATGGAACCGATAAAAAAATTCCTTATGAGTGGTATTCGCGCGGACATAAAAATATTATGTATATCCGTTTTGAGGGAATTGTCAATAATTTGAAACGGCGATATAGGGAAACGCAATCAGAATACATTCGCAAGGAAATTGAAAAATATATGAACGAAAAATTATGCGATGATTGTTGTGGCGCGCGCTTAAATAAATTCGCTTTATCGGTCTTAATTGGCGGGAAAAATATCTCGGAAATTTCTGAGTCTAGTATTTCAAAGACATATCAATTTTTTCAAAAAATGATTGTTAGCGAGCGGGATCTGGCGATCGGCGCTCGGGTGATTAAAGAAATTAAAAGTCGCTTGAAATTTTTAGAAGATGTGGGACTTAATTACTTGACGCTTAATCGCTCTGCCAATACTTTATCTGGCGGTGAGTCGCAAAGAATTCGTCTAGCAAGCCAAATCGGCTCGGGCTTGACTGGCGTTTTATATGTTTTGGACGAGCCAACCATCGGATTGCATCCGCGCGACAATCATCGATTGCTGGATTCGCTAGAGTTTTTAAAAGAGCTAGGCAATAGCGTGTTAATTGTTGAGCATGACGAAGACACGATTTGGCGGAGCGATTATTTGATTGATATTGGTCCGGGCGCTGGGATTGATGGCGGTAAAGTGGTGGCGAATTTACCAGTTGAAAAAATTAAATCTGCTAAAGTAAAATCAGTGACTATTGATTATTTACTCGGCAATAAAAAAATTGAAGTGCCGAGTCAAAGACGCGCTGGTAATGGCAAGCGCCTCAGTATTTGGCGGGCAACGGAAAATAATTTGAAAAATTTAACAGTGCATATACCGCTCGGGTTGATGGTGGGGGTGACGGGCGTATCTGGCTCTGGCAAGTCAACGCTTGTCAATGAGGTTTTATACAAAGCGCTGGCGCGCAAAATTATGCATTCGCGGGTGGTGGCGAGAAAACACGAACGGATCGAGGGGTATGAGTATTTAGACAAAATCGTCATCATCGACCAAAATCCGATCGGACGCACGCCTCGCTCCAATCCCGCTACTTACACTGGAGTCTTCACTCCGATTAGGGAGCTGTTTTGCCAAACGGTTGAGGCGCGAAGCAGGGGCTATGCGCCTGGCAGATTTTCGTTTAATGTGGCAAGCGGTCGGTGCGAAACATGCAAGGGTGATGGCGTGATAAAAATTGAAATGCATTTTTTGCCGGATGTGTATGTTGAATGTGAAGTTTGCAAGGGAAAAAGATTTAATCGCGAAACATTGGAAGTTAAATGGAAAGAAAACAATATCTCCGAAGTTTTGGAAATGACGGTGAGCCAGGCGTATGAAATTTTTAAAAATATTCCTTCAATTTGCGATAAATTAAAAACATTAGTTGATGTCGGACTAGGTTATATTCATTTAGGTCAGCAAGCGACCACGCTCTCTGGCGGTGAGGCACAGAGAATAAAGCTTGCTAGCGAGTTGTCAAAAAGGCAAACTGGCAGGACAATGTATATTTTAGACGAGCCGACCGTTGGGCTTCATTTTAGCGATATTGAAAAATTGCTCAAAGTTCTTCATCAATTAGCAGATAACGGAAATTCGGTGGTAGTGATTGAGCATAATATGGAAGTGGTAAAAAATTGCGATTGGGTAATTGATCTCGGACCCGAAGGTGGAGACGCGGGTGGTGAATTAATTGCCGAGGGCGCGCCAGAGGCAGTGGCGCAAAGCGCGGAGAGCGAGACAGGAAAGTTTTTAAAGTTAAAATTAAAAATGAAAAAGTAAAAACAGCGTAGTAAAAGTAAAATTTATAACTAATTAAAAGCCAAATCATCAGGGTAAAAGTGAAGCGTCCCCTAATACCCCCCTACAAAAGCCAAATTTACAAAAACAAAAAAATTTAAAATATCAGTTCATTTTAATCAAAAAATGCGAATAAGTTTTTATGCTAATATTCGCATTGAGGGTAGGTTTTGTTTCTAGTAATGTTTCATGGTTGCAACGCAAGTGATTTCATCAATTCTAACCTTAGATTAGCAAGGTAAGTATTAGTGTCTCGCAGTTTGTAATAGTAGAGGAGTTCAGTCAAAAGTGATGAATCTGCGATGATCCAGTTTGCGTCATTGCGCGTTATGCCATTTTTATCAAGGTGGTATCGATCTTCCATGTTTATAAGCCTAATACACATTAATCGCCCTTCTGGGGTAAGGAGAGTATTCCCGGGTATACCCAATTGCATTTCTTGCCTCCTTGTCAATTTGCACTTTCATATTTGAATACAACATAAATTTACTTTATTATAAGGCAAATGTCAATAGCTAAATTAAAAAAACAAATCGAGCAACTGCCAGCTATTCCTGGCGTCTATTATTTTTATAATTCCAGCGGAGAGGTTTTGTATATCGGCAAAGCAACGAATTTAAAATCGCGCGTAAAAAGTTATTTTCAAAAATCGGGAACGCGGCTGATTGAGCAAATGATTTTTGAAGTGGCAGAAATTAAAACTAAATCTACTGGTAGCGCGCTGGAAGCGTTTTTTTTGGAATCAGCTGAAATCAGGCGACTTCAGCCAAAGTACAATATCCTGTCAAAAGACGACAAGTCTAAATTTATAGTATTTATTACTAACGAAGCGGTGCCTAGGATAATACTAGCAAGAGAAAAAGATTTGATCGGTAATTCAAATCCCAAGCGTCAAATTTCAAAATTACAATTAAAAATCAAAAATAAAGAATCCGACGGGGCAAGCTCCTCGGTATTCTTTGTTACGCCAAAGGTAATGGCTCCATCCTCGGAGCAAGCTCCGAGGTATTCGCCGTCTTGTAATAAATTATTAAAGGGAATTTATTTTGGTCCGTTTGCCAGCTCTGGCGAACTTAAAATCGCGCTTAAATTACTCAGGAAAATTTTCCCGTTTTGTGATCAGCCATTTGGAGGCAAGCCCTGTTTTTATTCTTATATCGGACTTTGCCCGGGGATTTGCGCTGGCAAAATTTCGCTATCAGAATATAAAAAAAATTTCAGGCGGATTAAATTTTTTTTACAAGGCAGGGTAGGAGAGCTGAAGAAGAAAATTGCAATTGAGATGAGGCGCTTAGCCAAAGCGCAAAAATTTGAGGAAGCGGAAATTTGCAAAAAACAATTATTTGCTCTTTCGCATATTCAAGATATTGCTCTCACTTTTTCTTGCGATCGCATAAAAATTAACAATAATAATTTTGTGGTGGAAGCATTTGATATTTCAAATTTAGGCGAGCAATTTACCGTTGGTAGCCGAGTGATTTTCATCAATGGACAAAGAGCGTTTGAGCATTATCGGAAATTTAAAATTAAAAATTTATACCCTAATTTGACAGCCCGTTGGGTTGACAACAATATCGGTGATTTAGCGATGATGCGCGAAATGCTCGAGCGGCGAAAAAAACATATTGAATGGATCAAACCAAATTTGATAGTGATTGATGGCGGAAAAGCTCATCTGAATTTAGCCCAGAAAATATTTGGCAAAGAAATTCCGATCGTGGCAATTGCTAAAGGACCGCGCCGAAAAAAGAATGAATTTTTTGGAGATAAAATTTCTAAAGAAATTCAGCGCGTTGCAATCCATAGCCGCGACGAGGCGCACCGTTTTGCGATTAAATATCACAGACAGCTGAAAAATAAAGGATGTTTTGGGGCGGGCTCTTTATTATGAAAATTTTTTCAAAACAAATATTGGTTTTTGTCTCGCTTGGTTTTATTGTTTTTTTAATAATTTTGTTAAACCAGCAACCATTACCATCAAAAGAAGTGGGGGAGAGTCGGGAGAAAAAACCAGAAAATAATCTAGAAAAAATTCAGACTAAATCCCCTGCCCAGTCCCCTGTTTTAGAAGTAGCTAAAAAGTCAGCGGAAAAAATTCTGCCAGATAATTTTTTGATAAAAAATGTGCCATTCATTTCTCAAGCGCCAAAGAAAATTTGGGATGATCTGCACAGGGAAGCTTGCGAGGAAGCCACGCTTATAATCGCAAAAAATTATTTAGATAACAACCGAGCCAGCGAAATCAACGCCCAAGCAGGCGATAAAGAAATTAAAAAAATGGTGGCGTGGCAAGAGGAAAACTGGGGCGGGCACTTTGATTTATCGCTGAAAAAAGTTAAAGAAATGACAGAAAAAATTTACGGCATTAAATCAGAAGTTGCGGATATTGAGAATTCAGATGATATTAAAAAAATAGTTAGCGCAGGAAAACTTGTTATTGCGCCGACTGCTGGGCGGGAGTTGAAAAATCCTTATTTTCAAAATCCGGGACCAATTTATCATATGGTAGTAATTTTCGGATACGATAAAAATAATTTCATCACTCACGATGTAGGCACCCGTCGTGGCGCAAATTATCAGTACGACCAAAAAATTTTGTTAAACGCGATTCATAATCTGCCCCGAGAAATTGTAATCAAAGAGGAATTACTAGCCAATTCAAAGTTAATTTTTTCTGGTAAAAAAAGTGTTTTGGTTTTTTGATTTTGTGAGAAATCTGGATTTTGATTTCTGACACCCTTGTTTGACAATTTTCGTTTTGTATATTATAATAATAACAGATTTAAATATAATTATCGGCATAAAATGAATTTAATTGTATTACAACTTGATTATTTCTGTGAAATGCCTTGGAAAGGATGCGAAAATGGAATTGTATCTTTGGATTATTCTTTCAGCCGTGGCTGGAGTTGGGGCTGGAAGCGTGGGCGGAAATGTAGTCAGAAAACGATGGATTAACCAAAAAGAGGAGAAAATTCTTACTCATCAAAAGGAAATCATCTTGAAAGCCAAAGATGAAGCTTTTGAAATAAAAGAAAAAGCCAAACAAGAGGAAGAAAAAAAACGCCAGGCGCTCGATAAAATTGAAACGCAACTGCGCGAGCGAGAAACAATGGTTGACAGAAGGGTGGAGTCGGTTGACAGCGAACGGAAAGATATTGAAAAGAATAAAACAGAAATTCGGCAAGTGAGGCGGGATATTGAGGAGATTCGCCAAAAGCATTTTGATACTTTGCAAAAAATCGCTGGAATGAAAAAAGAAGAAGCCAGGAAACAGCTATTTGAGCAAGTTGAAAAAGATTATCAGCAGGATATTGTAGAAAAAATTAAAAGTTATAAAAAAATTTTACAAGAAGATCAAGATAAAGAAGCGCGCAAGATTTTATCTCGCGCTATCGAGCGAATCAGTAGCGAATTTTCCGCTGAGCATACTTCGTACACTGTAACTTTACCTACTGACGAGATGAAAGGGCGGATTATCGGAAAAGAAGGGCGCAATGTGCAGGCGTTTGAAAAATTGACCGGGGTTGATGTGGTGATTGACGATACGCCCGATGCTGTATCGGTTTCGTCTTTTGATCCGGTTCGTCGGTATATTGGCAAATTAACTTTGGAAAAATTAGTGGAGGACGGACGGATTCAGCCGTCTCGGATTGAGGAGGTTTTTCAAAAGGTAACGGAAAATGTGGGCAAGGAAATCAAGGAAGCAGGCGAGCAAGCAGCTTACGAAGCAGGTGTACCCGGGCTTCAACCTGATTTGGTTAAATTGCTCGGTAGATTGAAATTTCGTACTTCTTACGGGCAAAATCAATTAAAGCATAGTATGGAAGTTTCAACCATTGCTGGAATTTTGGCGCAGGAGCTAGGCGCTGATGTAAATATCGCTAAAAAAGCCGGGCTACTCCACGACATTGGTAAAGCGGTTGACCATGAAGTTGAAGGCGCGCATCATCATATTTCAATGGACATTGCTAAAAAATATGGCTTGTCTGAAATTGTAGTGAACGCGATCGGCGCGCATCATGATGACATTGAGCCAAAAACAGTTGAGGCGATTTTGGTTCGCTCGGCTGACGCGATTTCAGGCGCGCGACCAGGCGCTAGGCGCGAATCGGTTGAGTCATATATTAAACGACTAACCGAGCTGGAAAATGTCGCCAATGGTTTTAGGGGAGTGGAAAAATCTTACGCCATTCAAGCCGGGCGCGAGATTAGAATTTTGGTTAGACCAGAAGAAATAGACGATTTAGAATCTTTAAAGTTGGCGCGAGATATCGCAAAAAAAATTGAGGCTGATATGCAGTATCCGGGCACGATTAAAGTTAATGTTATCCGCGAGACGAGGGCAGTGGAATACGCGAAGTAATACACAGATACGCAAATAGCGCAGATTACACAGACGCAATAAAAGCTCAAATGCACAATATCAACAAACTAAGTTTTCGTCTGATAGGCTTAATATATCTAGTTTATAATCGCCTGCAATATGGACATAAAGAAAAAATTTATCAGCAAGCGTTTGAACAATTATTACTCAAGGAAAAAAATTGTTATTATAAAGAATTATATTGTCCAATTAAATTTGAGGAAAAAGTTGTCGGAAGGTATTATCTTGATTTTTTAATTGATAAAAAGATAGTAGTTGAGTTAAAGGTTGCGGATGATATTTATCCCAAGCACATCAAGCAAGTATTAAATTATTTAAAAGCGCGGTCAATAAAGCTTGGATTAATATTTGCCGTCTCGAAAGATAGTGTTAAAATAAAAAGATTAATCAATACATAAATTTTTGTAAAGATTTGCGTTATCTGTGAAATTTGTGTATCGGTGTATTATTATGAAAATTATATTTTTAGGTGATATTGTGGGGAAAACTGGGCGCGAGGCGGTGAAAAAGGTCTTGCCAAAGTTAAAGAAAAAATTTAAGCCAGATATTGTGATTGCCAATTGCGAAAACATATCTCACGGATCAGGCGCAAGCAATAAAACTTTGGACGAGATGAAAGATGCGGGGATAAATTATTTTACCGCTGGCAATCATATTTTTAAAGGCGTAAAAAATGGATCGATTTGGGAGCGAGACGATTTGGTTCGACCGCTTAACTATCCGAGCGACTCGCGCGTGCCCGGGGTTGGATTTTTGAAAATGAAAATTTTAGGCGAGGAGATTTTGCTGGTAAGCTTGCAGGGGCTGGTTTTTATGCCGGAGTATATTGAAAGCCCGTTTCGAATTTTTAAGGAATTTTTAAGCGAGCATAAAAATAAATTGGTGGTGGTTGATTTTCACGGCGAAGCTACCAGTGAAAAAATTACTTTTGGCTTGGCGTTTGACGGTAAAGCCAGTGCGGTGTTCGGAACTCATACGCATATTCAAACCGCTGATGAAAGGATTTTGCCCGGTGGCACAGCATATATTACTGACGCAGGAATGTGTGGCTCGCAAAATAGCTCAATCGGCATTGATTTTAAAGAAATTATCAAGCATTTTGAAACAGGGCTCAAATTCAAAACCGAACCAGGCGAATTTCCAGCCATAGTTTGTGGCGTTTTGGTTGATATTGACTTTTCACACAGGAAAGCTAAAAAAATTACCAGAATATTTGAGGTGGTGAAATAGCATACAGATACACAAATTTCGCAGATAATATAGATTTTTCAAAAACCAAAATTTTCATTGCGGGGTGTAGCGCAGTGGTAGCGCGCATCGTTCGGGACGATGAGGTCGTGAGTTCGAATCTCGCCACCCCGACCAATCAAGACATTTCAAAAATTGAGGGACATTTGGTTGCTCGCTCGCCCTCCAACGAGATTTGCCGATAAACTTAACAATTTGATTTGAAATGTCTTGATTGGTCAAACTTACTCGACGATGTGCGAACCTATTTTGAACGAAACTCCGACTGATTGCCGCGCTTTGCGCGGCAGAAACCGAACGCTCGGGCGGGCAAAAAGGAAGGGGGTTGGGGAAGGAATCCGTTCAACTACGCTCAGGACAAGTTTTTTGCCTGCCCTCGCTTTTGTCGCTTCTTTTTTCGCCGCCG
>Ga0100403_1002343_pt1 | contig 15353 bp, 15 predicted proteins | sample CryGeymet201501t_FD_83663 | JGI IMG/M metagenome (GOLD analysis project Ga0100403, IMG submission 83663) | Groundwater microbial communities from Crystal Geyser aquifers in Utah, USA - Crystal Geyser metaG 2015-01t | ecosystem: Environmental > Aquatic > Deep subsurface > Groundwater | place...
CACCACATGAAAGAAACCTTACAGGAGTATATTACGTATTACAATTCTTCTCGACCACACCTTGCTCTCAACTGCCAAACACCATCAGACATTGTTGCCAAGGTCTTGAGGTAGGTACGATATAAATCAAGCGTGTGATTTTGTAGGTTTATTTTTTCTAAGAAATAAAATATACATAAAAGCAATATAGACAACCATAATGGTGAGTCTTGGCAAACTCATAGCACTATCAATACCAAGAAAGCTTTGTAAAAAGTGGCCTAAGATAGTATCTTTAGCAGGTAAAAAATGCCACCCAAATGAGGTTATGTTTTCTATATTAATCCCCCACTGATGCTCAAGTAATTCCGTAACACCGTTCTGCACTAATGAAGCTCCTAAAAGAATAATCATGTATTCGGTAAATCTAAAAATGGCTCGCATTGATAGTCGTATATATGCTGCAAATGTGCCCATTCCAACGAGCGCAGCCGAGATAAACGCTATAATCAAACCTAATACGTTTTGTGTGAACTGAGAGAAAAGCGAAGTACTTGCAGTAAACAGCGCTATCTCAATACCTTCACGCAGAATCAGAAACACAATTGTCGCAAACAAAGACATATCAAATGAACTCGACTGGAGTTTTTTATGAGCCAGCAATATCGCACCACCACTGTGTTTATGAAACATATCGTGCAGTGAAAATACTACGTATGCAATAAAGAAGCCTGAAAATATCATAAGATAACTTTCCAAAAGTTCCGTATTTTTACGCGTTAAGACCTCTCGTGCGTGCTCACTAAAAAGGAACAATAACACGACAAGTAATACTGAAAGACAGATTCCAACCGCTATAGCAGAACCTATCTCAAGCTCTTTTTTCAGCTTCAGTTTTCTTGAAATACCTAAAAATACACCCGCGATTAAGAACGCCTCTAAAAATTCTCGAAAACCAATAATAAATGTTGCAAGCATAACCCCCATTATACATAGAAATGGAGCGAAATATTTTTACTATTTACCCCAGAGTTGAATAATCTTAAAAAACTGTTTTTCAGCAATGTTTATTTTATGTATGAAACAGTGTTCGTTCGGTATGTGCATGCACGATTTTTCGCCTGGTCCAAGTATGAGCGCGGGAATGCCCATTTCGGTGAAAAAACACTGATCGGTCGACCCTAGCGAGATACCAACAGACGCACTCGGAAAAAGCTTTTTTGTTATCGTAACGAGTCGGTCATTTGCATCGGTTTTTCCAACACCCGCAGGCTCATAGAGTAATGACACATCGACATTTATATTTTGTAGTACTGCTTTTACATCGCCCAATACCCTCTTATGAACAAATTCGTTGGTTCGTATATCTACTGTTGCTTTGCAGGTATCGGGAAATTTATTGGGTGCATGTGCGTCACCCGCAATGATACTCGTTGCAAGCCCAATTGTTGCTTTGCCGAGAAGTGTGTCGACATATGTATCCCAGCTTTTTTCTAACTCTTTTAGCCTATTGAATACCTTACACATTTCAAAAACCGCATGTGTTGTAATTAGATCGGGTCGTGAACCATGTCCGCTGTCACCATACGTAGTAAGCTCTAGAAATACGTTCCCTTTGTGGCCAATCTGAATCTCTTCGAGCCCAGTTGGCTCAACTAAGATACCAGCGATTTCATCGTATGTATTTTTATAGTGCTTCATAAACCATTGCATAGTCTCTCGTGTGCCTGAACCATCCATCTCTTCGTGCACAACGAAATGCATCCACACATCACACATAGGCTTAGCGGTAGTTAGCTTCTGTGCCAATAGTAAAAGGCTTGCTACACCTGCTTTTTCATCGCTCGCTCCCAATCCGTAAAGTCTATCGCCGACCCTCGTTGGCACAAAAGGATCTGACTTCCATAATTTCCTATTTCCCTCTGGTACAGTATCAACGTGGGCATTAAAAAGAAGCGCTTTTTTATTGTTCTTACCCGTTATTTTAGCAACCACATTTTCGCCTACTTTCTTGGGTACTATACCAAATGTTTTTAAATCATGAACTATATACTCCTGAATCTTTTGTTCATTACCCGACACCGACGGTATAGCTATTAATTTTTCAATGTAATTCATATGTTTATCTAACTTGTGTTTATGTATTATACCCTTCTGCAAGCTTCTGCATAATTGGAGATAGATTAAATATAGTATCAACACATAACTGCCCTGCGGCAAGGCACGACTTATCGCAGTGACATGAACTGCATGGAACAAATGCATCTGGATGCATTTGAGCATGCGGCAGGGGGGTTGCGCCAAGACTCTCAAATATTGGCCCAGAATTATGGTTCGCAAATGCTATTACTTGTTGTAGCCCCTCTGGCGTACCGCTAAGATGCACTGCGAGCGCCTCCAGAAGCTTTATCCCAACACCGTGACGTCGCAACTCCGCCTGCACTGCCCATGCACCCAGTTCTCGTTTTCCATCTGGCCACTTAGTTGTAATAGCGATACTACCTACAACGTGTTTTTCATCTTCTTCAGATAAAAGAGCAAGTACCAGCGATCCATCGTGCGTCATGCTCATTAAATCCTCTTCCTCCTGCTCAAGCATAAGGCCCTGCTTTGCATAGTCGCCAATAAGTGCACTCGCTTGCGCAAGAAGCCCAAAATGTGTTTGATCTACCACTATGTACTGTATATCTTTATGTTCGTAATTCATATGTTCCTCCAATAAAAAAAGCCGTCTCTATCTGCCTAGTTTTCTAGACAAACACAGACGGCTTCGCCGTGGTACCACTGTGATTCACTCTAGCGTTTCCGCTAGAACCTTATACTCTCTCTGTTTACCTCTCGGTGACAAGAGCTTCGTGCTATTTCGTGCACTATTCCGTCGTGTATTTTGCACGATCCGTATCTTACGATTCAAGAGGCGCGACTCTCTTTAATTACGGATACAATGAGTTAGTATACTACAGAAATTCTAAATGTCAAAAAATACCTTACACCATTTCTTCCTTGCGGTGTTTTAGAAATCCGATCCATTCTTCTATCACCTCAAAGAGCACTTTAAATGGTGCTTCAATCAGAAAATCAAACACAAATATGAGTACATTTATCTTCGATATTTCACTACTCAACCATTTACCAACTGAAACAAGTGGAATCATAAAGAAGTCGTACACGGGTGTTAATACTGAATCTTTCTCTTTTATTATGTATTCCTTGGCAATCTGCCGAACTCTATATCCAAAGAAGCATACAGCCGTTACAAAAAAGAAGAATATAACCTTACTCATGAGCTGAAAATTCAACATATCTAATACAAGATCTATCGAATAAAACGTCGTTCCGAACGTCACAACGTAGAACAACCAAAACAATATTTGAGCTATGAAGCCGCGTTGTGCCTTCTTTCTCTCACGGAACACTGCTATTTGCATTTTTTCACCATAGACAAATGCATTTATTTTTTCATAAATGCGAGCAGTATTTTCATCGTCGGGCACTTCAACTAACCCAACAAATAAAACCATAAGCAGTACAGGAAACAGCGCATTTATACCAAGAGTCATATAATCTATTTTTTCGCCAAGACGCAACATAAGCGGGTATTCAGCTGCGAGTACAAACAGCATTTTCGTAAGAAAAATATAAATTATACTTCTGAAGCCCGCGCGCCTCAATTTTTCCTTTGCATTCTCATATTTATCTCGACAGATTGCTTCTATAGATCCTTTAAACTTAACAGGATCGTCCATTATTTCTGACAATTTTCCTTGGTGACGCATTATGAATTCTTGAAAAATAAGAAATGCCGGCCGTTGGTTTCGTAAATACTGAAGTACTTTTTGGTTGATAGGCTGTTCTATTTTGCTGTCTATATACGAAAATGCACGTTTAAATTGTTCTACGTGCTCACTAAATGTATCTGGCGAAACACGAAGCAACTGCTCAGATAAGAGCTTCATGAGGTGAAAACGCAGATAGGGGACATCGCTCTTCAGCAAGATTTTTTCAGTGGCAATATAAAAGTATAAGTTTTTTTCGGATTCATCAAGTCCTTGGATCTCGATTTGTGGATTGAGCACTTGATAAATATAGAAGGTAAAAAGCTTGCGAATACTAAATTCCTTTTCCGCAAAGAGCTCTTCGATTTGGGAAACCAATAAGTCGTATAAAAACTGTATGTAATACGAGCGGCGACTAGACGACTGTGCTTTTACTATCTCATCTCGTAAACCTATGTACCATCGAATTATCTTGTCTAAACGGTCTATTTTTTGTTCAGGAATTCTATTTGTAGAAACATACCCTGCCCAGACTATCTCTTTTGCAATCGACAAACTCTCATTTGTTAATGAAGGATTAAACGCCAAACGTCTTCGAACTATCCTACTTATGGCATTACGGCGAATAATATGATCATCTTTGAATTCGATGACATTTCTTATTTTTTCATAGGCAATAGCAAAAAAAGATACCGTTTTTGATACTTCGATAAAGTCTCCTTCATCCTGCACAGCCTCTGTGCTAACGCGCTGAGTTTCTTCAATCAATGATTTTGTAAACTGTGATATAGCCATAATGTTGTATTAGACGTTGCTTTTCCAAAATCTAAATTTTTAATTCTAAGGTTTAAACTTCATGGTGCCTCTGAGAGGAATCGAACCTCTACCAGCGGTTCCGAAGACCGCTACTCTATCCGTTAAGCTACAGAGGCATCTACAACCTCAATTATAGCAGATAGAAATTCTATCCGTAGAGCTACAGCCTCCCAGAATACTCCCTCACTACGTTATTAAACTGCTCTCCTCTATCAAATTCATTTTTGAACGTTGCAAATGACGTTGCAGACGGCGAAAATAAAACAGCGTCTCCAGGATGAGCGTCTTTTAGAGCAGATGCAACGATCGATTTTAAATTACCCACTGGTTGGTGTACTAATAATTTATTCGTATCAAGCAGTGGAAGCACGGCATCGGTAAACGTTCCTTCTAAACAAAGTATGGCGCTTGCGTGCATATTGACCGTATTTACCCATTCTTCAATCGGTAGATTCTTACTGTTGCCGCCGGCAATGAGAACCACTCGTTTGTATTGTCCGCTCAATGCTTGAAGCGCACGTATGCCAGCGATAGGGGTTGTTGAGGTGGTGTCATTGTATACGTCTACTCCACCGATAGTAGCTATTTTTTCCAATCGAAAGGAGACACCTGTAAACGAGCGTAGCACTGAAAAGGCCTGCTTCGACATGTCCATTATCTTCCCTACCACATATGCTGCAGCAACATTTTCACGGTTATGAGTGCCAAGTAATGCTATTTTTTCTAAAAATGTATTCTGTGAAAAGTAATGAACATGTGATTGGGGCGCCTTTTTTTCTATAATATTCCGTAGAGATTCGTTACACACAAGATGATCTTTTGCATTCTGATAGGCATAAATAGCTTGCTTGTCGAACAAGTACGCTTCCATTGATGTGTAAAAATTAAGATGATCGGGAAAGAAATTTGTAAAAACAGCAATGTGTGGACTTTTTTTTATCCTGTGTAATCCAGATAATTGCCACGAAGATAATTCTAATAGCACTATGCCATTTTCTTCTTTCAGAAGTGAGAGCGTTGAGCTACCTGAAATATTTCCCCCTAGATGCACTATTTTCTTATCTTTTTTAAGCATTTCGTAAATGAGGGTAGTCGTAGTAGTTTTACCTCTGGTTCCCGTTACGCCAATCACCGGAAGACTATTGTACTTAAAAAAGAGTTCCATTTCGCTCATGACTGGAATTCCTTTTTTTCTTGCTTCTACAAGTTGTGGCATATCCCAATGAACCGATGGGCCGATGATTATGCAATCTGCAGAAAGAAAGGTTTTAGGCGAATGCATGCCAAATTCAAAGCGTATATTTTTCAAACCAGATAAAGCCTTTACGGAAGGCATTAGTTCTGACTCTTTTTTTAAGTCAGAGATAGTACACGACGAAACGATGCTTGATAAAAATTGTGCAACACCAACAGCTCCACCTTGCAATCCTAATCCAACTAATACTATATTTTTATGCAAAAAATCATGCTCAATATTCTCCATGCTCATTGATACAATTTTATACTAACAACACTTAAAATGGGAATAATCTTTAGTGAGTACCGTGGTAACGCTATACAAACGCTCAAAATAGTACCATCTAACGCAACGTTACTTCGCTTTTACCTCTATTCCAAGTTCACTGCGCATATATTCTACGCACCTCTTTGCCATCGATTCTCCCTTTTTTGGAATCGTATAGAGCCTCATCGTAACATGATCCTCATACTGATCTCTATATTCTATATTCTGTATCTCTACAAACGCACCCTTTAATTTAGAAACCAGTGTAAACCATTCAAAGCCTGATTTATACTTGTAGGTAATATCTTCGATTACGTATTGTGGTTTCTTTTGCAGCAACGTCTGTTTAACGCGTGTCTGTGCTGCCAGAATATCCCATGAGATTTGTGCAAACACCAATTGCCCTCCCGCATGGTGCTCGAGCGCAGGCAGTAAACGGCCTGCATTCCCTGCAAAAACACCATTGCAGTAAACTTCGACACATTCATTAGTCGCATATATGATCGATGTGTTCTTATACTCTATCGTTGTATTGAGAAGTGCTGCGCAATGCTGCAGAGTATTTTTTAACGAAGTTAGTGTATCTTGCATAAGTATACCTACTGTACGGACTTCGTTGGGCAAATCATTTTCGCGCGGTATATATACATTTGCTATTTCAAAAAGCGATAAATGTTCAAATTGTGTATTATCAAGCATATTCTTATAGAGCGATGGCATGATTGACTGTCGCATATAGATAAGATCTTCGGAGATTGGATTCGTTATGCGCAAATGCGATTTTGGGTCAGATGAAAAACTACTGAGCATGTCCAAGGACTGCATAGAGTAGTTATACATCTCTATAAAACCAGTGTTACAAAGGTAAGTTTTTATCGCTATTTCTGCTCTGTACGATTCTTCAAACGCGCGAACTTGTTCATCACGAACAAGAGAGAAAGGTGATATGACCTCTTTAACGGTATGATATCCATAAATACGCGCAACTTCCTCTACGATATCGTGTGGTTCAAAAACATCGAATTGGCGCCAGAATGGTACTGTAACCTGTATCGATGCATCTTTGTGCATAACACCGAAGCCAAGCGATGACAAAATAGTTTTAACGACCATTTCATCTACTTTCTCACCTATTTTATCGGTGATGTACTGCGCAGTAACCGAAATAGACCGAGGTGTATACAAAGTTTCGTGCATATCTACTAATCGCGATGATACTTGCGCTTTACCATGCTCTACAAGTAGCTTTACACCGTATACAAAGGTAGGTTCCACACGAGCAGTGTCAATACCCTTCTCGTAGTAAGAGGATGCAGTGCTGCGTGCTGCGGTGAGCATAGATGTTTTTCTAATATATTTCTTGCTATACGAAGGTACAAAAAGCACAATACGCGTGGTATGCTTATCTACTTCACTATTTTTACCGCCCATAATGCCACATAGATCAATGAGCTTCCCTGCTCCGTCTTCTATAACTATATCGTTGCCAGGTAATGTATATGTTTTCTCATCCAAAAGCGCTATTTTTTCGCCCTTTATGCTTTTTCTAATTTTGAGAGTGCCGCCACTTATTTTGTCGTAATCAAATATATGCACCGGTTGACCAAATAGATACATAAGATAGTTTGATATATCTACAATATTATTTATAGGCCGCACTCCAACTTTTTCTAAAAATGAACGAATTTCTGCTGTAGATTCACGAATAACAATATCGTCCATTACCACAGCAGTAATACGCGGGCTGAGTGAAAAATCATTTTCTATGTGGAGCACATCTTCGTTCGGAAAATCGAGATCGGCAAATGAATAATCGGTCAGTAAATGTTCTGTTATTGCAACTTTTTTACCGAATTGAGGCAAAATCGCATTGGCCTCTTGCACTATTCCAGCGACACACGCCATATCTATACGGTTTGTCGTAACTTCAATATCAAAAACAAAGTCATTATCTACTTTCTCTATGCGTTCTATCGATGGTCCACATAAAGAAAGGATGCGTTGAAACTCTTCGACAGATATATCAGTTTTCAAACGCCTCTGAATACTTGAGAATGGTAATAGTATGTTCATATCAGCCTTCTAAAACGTAGCGTAGCTCGCCACTATATAACTTACGTATGTCATCTATCTGATATTTAATCATGGCAACACGCTCTATGCCAAAACCAAAAGCCCATCCACTATATTCAGCGCTATCGATACCACCTGCTTTAAGCACATTTGGATGTACTAACCCCGAACCGCCTAGTTCAAGCCATCCGCTCTTACATATGCGGCACTTACCCTTGTCTGTTGTTCCCGTACCATTACAATGGATGCAACTTATATCTACTTCAAACGATGGTTCTGTGAATTCAAAGTTATGAGGTCGAAGACGAGTTTTAACATCATATCCAAAAAATTCTCGTGCAAAGTAGCTCATGGTACCTTTAAGATGCTGTATAGATATTCCTCTATCTATACAAAGACCTTCGAACTGGTGCATCATTGGCACATGCGTAACATCCCAATTTGGTCTATAGCAACGTGCAATATTGATCATGCGTATCGGTGGCTTTCCTACCCTTAGCATTTCTCGCACTTGCCCATTTGATGTGTGTGGAGTGAGTACCATTTTCCCGTATTTTTTAGAAACAGGACCATCTACAAAAAAGGTTTCAAAATCATCTCGTGCAGGGTGATCAGACGGCATATTGAGTGCTTCGAATGAAAAATATTCCCATTCAACCTCTGGATACGAATATTGATAAAAACCTATGCGTGAATAAATGCGTCGTATTTCTTCAATTGCACTCGTTACTATGTGCATTTTCCCGAGCGAGGGCCCATTACCAGGTACCGTTACGTCACCAACAATAGATTCTTTTTGTTGCAAGAATAAGTCCTGTTTTGCACCAAATATCTGCTCGAGTTTCTGTTTTTCTGTATTGAGGTAGACACCCATCGTTTTTTTCTTGTCAATATCACTCTCTTTAGCGAGTGTTTGAAAAAGCTTAGCAAAGTAACCTTTTTTACCGAATACTTCCGTATGGATTTTTATGAGTTCATCGAGCGAGGGTGCATTTTCAAACGAACGTGCATACAATGAAAGTCTTGACTGTATGTGTGAATCCATGAGCTTATTTTTGTTTTTTTACTGCATCGACTACGTTTTTGAACATTTTTTCATCTTGGGCTAATGTGCTCAAAATTTTCCTATCAAGTCCAATATTCTTCTTTTTCATGAGTGCAATAAAGGAAGAATAGGTCATGTCCATTGCACGCAGTGCTGCATTTATACGAACAATCCACGTTCTTCTAAAGTCCCCTTTTCTTTTACGTCTACCCGCAAAGGCGTATTCACCAGCGTGCAGTATTGTCTCTTTCGCGACGCTCAGCCTACTGCTGCGGCTCATCTCATAACCTTTTGCAAGACCCAAAAGTTTTTTATGTTTTCTTCGTGTGACTACACCTCTTTTTACACGTGTCATCCTACTCCTAATAATTTTTTAATTTTTATTGCATCTGTCGAAAACAAGCTCTTTTTCTTTCTTAATCGTCTGAGCTGGTTTTTAGACTTATTACTACTTAAGTGGCGTGTATTTTGACTACGGTGCATTACTTTGCCCGTTGGCGTCACTTTAAAACGCTTACTCACCGATTTTTTAATCTTAAGCTTTTTCAATTTTATTACTTTTGGCTTTTTCATTTTTTTTGTCCTTATCGAACGTTATAACTGCTCGCATAACCTTTCCTTGCATCACCGGCTCGCTCACAATTTTTGCAAACGTTGCACGTTGTATAAATGTTTGCATAAACACACGTGCATCCTGCTTCTTATCGAGCTGGCGACCCTTGAGCCACAAACTTATTTTAACCTGATGGTTCTTTTTGAGAAAGTCTTGTACTCTCTCGACCATCCTACCCAGGTCATTCTCTGCCATGAACAAACCTATTTTCACTTCTTTTACTTCTGTTCGTCCTTTTAATTCCGACTTTTCCTTCTTTGCGAGCTGATATAAATACTTATTAAACTCTATCAGCTTAGCCACAGGCGGTACCGCTTTTGGCGCTACTTCAACTAAGTCTATACCCTGTTCTTTCGCAAGGTTTAGCGCTTCCAAACGTGTCAGGACTCCAACTTGCACATTGTCAGCACTTAAAACCCGCATCTTTGCGTGCGGAATATACTCGTTTGTTCGTATTGCTCTTTTCCGTAAGTCCTTTTTACTAGGCTTTCTTCTCAATGTGTTTTGTTAGCTCCGCTAAAAACTCTGATAATACAACGACACCCCTGTCTTCACCTTCTCGTGTGCGTACTGAAACGTAGGCTTTACCCTCTTCCCTTGCTCTTTTCTCTTCACTAGCTCCAATTATACACAGGTATGGTACCTTTTGCAATGTAAAGTCGCGTATTTTTGCGCCGAGCGTTTTGTTATCAACATTCAGTTCTGAGCGTATCCCCGCATTGATAAACATATCGTGTACACTCTTTGCATAGTCACTTACTTGATCAGACACAGGAATTACTCCTACTTGTACAGGTGCAAGCCACAGTGGCAACAAACCAGCATAGTGCTCAAGGAGTAAGCCCATCAGTCGTTCAGGGGAACCAAGAATGGCTCTATGGATCATGAGTGGTGTTTTTTCCTGTCCCTCTTGGTCTGTATATGTAAGTCCAAAACGTTTTGGCATGATAAGATCAAGCTGAATGGTAGAAATTTGCCATTCTCGTTTGAGCGAATCTATGGCAATAAAATCCATCTTCGGCCCATAAATTGCTGCCTCACCTTCTACGGCTGTATGCTCAATATGTTCCTTATTAAGCATGTCCTTAAGTCGTTTCTGCGACATTTCCCACGTTTTTTTATCCCCAAGATATTTTTCTGGATGTTTAGGATCCCATAATGAAAGGCGCACCCAGTATTTCATACTAAAGGGTTTTAGAGCTTGTTTAACGATTTTTGCCACAGTAAAAAATTCATTCTCTAGTTGATCTTCTGTACAGAAACAATGACCATCATCTTGAGAAAAGAATCTAAGTCGTGCTAAACCAAGCAGTTCTCCTGGTTTTTCATCTCTGTATAAATTTGCAAAATCAGAAAACCGTACTGGAAGATCACGATAACTTCTTGGTTTGCTTTTATAGAGTATACAATGATTTGGACAATTCATTGGCTTTAGATAATACTCTTCCTCAGAATAGTTTGAGACAACTCTAAACATATCTTTTTTATATTTTTCGTAGTGACCTGATGTTTTGAAAAGATCCGCTTTCGTAATTTGTGGAGTCCACACTTCTTGATAACCAATTTCCTTCTGTAATATATTTACATGTTCTTGCAGAAGTCTCCGTACAAGTGCTCCGCGAGGGGTATACAATGGCAAGCCTGGACCAATCAGATCTGAGAATACAAACAAATCAAGCTCTTTGCCCAGCTTTCTGTGGTCTCTTTTTCGAGCCTCTTCGAGAAGTTTTAAATGTACTTCTAACGCTTCTTGCGAACCAAATGCCGTACCATAAATACGGGTAAGCATTTTGTTTTTTTCGCTCCCATGCCAGTAGGCTCCTGCAACTGACAATAGTTTAAATGCTTTTATTTCACCCGTTGAATCTACGTGTGGACCAGCACAAAGATCTACCATTGAGTCTTTTTCGCCAGGGTTTCCTGTCCAATAGATAGAAATTGCGTCTCCTCGCCCTTTGGCTTGCTCAATCCATTCTATTTTGTATGGATTGTCACCAAACATTTTTTTAGCCTCATCTACAGTTATTTCGTGTCGTGTGATAGGCAGATTCTTTTTTATGATCTCTCGCATACGCTTCTCTATCTTGCCGAACTGTGCTTCGGTAATAGTAACCGCTTCTTTACCTTCAGGTCTATTATCAAAGTCAAAATAAAAACCATCTTCTGTTGCTGGACCCATAGCAAGCAAAATCTGCGGATACAGTTCTTTCACCGCTTGGTGCAGTACGTGTTCTGCCGAATGGCGCAGTTTGTAAAGGTAATCTTTATTTTTCATATAATGATTATAGCTTAAATTGTTGTGTAGTGTGTTGGAATAAGATTAGTAGCATTGGTCTCAAACTCAGACAACGTAGACGTAGGTTTCAATTGCAATTCATCTTTAACATAGGTGTAGACTACAGCACCTGTTCCATATGGCCATGATCTATCAGATGCATATATTTTTGCGTTATTAAAATCTGTAGTCACGTATACTAATCCATCACTATTTGGAATATATGAACCATTATTTACAATATTTATTGCATTATTCTCAGTTGTTCCATGAAACACTTCCTTCATGTTTCAAAATATAAACTACTAAAAAACCCCGCTATTTGCGGGGTATACACACAAGTACCCCGCACTAAATAGTGGTGGTCGTTGTGGTAAAAACGCTTTTTTCGTACATGAGTTAAGTATACTACTAACTTGACGATGATGCAAATTACTACGCACATTACCACCTGTGATTACATACTTGCAAGCTTGCTATACAACTATGGAGAGCTTATTCTTAACGTAGAGATGAATTAAGCAACTATAGTTGGAGTGACTCCATATATACGATGCTCATCTTTAAGTCTTTCCATGTTGGGAACAATTTTGCGCACTTGCAATTGTCTCCCATAACTATTTCCATGTACAGATGCCCGAATTACTCTTTGCGCAAAGCGTGAATTCCCATCGTTTCGAAACAATTGCAATTGTAAAGAACCAAATCGCATTGGCCTTCCAGCACACTCAATTAAATCTTTAGATGGAATCCCCGTTACTCTTGCTATATGACGCAGGTGCAGAAAATTATCAAAAGGGCTAATCATGGGCGTTGTTCGAAAACCAGGCGCACTATTATTGATGGCTGTATCTCTCTCATTTGTTACAACTGTTTTTAAGGCAATGACTCGCATGGCATCATCGTGAGAATAATTGTATGGATCAGTTAAATCTGGAATAGCGCTTCGCGCAATAAGAAAGAATTCATCTGCAACAACTTTTGCCATGCTTATGCGTACTGCCTCTTCCTCATGAGTTGTAAAAAATCTATCTACTTCTTGATAGGAGAAATCACCAGTAAAATAATCACGTACGAATCTAACTGGACTTCTACTACTATAACCTATCTGATTATTGAGAAAATCTCGATCACCTGGAGATATTGGTGCATGCGCACCTATTATTCGTTCACCCATAACGTTCAATTATACCACACTGAGGCTCAGGTAACTTTCAAAACGACCTAAACATATGTTTTTGCTAAACAGAAGCAAGGAGAAGCTTTACGATTCGAATTAAAATAGGCAGATATGTTAATTTCATCTCTTTAATGTTCGCACCACTGACTCTATATTTTTTTCGTCTTGTTCCATAGTATCATAGAGAGCTACGAATATGTTTCTTCCATATATTGATGCCCTCTCTAAAAGCTGTATAGTTTCCATATAGTCACTTTGTCTATACGCGTGAAGCAAATCTTTCCAGTTCACATATTGCAATGATTCAAATAATGCTCTGACAAAATTTGGATGTTCTTCATCTTTATCAAGTCGTAATCTAGCTTTGCGTATATCTGCTTGGAATTTTCCTTCAGAACCGCCAATCTTCATTAATTCTCCAGATATCATTTCAAAAATAGTCGGATATATTTCATCAAAGATATACGCCTCAGGATGGCTCAGCTGAGCTACTAAAAAACCTCCGGATAATAAATGAGACATATAGCCCGTTTTAGCAACGGACAGATCATCTTTCAAATCAATACCATTCTGTTGGAGCAAAGCAACAGCATGGTCCACCGCTTGTCTCATATCACCTTCCAAGTCTTGATATGGAATAACCACTGCTCTGCCACAGGTATCTGTTGCCATTTCATGGGCAATAATTCTTTGCAATAAATTATCGGGAAGAAACAAAGTCCGTGAAGAAAATGAAATTCTCCTTGAGTGAGGATTATACTGAGCGATTTTTTTTGCTTCACCTACTAAATAATCCTCATGACTTTGTGCCATTCCGGCTCTATGCAAATTATTCCAACCTGGAGTTTCTTGAAACTGCCGCATCACTGGATGAAGTGCCGGATCAGCTGAGGGATTATCGTCGATGCATAGACTATGAACTAAAAAATTATAGTCTGGTTTATCTGCTTTAGGAAAGTAATCTTTAGACCACACACTTGCTTGCAAACCGCTTGCAAGCAATCTAATACGTTCTAGCTGAATACGTTCGCTTTCCAAATTCATCTATATATTATAGGCTATAATCGTTAAGACTTCAAATAGAGTTTAAGTAGCAGATAAACAATCTAAATTGCTTGTTGCAAATGCTACTACAGTGAAAATTATTACGGTAGGATATGAGACCCCAATGCAAATCTATTTGAACCAACTATAGTGCTTTTTAATAGATTGATGCAATTTTACCTATAATTCCTCTACTTATTCAATGTAATTAAAAGACTGTCATAGTCTGTTTCAGCTAAATAAATTGAACCTAAGAGATGTCCTGAGTTAATCCATCGACTACCCCCATGCTCTTTATCCGGATCGGCTAGTAAAAACTTGTTGTCTTTATGTCCAGCAATAATCATTGCATGGGTAGAAGGAGTACCTTCAATGGAGTCTTTATCAAAATCATTATTTTTTTGATTGAATTTCCCTTTTGGGAATGTATTTAAAAAATTCCAATTCACAATAGCGTAAATTGGTCCCTTTTCAAGTAAGCCTACTATATACTCTTGGTCTATAATAGGAAACACTGCTTTTCCTCCATTTTTTAGAAATGTAATATACCCATCAAAAATCAAATCCATTGCTTCCTCATCATAACGATGATGTTTTATGAATTTACGTCGTGCACTTAATAATTGAATTAATTCATCGTTTGACTTATTCGTCCAACTTCTGTCAAAAATTTCCAAATCGACTACGTGCATAGTTACTATGAAACCTTGTTTAATAAAGTAGGTGGCAATATGTCCAATAGATGAGCCTAGTGGTTTTCCCGCTTTAGAAATATAGACAGGAACTTCTTTCTTTATTTCGTCAACAGTTTTATGTAAGCCATAATAATTAAGAAGTTGTGATGCGCTTGCTTGGGTACATTCTTTAAGTCCTTGTTTTATTATAGGAACATTGTATTGGATTATTTTCATAAAAGAAGTATAACAGAGGGTATTATCTAATAGTTCTTTTAATGGTTCAATATTGCAGCGAGTGACCCTAAAAATATTCGAACCTTCAAGAGTTTGTACTTAAATACATTTTTGTGACCGCTGGTGGACTTGAACCA